>Ga0326727_10006035_pt1 | contig 33737 bp, 33 predicted proteins | sample MB2enrmetagenome_FD_207643 | JGI IMG/M metagenome (GOLD analysis project Ga0326727, IMG submission 207643) | Lab enriched peat soil microbial communities from McLean, Ithaca, NY, United States - MB29MY | ecosystem: Environmental > Terrestrial > Soil > Wetlands > Peat | place: USA: New York...
AGACCGGCCATGATCTCTACCAGGCCATCCGAAAGGCTCTACCTCATCTCTTCTCGGAAAACGCCACAGCTTGGTTCAGAACCTGTCAGAACCGGGTACAGCTATCATGATATTGCTCTAGTTCCGGGTCAGGAAGTGTGTTGTGTACAGTTTGCCCTACGCCAATGCTGAGTGAAAAAGCAGTGGCTACAACTATTGTGCCCAAGGTGGCACGTTTCAGGCCGGGGGATAGGAGAATCTTTACTCCATGCATAATGAATTTGGATCTCCATTTAGCCTTTCGGCTACAGACGAATATACCTATATCACACGTCGCCTCCGCTGTCGATCTTTATTGCCGCTGGTGTAGGTCCACAAAAGTACGTCGGGGTACACCAAGTTCCAATTTTTGGACATGGGATACAGGATGCCGTCTGACCCGCTACTTACCGGCCCCGCAGCACTTCTTGTACTTCTTGCCTGAGCCGCAGGGGCAGGGGTCGTTGCGGCCTACCTTTTCGCCGGTGCGGCGCTGCTTGGGCAGGCTGGCGTCTCCCGCGCCGGCAAAGCTGGCCGCCGCCAGCTCGCGCTGCTTCTTGCGATGGAACTCCTTCTCCAGCGCGTCAATGGTCGTCGAGGCCTGACGCGTGGAGATGGAGATCTCGCGCGGCTCGGCCTCCAGCGTGATCGGCTGCGCGGCGCTAGCCACCGGAGGCGCCTTGGGAATGGGGCGATTGGGACGCGGCGCCGCATCCACCGGCTGACCGTCCTGGCCAAGAATCTGCATGCGGAAGAGAAAGCGGACCGTGTCTTCCTGGAACTTGAGCATCATCGCCTCGAACATGTCGTAGGACTCGCTCTTGTACTCCACCAGCGGATCCTTTTGCGCATATCCGCGCAGATGGATGCCCTCCTTCAGGTGATCCATCGAGAGCAGATGATCCTTCCACAGCCCGTCAATCACGCTCAGCATCACCATGCGCTCGTGATAGCGCATGGTCGGCGAGCCGAGAATCTTCTCCTTGGCGTCGTAGTCCTGCTTCAGCTTTTCGAAGATCGCCTCGCCCAGCTCATGGCGGTTGAGTTGGCGCGGCTTGATTCCGGTAGCGCCGATATTCAGCGAATCGTAGTTCAGTCCAAAGTGATCGATGAGCTTCGCGTTCATCCCCTTCAAGTCCCACTGGTCCGGATGCAGCTTGACGCCGGCAAATTCGTCCAGGATTCCGCTCAGAATCCCGCCGACATAATCTTCCAGGATCAGCTCCTTTTGTTCGGCTTCTTCGAGCAACTGGCGGCGCAGCCCGTAGACCGCCTCGCGCTGCTTGTTCATCACGTCGTCGTACTCGAGCAGGTGCTTGCGGCTTTCGAAGTTCTGCGCTTCGACGGCCTTCTGCGCGCCCTCGATGCGCTTGGAGATCATCTTCGACTCGATGGGCACGCCTTCTTCCATGCCCAGCCGCTCCAGCAGCGTGCTGACCCACTGCTTGGCGAAGATGCGCATCAGGTCGTCTTCGAGCGAGAGATAGAAGCGCGATTCGCCGGGATCGCCCTGGCGGCCGGCGCGCCCGCGCAACTGATTGTCAATGCGCCGCGACTCGTGGCGCTCGGTGCCCAGGATGAAGAGGCCGCCGGACCCGATCACCTGTTCGTGATCTACGCGCGCCTTTTCGGCGTGGACCTTGAAGACCTCGGACCACTCCGGCTCGGCAATCTCGTACTCCTGGCCCTGGTAGTAGAAGCGCAGGAATCCCGGCGGCGCCATGGGATTGATGGCGCCCTCGTTGGCGCTTATGGCGCGCGCCTTGTTCTTCTTTGCCAGCTCCTGGCGAGCCATGAACTCCGGATTGCCGCCGAGCAGAATATCGGTGCCGCGCCCGGCCATGTTGGTGGCGATGGTGACCGCGCCCGCGCGCCCCGCCTGCGCCACGTACTGCGCTTCGTTCTCGTGAAACTTTGCGTTGAGCACCACATGGGGGATTTTTTTATTCTTCAGAATCGTTGAAAGCCGCTCGGACTTTTCGATGGACACGGTGCCCACCAGCACCGGCTGGTTGCGCTCATGCAGGATGGCGATGTCGTCCGCCGCCGCCTTGAACTTCTCCTTCTCCGTGCGGTAGACCACATCGGGGTTTTCCAGGCGCAGCAGCGGCTTGTTGGTGGGAATGACGACGATCTCCAGCTTGTAAATCTTCTCGAACTCGGCCGCTTCGGTTTCGGCGGTGCCGGTCATGCCGCTCAGCTTTTTGTAGAGGCGAAAGTAGTTCTGGAAGGTGATGGTGGCCAGCGTCTGGTCTTCCTTGCGGATGCTTACGCCTTCCTTCGCCTCGATGGACTGATGCAACCCGTCACTCCAGCGGCGGCCCGGCATCAGGCGCCCCGTGAAGGTATCGACGATGATGACTTCGCCGTCCTTGACCACGTACTCGACGTCTCGGTGGTAGAGCGCTTCGGCCTTGATCGCCGTCTCCACGTAATGCTTCATCTCCCAGTTTTCAGCGTCGGCGATGTTGCCGATGCCCAGCAGCTTTTCAATCGTCACCCAGCCCTCGTCGGTGACGCCGATGGTCCGCTGCTTTTCGTCTACAATGTAATCGCCGGTGAGCCGCTTGGTCTCGCCCTCTTCGATCTCCTCGCCCTTCTCCAGTTCGGGAACGATCTTGCGCGCCCGCGCATACTTGTCGGTGGTCTGGTCGGTGGGGCCGGAGATGATCAGCGGGGTGCGCGCCTCGTCGATCAGGATCGAATCGACCTCATCGACGATGGCGTAGTAGTGGCCGCGCTGCACGCAATCTTTTATCTCGAATTTCATGTTGTCGCGCAGGTAGTCGAAGCCGAATTCGTTGTTAGTTCCGTAAGTAATGTCAGCAGCGTAAGCGGCACGGCGCTCGTTGTCGTCCAGATCGTGGACGATCACGCCGACGGTTAGCCCGAGGAACTCGTAGATCTTGCCCATCCACTCGGCGTCGCGCTTGGCCAGGTAGTCGTTCACCGTGACCACATGCACGCCGTGGCCGGCGAGCGCGTTCAAGTAGCAGGCCAGCGTGGCCACCAGCGTCTTGCCTTCGCCTGTCTTCATCTCGGCGATCTTGCCCTGGTGGAGCACCATGCCGCCGATCAACTGAACGTCGAAGTGGCGCATCTGCACGGTGCGCCAGCCGGCCTCGCGCACCACCGCAAAGGCCTCGGGCAAGACCTCGTCCAGCGCCTCGCGCTCGGCCGCTTTACGCTCGTCTTTGTGCTCCGCGTCGTCGGGAATGTCTTCGAGACGCGCCGCAATCCGCGCCCGGAACTCAGCCGTTTTGGCACGCAACTGGTCGTCGGTGAGCTGCTTGGCGTCTTCTTCGAGGGCGCCGATCACAGCTACCATCGGCATCAACCGCTTGATCGTCCGCTCGTTCGCCGTGCCGAAAATCTTGGTAAGAACTTTATCAAAAAACACAGGAATCTCCGTTTACCAGTGTAAATGGTGGGGGTTCTATCGGGATTTCGCGGCTATTAGCCTTTCAGAATCGGCAAGGAGCGTACTCGGCTGCCACGGTCGTTAATCGAAACAATCATCCGGCTCTCTGTCTGGCCGGAGATGGATTTGCAGGCAGCGACGACGCATGCCCCAGGTCCCTCTGGGTTCCGCTCATTGGTTCGGAGATAAATGATGCTCGGACGGGTCGATCCACGCAATGCAAGCAATTGTGAGAAATCGCCATCGCCGGTGAGAATGGCAGCATTGTGCTCGACTGCCCATTCCAGCAACTCCTCATCGCGAGTGTCGCCTCTCCCAACCTTCCACCAATGCACAGCTTCAACGCCCGCAGATTGCAGGAAGTCAACCCAAAACGGCGTGAGATTCGCATCGACCAGGACTTTCATGCCATCCGGCGCTCAGGCGCTCAACTCCACTTCTTCTTCCTGGGCCCGCCACGCTGCGTACTGTAAAGCCTCAAGCACATCTTCCCGCTGAATGTAGGGAAAATCCCGGAGAACTTCATCTACGGTATGACCTATCGCAAGCTGGCCAAGAAGAACGCCCACAGTCACACGCGTCCCCTTGATGCGCGGCTTTCCGCTCACCACCCCTGGAGTACAAACGATGCGGTCCAGCGTAAACATGGCGCCTCCACTTACTACAAACCTCAGTCTTCATCTCATATTGTGCCACAAATCCAGGCGCTCCGGCTCCCGATTTTGTGATATGGGATTTCAACCACCGCCAGCTTACAGCCGCAACACCAGCCGGTCGACCGGCTCGCCGCGACGTATCCGCTTGAGCTGCCGGTCGAACTGCTTCTTGAGGTTTTCCGGATCGCCGTTGTCGTCCTCATCGGCGTCCTCGTCCTGCTTCTCCTCCAGAACATAAGCGACGCTGGGCCTCCAATAGACTTGCATGAATTGCAACATTATTCCCAGCGCAAACGAAGTCGGGTAAAAGCCCAGGTTGCGTTTTCCCAATCGCCTTCCGCGCCGCCAGAGAAAGCGCCGCAGAGAGTAGTGGAGAAGGATCACGATAATGGCAAGAAATGGAATATACCCGGCAAAGATGCCCCAGGCAGAGATCGAATCGATGTTCATACGCACCCTCTTGAGATCGCAGACAGTACTTCACAAGGAATGGGTCGCGGAAGCAAACGGATGGATCCCACCCTAGCCGCAAAAACAAGAACGCGGCGAGGGTTGGGCACCCTGAATTTTTGCAAAGCCGGACCAGTTGTGAGGGAATTATGCGAGCCGGAAGGGTGGTGGGCGCTGGAAGCGCGAGGGCAGCGCCGGAGCGGCGGGCGCGCGGCCGGCGTACTCATAGGCCAGCGGCGAAAGCAAGCTGAGGGGCGAGATGACTCCCGCAAAAAGGAGCGGCAGAATCGCCAGCCAATCCGCGCTGCCGGAATGGTTGTGCGGGATCAGCAGGCACACAACGGCGATTCCGATTGCGATGGCCGCAAGCAGAAACCATCCTCGACGCTGCCGGTTGTGCATCATCTTAGCCCTTCTCCGATTAGTATACCGATCTTGGGCCTCTTTCGGCCGGGCGTGTATAACGGAAAGATGAAACCATTCGGGTATGGCTGGCCGATGTGGACGTCGATCGCCATGTGGTGCGTGATCGAAATCTACTGGGACGTGGCGAAGAAGAACATCGCGCCGGAGACTGATTCAGAGTCCCGGAGATCGCGATGGCTGCATCTTTTGTTAACGAGCGCAGCCCAGATTATGATTTTTCTGCCCATTCACGGGCTGCGGCAGCGGTACCTGCCCGCTTCCGCCATTGTTGCCGCGGCTGGACTGACGATCAACGCAATCGGTTTGGTGCTGGCGATCTGGTCGCGCCGCTGCCTGGGCCGTTACTGGAGCGGCAGGATCACCATCAAAGTCGATCATCAACTGATTCGCAGCGGCCCTTATCGCCTCATTCGCCATCCCATTTACACAGCCCTGCTCGGCCTCTACGTCGGCACGGCGATTGTCTCCGGCGAGTTGCACGCGCTGATCGGCTGGGTGTTGGTCCTGATCGCATACCTGCGCAAGATCCGGCTGGAAGAGGCAAATCTCCTCAAGGCTTTTGGCGATGAATATCGCAACTATCGAGGCGAATCCTGGGCCTTGCTTCCGGGAATCTTTTGACCATCCCACGCGGAACCGCTGATTCGTGGCGCGATGCGAATCGAGCGACGGCCGCTATCCATTGAACAAACTGGCTGAGAGTTGTGTCTTCTCCAGCCTTTCGCCAATGCATGCGGTGACTGGTTTACCATTTCGCAAGTTAGCCACCGCTTCGCGGTGATCGCAAGTTAGCAAGTTAGCGGGTTCATGGCCGGCGTAGCTTGTAACGGCAAGTTGGGCTACTACTCAGTCGTAGCGCTCGAAGACAATCTGCTTGCGATGCCAGCCTAACGAGGTCAGCCGCTCGCGGACGCCGGAGACCATCTCATTGAGGCCGCAGATGTAGGTGTAGATGTCGAAGGTCAACTCGGAGGCCGGCAGTGCCGGATCGGGCGGGGGCGCAGGCAGCGGCTGGCCGAGTTGGGCGCCGCGCTCCTCTATGATTCTGGTCACGTGCTCCTGAACGTAACCGCGCAGCCCGGTCCAGCTCTCCTGCGCGCGGCTCAGCGTGGGCAGATAGTGGAAGTTCGGCTGGCGGCTGCTGAGCGCCTCAAACTCGGCGCGGTAATAAATGTCGCTCTCGTAGCGCGTGCCGTAGACCAGCCAGATCTGCTTGCCGTTGCTGCGATCAGTGCCATCTGCCGGGAAGAGCGATTGCAAATAGCCGCGCATGGGCGCAACGCCGGTTCCGGTGGCCACCAGGATGGAGTCGGTGATCGGTTCGTGGAGGATGAAGTGGCCGTGCGGGCCATGGATTTGAATCTCCGCGCCGATGGGCAGGTCGGGCAGGTCGGCGAGATGGTTGGAGAAGAAGCCCTCCTCGACGCGATTCACGCACAACTCAAAGCGGTTGCCGCTCGGCGCGGAGGCGATGGAGTAGGCGCGGGTCTGGATTTTGCCGTTGGCGTCCGGCGCCACGGCGCTGACGAACTGGCCGGCGGTGAAGTTGAAGCTCTCCAGCTCGTCGATCACGAAGACGAAGTGGTAGCACTGGGCGACTTCGGAGATGCACTCCTTGCGTTCCAGACGTGCGGTTAGCAGTTCACGCGGCATGGCGTTCTCGCTTGCGGAAGAGATGCCTGCACAGGCAGGCTCATTTCTTTGATGTGGCGGGCGGGGAAAAGGCGCAGGCCGAACAAAGGCGAAGATCAGTGCCGCGTGGGCTGATCCGGAGGCCACTGCCTTGAGGTGTGTAGAAGCCGGAGAATCTGCACCTCGTCTTCGCGAATTCTGTAGATGAGAAAGTAGTGGCGATGAGCCAGCAACTCCCGCGTGCCGGGAACGCGTCCGGGGCGGCCAAGCTCGGGAAACCTGGTCAGAATCTCGGCTTTTTCCGCAAAGATCAGGTCCATCTTGCAAGCCGCACGCACACTGTCCGCCGCAATAAACTCGAAGATTTCACGCCGGTCCGCTCTTGCTGGCCGAGTCCAAACCAGATTCATCAGGTTGACTCTAACAGATTTCGCCGCACTGAATTCCATCGCTCCTCCTGGTCTATGACTAGAGTAGTGTTGTGCTCCGCCACGCGTGGCGCACTTGACGAGGATGACGAGGATGACGAGGATGACGAGGATGATGAGGATGATGAGGATGATGAGGATGACGGACTTAGCATAATAGAGTACTCTTCAATATAGAGCAGAGTTGAGAGACGGCGAGGCGAGAGAAAACTCCCCAGATAAGATTCTATCCTCTTAAGATTATCAAATCATGTGCAGGATGTGATCCGGTCGCGATTGGAGCCAGCTCGTGCATTCTAAGCGCAATGCCTCAGATATTGGTCTAGAAATGCGAGTACGGGGGCGCACATCCATTTTCATAATGGCTAACACACTGCATCCACACATCCACCCGTTCGGCGGGTAAACTTCGTTCCAGACAGGGTCGTTGGGGCGAGCGACAAACCCGTCAAGAGAAGAATGTCTCTTGCAATAGTAAGCGCCACCATATATCTGCCAGAACGGGAATAAGTCCGAAGATACTTCTAGGTTCTGCTTGTGTCGGTGGCAGGAATAGATGTCACTGACGACGCTACAAAACAACAATTCGGCCCATTTCTTCGATAGTTGTGAAACGCATTCAGGTGCCTCAGGAGATATGCACCATCTGCGGAAATCCCTTACAAGTGCACCATTATTAACAAAATCAAGAATTCGCCGTGCAATAATCGGAGCGGAATCCCCAGCCTCGATCCCGTCCCAGTGAAGAACTTGTTCCACCATGGGGATCGAAAGTGGTGTGGGGGAATATTCAGTTCTCTGATTGAAGTTGAATCCTGCCATATCGTTCTCGCCTTCTGGCGAAATTTATCTGTGAAACAGCCTAATCGAATCTTGGATTCTGTCTCTGGGTGATGCTGCACGAAGAGACGCAAACTCCGCTTCGACTTCCTCGGAGGGAATCAGCTCTCCCGCGTCAGCCGCGTCGATGCCGATTTGTACCTGGCGGCGAAACCACTGCTCGTATTCGGCATCCGTGCGCTGAGTTGCTATATAGTCCTGCATGAACTCTCGCAAGAGATCCGCATCGGTGCGGTTGCTTGCTTCAGCCGCCCGCGTGAAGGCTGTCTTCAGCTCAGGATCGATACGGATTGTGATTGTCGCTTCGGTCATGCTCGCCTCCATCGGGAAAGCATTTACATCAGCGTACCACGAAGTCTGGTCGCGCCGCACTGGGTAGCCGCATGGCGCCTCACCCTATAATGGTCAGGGAGCCGCAAGAGAGCCGCAGGGCCTTTGCGGCTGCGAACGCCTGACCTTCGAGGAATCCATGGCCGCACTGCTGGAAGCGATTACCGTCAAACGCAAGATGTACTTCGAGTTTGAAAACACCCCGTACTACTGCATGGAGGCCGAGGTCTCGACGCCCACGGCGCGCGGCGGCCAGACGCTGGTCCGGCTCAAGATGCGCAACCTGCTCACGCGGGCGGTCTTCGACAAGACCTTCAAGGCCGGCGAGCGCTTCAAGGAGCCGGACCTGGAACTGGTCGAGGCCTCTTACCTCTACAGCGACGGCGAAGGCTCGCACTTCATGGACCAGGAGAGCTTTGAGACGCATACGCTGAACAGCGACATGATGGGCAATGCGCTGGAGCTGCTGGTGGAGGGCGTCATCATCCAACTGCACAAGTTCAACGGCAACCCGATTGGCTTGCAGCTGCCGGAGAAGGTTGAGCTGGAGGTGGTGTACACCGAGGGCGGCGCGCGCGGCGACACCAGCGGCAACGTGACCAAGCTGGCGCGGCTCCAAACCGGCCTGGAGATCAAGGCCCCGCTCTACATTCAGGTGGGCGAAAAGGTGAAGGTCTACACCGAGACGCGGGAGTTCGCGGGGCGGGCGTAAGGGCAGGGAATAGGGAATAGGGAATAGACTGCTTTTATCCCAGGTCCGAAAATCCGGATCTCCACCCCATGGATGAAGATCTATCCATGGGGGCCTCGGACCTGGGGCACTCAGTTTTTTTATGGGGACCTGCGCCACCCGCCAAAGCGCTTGATCGGCCGGACACGGTTAGTCAGAGTTATCGCTTAGCTCGAGATTCTGCGAGTTGGACGTACTCTGAGAATACGTCACATCTCCATCGTAAACAGCAGTGATGCTATTCGAGTAGGATTGCGTGAAGGACTGCGACCAGGCAGCCGTGCCGGAAGAAAGCACGACGCTTTGCAGGAAAATGCCATTATCGTAAAAGTCAACCTGCCCGGTCGCCGCCGGAGGAGTGACTTTGGCTGTCAGCGTGACTGTGTCTCCGAGGTAGCCCAAGTATTCACTCAGTGTCAGCATTGTTGTGGTTGGCGTTGGTCCCGGATTCCCGACGTTGACTGCTACGGGGCTGCTGGTGTTGGAGGGATAGGTCGAATCTCCGCTATACACCGCCGTAAGACTCTGGAACCCTGCAACCATAAAGAGATTTACGCAGGTGGCCATGCCCGCCACGACCGAGGATGTGCCAATCGCTTGGGTTCCGTCGTAAAAGACCACCGTGCCGGTCGCCTCGGCCGGCGAGACGTTGGCCGTCAGCGTCGCAGAGTTGCCGATGACAAGCGAAGAAGGATCAACCTGTAGCACGACGGTGTCTGGAGTATTGCCGGTAACGAAGAGAGAAACCTGATTCGATGTGCTCATTTCCCACGAAGAGTTCTCGGCAAAGATCGCTTTCAGGGCGATCTTGCCCGAACTGGCAAAGGTGGTATTCAGCGTGGCGACACCCGCGTTGACGTTCGCTGTACCGATCGCCGTCGATCCGTTATAAAACGTGACCGTGCCCGTGACTGTTGCCGGGGTGAGACTGGCGGTCAGGGTGACGCTGTCGCCGATCACGGTGGCGCTGGTTGAAACCTGTAGAGTAGTCGTGGTTACCAGCGGACCGCCAACATTCATCGTGAGCGAATTCGAGGTGCTGGAAAGATAGTTATAGTCGCCGGAATAGATTGCGTGGAGTGCTGCCGTGCCTCCTGCCGCGAACGAAGTTGTCAGACTGGACGTGCCACCGTTGACGGCAGCGCTGCCAAGATTTGTCGAGCCGTTATAAAAGGTCACCGTACCCGTGGCTGACGAGGGAGAGACCGTGGCCGTTAACGTCAAATTGGTCAGGTATTGCGGCGTGGTTGTGGAGGCCTGAAGAGTAATCGAAGTAGCTGCCAATTGATTGCTGTATACGCCGATCGAGATGGCCTGGGATGTACTTGATGAATTGAACTCGTCCCCGCTGTATTTCGCGGTAATGCTCTGCACACCGCTGGAAGAGAACGTAGTCGTAAGCTGAGCGCCGCCATCCAGGGAAAAATAGAAAAAAGAGCTGGAGACCTGCGCAGTCCCGATTGCGTTCGATCCGTTATAGAAGGTTACCGTTCCGGTAGCGTTAGCCCCATTGGCGATGTCAGCCTCCAATATAACCGGTTGGCCTTCGGTGACGCTGGTAGCGGGAGCGATAACGGTAACACTGGTTGAAAACTTGTATTGTGACCCGGAGTTGCCGAAGTTTCCCATGCATCCGGCAAGCGACAATATGGAGACAAGCAGAAGCGGAAACAGAATTCGGCGGTAAAAATTTGGCATGACGTACTCTTTTCTCCCACCCTTCCGGAGGGATAATGAGCGATGCATTCATTTTTGCTAACCCCGAACTGAGGATAAAGTCGCGAAGAATCAGGAATCCTGGCGGGCGGCCCATCCCAGACCTCACGGTTGGGGTGCCTCGTCCTGGCTTGTAGGGCGAAAAGCCTGGCGCCTTGTCCTTTTCACATTCTTTGTGAAAAGGGTTGGTGGCCATGAACCAAAATACTACGTAGGGCAAAGATAAAAGAGTCCGACTCCCTTATATATACACACGAGCGATCCCTACACCAGTTCGATAAAAACCCGCCGCCCGACCATCGCCGCCGCGCGCTGCAAGCTCGACAACGTATCCCACCCTTCCCGCAAAATGCGCGGGAAGGAGGGGGCACCCAGCGGATGATTTGAATCTGATGATGAACGAGGCTGGTTCGTGGTTTCCCAGATCCGACAATCCGGACCTGGGAAACCCAGATGGTAGGAACGAAAAGGGTTAAACCTTCACTTCCAGGTCGGAGATCACGTCGAAGAAGCGTTGATCGAGGCGCCGATTGGTGGCGATGGCGTCCTTGATGGGGATGTCGGTGATGTCCAGCCCGTGCAGCACGGCGATGCGGCCCCACTTCCGGTCGTGGACCATGTCGATGGCGTGCAGGCCGTAGCGCTGGCCGAGGATGCGGTCGTAGGCCGTGGGAACGCCGCCGCGCTGGGTGTGGCCCAGGTTGACGGAGCGTGTCTCGAAGCCGGTCTTCTTCTCGATCAGGTCGGCGAGTTTCTCGCCGATGCCGGAGAGGCGGGCATGGCCGAAGGAATCCAGCTTGGCATTTTCGTTGATCACCTGGCCGACTTCGGGCAGGTGGCAGCCCTCGGAGACGACCACGATGCCGTAGTGCTTGCCGTGGTCGTAGTTGTACTTGAGCAGCTTGCAGACATGGTCGATGTCGATCTCTTTTTCGGGAACAAGGGTCACGTCCGCGCCGCCGGCGGTGCCGGCAGCATAGGCGATCCATCCGGCATCGCGGCCCATCACTTCAACCACGATCACGCGATTGTGCGAGTCGGCGGTGGTGCGTATACGATCCACAGCCTCGGTGGCGATCATCACGGCGGTGTCAAAACCGAAGGTCTGGTCGGTACCGCTGAGGTCGTTGTCGATGGTCTTGGGAACGCCCACGCCGGGCACGCCGTGCTCGGTGAGAAAGAGCGTGACCGACTGCGTGTCGTCGCCGCCCAGGGCGATCAGCGCATCGATCTTGTTGGCCTTGAGCACCTCCTGGACCTTCTCGATGCCTCCGGGAATCTTCTTCAGATTGGTGCGCGAGGAGTGCAGGATGGTGCCGCCCTTGAGCTGGATGCCGTCAACGGCCTCCAGGGTCAGCGGAATGAAGTCATTCTCCAGCACGCCCTTCCAGCCGTTAAGAAAGCCGATGAACTCATCGCCATAGTGGTTGATGCCCTTGCGCACAGCCGCGTAGATCACCGCATTCAATCCGGGGCAGTCGCCTCCGCCGGTCAACAAAGCAACTCGCATCGTAAAATCTCCTCATCAATTTTTTGCGCGGCCGCAGGTACCGGGCCGGGAATATGTCGCTGAATAGTGCGTCTGGAAAGAAAAATCGCCTCTTTCGACGCCTTAATCAGTTTATCCCACCGCTGTAAAGACAAATCGTGACCACGCTCACGCTCGTCCAGGTACTATTCCTGCATTGAAAGAAAATGCCACGAAGTGGTTCAATAGGGTATGCCCGGAACTGGAGCACTGTTTCTGCTGGCATTCGCCGGCCTGGTCGTCGTGCTGTTGCTGGTCCTGCTGCAGTTGACGCGGCTGGGCTACCTGGTCCGCGCCACCATTCCCGACCGCCCTCGGCGGCGGATGTTCATCGCCTCGGTCGCCTTTCTGGTCACCTTTGTAGGAGTGCGAATTCTTGTGCGGCTGATTGTGCATGAGAATGATGAGGGGCCGTTCCAGTGGGTGGTGGTGCATGGGCGGCACATTCACCACCTGGTCTGGGGGATTCTGATCCTGCTGCTGGTGGGCTACGGCTGGCTGCTGGACTTGGGACGGTCGCACACGCCGCTGTCGATCTTTTTCAGCCGGCTGATGTCGGTCAGCTATGGAGTCGGGGCGGCGCTGACGCTGGACGAGTTTTCCCTCTGGCTGGACCTGGAGCCGGATGCCTACTGGTCGCGCAGCGGGCGGCTCTCGATTGACGCGGTGATTCTTTTCGGCAGCCTGTTGGCTGTGGGTGCCTGGGGCGCGCCGTTCTTTCGCGGACTGGCCCGCATCTGGAGCAAGCGCGCGCTCTTTGGCAAGGAACTGGGCCGCGGCCTGACCTTCCCTATTCGCCGCGCGCGGTTGCTTCGTCCTCGTAAAGCGCGGCAATCAGGGCCGCGTACCGGCTCGTAATTACGCGCCGCTTCAACTTCATCGAAGGCGTCAGCTCGCCCGTCTCCTGCGTCCACTCGTCCGCCACCACGCGGAAGCGCTTTAAACTTTCGAAGTTGGCCAGGCTGCCGTTCACCTCGCGCACGATCTCAGCGTAGAGCGCAACCACGCGGCTGTCAGTCACCAGTTCGGCGCGATCCTTTGCCTTGATGCCGTGTTGGCGCGCCCAATCCTCCAGCGCCGTGAAATTGGGCGAGATGAGCACCGAAATAAACTTGTGCCGGTCGCCCACCAGCGCGGCCTGCGCCACCAGCATATTGTTCTTGAGCTTGTTTTCAATCGGTTGAGGCGCCACCATCTTGCCGCCCGAAGTCTTCAGCAACTCCTTCTTGCGATCGGTGATGTAAAGAAAGCCATCGCTGTCGAAGCGGGCGATGTCACCGGTGCGGAACCAGCCCTCGGGGTCGAAACAGTCAGCGGTCATCTCCGGCTTTTGCCAGTAACCGGAGAAGACCGAAGGTCCGCGAACCAGCAACTCTCCGTCCTCGGCCAGCTTCACTTTAACATTGGAGATGGGCTTGCCTATGGAGCCTATGCGGTGGGTGATCGGCGTATTGAGAGCAATGACCGGCGAAGTCTCGGTCAGCCCATAGCCCTCCCAGAGAGCAATTCCCACTGAGGCGAACCACTTCGCCGTATCGATGCCAAGGGGCGCCCCACCGGGGACGAAGATCCTGACCCGTCCTCCAAATGCCTCGCGCACCTTGGAGTAGGCCAGCTTGTCAGCCAGCTTCCACAGCGGCGATGAGGGCCTGCGGCCGTCGTAGACAGTATCGATGTGACCGGCGCCCACGCCTATCGCCCAGGCGAGCAGGCGTTTTTTCACCGGCGACAGGCCAGCCCGCCGCTCGATCTCCTGGCGAATCTTCTCAAAAACCCTCGGCACGCCGACAAAGACTGTAGGCCTGATCTCGTGCATGGCCTGCGGAAGTTTGTCGAACTTCGAGCAATAGGCCACCTGCACACCGAACAAATACATGATGTAGTCCAGGGCGCGAGCCGTGACGTGCGACAAAGGCAAAAAAGAGATCAAAGCGTCCGTGGAGTCGAAACTGAATTCCTCCGGGGCACAATTCTGGTCAGCGGCCATGTTGCCGTGGGTAAGCACCACGCCCTTGGGCTCGCCGGTGGTTCCGGAGGTATAAATCAGCGTAGCCGGGTCCTTGGGCTCGACGGAGCGCGCCAGCGCATCGAAGACGGGATCGCGTTCCGCGCCGCGTTCATCGGCCCCTTTCAGCACTTCGCCGAAGGGAATGGCGCCCTCAGGCGCGGCCGGGTCCATCATCAGGATGCGCTCCAGCGCAGTCTGCCCGCGCACCGCGTTCAGCTTGTCGAACTGCTGGCGGGTGGAGACGACGGCGATGCGACAGCCGGCGTCGGCCACCAGCACGGCGATCTGATCGCCGGTCAGCGTGGGGTAGATGGGGACATCCACCGCGCCGATGGCCAGCGCGGCAAAGTCGGTTACGGCCCACTCCCAGCGGTTCTCGGCGATCAGGGCAATGCGGTCGCCCTTCTGCGCGCCCCAAATGAGGAATGCCTGGGCCAGCGCGCGGACCCGCTGGTAGATCTGGTTGGAGGAGATGGGCTGCCACAGGCCAAACTCGTCCTGCCAGAGGATGGCGCGGGGGTTGGCGGCCGCGGCAACGCGGCGAAAGAGGTCATTGATGGTGGTGAGCGGTGGGTTCTGTGTCATATGCTGTCAAATGGGGAAAGCGGAGATTCGTCAGCCGCAATCACTTCGAGAGTGTATCAGCGCAAAGCCACATCCGCGAAACTATTCATCTCAGTTCTCCACACACGAGACTCGCGTAGACGCGCTTAGTACGGATGAATCCGGATGATGTTATCCCGCACTTCCACCACAGCTCCCGGCCAGAGCCGGGCAGTCAGTTCTCGCACCGCATCCATGGTGGGATAGTATTGGCTGGAGCCGAAACAGTTCGCGTCATCAATCAAAATCGCGTGTTTGTAGCTCCCATGGGTAAAGACAGCGCGCAACTCGTCCATGATCGGCGTCTGGTCCGAATGCCCGTCCAGCCAGAAGAGGCAAGGCTCGGAAATCGACTGAAGCAGCTTCGGCAGCTCCACCGCGCTATCGCCGTGCAGCAGATGAATCTGAGCATGGCCGGCGAAGTTCTTCACGGCCAGCGCGTAATTGGCGTCATCCAGCTCGATAGAATAGATCTCGCGAAAATACCTCTCCACAGCGTCGATCATCTGCCCGAACTGCGTCCCCGTCTCGATCAGAACCGGAAGCTGAAATCTCCTGGCGTATTCGCGCAGCGTTCTCTGCTTGATCAGATGCGGCACTCTCGGCCGGGGCGACCCCTTCAACTTCCAAAACAGATAATCCGGCTTCGCCGCCATTCGCTTATAAAAAAATATCAGCCTGGATCGCCGGATGAAGTTAGGCAACATGATCTTGACCCCATTTTAGTGATTGAAAAAATACGCACTTGCAGTTTATCGAGTCCGCGCGGACAGTGTCAATCAACGCATGGAGCGTGGCGCGGCTGGGCTTCCTCTACCCTCTTCACCTATTCCCGCGGATTCACTTCGAGCATCTGGATGGGCCTCTCCGCTTCAATCAGATCCAAGCCCAGCGTCTTGAGCAGCGCGGCCTTGGCGGCTCCCACATCCTTTGCAGGAAACTCCAGTTCCGCGTCAATCTTGCCTTCGATGCCGGTCTCGTTGATTACGGGAACTTCAAGCCGACCTTCCAATCCATTCGCCAGATCATCCATGGAGCGATTGACTAACTTCAGTTTTCCATTCTCATATCCCCACATGCTTCCACCTGTGGAAGCAGTAGGTGTTAGATGTTGATGGACCGCATCGATCACTTTCAGTAGGTAGACTTTTTTGATAACGGTCTTCGATTCGACCTGCAGCTTCAAACCGCAGGTTATGGCCGTCTGAAGGAAGGGGGCAATAAATTCGTCCTTATCCTCGCCTGTCGGCCAAGCCGCGTGCAGATTGTAAAGTCCTTCGGGAAAAACGCTTGTCGAAAGAAATCTGTCATCAAGCACGTTTGGTTGAGGAATCCCCGCCCGCAGATCCGACTCAATCCGGAAAGCATAGGAAATAAGCGCCTTCGCATTCCATCCATAGAAATTCAACTGGCCTCCGCCGAAGGACATCCCGTTCTTGCCATCCGGTGGCGCTTTGGTGAGGGAAAGCTCAATGAGAGGTTTGGCGTCTGACGCTGGCGATTCCAACTTTTGCGACGCCGACTTTACCAACGCACTCATATCAGGCATCAGTGCAAAATTGACGGTCTTGCCATCCGCCACGGCCTGTAACTTGGTAGCCGTGAGAAACTCCGGGCGAGTAACAGCGACAATTCGGCCCTGTCCATCCACAATGATGGTCGTCGGATACATCCTTACGCCGTACGAAGCAGCGACGCTGCCAGTGGTGTCCACTCCCACCCATCCCGGCATCTTTCTTTTGGTCAGAAACCCCTGCACAATCTTCTCATCTTCCAGGAAAAGACCATCCACTGAGATGAACTGGAACTTGGCCGGATCGAGTTCGGCGATGAGTTTGCTCAGGTGTGGGATTTCGGCAATACAGGGTTCGCATTGTGTTATCCAGAACTCCAACACCACCACCTTGCCGCGCAGCGATTCCCAATCTGTTTTTGTTCCCGGCGGCGCTTGCAGCAGTTGCGTGAATTGCAACGGCGGGGCCGGCGTTCCCACTTCGGGCAGCGCCGCAACTGAGAGCGATCCAAGAAACATCGCGCTGATAAAAACCACAAGAAGCCGCCACGACCGCACGGACCCACGCATACACAAAAACACTTTCATCGATCTCTCCATTCAACCTGATAATACTGCCTGACCCGCGCTCATAGTCCACCAGACGCAGGCAATTGCCAAAATGCTTGGAAATCATTCCACGCGGCGTAAAAAAGCTCGACAGCCGGATTTCTTGCATACTTATTCTCTTTTGTTGTATATTTATTCACATAGGGCCGTTCAAACGAGTGCCGCTTTTCGATTTGCTCGGCAAACAAGGCGCAATCGACCATGAAAGATCAACGCCACAATGCGATTCGTGAACTGGTGGGCCACTCGCTGGTGGCCAGCCAGGATGAGTTGCGCCGCAAGCTGCGACGACGGGGCTTTGCGGTGACCCAGGCCACGCTTTCGCGCGACATTCACGAGCTGCGCCTCTCCAAAGGCCCCGGCGGCTACACTTTATCTAAGGCCGCAGGCGCGGCGGTCGAGGACAATACCCCGCCTTCAGTGGCCGAGATGATTGAAAGTTTCGGCATGCGCGTGAAGCAGGCGATGAATCAGGTGGTTCTGGGCACGGTGATGGGCGGGGCGCAGCCGCTGGCCGCGGCGCTGGACTATGAAGGCTGGCCTGAGATTGTGGGCACGGTCGCGGGCGACGATACGGTACTGGTGATCTGCCCCGACATTCGCCGCGCAAGCGAGGTCGAATCCCGATTAAGGATGATGCTGGAGTCATGACAGAAACAGTGCAAACAGCGGTTGTGGGCGTAACCGGATACGCGGGCGCGGAGCTGGCGCGGCTGTTGCTGCGGCATCCCCGCCTCAAGGGCAAGCCCCCGGTCTTCGCGGGGCGCATGGACGCTGACGACGCGGCGCGGGGCGGCATTCCTTTGGCCGAGATTCATCCGGAACTGGTCGACAGCCATGGCCACGGAGCCTTGCGGCAGCAGCCCTTTTCCTGGGAGCTGCTCAGCGATCTTGATGTGGACGTACTTTTTTTGGCCACCCCGCACGAGCAATCGCGGACGTGGGTTCCTGAGGCGCTGGCGCGCGTCATGCGCGTGATCGATCTGAGCGGCGCGTGGCGGCTGAGTGAAGCGGCCAATCGCGCCGTCTATGCCTTTGAGGACGACGGCACGGAACTGGCGGAAGAAACGCAGGAGCAAGCCGTTTATGGTATGCCGGAGTTACATCGTAAGCAGATCGCGGGGGCGCGCCTGATCGCCAATCCCGGCTGCTATGCGACTTCGATCATCCTCGCGCTCAAGCCGCTGGTGGCCGCGGGGCTGGTGGACCTCACGCGCGGCATCGTCGCCGACGCCAAGAGCGGCGTGAGCGGCGCGGGCAAAGCGCCCACCGCAAAGACCCACTTTATGTACGCGGCTGACAATCTCTCCGCTTATGGCGCCTTCACCCATCGCCACACCGGAGAGTTGCTGGAGCAGGTCGGCCTCGACGCGAGCGAGATTATTTTTACGCCGCATCTGCTGCCAATACCGCGCGGGATTCTCTCCACGATGTATGTGTATTTCCGCGAAGCGCAGAGCAAGACGAGTATCGCAAAGGTCTATCACGATTTTTTTGCAGGCAGTCCCATGGTCCGGTTCTACGACAAAGCCCTGCCGCAGATTCAACACATTCTCCGTACCAACTATGCGGACATCGGCTACCAGCTTGACGTCGGCGGCCGCCGCGCGGTGATCGTCTGCTGCCTGGATAATTTATTGAAAGGCGCTTCCGGCCAGGCTGTGCAGAATCTGAATGTGATGCTCGGCTGGGGCGAATCGGAAGGTCTGGAATGAAAAACGCTACGGAAGGTCAGAAATGAAGTATGTCGTCAAATTGGGCGGAGCGGGCCTGGAGACTCCGCCGCTGCTGGACGGCTGCACACGCGCCATTGCCGATCTTGTGCGCGACGGCCATCAGGTGGTCGTGGTGCATGGCGGCGGCGTGCAGTTGACGCGCACGCTTAAAGCGCTGGGCAAGCAGAGCGAGTTCATCAACGGATTGCGCGTCACCGACGCGGAGACGCGCGATGTAGCGCTGATGGTCTTCGCCGGAAAGGTGAATAAAACTTTGATCGCCGCGCTGGGCGCGATCGGTCAGCCGGCCGTGGGACTCTGCGGCGGAGACGGACTGAGCTTTCGCGCGCGCAAAAAAAGCACCGCGCCCGACCTCGGCTTTGTGGGCGAAATTGCCTCCAGCGATGCGCGTCTGATCGAGGCCGTATGGCAGACGAACAGCGTGCCCGTCTTCTGCTCGATGGCGCTCGGCTTTGATGGCGAATACTACAACATCAACGCCGATGAAATGGCTGCGGCCTGCGCCGCCGCCTGTCATGCGGACGCGCTGGTCTTCCTCACCGATGTGCCCGGCGTGAAGGGTCCGACGGGCGCGGTCATGCGATGGCTTTCCATCGATCAAATTGCGGAGATGGCCAAGAGCGCCGTCATCTCCGGCGGCATGCTGCCCAAGCTGGGCGCCTGCCGCGAGGCTCTGCTCAATGGTGTTAAGCGCGTTCGCATATTACCCGCGGAGGCTGCCGGTTCGTTGCCCGACCTGTGCAGTTCCCGCGTAGCATACGGCACCGAAGTGATGGTGGCCTAAGGAGAAAAGGATGATACTTGCGGAAATGACCAAGCTCGAAGAGATTCAAGCCGCCGAAGCGCGGTTGCTCATTCATACGTACGATCGCTTTCCTGTTTTATTTGTGGCCGGCGAAGACGTTCATCTGATCGACGAGAACGGCGATCGCTATCTTGATTTGCTGAGCGGCATCGGCGTCAACGCGCTGGGCTACAGCAGCAAGGTGATTCAGGATGCTATCGCCCAACAGAGCCGCACTTTGATCAACGCGTCGAATTACTACTTCAACGACAAGATGGCCGGCCTGGCCGAGCGCGTTACGCGCATCACCGGCATGGACCGCGCCTATTTTGGCAACTCCGGCTGCGAGGCCATCGAGTGCGCGCTCAAGCTGGCGCGCGCGCATGCCGGCATTCTGCGCGAAGAGGGCAAGCAGATCGGCACAAAGTTTCTTGCGCTCGAACAGAGCTTTCATGGCCGCACCTTCGGCGCCATCTCGGCGACATACAAGGAAAAATATCGCACGCCCTTCGAGCCCCTCGTTCCCGGCTTCGAGTTTGTGAACTTCAACGACATTGAAGATCTGCGCGCGAAGTTTTCCAATGAGGTCTGTGCAATTCTTCTGGAAGCGATTCAGGGCGAGGGCGGCGTGCGCCCGCTGACGCAGGAGTTCTTCGCCGAGGCGCGTGTGCTGGCCGATTCGACCGGCGCGCTGATCATCGTCGATGAGATTCAGGCCGGCATGGGCCGTACCGGAAAGTGGTGCGCCTATCAGCACTTCGGTATTCAGCCCGACATCACTACCCTCGCCAAGCCTCTGGCCGGCGGCATTCCGATGAGCGCGACACTCTGCACCAACGAGGTGGCGCGCGCCTTCCATGCGGGAATGCACGGAACGACTTTTGGCGGCGGCCCGCTTGCTTGCTCAGTCGCAACTGCCGTGATTGATTACATCGAACAAGAAAACCTGCTCGATCATGTCACGGAGATCGGCGAGTACTTCCAGCAGCAATTGCGCAAGCTGGCCGAGCGCCACTCGTGCATCACCGAGGTGCGCGGCAAGGGCCTGATGATCGCCGCCGAACTCAACTCCGCCGATCTGGGCAAGCACGCCGTGACGGAGATGCTCAAGCACCATGTCGTCATCAACTGCACCAGCGACACGACCCTGCGCTTTTTGCCGCCTTACGTCTTCGAGCGCGTTCATGTTGACACCACCATCGCGGCGCTGGACAAGGTATTCACCGCTTATGCCGAGAACCCACCCGCAGGAGGACAGAGCAATGGCTAGCAGCACACTCATCGAAACGCCCGTAGTATCCGTCGCGAACGACCCCGATATTCTTGCCGCCGCCGCGCGCCTGAACGGCGAGGATATGTGCTCTATCGCCGATCTGTCGAGCGGCGAAGTGCGCGCGATTGTCAAGCTTGGCCACGACGTTAAGCGCCATCCGGAAAAGTACCGCCATGCCCTCGATGCAAAACAAATGGTGCTGATGTTCGAGAAGGCCAGCCTGCGCACGCGCCTCAGCTTTGAAGCCGGCATCAACACCATGGGCGGCAACGCGATCTTCGTCGATCAGACCAGTTCGCCGCTGGGCGAGCGCGAATCCATTGCGGACATCGCGCGCAACGTCGAGCGCTGGGTCAATGTGATTGTGTTGCGCACCTACGCGCACGACACCATCACCGAGATGGCCGCCAACTCGCGCGTGCCGGTCATCAACGCGCTCTCCGACTTCGAGCACCCCTGCCAGGCGCTGGCCGATTTCATGACGCTCGACGAGCACTACGGCCACGTCGCCGGACTCAACTTTACGTATGTCGGCGACGGCAACAACGTCTGTCACTCGCTGATGCTGACCGGCGCGCAACTGGGAGCGAATGTAACAATCGCCACGCCGCGCGGCTACTCGCCAGACATTGAAATCGTCACGCAGGCGCGCGAGATTGGGCAAGCTAACGGATGCGAGCTGCGCCTTCTGCAAGACCCGCAGACCGCCGTCGAAGGAGCCGATGCGGTCTATACAGATGTTTGTGTGAGCATGGGCTTCGAGCACGAGTCCACCAAGCGCGAGCCGATCTTCCGGCCCTTCCAGGTGAATGAAGCTCTGATGGCGAAGGCCACGCCGCACGCGGTCTTCATGCACTGCCTGCCCGCGCGCCGCAATGCCGAAGTCACCGACGCGGTGATCGACAGCCCGCAATCGATTGTCTTTGACCAGGCCGAAAACCGCCTGCACGCGCAAAAGGCATTGCTGCTGTTGCTGCTGGGCGGGTTGAACTGATCCCTACGAAAGGGTCTCAAGCATGTCCGTAATTCTCGAAACACTGCCCGTCGGCCAGAAAGTCGGCATTGCCTTCTCCGGCGGGCTCGACACCTCCGCCGCCCTGCACTGGATGAAGCAGAAGGGCGCGATCCCCTACGCCTACACGGCCAACTTGGGCCAGCCCGACGAAGCCGACTACGACGAGATCCCGCGCAAGGCCCTCGAATACGGCGCCGAAAAGGCTCGCCTCATCGACTGCCGCGGCCCGCTCGTTCGCGAAGGCATCGCCGCGCTGCAGGCCGGCGCCTTCCACATCACGACGGCTGGAGTTCCTTACTTCAACACCACGCCGATCGGCCGCGCCGTCACCGGCACCATGCTGGTGGCCGCGATGAAAGAGGACGAGGTCAACATCTGGGGCGACGGATCCACATACAAGGGCAACGACATCGAGCGCTTCTACCGCTACGGCCTGCTCGTCAATCCGGAACTCAAGGTCTACAAGCCCTGGCTCGACGCTGCATTCATCGACGAGCTTGGCGGCCGCGCCGAAATGTCCGCGTATATGCAGCGCCACGGCTTCGCTTACAAAATGTCCGCCGAGAAGGCCTACTCCACCGACTCCAACATTCTCGGCGCAACCCACGAAGCCAAAGACCTGGAGCATCTCTCGTCGTCCGTCAAGATCGTTGTCCCCATCATGGGAACGGCATTCTGGCGTGACGATGTTGAAATCCAGCGCGAAGAGGTCGCCGTCCGTTTTGCAGAGGGCACACCTATCGCACTCAATGGCCGCGAGTTCAGCGACCCCGTCGAACTTCTTCTCGAAGCCAACCGCATCGGCGGACGGCACGGCCTCGGCATGAGCGATCAAATTGAGAATAGGATCATCGAGGCCAAGAGCCGCGGCATCTACGAGGCGCCCGGCCTTGCCTTGCTCTTCATCGCCTACGAACGGCTCATCACCGGCATTCACAACGAGGACACCATCGAGCAGTACCGCGACCATGGCCGCAAGCTTGGCCGCCTGCTCTACCAGGGCCGCTGGTTTGACTCGCAGGCGATCATGCTCCGCGAATCCGCCCAGCGCTGGGTTGCCAAACCCATCACTGGCGAGGTCACACTGGAGCTGCGCCGCGGCAACGACTACTCCATTCTGAACACTGAGTCGCCCAACCTCACTTTCCATCCCGAGCGCCTCAGCATGGAGAAGACCGAATCCACCTTCAGCCCGCGCGACCGCATCGGCCAACTCACCATGCGCAATCTGGACATTACCGACACCAGGGAGAAGCTTCTCACTTACGCCAAAATAGGCCTCCTCACGCTAAGCAAAGGCAGCGAAATGCCCCAGCTCAACAGCGGTAAGGAGACGGAATAACATGAGGTACGCTTAAAGCAATGTCCAACGAACAACAATCCGGGAAGATGTGGTCCGGCCGTTTTCGCGAGCCTCTGGACGCGGAGTTTGAAGCATGGCAGCGGTCCATCGTCTTCGATTGGCGGCTTCTCAACGACGAGATCGCCGCCAGCAAGGCGCACACGTCCGCTCTCTGCGCCGCGAATATTCTCACAAAGGATGAAGGAGCGGAGCTCCGCGCGACTCTCGATGCGATTACCGCCGAACACGCATCGGAGGCGGGCAAGGCGCTGGTGCGCGATCACGCGACAGCCGAGGACATTCATCATTTTGTGGAACTTGAATTAGTTGCCCGTATCGGCTCGCTGGGACTCAAGCTGCACACCGGCCGCAGCCGCAACGAACAGATCGCTACCGATCTTCGGCTCTATGTACGTCGGGAAATCGGACTCACGGTGGAAGCTCTTGCCGCATGGGCCGATGCGCTCGTCGAGCAGGCTCGCGCCGCCGGCGATGCGGTGATGCCCAGCTACACGCACATGCAACGGGCGGAGCCGGTGCTTGTGGCGCATTGGCTGCTGTCGTATGTGGAGATGATCATGCGCGATGCAGCGCGGCTGATGGATTGTAAGAAGCGGTTGAATTATTGTCCGCTGGGTTCAGGCGCTGTGGCCGGCGCTACGCTTGCGCTTGACCGCAATATCGCCGCAAAAGAATTGTACTTCAAGGGACCGACTAGCAACTCAATCGACGCGACCAGCGATCGCGATTTTATTTTGGAATATCTGCAAGCGCTCACCATTGTTGGCTTGCATCTGAGCCGTTTTGCCGAGGAGATTACGCTTTTTGCAACCGCCGAATTCTATTTTGTCACGCTGCCCGAGGCCTTTTCGACCGGCTCCAGCGCGATGCCGCAGAAGAAAAATCCCGACCTCACGGAATTGATTCGCGCTAAGGTTGGCCGCATTCATGGTGCGGCCGAGGCCGTCACGCTGCTGCTGAAAGGCCTGCCTTTGGCCTACAATAAGGATATGCAGGAGACGCAGGAGCCCGCTTTCGCCGTCGACTTTGTGCCGCAGATGCTCAGGCTGGTGGCGCGCTTTACCGCGGCTTTGCAGTTCAATCGCGAGCGCATGAATGAAGCGGCGCAGTCGGGCTACCTGAATGCGATGGCCGCGGCTACGTACCTCGTTCACATGGGTGTTCCCTTCCGCACAGCACACGAGAAGGTGGGTAACGCTGTCCGCTTTGCCATCGAGAAGGGAGTTGAACTGGGCGCGCTCTCGCTCGATGAACTGCGGCAATTCGGAGAAGAGTTCGAAGAGGATTTCTTTGCCGCCGTCACGCTCACGGCTACGCTCGATTGCCACAACGTAACCGGAGGAACCGCGCGGGAGCGCGTACATGAGGCATTGGCCGCCGCGGCGGAACGCATTGCCGCGCTGAAGCAGGAGGCTGTTCATGCTGGTGCGTAAGGCGCTGTTGCAGGACGCCTCGAAGGTCTACGACCTGGTGAATTCGCTCTCTGGCGACGGTACGCTGCTCAAGCGTTCCTTCGCCGAGATCTGCGAGAACATTCGCGACTTCACCGTCGCCGAATCCGATGGCGGCGTCTTTCTTGGCTGCGGCGCGCTGCACTTTTACGGACCGCATCTGTGCGAGGTGCGCTCCATCGTCGTCAAGCCCGAAGCCAAGAGCAAGGGCGCGGGCAGCCGTATTCTGGCCGCGCTGATTGAAGAGGCCGAAGAGCACGGCATTCAATCCATCTGCCTCTTCACGCGCATTCCGGATTTCTTTTTCCGCTATGGATTCCGCACCGTCGAAGACAAGTCAGAGCTGCCCGACAAAATCTTCAAGGACTGCCAGAGCTGCCCGCGTCTGCATCGCTGCGACGAAGTGGCGATGGTGCGCGGACGCATCCCCCGCGTCTCGCTGCTCGGCCCGCGCGAAGAAGCGCAGCAGCTAGTCTATCTTGCCGGCTGATGGATTCAGCATTGCCGCGGCTACTGCAATTTGTCCGTAACTCAAGCCGCCATCGCCGGGACTGACGTTGCGATGCTGATAGACTTCGAAGCCTTCCTCTTCCAACCCTTCGCGCAGCAGCCGCGCCAGCCGGCGGTTGTGCAGGCAGCCACCGCTCAGAGCAACCACATTGATGCTGGTCTTTATGCGCACGTTAGCCGCTGCATTGATAAACCCTTCCGCAATGCCTGCGTGAAATCTCGCCGATATGCGGCTTGCCGGCACACCGCGCCAAAGGTCCCCCAACACCGCATTCCACATCTTCCCGGTTCGAATCACAGCCTCACAGTCTGATCCCTCATCCGCCTCGTGCAACTCCGGAACGTATTCCCCCTGCTCTAATCGGTCGGACTCATCAACCGCTATACCCTCAAGCTCAATTGCCGACTGCGCCTCATAGTCCACCGCGCGGCGTCCTCGCACCACGCTTGCCACTGCATCAAACAGCCGCCCCAGGCTCGATGTCATCGGCGAGTTGATCTGGCGCTCAATCATTCGTTTCAATACGCGTGCCTCGCTCCGATCTGTGCCGAGCAGAGCCAGCATTTGTTCCGACTCCACATCGAACCCCGCGGAATGAAGCGCGCCCAGCGCCATGCGCCACGGTTCCTTGATGGCCGCCTCGCCGCCCGGCATGGGCACATAATCGAGGTGCGCGAAGCGCTCGAAGCTGGCCAGTTTGGCGATCAGCACCTCGCCTCCCCAAATCTTTCCATCGCTGCCGTAGCCGGTGCCGTCGAGCGCGAGACCGATCACGCTGCCGGTGAGTCCGTGCTCGGCCATGCAACCGGCGATGTGCGCATGATGATGCTGGACCGCGATGAGCGGGAGGCCGCGTTCCCGCGCCCACTCCTTCGCCCACGTCGTCGAGAGGTAGCCGGGATGCAGATCGTGGACGACGGCTTGCGGCTCAATCTCGAAGGTGCGCATCAGGTGGCCGAGCGACTCGCGGAAAAACTCCAGGCCGATCAGGTTTTCCAGATCGCCCAGGTGCTGGCTCTGATAGGCAAAGCGGCCCCGCGCCAGCGCAAAGACATTTTTCAAGTGGCCGCCGACGGCGAGAAGCGGCGGCGCATCGAAGGGCAGCGGTACGCCGAGCGGCACAAAGCCGCGCGCTCTGCGCAGCAGTTGCGGTGCGCCATCGACGACTGCGGCCACAGAGTCGTCGCAGCGCTGAAGGATTTCGCGGTCGTGCATCAGGAAGGCGTCGGCGATTACTCCGAGGCGCGCAAGAGCTTCGTCGTTGTCGATGGCGATCGGCTCTTCGCTGAGGTTGGCGGAGGTCATCACCAGCGCGCGCACGCGAGAGTCGGTAAAGAGCAGATGCTGCAACGGCGCATAGGGCAGGAAGATGCCTAGCCAGTGAATCCCGGGCGCAACAGCGTCGGCAATGGCGCAGCCTTCGCGGCGGCGCGCCAGAACAATCGGACGCGCGGGAATCGAGAGCAGCAATTCTTCTTCAGCGGTCAACGCGCAGATTGTCCGCGCGGCTTCCACATCGCGCACCATCACCGCCAGCGGTTTTCCGTAACGGCGCTTACGCTCGCGCAGTCGCATCACCGCGTCCTGGCTGGTTGCATCGACGCTGAGGTGAAAGCCGCCGATGCCTTTGATGGCGACGATTTTTCCGGAGAGAAGGAGGTGGATGGTTTGGTTGACGGGGTCTAAATTAGCGGAGTTAGCGGGGTTGGCGGAGTTAGCAAAGTCACTTGTGAACGATGCTTCCGGCAGCTTGCTTCCATCGGCTCCGACCAGCCACACTCGCGGCCCGCAGACCCAGCAGGCATTGGGCTGAGCGTGGAAGCGGCGGTTGAGCGGATCGTCGTACTCGCTCTGACAGGCGGGGCACATGAAGAACTTTGCCATCGAGGTCTGCGGGCGGTCGTAGGGGATACTGCGGGTGATGGTGAAGCGCGGACCGCAGTTGGTGCAGTTCAGGAAGGGGTAGCGATAGCGGCGGTCGTTGGGATCGAGCAGCTCGCGCAGGCAATCCAGGCAGGTGGCTGCATCGGCCGGAATTCCGGTACTGACGCGGCCCACAACCTCGCTGGCAACGATCCGAAACTCGGCATCGCCGGTCGCGGACAGTTCGCGCACCGTGACCGAGTCGATGCGCGCCATGGGCGGCTGCTCAGAGCGCAGGCGGTCGAGGAACGCGGCCACCCGCTCCTCCAGCCCTTCGATCTCGATGGTCACACCATCGGTATCGTTGCCGACAAAGCCCGCCAGGCCCTCCTCCAGAGCGAGCCGGTAGACAAACGGACGGAAGCCAACGCCCTGCACCACGCCGCAAACCAGAGCCGAGCGCCGTACTCGATTTGGCTGGGTTTGAGCCATCAACAGAAAGCCTCTCACCGGAGACCAGCATAGCGCATCGCCACTCAATTGCCCCAATGATGACATTCACCCCTTGTCTCATACAACACAGGCTTTTGGCGGAATGAGGTTAATCTGTAAGAGAAGCAATGCGAGGAGTCCAGCATGACGAGCAGCAGACGAGTGGGCGCGGCAGGGGTGGTTGCGGCGGTTTGTGTCCTGGCCGTGTTTGGAATCGCCGCGGCTCAGGCCGAGCAGCCTGACGAATCCACGGTGATTCGAAGCGTTGACGCGGCGGTCAAAGCGCGGATTGATGGCATTGCCGCTTACACTGTAACTGAACACTACATTGTCTACAGAAGCCACGACGAAACCCATCCCGTGGCTGAAATGACGGTCAAAACAGAGTACCGCAAGGAGACGGGCAAGAGTTACACGATTCTCTCGCAAAGCGGCTCGGAATTCATCCGGAAATACGTGTTGGGGCCGCTTCTCGACCATGAAAAAGAGATCAATTTGCCCGGCAATCGCGAAGCGTCCTGGTTCACCTCGGCCAACTACGAGATGAAGCTCAAGCAGAGCGGAGTGGCGCAGATGGACGGGCGAACATGCTACGCGCTGGCGATCAGCCCCCGGCGCAAGGGCACCAATATGATCGACGGAACCTTGTGGGTGGACGCCAGGGATGGCGAGATCGTCCGCCTGGAGGGAAGCGCAACCCAGAGTCCATCCATCTTCACCGGACCCGCGCAGGTTATGCGCCAGTACGTAAGCGTCAACGGCTTTGGCATGGCCAGTCACGCGCGAGCCGTTTCGGACAGCTTTCTTCTTGGTCAGACCGTGGTCACCATCGACTATCGCGACTACCAGATTCAACTCAATCCGGCCCGATAAACGGAGCCGAAGCTGGACGATTTGAACCTCCTTCAAGGCCGTCTTCCACGGCTGGAGGAGCGGGCAATTTTTCCTTCCCTAACCGGAACGCATCGCTATAAATCCGCTGGATGAAAGGATTTCTACTGCAAGTGACCGTGGTCACCGATTCAAACCGGCCTGGAGCCGTAAAAGATAGATAGACACCGAGCCGGACGCGCCTGAATCGCTGTGCGTTCTGTTCGTGAAAGGGAGGGTTCGTGCCAGCATTCACACCGCCGCCGCTGCCCAGCGACGATAAACGATGGAAGATAGTGAACGGCACCATGCGCAAGAATGGCTTTGCCCGTAATGCGCTGATTGAAACGCTGCACACGGTGCAATCCGCCTTCGGCTACCTGGACGACGACTCGATTCGATTTGTAGCCCTCTCGCTGCGCGTGCCGCTGAGCCAGGCCTACGGTGTGGTGACGTTTTACCACTACTTCAGCCTGAAGCCGCCGGGCAAGCACACCATGACCATCTGCGCAGGCACGGCCTGCTACATCAAGGGCGCCGACAAGCTGATCGCCGCGGCGGAAAAGCGCCTGGGGGTTGCCCGTGGGCAGACCACTTCGGACGGCCAGATCAGCCTGATGACGGCCCGCTGCGTGGGCGCGTGCAGCCGCGCGCCGGTGGTGCTGTGCGACGGCGCGGTGGCAGGCGAGATGGCTGCTGAGCCGATGCTCGAGCAACTGGAAAGGTGGGCGGTGGAATGACGATCGAAGAGCTCGAGCAGGTTGCCAAAAGCGTCTGCCAGGAGAACGATAAATACGATTTTGAAGTGAATGTCTGCATGGATCTGGCCTGCATGAGCCAGGGCGCGGATCATTTGCGGGAGGCGCTGGAAAAGGCTGCCGGAGCATCTGGAAAGAACGTTCTGGTGCGCCGCACCGGCTGCATGGGTCCGTGTTCCAGCGGCCCGCTGGTGCGCGTGGATCCCGAGGAGCACCTGTATCACCACGTGAAGGCCGACAATGCCGATGCGATTGTGGCCAGCCTGGGCGGCCCGCCCGTCCCTGAACTGCAATGCGACCTGAACGATCACTTCGACCGGCAGGTGCGGGTGGTGCTGGAGAATGCCGGATACATCGATCCGGAGAAGATTGACGACTACATTGGCCGCGACGGCTACAAGGCTCTGCTGACCGCGCTGACCGAGATGACCCCCAACGGCGTGATTCATCGCATCACCGAAAGCGGCCTCAGGGGACGCGGCGGCGGCGGCTATCCCACCGGGCTTAAATGGGGAACAGTGGCCAAGGCCTCGGGCGAGCTGAAGTACGTGGTCTGCAACGGCGACGAAGGCGACCCCGGCGCATTCATGGATCGCAGCGTGATGGAAGGCGATCCGCATCGCGTGATTGAAGGCATGGCCATCGCCGCCTACGCGGTGGGCGCAAGCAAGGGCTTCATCTATGTCCGGGCCGAGTATCCGGTGGCTGTCTCCCGGCTGACGACCGCCATCCGCGAGGCGCGGCGGCGGGGATTGCTGGGCAACGGCATCTGCAATACGCCCTTCAGCTTTGACGTGGAGATTCGCCTCGGCGCCGGAGCCTTTGTCTGCGGCGAAGAGACGGCGCTGATCGCCTCCATTGAAGGCAAGCGTGGCACGCCCAGGCCTCGGCCTCCCTACCCGGCGGTCAGCGGCCTCTTCGGCAAGCCCACGCTCATCAACAATGTGGAGACATACGCCAACGTCGCGCCTATCGTGCGCAACGGCGGCAAGTGGTTCGCCAACATGGGCTCGGAGCGGAGCAAGGGCACCAAGGTCTTCGCGCTGACCGGCAAGATCGCCAACACCGGCCTGGTGGAAGTGCCGATGGGCATCAAGCTGCGCGAGATCATCGAGGTGATCGGCGGCGGTGTGCCGGGTGGACATCAGTTCAAGGCGGTGCAGACTGGCGGACCTTCCGGCGGCTGCATTCCCGCCGAGATGCTGGACCTGGGCGTCAGCTACGATGCACTGATGGCGGTCGGCTCGATCATGGGATCGGGCGGCATGATCGTGATGGACGACACCTCCTGCATGGTGAACGTGGCGCGCTTCTTCGTTGAGTTCTGCATGACGGAATCCTGCGGCAAGTGCATTCCCTGCCGCGCGGGCACGGCGCAGATGTTCACGCTGTTGACGCGCATCTGCGCGGGGCTTGGAACCATGGACGATCTGGACCTGCTGATCAGCCTGTGCGAGACCATCAAGGAAACCAGCCTTTGCGGACTGGGCATGACGGCGCCCAATCCGGTGCTGAGCACCATCAAGTACTTCCGCAACGAGTACATCGAGCACATTGTCAATAAGCGCTGTCCGGCCGGCGTCTGCAACATCGAAGCGCCCGTTGCTGTTTCCGCGGAGGTGTTGGCATGAGCGAAACTATGGGCGTCAAAACTCTCACCATCGACGGCCAGGAGTTGAGCGCGCGCGCCGGCCAGACCATCCTGGAGGTGGCGCGGGAGAATGAGATCAACATTCCCACGCTCTGCCATCTGGAGGGCCTGAGCAACGTGGGCGCATGCCGCCTCTGCCTGGTGGAGATCAAGGGCTCGAACAAGCTGCTGCCCGCCTGCGTGGCGAATATTCATGAGGGCATGGAGGTGGTCACCAACTCCGAGCGGCTCAAGAAGCACCGCCTCGTAATTCTGGAGTTGCTCTTCGCCGAGCGCAATCACATCTGCGCGGTGTGCGTCTCCAATGGCCATTGCGAGTTGCAGGCGCTGGCTCAGGAGCTGGGCCTGACCCACATCAGTCTGCCCTATCGCAACCCCGCATTGGGCGTGGATGCCTCGCACGAGCGTTTCTCCGTGGATCACAACCGCTGCATCCTTTGCAGCCGCTGCGTGCGGGCTTGCGCGGAGATTGAAGGCGCGCACATCTGGGATGTGATGGGCCGCGGCATCAACTCCATCGTCATCACCGATCTGCACGAAGAGTGGGGAAGCTCGGCTTGCACCCGCTGCGGAAAGTGCGTGCAATGCTGCCCCACCGGGGCCCTCTTCGACAAGAGCAAGCTCGGCTCCGACCACCCCAAGTATCCTGATTTTTTGCCTTACCTGAACCTGATGAGGGAAGCGCGATGAGCAAATTGAAAGTGGCAACAGTGTGGCTTGACGGCTGTTCCGGCTGTCATATGTCTTTTCTCGACATGGACGAGCGGCTCCTCAAGCTGGCGGAGCTGATCGACATCGTCTACAGTCCCATCGTGGACGCCAAGGTCTTCCCCGACGAGGTGGATATCGCCCTGGTTGAGGGCGCGGTAGCCTCGGTGGACGATGAAGCCAAGATCAAGAAGGTGCGCGCCCACTCCAAGACGCTGATCGCGATGGGCGATTGCGCCGTGGCCGGCAACGTGCCCTCGATGCGCAATCCCATCGGCCCCGAGAAGATCCTCGACCGGGCGTACATCGAGAACGCCAGCGCGCAGCAGCAGATTCCCTGCGTGGTGGTGCCCAAGCTGCTCAAGATCGTCCGTCCCATTCACGAATTCGTGAATGTCGATGTTTTTCTGCCCGGCTGCCCGCCCTCGGCCGATACCTTTTACACCGCGCTGACCGCGCTGGTCACCGGCGCGCCGCTGGATATTTCAGCCCTTACCCGTTTTGGAGCTTGACGTAGCGCCGGTCTCCGGACCGGCTGTCGTGCGGGCGTCCACGCCCGCGCTTGTTGAAGAAACTTGGAGCTATCTATGACCCAGACCATCACCATCGATCCGGTAACCCGCCTGGAAGGCCACGGCAAGATCACCATCATGCTCGACAGCCAGGGCCAGGTGGAGGACGCGCACTTCCACGTCACCCAGGTGCGCGGCTTTGAGAAGTTCTCTGAAGGCCGGCCGTTTTACGAGATGCCGAGCCTGATGGCGCGCATCTGCGGCATCTGCCCGGTCTCGCACCTGCTGGCCTCGGCCAAGGCCTGCGAGGCCATCATGGCGGTGCGCATTCCCCATACCGCCGCGCAACTCAGGCGCATGTTGAATATGGCGCAGATGGTGCAGTCGCACGCGCTCAGCTTCTTCCATCTCTCCTCGCCTGATCTTTTACTGGGTATGGAGTCCGACCCCAAGGCGCGCAACATCTTCGGCGTCGCGGCCGCGCGGCCCGACCTGGGCCTGGCGGGCATCGGCCTACGCCGCTTTGGCCAGCACATCATCGAGCTGTTGGGCACCAAGCGCATCCATACCGGCTGGGTGGTTCCCGGAGGCGTTACCGAGCCGCTTACATCCGCTCATCGCGACGAGATTCTGGCCATGCTGCCCGAGGCTTACGCCAACGTCAAGCTGGCGCTCACCGCTTACAAGCAGATCGCCGACAGCTTCAGCCAGGAGATTGAGGTTTTCGCCAACTTCCCGTCGAATTATCTGGGTCTGATCAACGAGGACGAGTCCATCGAGTTCACCGACGGCGCGCTGCGGCTGATCGATCCCACGGGCGCGATCATCGAGGACGGCATGACCGCCCATCGTTTCACCGAAGTGATCGGCGAAGCGGTGGAGAACTACAGCTACACCAAGTTTGTCTACTACAAGCCGCTCGGCTATCCCCAGGGAAGCTATCGCGTAGGCCCGCTGCCGCGCCTGAATATCGTCAAGTCCATGGGAACGCCGCAGGCCGATGCCGAGCTGGCTCTCTTCAAGCAGATAAGCGCCGGACCCGTCGAGAGCTCCTTCCACTATCATCATGCGCGGCTGGTCGAGGCCCTCTACGGCGTCGAGAATATCGAACGCATTCTCACCGATCCGCTCATTCTCGACAAGCACGTGCGCTCCACCGCGGGCGTCAACCGGCTGGAAGGCGCGGGCCAGATCGAAGCCCCACGCGGCACGCTCAATCACCACTACAAGGTGGACGAGAACGGCAAGATCACCTGGGCCAACCTGGTTGTCGCCACCGGCCACAATAACAACGCGATGAACCGCGGCGTGCTGCAATCGGCGCGGGCTTACGTGAAGGACGGCAAGTTTACCGAGGGCGCGCTGAACCGCGTCGAGGCCGTGATCCGCACCTTCGATCCCTGCCTCAGTTGCTCGACACATGCCTTCGGGCAGATGCCGCTGGTGATGACGCTGGTCAACGCGGACGGCGAGGTCGTGGACCAGCTCATCCGCTAAACTGAAACCATGAGTTCGACCCAAGCCCGATGCCTCATTCTCGCCTGCGGCAACACAATGCGCGGGGATGACGGCGTCGGGCTTTGGCTTGCCGAGTGGGCGGAGCGGCGCTTCGCGGACCAGCCCAGCGTGCGCATCATCGCCGACCATCAATGGACTCCCGAATTGGCCGAGGACGTTGCCCGCGCTCAATCGGTTCTATTTATCGATTGCACTCTCGATACGGCCCCCGGATCAATTCATCTGACGCAAGTAGAGTCAGCCGCCGCGGGCCAGGGAATCAACACCCATCATCAGAATGCGGCGGAGCTGCTCGCGCTAAGCCGCGATCTTTACCATTCTGTG
>Ga0326727_10006038_pt1 | contig 33728 bp, 29 predicted proteins | sample MB2enrmetagenome_FD_207643 | JGI IMG/M metagenome (GOLD analysis project Ga0326727, IMG submission 207643) | Lab enriched peat soil microbial communities from McLean, Ithaca, NY, United States - MB29MY | ecosystem: Environmental > Terrestrial > Soil > Wetlands > Peat | place: USA: New York...
GCCGACCTTTACATGAGCGGTACCACCTTTTTCACCCTGGGTCTTGGGGATGTGAGGCCGGTCACCTTTGGCGCGAGGGTCATCACGATCATCGAAGCGGGAATGGGTTTTGGTTTTCTTGCCCTTGTCGTCGCCTATCTACCCGCCCTCAACCAGTCTTTTTCGCGACGTGAAGCGAGTATCTGCAGGCTCGACGCCCGGGCCGGCTCTCCGCCCACCGCCGTTCGCATGCTGGAGAAGCACAACCACGAGGGCGGCATGGATGAGCTCAGGGAACAATTATCTCAGTGGGAGCAGTGGTCGGCCGAATTGCTCGAGAGCCATCTCTCCTATCCGGTTCTCGCCCACTATCGCTCCCAGCATGACAACCAGTCGTGGCTGGCAGCCCTTACCGTGGTGCTTGACACCTCGGCCGTTGTGCTGGCCGGTATCGAGGGCATATGCACGAGACAGGCGGAGATGACCTTTGCCATTGCGCGCCATGCTATCGTAGATATGGCGGCGGTTTTTAATCAAGCGCCCAGAAGATGCGAAAAGGACAGGCTTGGCGACGGGGGCTTGACGCGGCTCAGGTCGATGCTTGAAGCCGTCGGTCTGAAATTGACGGAAGATGATGAGGCGGAACGCAGACTTCAACGCCTCCGCGATTCTTATGAGCCCTATGTCTACGCCCTCGCCCGCTACTTCCGTCTTTCGGTGCCGCCCTGGATACCTGCACCCGGAAAGCCGGCCGACTGGGAGATCAGTCTCTGGGAGCAGACGACCCCTTTTGACAGCGATGCTGTTCGCGCCGAATGGGAGAATCACCATTTTCGATGAGCACATTGAAGGGCATCTCGAAACGCGGAACTCGAAACGCGAACCTGCAAACTCTTCCGATTCGCAGTTGGTGATTGCCATTGGCAACAAAAGGCGGCGAGCTTTTCTTGCCTACCGGTTATCGTGGTAGGTTGCCCTTACCCTGGCCGACCTGTTGAGGTAGAGATACCAGATGCCGAGATAGAATATGGTGAAGAGCGAGTTGAGACAAGTGAGGGCGAATGTCTCGTGTGAGGCATGGAAGGTTGAGCCCACCAGGCGGGGGAGAAACGGCGCAAGGATCGAGTAGGCGAAAACCGTCCGGAGGTATTTTCGCGCGACGGTGAGGGCGCCGGGGAGGCGTTTCCACAGCGATATCCCGGCATACAGGCTGAAGACAGAGAGCGTTATCCCCGCCACGCCGTTCACCAGGATAAGCCGGAAAAACCCGGGATTCTGTGCAAAATAGGGCTTTGCCGCGTCAACGACCATGAAAAGGTTGATAAGAACAGCAGACGGGTCAAGAACGGTAAGGGTGACGCAGAGCAGCAGCAGCCATCCCCTCACCCCTTTCAGTCCCGCGCCTGCACTTTCCAAGAGATCCTCTCGTGTTGCTGTAGTAAGGCTTGTCCTATAATGTACAATGGGTCAAGACGTAATTCCAAGTGATTTGTCGCGTGACGTTTCCAGGCCGGCGCCTTAATAAACGGGAGGAGGGAAAGCACTATTGAGAAGGAGCATCTATGACCTGCGTTTCCCATGGAACTTAAGAGGAATAGCAGACTGCCGATAAGAGGCATGGTTCTTTTGGAGGTTCCGTTCACGTCTCAAGGGCACTCGAAAAGAAGCGTAATGGGGCGAGCAAGGGTTATAATGAGAAGACGACGCAAGGAAGGCGGCTTCATGAATGAGGTCTTTGATTATGGAACCGGCGTGCCGTATACGTACGAGGACCTGGAAGTGCTTTTCAGGGGCGAAGTGGAAAGACGGAAAGAAGGGCCGAGGTGCTCTGCCTGTACCTGGTTCGACGCAGCCTCCTGTGAGCTTTGTCAGGGCCCTGCCACATGTGTGAAATGGGCGAAATGCGGAAAGTGCTGTTCTCTGGCCGGAAGGGCGTCTCTCATCGAATTCGAGAGCTGTCCGCAGTTTAAAGTGGACCTTATCATGGCACAGTAGGGCCGCGTGCGGACCTGTGACGATTATTTACACAAGTTGCCTTAAATCGTCGATAGTGAACAATGAGTTGAATAGATAACCCTTTCCTTTTATTGCCTCTTTGCCGCCTTCCAGCCTATCGAGCATGGCGATGACGCCCTTGACATGCAAGCCTTCCCGTTCCGTCGCCTCTATTGCCTTCAGGGAAGAGCCGCCGGTCGTGACCACATCTTCGAGGATAAGCACATTCATGCCTTTCTTGAGGTTCTTTCCCCCTTCGATCCAGACGTTCGTGCCGTGGCCCTTGGGTTCTTTCCGTATGAAAAACCCAGGGATTGGCGCTCGCAATGCGTAAGAGGCGATTACGGTGGAGCATACCAGGGGATCACCGCCGATACTCACACCGCCGACCGCTTCTATTCCCGGCACCTGGAGGACGCGCTGATACATGAGGTGGCCGACAAGGTACATGCCTTCGGGGTTAAGGGTAGTCTCTTTGCAATCTATGTAAAAAGTGCTTCTTTTTCCGCTCGCGAGAAGGAAGTCTCCTTCTTCATAAGAGAGGTTCTTCAGAATCCTGAGCAATCGTCTTTCCTCTTCCATGCAACCTCCTTGCCATTTTTTACGATTACCGTGATGCCCGTTTTGTGCGCGACGTGAGCGCCTCGTCGACCGGCATTGCCGCACTTCGTCTCACCGGACAGGCAGCTACCGGGGTGTCGTCCTTCCGGTAAGGTCTGAGCTATCTCTTCACAAAGAGTTCCATCTGCTCCAACTCCATTCCCCACGGGAACCGGAGAGGATAGTCACCCGAGAAGCACGCATCGCAGAAGGAATAGTGAAAAGAACCGGATCCGTTGCCGATAGCCCTCTTCATCCCGTCTATGGTCAGGTACTCGAGAGTATCTGACGTCATATACTTGTTTATCTCCTCTATTTTATGCGAGGAGGCGATCAACTCCGATCTGGACGGCGTGTCGATCCCGTAAAAGCAGGGAAAGCGGGTGGGAGGAGAGGTGACCCTGAAATGTATCTCCTTCGCCCCTTGCTGGCGCAGCATGGTGATTATCTTCCTGCCCGTGGTCGCCCTTACTATCGAGTCATCGATCACGACGATCCTCTTCCCCTTCACCGTTTCATGATCGGCATTCAGCTTCAGTTTTACTCCGAAATGGCGGATCGACTCCTTTGGCTCGATGAACGTCCTGCCTATGTAATGGTTCCTCATAAGGCCCATTTCAAAAGGAATGCCCGAGGCTTGAGAATAACCGATGGCGGCGCTTATGCCTGAGTCGGGTATGGGGATCACCATGTCCGCTTCGACCCCCCTTTCCCTTGCAAGCTCTCTCCCGAAGGCCTTCCTCACGCCGTACACGGTCCGGCCGTATACCTGGCTGTCCGGCCGGGCGAAGTAGATATATTCGAAGATGCAGCGGCGGGGCTCTACCTTCTTAAACGGGGAATAAGAACGGATGCCGTCTTTCGAGATGTGAATCACCTCTCCCGGCTCCACCTCTCGCAGGTAGTCCGCCTCGATCAGGTCGAAAGCGCACGTCTCGCTAGAGACTGCATAAGAGTCCTTCAACTTTCCGAGGACCAAAGGCCTGAAGCCATAGGGATCACGGACGGCGATCATCTCCTTGTCGGTGAGAAGCAGCAGCGAATAGGAACCTTCGATCCTCCGCAGGGCGCTGATGAGCCTGTCAAGGGTCAAATTCTCATGGGAGAGGGCGATGAGGTGGACGATCACCTCCGTGTCCATTGTTGACTGGAAGATAGACCCGTAATTCTGCAGCTCGTCCCGAATGATCTTTGCGTTGGTGAGGTTCCCGTTGTGGGCTATCGCGAGGGCGCCTTTCGAATACTCGACGACAAATGGCTGAGCATTCTTGAGGGAACTCGATCCCGCAGTCGAATACCGCACGTGTCCTATGGCCGCGTGCCCCTTGACCTCCTGCAGCCCCTCCTCGTCGAATATATCGGAGACAAGACCCATTTCCCGGCGCATGTACATGGTTGAGCCGTCGGTGCTCACTATACCCGCGCTTTCCTGTCCCCTGTGCTGGAGAGCATGGAGCCCCAGGTATACGAGGTTGGAGGCCTCACGGTGGTTAAATATGCCGAATATGCCACACATGGCTGTTTCAGACCCCTCTTATCCGTGATAGCTCTTGTGCAAACAAACCGATTATCTCCGGGTCCATAAGATAGAGGTCAATCCCTTTGACTCCTCTCGCCCCTGGAGCGAACTCGGCGATTTCATGCAGCATGATACGTGCACAGCGATCTTTCGGAAAGCCGAAGATGCCGGCGCTTATGGCAGGCATTGCAATGGTCGCAAACCCTTCCTTCTCGGCAAGCTCCAATGTGTTCCTCACGGCTGACCGAAGCTTCACCTCTTCATCGCCTTCTCCCCAGCGGGGTCCCACCGTATGCATCACGTAGTGTGCCGGAAGCCTGCCGGCTGTGGTGACCGCGCTCTCTCCAACAGGTACATAGCCTATCCGGTCGCTTTCCTCTTGTATGATGCTGCCGCCTTTCCGCACTATAGCGCCCGCTACGCCGCCGCCGTGCCGCAGATGGGAATTGGCCGCATTGACGATGGCATCCACCGGTGCCTCGGTGATGTCTCCCCGTATGACGCGCACCCTTGTCGCATTGAGAAGGATTTCTTCTATGATCTCCATTTTTTCATGCCGGGCCGGCAGTACTATTCTATACCATTACTCTCTCTGCCGCAATATGCCGCGAGCCATCGCAGGGCACGCGCATGTGGAAATCCCACTCCTTACTGCTTTCCGCCCAACTCGCCGGAGACGAAAAAGGTGAGCGTGTTTTCCTGTTCTACCCTTTTGTACTCGATGTTGTCGATCATCCTTTTTAGAAGCCGCGCCGACGCCCTCATCTTTTCATCGCCGCCTGGCTCCTCGCCCGCAAAAACAACGTCGCCGAGGAGTATGTTGACGGGTTCGCCGGTGTCGGTAATGATGATGAGGAGTTTTCCCCATGGGTCGTGCCTGCAGGTGATCTTGATTTCTCCGCTCCTGCTCCTGTACGCCCTGGTGACGACGTTCTCAAGGGCCGCCTTGAGGGCGGACTCTATCTGCTTTATCCTTTCGTCGCTGAAGCCCTCCTGCCTCTCAATCGACGCGACAAAGTCAAAAAACTGGGGCAGGGCCGCCATCGCGGCGGGTCGGCTCATTTCTCCAAGGATACTCGGCCCCTGGGTGTCTTGCTTAGTGTTTCCGTTATCTGTCACCCTCTTCCTCCTTATTCCTTCTACGCGCACCGATCAGGGCGTCCTTTACCTGATGCGGGACACCTTCGATGTTCGGGTGTTGGCGGCAATCGATGAATCGGCCTCAAACAGCCCATAATATAAGGCGATTCAGGCGAGAAAACAAGTCTTTCCGAGGGGGCGCACGCGAAGCGGTATCCGCAGGGCAGGGCCGGCCAAAGACGGCCTCGCCGTTTCAGAAGAAGGGGAACTCTCGTGTGTCAATACGCGTCGTCCAGTCTTGTTTTTCGAGGGCAATTGAGCTATCCTATATAGTTTCGACGCCCCGGGAACAAGGAGATGGGATAGATGCGCCTCTCGATTATTGGCAGCCCTGCATGCGGCAAGACGACCCTGTTCGCGGCACTCAGCGGGATCGTGGCCGACAGCGGTCCGAACAGGTCGAATGTGGCCATTGTCGATGTGCCGGACGAGCGCGTGGATAGGCTCTCCGCCGTCTTTCATCCGAAAAAGACCGTGTACGGCCGCATCGAGCTCTGTGATATGGACTCGATCCGCGAGGGCGACATGAAGAACGAGGCCATACCGGCGAAACAACTCCAGCAGATGCGGCTGAGCGACGCTTTTCTGGCAGTGCTCAAGAATTTCGACGACGCCTTACCCGCCAAGCCTGCTGCCGACTTTCGCAGCCTCCTTGCCGAATTTATTATCGACGACATGGTGCAGATCGAAAATCGTCTTGAGCGGATCAAGAAACAATCCGGCAAGAAGGACGGCACCATGCTGGAGCAGGAAAAGGCCATGCTGTCGCACTGTCTGGCGCACCTCGATAAGGGATTGCCTCTCAGCACGCTGGTTCTTCCGCAGTCCGACGCAAAGGCGCTCAGGGGCTTTCAGTTCCTCTCCCAGAAGCCTCTTATGGTGGTGGTAAACTGTTCGGAGGATATGATGGGCCGCGCAGAGGTTATCAGCGCTGACATCAGGCTGGCTTTGTCGGATGCGGCGCCCGTAGTCGCTGCATGTGCGCGGTTAGAGGCGGAGTTCGTCATGATGGCGCCGGAGGACCGCGCCGCCTTCATGGAGGAATATGGGCTCGCCGAGTCGCTGAGGGGTCGCCTGATACGTCTTGCGTACGAGACCCTAGGGCTGATCTCATTTCTCACCGTCGGGGAAGACGAATGTCGGGCCTGGCCTATCCGTAGGGGCATGACCGCCCAGGAGGCGGCAGCCGCGGTTCACACGGACCTGTCCGAGAAATTTATCCGCGCGGAAACGGTGGCGTACGCGGATTTTATGCGCTATGGCGACTTTCCGGCTTGCAAGAAGGCGGGCGTTTGGCGGCTCGAAGGAAAGCAGTATATCGTTCAAGATGGAGATATCATCTCAATAAGGGCGGGAAACTAAAAACAAGCTTCCCGCCCCAACCACTCAGAAAGGCAAAGGCCCCGCGAACGCGGGGCCTTTGCCTTTCTATCTTGTCGCTTTTTCCACACAATCACTTCTTTAGTCCCACGGAGAATGTTTCATGTAAGCTTCACAATTCATAGTTTGTAGTTTATAATTCACCATTGCTCAATTTGCTGAGGTGTTGGTTTCGGAGGTGGCACCACCTACGTGAGAACTAAAGCATACGAGGGGAGGGAACATGAAAATTGGTTCTGGGACGATAATTCGTAGTGGGCTTCCCGTTTTACTGTTCGTTTCGATGGCGCTATTCCCACACACAGTCCGGGCGGCAACTAAAGTGGAGGTCAATGCGAGCGTGGATGTCGCTCTTAAAAGGTTCGCCACAGGCGTAAAGGGCGGCGAGGCTTTCCTTAACGCCGCAAAAGGTGTACTTGTCATCGCGAGGATCAAGCAGGCCGGTTTCGTCGTAGGGGGCAAGTACGGCAACGGTGCTCTCCGGGTCGGTGGAAAGAGCGTCGGCTACTATAACCTTGCCGCAGGCTCGGTGGGGTTCCAGATCGGTGCTCAGGAATTCAATGTTCTCCTCTGCTTTATGGATGAGAGGGTTCTTAGGAAGTTCAGGGCCAGCACGGGTTGGCAGGTGGGTGTCGACGGTGAGGTCACCCTCATTAACGTGGGAGCAGGCGGTTCGGTAGACACCACCAAGATCAAGGAACCTATCGTCGGCTTTGTCTTCGGCCAGAAAGGACTGATGGCCGGGGTCTCGCTGGAAGGATTGAAGTTTACCAAGATTAATCCAAAATAGGGCCTTCTTATCCGGCTGTCTCAACGAAGCTGATAACACCGCGAGCGGACGCCCGTTTACTTATTTACGGCCGTCCCCCTGGCCGGCTTTGAGCCGAAAACAGTCCGGCCCATAGCCATTGTGCAACCGCCCGGTAATCGGCTGCACCCGACGAATCAGGCGCATGCAGTGCTACGGGCAGGCCAAAACCGGGCGCCTCCGCCAGCGCGACGCTTTCTCGGATGACCGGAGCCATTTTACCCGGGAAGGTCTTCTCGATCTCGCTCACCACCTCTCTGTGTATCCGGTGCCTGGGATGGGAGCGGCAGACGATGATGGCCAGCAGTTCGAGGGCGCGGTTATCCTTGCGCGCCGACGCGATGGTGTCGACCGTCTGCCGCAGGCTCCCGAGAACCAGACGGTTGGCCTCAACCGGGACGACCACGTGGCGGCTCACCCGCAGTGCGTTCAACGTGAGCATGTCCAGGCTGGGCGGGCAGTCGACGATCGCGAGGTCCCACGGCCCTTCAGTCCTCGAAAAGCACCGGGACAGGAGCTCGGTTGCGAGCACGCCGCTGAACCTCTGCCTCGCCTCGGCAAAGACCGGCCCCGAAGGCACGAGAGCCAGCCTCTCTACCCCGGTCGATACGACGGGCAGGGCCACGGCGTTCTGCATGGCATAGAGAAGCCCGCTTCCGTCGTTCCGTATCCCGAGGTGCAGGGTGGCGCTACCCTGTGGGTCGAGATCGATGAGGAGCACTTCCTTCCCCGCTTCGGCGAAGGCATGGGCTATGTTCACGGCCGTTGTGGTCTTTCCTACGCCACCCTTGTGGTTTGTCACCGACAGAACGCGATCCATCGCACACACTCCTTTCGAGACGTAGTGGAGCAGGCGTCGCCCTGCGTGCGCCCCCATACAATCATGCCACAAGAACGATGAGTCCGGCAAGGGGTCTTCCATGATGATATCGACAAGGCATGCTTTGTCGAACGAATGGAGAAGGTATTCGTCGACCCCCACACCCCTTGACCCCGCCGCCCAACATGACTCCGCCTGGAGTGGGATATGCGGTGTCTTGTCATGGCTCAACCGCCGGCTAACGCCCTTCGGGCTTCTTCTCTGCTTTCATAAATGTGCGGAGCGACACCCCGCTTGTGGAGCTCATCACCGAGCTTCATCCTCAGGAAAGTACTGGTCGTATAACGGGTGACGCTGTCGTAGAATCCCGCCGCGTACTTGACCATTTCCACGTATTCGTCCAGCAGGTGCGGAGAGACATTGAAGTTATCGTAGTTGGCGATGGTGTGAACCTTTTTGCCAAGAGGTTCCAGTATCCCCCCCACCACTTCTCTTATCTTTTGAATTTCTTCACTGGTTTTCACATAGTAGTTTTCGAGATTGATGAAGAAGACGTTATCTGCCGCATGGTAAGTGAAACGCTCCTCCAGGGGAATGGTCAGGAGGTCGTCTTTGATGCCCATGGGGGGGAGCCGGAATATTCTTGAGTCCATGAGCTTCGGTGGTTTGCGCATGATGGGCTTGAAATCCATGAGCGCCAGGACCTGGGTTTCCAGGTCTATCCCCGGAGCGATTTCAATGAGCTCCAGCCCTTCCTCACACAAAGAGAAGACACAGCGCTCGGTGATATACAGCACCGGCTGTTTCTTGCGTGCCGCATGCCTGCCACTGAAGGTTTTCTGTTCTACCTGTCGGACGAACTTCTTTTTCCGGCCTTCCTGATCAACTCTCAGCCTGCCGTCTTCCACGGAAATCTTGAGCCCTCCGGCCGTAAACATTCCGACAAAGCAGAGCTCCTTGGCATTTTGGGTGATGTCTATGAACCCCCCCGGACCGGCAAAGCGCGGCCCAAACTTACTCACGTTCACGTTTCCTTCCGCGTCGGTCTCCGCCATACCCAGGAATGCAATGTCAAGGCCCCCTCCATCGTAGAAATCAAACTGATAGGGCTCGTCGATGAGTGCATCGATGTTGATGCCTGCCCCGAAATTGAGTCCCCCCATCGGAAGCCCTCCAATCATTCCCGATTCCGTCGTGAGGGTGGAGTATTCCAGCACTCTTTCTTCGTTGGCCACCTGGGAGACCCCTTCGGGCAAGCCGATGCCGAGGTTCACGATACTGTTCGGCTTCAGCTCGAAGGCGGCTCGTCTGACAACGATTTTGCGGCAGCCCATTTCCAGGGGGGGAATTCCCTGCATGGGCACTTTGATTTCGCAACTGAATGCCGGACTATAAGGCTCACCAAAGGTTTGCCAGTGGTTCTCAGGCCTGGCCACCACCACGCAGTCGACCAGTATCCCGGGGATCTTTACCTGACGGGCATTGAGCGTCCCACGCTCGGCCGTCCTTTCGACCTGCACAATTACGACCCCACCGGAGTTCCTGGCAGCCATTGCCATGGCGAGGGCACCAAGGGTAAGGGCCTCTTTTTCCATGGTGACGTTGCCGTCCGCATCTGCGGTCGTGCCACGGAGGAAGGCCACATTGATGGGGAATGCCTTGTAAAAGAGATACTCCTTTCCGTCAACATTCATCACTGTGACGATATCTTCCCCCTGGGATTTGGTGAGCTCGTTAAGCTTGCCGCCATCGACTCTGGGATCGACGAAGGTACCAAGACCGACATGCGTCAGGTTCCCCGGCTTGCCGGCGGCGATGTCTCTAAAGAGTTGAACCAAGGCTCCTATGGGGATGTTGTAGGCGAGAATCTTATTGGCGTAAACCAATTCCCCCAGCCCTGGAGTAAGCCCCGTATGTCCACAGATGATTTTTCCCACCAGGCCTTCAAGGGCAAGGTGGTTCAGCCCCTTGGCTTTTCCGTCCCCTTGGCCCGCCGGATAAGTCAGGGTCAAGTTTCTTGGCGTGCCGGTTTTCAGGAATCGCTCTTTAAGATGAATAGCAATTTCCTCCGCAAACCCTGCCCCTATAAAACCTGCCGTCACAATCGTGTCGCCGTCACGGATAAGCTCCACGGCCTCTTCAGCGGTGACGATTTTCCCCTTCTTCATACGCATGGCCGCTATCGGGTCAAGCATCGGATGTCTTAATTCTCTTACCGGGGCGCTCTCTGTCATGGCTCAATCCCTCCTTTCTTCTCTACTGTGTACGGCTATGAATTGGACTTACTGTCATTCGGAAGAAGGGAGAAACCCAGAAGATCTGTGAGGTTCGCCCGATATGACAAAAGCCAAGATTTAGACCATGCACTCTACAGATCTTGCCTTATTGGACGGTCCAGTTTTAGGTGAAAATTATAGCCTACACACGGTCGTTGTGCAAACCTATTCGTGGAGGTGATCGATGACGTGAATCCGGAAGAGATCACCCCGCTCTGATGATTTCTTCCGGCCCTTATAAAGGGGGAAACACCTTGAGCGGTACCGGTTATTGGACGGTCGCTATATCGTCGCCCTCGACGGCTCACAGTATTTCACTTCCGAGAAGATATCCTGTCCGGGATGCCTGATCAAAGAAGACAAGAAAGGAAAGGTCCGCCACTCCCATCAGCGTTCAAAGGCTGTTCGCGGGTAATCTTCCATAGCCGTATACGCTGCATGCCCTATGGGGTTGAGTCAACTGCATGGCCGGAAAGCGGATTAGTGGTGCGGGGCTTGAGCATCACGCGGACATCGGCGATCACGGATGCCCGCGACGAGCACATAACGGGGTTAAGGTCGATTGACTCGATAACGCCGAGAAGGTCCATGACAATGCTCGAAAAGCGGAGAAGGAGGTCGGAGAGGCTCGCAAGGTCTACCGGCGTCCGTCCCCTGTAGCCTTCAAGCAACCGTCTTCCCCGCAAACATTGGATCATCCGTCCGGGATCTCCATTGGCGAGTGGGGCCATTCTTATTGCCGCGTCAGGGCAAACGTCGACAGCCGTCCCTCCCATTCCCAGGAGAATAACCGGTCCGAATTGAAAATCGATCTTCGCTCCCACGATCATCTCTACGCCCTGAACCGTTTCCTCCACCAGCATCCCTTCAAAGCCTTCGATTGTCGAGAGTCGCCTCCACGCCGCTTGAACCTCTTCGTCCGCCGCAATGCCTGTAAGGACACCCCCATGGTCGGATTTATGGAGGACCAGGGGTGATACGACTTTAGCCACTAGTGGATATCCGATAGTCCGGGCGAAGCGGAGCGCCTCCTGCACGGATCGTGCGAAAGCGAAGCGCGGAACGAGCAGCCCCGCGTTTTTCAGTAACTCTTTGCCATCCGGCTCGAGGAGCCATCCCCTCCCTGCGGACGCCGCCAGTATCTCTTTCATTCGTTTCGTCAGCACCGGCCTTGCCTCGTGAGCACTTCAATCATCTGTACCGCATCCTGCACGGATTGAGCCACTGGTATCTGGTTCTTGCGGAACCCCTCGATCAGCATGGCGTATCTATCGACGTGGGGCATATATGCGATAAAGGGTTTGCCCTGCTGGCGCTGGATCAGACTCAGATGGGCACTCACATTCTGGGTAAGGGCAGGTGCATAGGGCAAGAGGAGCAGCATGATCGAATCAATCTCCTTCTTTTCACACAAATAACGGGCTACCGCGATGAAGTCGTCATCAACGGCGCTTCCCGTCAAATCAATAGGGTTTGCAAAGGAGCCTATGGCCCTGATGGACGGTGAGCAGAGATTTCGCAGTTCGTCCTGTTCCTCCTTAGAGAGAACCGGGACGCTCAACCCGTAGGCGGCACAGGCATCGGTGGCGAGAACGGAATGACCTCCGCTGTCGGCGATGATGCCCACCCGGCCTTCTATCGACATCCTGTAAGAGCTGAAGACTTCGCAAAAGAATGTCAATTCCACACCGTTCTTTGCCTCCACGATGCCGTACTGGGCCAGGACGGCCGAGAACACCGCGTAGTCCCCTGCGAGGGAAGCCGTGTGGCTGCTTATCGCCCTCGCCGCACCCTCGGTCTTGCCTGATTTGAGGACAATGACGGGCTTTGGCGAGCGGCTGGCGGCGAGGGCGAACTCCCGTCCCTCATTCTCTCCGAACCCCTCGATGTAGAAAGAGATGACCTCTGTTTCCGGATCGTGTATAAAATGCTTGAGAAGCTCAATCTCCCGAACCACGGCTTTGTTCCCAATGCTGACCGCAGTTGAGACGCCCACGCCCTCGGTGGCGAACCTTGCCATGAGGTCGAGGAGTACGCCCCCGCTCTGGCTTACGAGAGCAACCTTGCCCGGGGGAGGCTGCACGATCCGCTCGCTTTGTATGAAGAAGGTGTCCAGGGAGCCGGGCGAATAGATACCCAAGCAGTTCGGACCAATAATAGGGAAGCGTGCTTCCCGTGCGATTGCCGTGATGCGCGCCTGCAGATCATGCCTGCCGCTCTCGGCAAAGCCTCCCGACACCACGACGGCGCCTCTCACGCCATTTTCTCTACATTCGATCAGGGTCTGGGGAACAAGTTCCGCCCGGACCACAATTACCGCCAGATCGACCTTCTCGGGCACTGCGCCGATTCCCTGGTACACCGTCTCCCCGTGAAGGAGTCCGCCCGTTGCGTTGACCGGGAAGGCCCTTATTTTGGTATTTACCTTGTTTTTGTAATAGATGGAGTTGGCGGGGTTGTTGTCGTTCTTGAGGGAGATACCAACAACAGCAAGGCTCTTCGGTTTCAGTAGTTGCTTGAGGTTCGTGGTCCCCTCCCTTCAACCGTTATGTGAATAACGCCAATAGACGCCGGGCCCGTTTCTTGTCCGCCAGTCATTCTTACGGACACAAGAAAAAGAACCGGAGACTCACTATAACACGGATCCGAATGATTTTGAAACTTCACACGCTGCTCAGCCGCCCCGCACGCTACTTTACTTTGGTCGGTTCGTTTGTTACAATACCCCCACCGCGCATGTCCCTTCTGAAACGCTCTATCCTGATGTCCTTGTTGTGCGTGCTCGTCGCCGGCCTGACTGCCTGCGGGAACAACCCCTATCGGGTGGAAAAGGGCAAGTCGATAAACTACACGGCCCTTGCGGAAGACCCGAGGACCCTTGACCCCGCGCAGGTCTCGGACACGACGTCAGCGGAGATACTCAACCAGATCTACGACTCCCTTTATCAGAACGCCTACCTCGACAGGCCCTACAAGGTGGAGCCGGCGCTCGCGGCAGGCTATCCTGAAAAGCACATCTTCTACGAGCAGGTGCAAGAGAAGGGGGTCGCAAAGAGAGTGGCAAGGATGGAGTATGTGTTTAAGCTGAAGGATGACATCTATTTCCAGGATGACCCGTGCTTCCCGAAAGGGAAGGGGAGGCGCGTGACCGCGAACGACGTCATCTACTCCATCAAGAGACTCGCGGATCCGGCGGTCCAGGCGACGGGATACTGGCTTGTGGCGGGGAAAATCAAAGGCATGGACGCATTTTTCAAGAAGGCGGCGGCCCGAGGAAAGGCCGACTATACCCTCGATATCGAGGGGATCTCGGCACCCGACGACCACACGTTGAAGATCACCCTGACAGAGCCGTACCCCGCCTTCCTCTATGTTATGAGCATGCCCTATACTGCGCCGGTGGCGCACGAGGCCGTGGATTACTACAATGCACGCGGGAGGGAGGGCATTTCCCGTCACCCGGTCGGCACGGGCGCGTACCGGCTCAAGTCGTGGAAGAGACAGCACAGGATCGTTCTGGAACGGAGCCCCACCTTCAGGAAGGAGTATTACCCGCGGGCGGGGGCGCCCGGAGACAGGCAGAAGGGACTCCTCGATGATGCGGGCATGCAACTGCCCTTTCTCGACGAGATCTGGTACACCGTCATTCCCACGGCCCAGCCCGTATGGCTCCTCTTTTTGCAGGGATACCTCGATTCCTCGGGCATCCCCCAGGAGCAATTCGACAGGGTGATCACGAAGAAGCTGGACTTATCCGATGCGTTTATGAAAAAAGGCATATCCCTCGAGATAGGGAACGACCTCGACATTTACTACATAGCCTTCAACATGCGCGACCCCGTCCTCGGAAAGAACAGTTACCTGCGCCAGGCCCTCTCCCTTGCCTATGACAGCGACCTGTACAACCAGATATACCTCAACGGCCGGGCCATAAACGCCCAGGGTCCCCTGCCGCCCGGCGTCTTCGGCTACGACCCGGCCTTCCGCAATCCTTTCAAGGCCCACGACCTTGAGAAAGCGAAACAGCTTCTCGCGAAAGCCGGGTATCCCGGCGGTGTTGACGCGCGTACGGGGACGCGGCTCGAGCTCACCTATGACATAGGCTCCGACTCGACGCGGGCCAGAGAGGCCGCCACGTTCGATATGCGATGCTTCGAGCAGCTTGGCATTAAAATGAGGCTTCAGGTGAATACATTCTCGCAGTACCTCGAGAGGACCATCAAGGGGACTTTTCAGATGACGGCGTCCGGATGGCTCGCCGATTATCCCGACCCGGAGAATTTTCTCCAGCTCCTTTACGGGCCCAACAAGCCGCCCAACCCCAATCACGCATCATTTTCCAACCCCGAATATGACGAGCTGTATCAACGGATAAAAACGATGGACGACACGCCGGAAAGGCTCGCGTTAATCCACAGGATGGTGGAGATCGCCGTCGAGGAGTGCCCCTGGATATTCAACGTCCATACCCCCTCCTACGTGCTGCGCCACTCGTGGTACAAGAACGGCAAAAACCATAGCATATCGGGTAATTACAGGAAATACCTGAGAATTGACACAAAGGACAGACGCGCGTATTGGGAGGCCGAGAACAGGCCCGACTACACCATAGCGGTGTACGGCCTGCTGCTGCTTTTCGCGCTCTCGCTTCCCGCCGTCGTCGTCAAATACAGAAGGAGGAGAAAGTAGAGTGGCTTACTATATAGTGCGCAGGCTTCTCCTTGCCGTCCCTACTGTGCTGGGTGTCTGCCTCTTCACGTTTCTGCTTTTTAACGTATTCGCGTCTCCCGAGGCGATCGCGAGAAAACAGCTCGGGAAGAACCCCACGCCCGTGCAGGTGAAGACGTGGATCAGCAGCCACGGCATGGACAAGCCCATGTTCTTTAACTTTGAGCGCGGCCGTGACAATGCCGTCCATCCCTTCGACAGCAGGTTCTGGAACCACATGAAGGAACTCGTGCTCTTTCAGTTTCCCGAGTCCGATTATCTCCACGAAAAGGTGAGCAGCCTGCTCAAAGAGAAGATCGTGCCCTCACTGACCATTACCGTCCCCGCCTTCCTGCTTTCCATTCTCATTACCTTGCCCCTCGCCCTCTTTATCGCCTATTACCGGGGCACCTATCTCGACAGGATGGCGCTTTTTGTGTGCGTGATCCTCATGAGCATCGTGATATTGAATTACATCATCTTCGGCCAGTATTTCCTGGGTATCGTCCTCAAGTACTTCCCGGTCTACGGCTACGAGTTCGGCCTGGGCGCCTGGCGGTTCGTGCTCCTGCCGGTAATCCTTGCCGTTGCTTCCGGGCTCGGAGGGGGCTTGCGTTTCTACAGGACCGTCATGCTGAACGAGGTCCGGGCGGACTACGTGAGGACCGCAATGGCAAAGGGGGTCAGCGAGGAAATGATCCTCTTCAAGCACGTCCTCAAGAATGCCATGATCCCTATCCTGACGGTAACGGTGCTCTCCATACCGTTTTTGATCACGGGGAGCCTCCTGCTGGAGATGTATTTCGGCATACCGGGCATGGGCAATATGATGCTCAATGCGATCTCCAATCATGACTATCCCGTCATCAGGACCCTGGTCTACGTCTATTCCCTGCTCTACATAGCGGGCAGCATCCTGACGGACATAAGCTATACCCTGGTCGACCCCAGGATCACGTTCAAATGAGGTAGCGGCATGGCTTCATCGCATCTGTCCATTGCAATAGGCAGGATAAGGAAAGACTCACTCGCGAAAGCGGGACTCTGCGTGGTATGCCTTTTCGTGCTTGTCGCCCTTCTCGACGTGGTGCCTGTGCCGGCGCATGACGCAGGCGGCGTAAGGTGGGGGAGAACAGCCCTCGACGTGCTCTTCCAGAAGGATGTGGAAAAATCCTATTCGCCGCCCCTGGCGCGTACCGGCATCCTGAACCGCCTGGAGTTCCCGCTCAAATCCCGCCACCTCCTCGGGACGAACAACCTTGGCGAGGACGTGCTCTACAACGCCCTCAAAGGGGTGAGGACGGCCTTCATCATCGGCATAGTCCCGTCGGTGATCGCGGCCGTCTTCGCCATCCTGTTCGGCCTGCTCGCAGGTTTTTACGGCGGCTGGATCGACGACGTGATCCAGTACGTCTACCAGGTGCTCTCGTCCATTCCGGCCATACTCCTCCTCATTGCCATGCTGATGGTGATGGAAAGGGGGCTCTGGCAGCTCTGCGTGGCCCTGGGCGTCACTTCCTGGGTGGGTCTTTGCAGGCTTATCAGGGGGGAAACCCTGAAGGTGAAGCAGATGGAGTATATAGAGGCGGCCCGCGCACTGGGGGCGAGCGACAGCCGGCTGCTCTTCCGGCACATACTGCCGAATGTGATGCATCTGGTTATCATCGAGATCACCCTCGATTTTTCGGGGCTTGTCATGTCGGAGGCAGTGCTCACGTTTATCGGCCTGGGGGCTGAGCCGGGTACCGGAAGCTGGGGAAGAATGATCATGACGGCGGACAGGGAACTGCCGAACGGTATCTGGTGGAACCTGACAGGGGCCTCGGTGTTTTTGTTCCTTCTCGTTCTCGCGTTTAATCTCTTTGCCGACGCGCTGCGGGACGCCCTCGACCCGCGCCTGAGGGCAGGCTGATATGGAAGAAGTAGTGCGCCTGGAGGACTTGCGGACCTACTTCTTCACTGACGAGGGCGTGGCCCGCGCCGTGGACGGCGTCTCCCTCTCCGTGGCAAAGGGGAGAACACTCGGGCTTGTGGGTGAATCGGGCTGCGGCAAGTCGATCACGGCCCTTTCCATATTGAGGCTCGTGCCGGAGCCTCAAGGAAGGATAGTTGACGGGCGTATCACTCTCGCGGGCAGGGAGATACGCACGCTGTCGGAGATCGAGATGCGCGGTATCAGGGGAAAGCTCGCGTCCATGATATTTCAGGAACCGATGACGAGCCTTAATCCTGTCTTCACCATCGGGTCGCAGATTATGGAAGCGGTGCGCATCCATACGGGCATGGGCAGGCGTGAGGCCGGCGAGGTCGCCATCGAGTACCTGGAGAAGGTGGGTATACCGGCGCCCCGGCAGAGGATGTCGCAATACCCGCACGAGCTCTCGGGTGGCATGAAGCAGCGGGTGATGATCGCCATGGCATTGTGCCTGCGGCCGGCCCTCCTGATCGCCGATGAGCCGACCACCGCGCTGGACGTAACGATCCAGGCAGGCATATTGAAGCTCATGAAGGACATGCAGAAGGAGACAGGGGCCGCCGTGCTCCTCATCACGCACGACCTCGGGATAATCGCCGAGATGACCGACGAGGTGGCCGTCATGTACGCCGGCAAGATCGTTGAATACGGCCCCTGCGAATCCATCTTTGCCTCTTTTTGCCACCCGTATACGGAGGGGCTTTTCAAAAGCCTGCCGGGCAGGACCGCAAGGGGGCAGAAGCTCTATACCATAGCCGGCACGGTGCCGTCCGCGCTCATGTTTCCCCCGGGATGCAGGTTTCATACCCGCTGCCTGCTGGCCATCGGGCGATGCACCTTTGACGAGCCGCCGCTGGTCGCGGTTGCCGACGGTCACCGGGCCGCCTGCTGGGTCCGGGCAGGAGAGGGGTAGCCATAATGCTTGAGGTCAAGGACCTGAAAATGTATTTCCCGGTTGTAGCGGGTTTCCTGCGTCGTGTGGGCGGCTATGTGCAGGCGGTCGACGGGGTGAGCTTTGCCGTCGGGAAGGGGGAGACCCTGGGACTCGTGGGCGAGTCGGGCTGCGGAAAGACTACCGTGGCAAAGTGCGTGGTCAGGCTGCTTGCGCCCACAGCGGGTCGGATACTCTTTGAAGGGGACGATATTGGGGACCTGAGGCCGAAGGAGCTTGCAGGCTACAGAAAAAAAATACAGATGGTTTTCCAGGACCCCTTCGGGTCGCTCAATCCCCGCATGACCGTCTCCGATATCGTCGGCGAGGGTCTTCTCATCATGGGGGAGGACCGGGTTGCGGCGAGGGTGTCCGAGCTCCTCGATGTCGTAGGACTCCCTCTCGATGCCGCCTCCCGGTATCCGCACGAGTTCTCAGGCGGGCAGAGGCAGAGGATAGGGATTGCCAGGGCGCTGGCGGTGAACCCCTCTTTCCTTGTGTGTGACGAGCCCGTCTCGGCCCTTGACGTCTCCATACAGGCGCAGATCATCAACCTCCTCGAGGACCTCCAGGCGAGGTTTTCCCTCTCCTACCTGTTTGTCGCCCACGACTTGTCCGTGGTGCGCCACATTGCCGGCAGGATCGCGGTAATGTACATCGGTAAGCTGATGGAAGAGGCCGCGACCGAAGAGCTTTTCAGCCGTCCCCTGCATCCTTACACACAGGCCCTTTTTTCTTCTATCCCTTCCCTCGACCCGGCCAAAAGGCGGGGGTTCGCGCCCCTTGCGGGCGAGCCGGCCTCGCCGGTCAAACCACCTCCAGGTTGCAGGTTCGCATCGAGGTGTCCCCATGTTGCGCCGGTGTGCAGGGAAGGCGAGATCGATATGCGAGAAGTAGCGGGGGGGCACCTGGTCCGCTGCGTGCTGTATCGGTAGGACAGCGCGGAAAGTTCACAACGATCTATCTCTCCGCAGGTAGTGCTTCCTCTATATGAAAGCCTGGTGAGGGGTAGAGGGATTATGCGTTCCCTATATCTTTCCCCATTATTTTCCAGAATATTTCTTCCATTTCGGAAGTCAGTTGCGGTATTCCCTCTTCTGCCTCCATCGCTTTGATCCGCATGTCGTATGCGTTTTCAAGTTGAGGCAGGAGAATCTTAACCTCCGGAGAATTTTCCACTCTTTTGCTGACTAAGTCGCGCTGCTCCGCAGCTTTTTCGAAGTCTTCTTTATCGATCGGCACGTTATAAAGCATGTTCAGTAGTTCCATTAGCCTGACCTTTCCCAGATAATCCTCCTCCAACACAACGTACTGGGGCAGAGAGACCATGAGCACAAGTGCATCAATCCCTGATTCCGCTGCTTCTTTTGTGATCAGATTCGCAATGCTTGAAGGGCCGTGATACGTGATAGGGAAGGCGCCGGCTTTCTTCACATCCTGGAGCGCTCCTTCGCCCATTCCATACCCGCTGACGAGTAAAGGCCGGGTGTGAGGTACCACATCGTACATACTTCCCAGAAGGATATATTTCCTCGCGTTGAAAGTCTTGAGAAGCTTCAAAACGGAACTGACATAGAACTCTGAATGTGCATGAGGTTCCAGGAGGCGAAGCAAGAGAAAATCATTCTGTCCTTCTCTTCTCGCATAGTGAATTGATGTAGTGGGGATGGACAGGTCGCGAATGCCCTCTTCGAGATGGATAGTAGGCCGGTATCTGGTAAAATCGTAGAAGTGGCCCGGTTTGGACAGCGTCCCCAATTCCGTAGCCCCAAGCCGCGCCTCCAGTTCTGTCAGGACCAGACTTCCCACATTGTTGACATCTATCCAGGGCCGAAGCGTAGCCAGGACGTAAGGCTCTTTACACTCCGGAACAGGGTCGCGTAATTGAAAACCACCTATTCTCACAAATGATCCCCGCAGCCCGATAAGGTACCTCTGTTGTCGGTCATCCTCAACACATTACCATAAGATGAATTGTTTATCATGTGAAGATCTCAATTGGAGGCCCCACAAGAGGCGACGCCGATAAAATTATAGAATCTGATGCCGCTGTTTTCATTCACCGTTATCGGCTGTGGCTTATAGTAACAGGCGCATAATACTCTTGTCATGCCGGACCTGATCCCGCATCCGGAAAGGGCCTTGATGTCCCGCCGGCATTTGGTAATAATCGCATCTTTTTTCGTGTATCAGCGCCCGGCCCGTTAGTTCAAAGGCACCTCATTACCAATGGCAATTGTTAAGGCGGAAGAGGGATGTAGCTTACGGCTGAGGAAAGTGCTACAATCAGGTGCCACGCTTTTGCCGGGCGTGCTTTCCCTCAGCGGGGACCGGGGACCGCCAATGAAGGGACCGACCGAACCCAATGAAGACGGGCAGGACGGCCCCATCAAGGACTACGGAAGGACGCTACCATGAAATCAGCGAAAACCATCTCGTTCTCACCCACAGGAACAACACGCAGGGTGCTGGAGGGCATTGCCCAGGGGCTCGCCGTTGAGATGGCAGAATATCTTGATCTTACATCGGCCAGGATGAGGGCGGGGACGATCCGCGAGCTCGACGAGGGCCTTACCCTTATCGGCACGCCTGTTTACGCCGGAAGGGTTCCGATTCAGGCGGCGGAGGCGCTGCGTATGATCAAGGCCGCGGGAGCCCCGGCGGTTTTGGTGGTTGTCTACGGCAACAGGGCGTATGAGGATGCACTCCTCGAGCTCAAGGGCATTGTTGAAGAGGTGGGCTTCAGGCCTCTCGCAGGGGCCGCATTTGTGGGCGAGCACTCTTTTTCGACGGACACGATTCCACTAGCAGCGGGAAGGCCTGACAAAGAGGACCTCGAGAAGGCCCGGGCATTCGGGAATCTGGTCCGTGAAATGCTGGAGAGAAGGGGGTCGCTCCGGGAGATCCCCGCCCTCGATGTTCCCGGGAACTTCCCCTACCGGGACAGGGCCTTTCTTGATGCGTCTCCGGAGAGCGGGGAAGAGCTTTGCGCCCGCTGCCGGAAGTGCGAAGGGGTTTGTCCTCAGGAGGCAATCACGGCGGGGGAGGATAGGATAGCGACCGACAGGGGGAAGTGCATCCTCTGCTGTGCCTGCGTGAAGATCTGCCCCACAGGGGCCAGGCGGGTGACGGAGCCGAGAATCTCTCAGCTCGTACAAAAGCTGACTACTCTGTGCCGAGATCGGAAAGAGCCGGAATTCTTCTTCCCGAAGTGAGAGCGGGCGCCGGGGATTTGTCATAACCAATCGAGGTCCGGGAGAGGACCTTTAGGCCCCTGGCGTCTTTTCTTTCAACCCTCGGGCCAGACAGTCGACCCGGGCCCGCAGGTTGATGAGGTAGGCCCCCTCCTCCTGCCTCACGTACGTGTTCGTGTCGTACTCCTCTGCCCTTATGCGCGCCACGACCCGCTCGATCGACCCATGCTCCTCGTCAAGAAGGCGTGCCACTTGCTCACGGAAGCTCTTTGTCGCGGCGATGGCCCGCACAAAGTAGTCACGCACCTCATCCGCCCCCGTCCAGACGAGCCGGTGCCCCTGGCAGAGTACCTCTACAGAAAGCGCGGAGAGCCTCTCCAGGGAGGCGAGATAGGCATTGTAATCGGTGAGCGCCGCGATGATGATGTGGCCCGTCATGTCCTGGAGACCCACCGCTTCGGTGGCGATAAGTATCTTCCGCTCGGGTATGTAGTAGCTTAACATGTCTCTCGTGTGACCGGGTGAGGCGAGCACCTGCACGGTCGCGCCGTCGAGTTCGACCGTCTGCCCGTCAACCAGTATGAGATCGACACCGAAGGGCTCGAAAGGTGCGTCGATGAGCTTTGACCGGTCGATCTTCAGGGCCTCCGAAGCGAAGGAGAAGGCGTTCGCGGAGAGCTCCGTCATGAGCGCCCGCGCGTTGGGACGCTCCATGATCCCCGCGGCAGTCTCGGAGGCCGCGACCAGCAGGGAAGGGAAGGCCCGTTTCAGGTAGCCCGTCGCGCCGCAGTGGTCGTAGTGGACGTGCGTGAGAAAGAGGATCGACGGCTCTCTTTTCCCTAGGACCTCCCTGATGGACTCCTCGTAGAGACGGCCCGCACAGGTGTAGCCGGATTCGAAAAGAACCGGCTTTTCCCCGTCGAGGAGATAGCAGGCCGACCACGGGTGGCCGGCCACGTAGAAGTCTTGTACTGCGGGACCTGTTGTGGCAAAGGGCAAGGCAGCCTCCTCTTTTGCTCTGTAGTATAGCCGGATATCAGGAAAAAGTCCCCGGCTCCGATTGCCGGGGCGCCGCTCTCCGGCAACTGCCCGCGTCGCCCCGCTACGCCGCGGAGTTCGCGGTGTCTACCTTGAGAAAAACCTTCACGTTCTCCCTCTCGAAGATCAAAGAAACGATCACACCCACGAGCAGGGACCATACGGGCGCGCTGATGTTGTAGATGGAGATATTGGAGCATGCCACGATGAAGGCAAAGAACGCGCCCATCTGCAGCTTGTTGCTGCTGCTGAAGGCCACCTCGAAGGCGGTGGTAAAGAGACTGACCATCGCGAGGCCCGCGAGCACGGCCGCCACGGTCATGGGCAGCGACCGCAAAAAGGGGACAAGCAGCCCTGCGAAGAGGGCCACGAGGAGCTGGATGATCCCTTTCAGGAAGGAAGCCACCCATCTCGACTCCCTCGGCCCCGCGTCCTTGCACGACGTGATCGCCGTGATGGGACCGGCCACGGTGATGCTGTGCGACAGGAAGAGCGCGCCGATAGCGGAGCAGATACCGGTCCACGTGATCATCGCGTTCGCGGGCGGGTCGAACTCGTTTGCCTGGAGAATCCCGTAGCCCTTGAGAAAATCGGCGAGCCCCAAAAGGAGGATGGGCACGCCTATGGAGACGATAGCCGAAAAGCCGAAGTTGGGTGTGATGAGCAGGGGGGCGCAGAACAGGCTGCCCGCCGCCATTCTCGACTTCATGAGAAACATGCTGACGATGATCCCGACGACAAGCGCTATGGCCTGGGGCGGGACCTTTTTCGAAAAAAGGCGGGTGGCGAAGAATGCCGCGACCGTGAGCCCGGCCCCCATGTAATCCTTTTGAACGGATGTGACGATTCCCACGGCGTAGCTCAGCAGCGCCCCGGCGATCATCCCCATAACGATCGGCAGGGGCAGGTACCTGACGGCCTTCTTTATCAGGCCGGTGGTGCCGAGAAAGAGCAGGACGAGGCCCGCGAAGACGTAGCCCCCAACCATCTGGTTTAAAGAAAAGACCTTCATGAGACCGCCTACCACGACGATGCCCGGCAGAGAAAAGGCAATTGCTATGGGCTGCCGGTAGTGGAGAGCGAGGAACACCATGAGCGCCCCGCTGATGAAATAGATCGACACCAGCCAAGTGACGGTCTGCTGGTTCGTCAAGCGGGCGGTGTTCGCAATGTTGATCAGGAGAATGATCGGCCCCGTCAGGCTGAAAACCGTGGCGATCAGCGCGGCCGTCACATTATTGATATTGAGGCTCCGCGGGAGCATCCTCAGCGAATCGATGATCCCCGAGCCGTGTTCTATCAGACCATTTCTCACGCGACACCTTCCTTTCTCGGACCTGTCCGTGTGAAGGTCTCACTCTTGTTCTCCATATCCCCCCCTTTTTTTCTTCTTCCCTACGGAAGAGACGCCCTCCCTTTAGCGCTTCCCCTCGAGCGCAAAGCGCGCAGAGCGCATGCGGGCGCGTTTTTTTAGGACCTCCTCCAGTGCGCGCCGATGCTCTCCTTTCGCGCAATGGCAGCGTTGATCATCATCGATGCCGTCTCAAGGCCGTTCCAGACAGACCAGCAGGCCGCCAGGCGCTCCCGGCCGGTGCACGTGATGCCCTCCCTCTTCAGGCCCTCGATCACCTCCAGGGCGAAGGACAACCCTTCGCCGTGCCGCACGGGTCCGCAGTGTTCCCACATGGTCTCCCGGAGAACCCTGAGGGCGGCTGCCGGCTCGTGCGTGCCCGCCGTGTACGCGCGCCCGATCTCCGGCAGGTCCCGGGACGCCGCATCCTCCGTGCGGCCGGATGCGCCATCCGCGCAGTAGGCGGCAGCAGCCTTCCCCGCCCGGTACCCGAAGACGAGGGTCTCCGTCAGGGCGTTTCCACCCATGCGGTTCGCCCCGTGTACGCCGCAGGCCGCCTCGCCCGCCGCGAAGAGCCCCTGCCGGGTGGTCCTGCAGTGCTCGTCGATGACGACGCCGCCCATGGTGAAATGGGCGCACGGCGTGACAGGCAGGGGCCTTGAGGCCGAGTGGTAGCGCCCTTCGAGCATCCGGAGCATCTCCCCTTCGGGGCCGGGCGCCCCGGAGTCGCCACCCGCGTGCCGCAGGTCGAGGTAAACATTCCGCCCCTGCATCTGCTCCGTGTAGACGGCCACGGACAACGCGTCCCTCCCTTTGGCGGCGACGGGCTTCACGTCGGCCAGCCCGTACTTTTCCCGTACGTCCTCCCCGAGGGTGTTGACCACCTTCCCTCTCTCGACAAGGGCGGGCGGGGCAAGGATCTTCGGCAGGCGCTCTGCGCTGATGAGGAGCGGGTAAAACTGGGTGAATTCCATGTCCGCCACCAGGGCCCCGCAACGGGCCGCCATGGCATAGCCGTCCCCGATGTTCGTCACGGGGTTATCGTGGTACCTGAAGAGGGCCGAGGCGCCCCCCGTACAGAGGACGACCGCCTTCGCCAGGACGAGTACAATCTTGCCCCCTGAGGTCACGCCGAGGCAGCCCGCCACGTGAGGGCCGTCACCGCCCGTCACGAGCATTACTGCGGTGATCCAGTCCGTAATGCGGACCCCGGCGCTTTTGGCCCACGCGAGGAGCGTCTCCGTGATAGGTCTACCAAGGATGGGGAACCTGCCCTCGGCCGCGAAGCCGAACCGGGTTTGCCTGAGCCTGGCCCCCTGTCCGATCAACTCGCCTATGCGGGCCGGCGCCTCCTCCGCGAGGATCTTGACGAGCGACGGATTGCCCTTTCCGTGGCCCGTCTCCATGGTCTTCCGTGCGTGCTCTTCCGTGGTGAAACCGGAGCCGGCGGCATTAAAGGCGCCGTAGCTCATCACCGTGGCGGTGCCGAGGCCCGCTGTTCCCTTCGTAAGGAGGAGCACGGTCGCGCCCCCCTGCCTCGCCGCGATAGCCGCTCTCAGCCCGGCCGCGCCGGACCCGATGACGAGGACATCGATGTTCTTCTCTTCTGCCGGGCTCAATCGTCCCGTTCTGCCCCTTCCTGATCGTGCGGGTGCGGCCCGTGTCATTTTTCTCTCATATCGACGAATTTTTTCGACTTGTAGTCGGATCGCTCTATAGTCCCCCGCGCGGCGCGCTCCACGCCGATCCGTATCTCCACGGAATCGAGCAGGTCCTTCCCGATCTCTTTCAGCACGTCGTCGGACCTCTCTTCGAGAAGCTCGCACATGACCTTCAGCTCTCCCATCCCCCTTGCCGTGTAGGCTATTATCTTGTATTCCTCCCCAAGGACGAGGTGCTTTTCCACGACGGCCTCCACCTGCGAGGGGAAGATATTCATCCCCTTGAGGCAGATCATCCCGTCCACCCTGCCGATGATGCCGCCGTCCAGAGACAGGAAGGTCCTGCCGCAGGCGCAGCGTCCCCTCTTCACGCTCACCACGTCTCCGGTCCTGAACCGGATGGAGGGTGACGTCGTGCGGCCCAGGTTGGTGAGCACCATCTCGCCCGTGCCCTCGCCCCGGATGGGTGTGCCCGTCGCCGGGTCGATGAGCTCGAAGATGAACTCCGCCTCGTTCACGTGGATCGACGTATCCTGCTCGGTGCAGTGGATGCCGTAGGCGCCCACCTCCGTCAGCCCTGGATAATCGAAGGGCTTGGCCCCCCAGCTCTCCATAATCCTCTTCCTGACTGAGGGGATGAGGGCGCCCGGCTCACCCGCGTGGAACGTAATGCGGACGGCGCTCTCCCTGAGGTCTATGCCATTCTCCCTGGCCTCTTCAGCCATTCTTATGGCGTAAGTGGGTGTGAGCGCCACCACGGTGGCCCTGGTCTCGATGATGTTTTTTATCCGCTGCAGGGTGTTCCAGCCGCCGCCCGCAATGGCGAGTGCGCCTATGCTCCACACGCCTTCCCATATGCCCCAGTAAGCGACGTGGGGTCCGAAGGCAAAGGGAAAGCTGACGATATCGGCAGCGTTGATGCCGGGGCCGCATAGTGACATGGCCGCGCACCTGCCCCTCCAGTTCCACGTCTCTTTCGTATCGAGCCAGCGAACCGGGTTGCCCGTGGTGCCGGTTGTCTGATGGTATCGCGCGTAGCGCTCCAGGCCGCCTACCAGGTTGGTGCCGAAAGGCGGATTGAGCCGCTGATCTTCCTGGATCTCCTTCTTGTAGAGATAAGGGAGCTTCGGCAGGTCGTCAAGGGACCTGATGTCTTCCGGCCTGACGCCGTGCTCCCGATATTTCCTGCGGTAGAAAGGGTTCTCACTGCAGGCAACCTCCAGCATGTGCCTGAGCCTCTTGAACTGGGCTGCCTCGATGCTCTCCCTCGATCCGGTCTCCACTTCTTCGTCAAAATAGACTCCCATTACGTAGCCCCTCCATCTTCTTTTGTTGAGACCTGTGGCCACCCGCTCTCCGGCCGATACCCCATGCGGCTGACACATCCCCTGAGGACATCGGCACGCACGGACGGGCCGTGCCCGAGAAGGCCGGAAGGCGCCCGAGTCCGGCGCCTCACCGATGCCGCCGCCTGCTATCCTGCTTCTGGCTCTTGCGGGTGGGCGGCTATTACTTCGCTCTCTTCGCCACTGCGTCGAGCACGTCTTCCCACGGCTTCCCGGGAACGCAGTCCTCCTTCATCACCTGCTCGATGGCGATGTACCACGGCTCTACGGCCTTTTCCCCCGACTCGCCCCTTATCCAAAGGATATTGGGGTCGGTGAGGCCTGTCGCCGATCGGGCCACCACGGCGATTACGTGCTTCGTGTCGTACTTGGCCGTGCCCGGTGTCAGATCCTTGATGAAGAGCTCCCTCTTCCCCTCCGTCATATCTGAAAACCTTCTCACAAAAGTCTGCCATTCTTTCATTCGGGCGTCCTCCTTTTTTCTCTTTCCGCCGTGAGCTCCTACAGCTTGATACCGTAGCTCTCCCAATTGCTATTGACTTTCTCGATCATCTCCTTCGTGAATATGGTGTTGAAGGAAGCCTTTATCGGGACGATCTCCTTCTCCCACTCTGGCGGCCACGTGCTGTCGAAGGCGACGGAACAGCCTTTCAGCTTCTTCCGCTCTTCCGGGTTGTAGAAGGGCGTCAGTGAATTCGACCTCCCCTCGTACCATTCGTACAGGATGCCCCTGCCCGGATGGCACCGCGTGGCAAAGCAGTGGAGTACTTCCGCCATGTTGAAGACGTCCACGTCCGCGTCGACCACGATGTGCTTGTTCGTCATGACCCTCCGCCTGGTGAAGAAATCGAGGATCTTCCGCGTGGTCTCCGTGCCGCCTTTTGTGACGCCTATGACGATCAGGTGGGTCACGCCTTCCGGGGGCACGTACACGTCCGTGATGGGGACGTTATGCCTCAGGAGGCCCTCCTTCATGGCGACGGCGGCGGTCAGCGATGCCGCTATGGAGCTGTCGTCGGGCGGCGTGCCGAGGGCGATCATGGTGACGAGGGGCTTGCTCCGGTACGTGATTGCCTTCACCCGCACGGCAACGCCGGCACACATGGTGCCGCTCCTGTATCCCGGATACTCGCCGAATGGTCCGTCCGGTGCGATCTGGTCGGGCATCGCCTCGCCCTCGATGACGATCTCCGCGTGGGCGGGAACGAGCAGGTTCGACGTCTCGCACTTGACGAGATCGACGGGCTCGCCCCTCAACCCTCCCACATAGAACGACTCGTTTTCGAAGGGCTTGATACCCGCCGTAGCAATGATGTGCGATAGAGGATCGGCCCCGAGGACAATCGCCACGGGCATTGGCTTGTTATAGGGCAGGTAGCTCCTGTTCATGATGAACGCAAACTGGCTCGTGGTCTGGGGCCATCCGGTGAGCCAGTTTTTCGTGTGGGCCATGAAGCGGTACATGCCCCAGTTCTGCCAGCGCGTTTCGGGGTCCTCGTTGATGACGATGTCCCACGTGCCCACGTATCTGCCGCCGTCGCCCTCGTGGATCAGGGGCATGGGGAATTCATACAGGTTGACGTCGTCCCCCAGCATGATATTCTCCTTGCATGGGGCATCGCCCTTGCCGACGAGCCTGGGCGGTATCTTCTCCGCGACGCGCGTCTCGTATTCCTTGTATATCTGCCGCACAGTGGCCCTCCTGGGCATGCCCAGGGAGAGGGCGACCCGGCTCCACGTACCCGTCGTGCCGTTCGAGATCATGTACCCCTCGGGATAGTCCTTGATCTTTTCGAACAGGATCGCCGGGCCCTGGCTCTCATAGGTCTTCCGGCCGATAGCCCCCACTTCCCCGTCCCAGTCCACTTCCTTCTTTACTCTCGCGAGTTCTCCTTCTCTCTCCAGCACCTGAAAAAAATCCCTGTGGCTGTTAAACGCCATATAAACCTCCTCACACTGAGCTTTATTGGATACCTTGCCGTGCTCAAGAGCAATCTCCGTGCCACCGGCCCGGAGGGGTCCGGAGCGACATGGCGGGAAAGGAAAAGGGCGCTTTTTCGGGGAGAGGAGGGCTGACGGTCCCGGCCTTTCGCGGGCCGGCCCCTTTCGGATGACCTTAAAGCAATTGAAAAATGTGTCCAGATTGTGCTAACGTGTCCATGGACAGAGTGGACACGACTGGACACCATCAGGAGGCAGGCCATGGACGAGGCGGACGTGGGAATCGTAATGGAGAAGCTGGGGAAGTACGGGTTCAGCCGGGTGGTCGCGTACGCCCTGAGGTTCGTCCTGCGGAACCCCTATGAGAACTTCATCGTCGTCGATGCGGACGCGAGGGTCCAGTTTATGGACAGGGGCTCGGAGAAATTCTTCGGTCTGGCCCAAGGCGAGGCGAAAGGGGTTGACATACGCAAGTACGTGCCCGGATCGGGTCTGCCGACGGCGCTCAGCACGGGTAGGGCCATGATATGGAGGATATTCAAGGTGAAGGATACACAGAGCATCGGCTCCGTCTATCCCATCATCCACGACGGGCGCATAATCGGCGCCGTAGGCAGGATGGTATCTCACTCGCTGGAAGAGGTCCAGCGGGTAAACGCCGAGATCTCCCGGCTGAAGCAGGAGATCCACTATTTCAAGGAGAGAGAACAGAGTGAGCAGAGCTCGAAATATACCTTCGAGGACATACTCGGCATCAGCGCCTCTATCAGGGATGCCGTCGATTTCGCGAGGAAAATAGCCCTTGTCGATACGGATGTGCTGATCATCGGGGAAAGCGGTACAGGCAAGGAACTCTTCGCCCACAGCATTCACAGCCACGCCCACACGAACAGGCCGTTCATCAAGGTGAACTGTCCGACGATACCCTTCGAGCTCGCCGAATCAGAGCTCTTTGGATACAGCAGGGGCGCCTTCTCCGGGGCCCTCTCCTCGGGAAAAATGGGAAAATTCGAAGCAGCGCACAACGGAACGATCTTCCTGGACGAAATATCCTCCCTGCCGCTCTCCATTCAGGCAAAGCTCCTCAGGGTGCTACAGGAAAGGGAGATAGAGAGGCTGGGCAGCACGAGGACGGAGAATATCCGCTTCAAGCTCGTGGCGGCGACAAACGTGGACCTGAGGACGCTCGTGAAGGAGGGCAGGTTTCGCGAGGACCTCTACTACAGAATATCGAAGGCTGTCATCCCGATCCCACCATTGCGCGAAAGATGGGATGACATACCCCTCCTGGTCGCCCACTTTCTCGGGAAGATCAACCAGTCCTTCAAGACGCGGGTCCCCATTGCCTCTCGCCGCGTTATCGATATGTTTTCCGCCTACCACTGGCCGGGCAACGTGAGGGAGCTTATAAACGTCCTGGAACAGGCCGTCCTGAAGGCATCGAGCGAGGGGGGCATCCTCGAGAAGCACCTACCTCCCGAGATCGTCTCACGCATCGAAGGATCAAGCACGAGGAGCGAAGGGAGCGGCGGGGCGAGGGTGGCGCCGTACGAGGAGGCCGAGGATGAGGAGAGGCAGCGCATCATCTCCGCCATCAGGACCGCGAAGGGGAACAGGAGAAAAGCGGCCGACCTGCTGGAGATGCCGAGATCGACCCTGTATGTGAAGATCAGGCGCTACAATATCGGCATGAAGCATACCGGCCGCGGCAAAAGATGGATGGGGACCTAGGCGCCGGCAGGCCCTTCCGGGGCGATGCTTTTCTCAGTTTCCCTCTGCCGTCCGGCCCTCTTCGCCTCAGCGTGCGGGTCCATGACATTTCCCGACATGCCGTTGGCCGACCGAAGAAGAAAAGAGAAGAGCGGAGAGAAAGAAAGACTGAAGAGAGTTGACAGGAAGGCACAAATCGACTACAAATAACGTGCGCGGTGCCGTTAAATCTCTCGCGGAGGCAGTGAGCCATGATCCTTCCTGAAGCCTATATCGTCACCTTTATCGCCAGCTTTTGCTCGCTTGTCATCGAAATGGTGGCAGGCCGCATCCTGGCTCCCTTTGTCGGCGTCTCTCTTTACACGTGGACGAGCATCATCGGTATCATCCTGGCGGGGATCAGCATAGGCGCGTACATCGGAGGGAAGCTGGTCGACCGCTACCCCCACCGGAGAACGCTCGGCATACTGCTTCTTCTGTCCGGCGTTGCCGCCCTCGCGATTATCCCCCTGACGAACCTGGTTGCCGCCTACCAATTCCCTTTTTCCCTCATGTGGCGCATCTTCACGGTGACCGCGATCATTTTTTTCATTCCCGGCTGTATACTGGGCACTATCTCGCCGGTCGTCGTCAGGCTGACGCTCCAGAACCTGAACAAGGCGGGTAACGTCATAGGGAAGATCTACGCATTCTCGACCTTCGGGGCTATTATCGGTACCTTTGCCACGGGATTTCTGCTGATTTCCTGGATGGGCACGAGGAACATCATTTTTACGATGGGCGTCATCCTGATCATTACCGCCCTGCTGGCGGGCGGCCTATTCAAAAGGCGGATAGCAATGAGCACCTTCGTGGCGGTTTGTGTGCTCTCCCTCGCGCCGCTCTACATCCGTGCGTACCGGGTCCCCCTCAATGACCGTACCCATTATTACAAGGAGAGCGACTACTATACGATCAAGCTGACAAAGACAAAAAGCTCCGACCGGCGGACCCCCCTTGAGGCGCTGGTGCTCGACCATCTTATCCATTCATACGTGAGCCTCGACAACCCCCTTCATATAGAGTACGAGTACGAGCAGATTTACGCCGAGGTCCTTAAATGGATGTACGAGCCGCAAAGCCCCTTCAAGAGCCTCTCCATAGGGGGAGGGGGTTACACCTTCCCCCGCTACATGGAATTGTCCTATCCAAAAGCGCATATCGATGTGGTCGAAATAGACCCGGAGATAACACACGTGGTCTATAAATATCTGGGGCTTCCCCGGGACACGAGGATAAGGACGTTCAATACCGACGGGCGATGGTTTGTCATGAACTGCAAGGAGAAGTACGATATCATTTTTACAGATGCCTTCAACGACCTTTCCATACCTTATCACCTTACTACCAGGGAGTTTGTCCGGCAGCTCAACGGGACCCTTACGGACGACGGCATTCTCATGTCGAATGTCATCGACAACTTTCAGAAAGGCGCTTTTCTTCCCTCGTACCTACGTACGCTGGGGGAGGTATTCGGGGAAAGGAACGTCTATTTGATCTCCATCAGGCCCGACTTCAAGAATGTCCGCATCGCGACCTTTATCGTTGTCGCGACGAAAGGCAACCGCGATATGTCGAGATTCGACGTATGGCTGAAGGATAAGCTCCGGGGGAGTGCCAAATCGGTCCTGGTCTCCGACGCCCTGATGCGGGAGTTGAGGACTAACCGGCAGTCTATCGTCCTCACCGATGACTATGCGCCCGTGGACAATCTCATCGCCCCCATCTTCGAAGAAAGATTCGGGTACAATAGGAAGCATTGAAAAAAAAGTTTTCGGGCCAACATATTGCTATTGACACGGGTGGTGAAATGTATTATTGTATACAATGGTTATGTTACATAATTCACAATACGACGGGGTAGGCAGGGAAAGAGGATCTTCCTGCTCAACGGGTTATTTGATGTACGACAGTAAATATAGGGTCTTAGCCATACGTGAATGTGATAATATTCACAATAGAGGAATATAGAGCCGCTAATCCTGTTAATTCGCAACTTCTCATACTTACTCCCCTTTCCCCCTGGGCCCCCCCAGGGGGTTTTTTTTACCCTTTACAATTCCTTGCTATTACGATATTATGAAACACTATGGAAATTGCGGACCTTAACGTCTATTCGGGAGGATTAGTCGGCCTGATCTCATCGGCGGGACCTGTGGCAAGAGGGGTTGTCATCCTCCTTCTTTTCTTCTCCGTGGTCTCCTGGGCGATCATTTTCTTCAAGTGGCGGCAGTTGAGCGTGGCGGAACGCGAGGGAATAAAGTTCCTGAAGATCGCAAAGGACAGCGAATCGTTCAAACGGCTTGCCACAATGTACGCCGATAACCCGGACAACCCTTTCTATAAGCTCGTTCTTGCGTCTTACAGGGAGCTCGCAGGGAGACAAAAGGAGGGTGCGGGTCCAGGCGCCGCGCTGCTGCCGGCAGTCGAAAGCGTACTAAGGGTCTCCATAGCGGAGGAGACGCAGAGGCTCGAACACCGTCTTTCTTTTCTTGCGACTACCGCAAATACTGCCCCTTTCATAGGGCTATTCGGAACGGTCTGGGGGATTATGGATTCCTTCCGGGAGATAGGCGTGAGGGGCACGACCAGTCTTGCCGTCGTGGCGCCGGGCATCAGCGAAGCCCTCATCACGACCGCTCTCGGCCTTGCGACGGCTATCCCCGCTGTGCTCGGGTATAACTATCTTGTCAGCAGGCTTAGAGGCGTCTCCGTCAAGATGGAGAACGCTTCCGCCTACATAGTCAACCTCATCAGCCGATGAATGGGCCAAAACATTCAAAAAGCGTATTAGCTGAGATCAACATCATCCCCCTGGTCGATGTCATGCTCGTGCTGCTGATCATATTCATGATCACCGCTCCCATGATGCAGCAGGGGCTGCCTATCGACCTGCCGAAGGTGACGACGAAGCCCTTGCCGTCAAAGGACGAGATTCAGACCCTTACCGTCACAAAAGAGAGGGCGGTCATACTCAATACCAAGAGGGTCGACATACACGACCTGAAGGCAGCGATAGAGCTCCTCTTTGCGAACAAGACCAACAAAGAGAAAGAGATCTTCCTCAAGGCCGATAGCGGGGTTCCTTATGGTTTTGTGGTGAACTGCATGGGCATCATACGAGAAGCCGGGGTGGAGAAGGTCAATATAGTCACCAGGCCCCCAGACGGGAGATGAGAGAAGACAACTGGTACAAGATGCTCGTCGCGTCGGTGGTCCTCCATGTGTTCATCATAGGGGCCTTCAGTATCCCTATAAAGAAGACATTCAGAAAGGCCGACCTTTCCTACTACTCCGTAAACCTTGTAGGTGATGTGA
>Ga0326727_10006041_pt1 | contig 33714 bp, 26 predicted proteins | sample MB2enrmetagenome_FD_207643 | JGI IMG/M metagenome (GOLD analysis project Ga0326727, IMG submission 207643) | Lab enriched peat soil microbial communities from McLean, Ithaca, NY, United States - MB29MY | ecosystem: Environmental > Terrestrial > Soil > Wetlands > Peat | place: USA: New York...
TTTATCTCGCACTTGACTGAGTAGTGCCTGGTCTGTCTTTGTGGCTTGAGCGTGGCAAAACATAGCGCAAAAGCACAACACAATTGGTGCACGATAAATTTGCATCACATAATCTCCACTGAATGGAATGAGTGCCGGGCTGAGAATGAGTGTAGCCATCATACATCAGGGCGTAGAAAGTAGCCAACTCGGTTATGAGGTCGGCTTTTGCTGTTTTTTTTCAAACAGCGCTTTCGGATACTCCAATTTGTGAGAGTAAAGTGCGTGGATTTGTCCTGAGAAATGCCCTTCGATCCAGGAATGACGTTGATTTCGGATTGGCGCAAGTCGAAGGTTTCTGAGTTTTTATCTATGCGGCTCACGCCGCGTGGGTTGATTTCTAAAAAAAACAACGATTTATACCGGGGATAAATCCCCGGCCTACCTCCGAATTGATGCGTCCCTCAGGGGTTAAAACCCGTTCACTATTTTGCGGCATTTGCGGCAGTCAGGGTTAAAACCCTGACCTACCAGTCATGCCCTGACGCTTCTCGCAACTCCAAATGAATATTTCCGTAAGCTGTAAAAGCCTGACCTACCAGCCGTGCCCAGATATAAAGTCTGCACCGTCCCTACAGGACTCCGAAGAGCATTTGTGGAAACCGCTTTCCCCACGCTAAAGCGCGGGGCTAACAAACACTGCGCCTACGGCGCGACTACCAGGATATCCCTCATGCAGTTCTCATTAGCCCCACTTCGCGGGGTTAGCGAGTTAACCGGTTGAATGGAATTATTAGCTCGGAGGCGGCGGCGCTTCTGCGACGGGCTCGACGCGGATTTTGGCGATGCGGCGGTTATCCATCTCTATGACGGTGAGGCGGCGGCCTTCGTAGGTGATGGATTCGCCGACTTTGGGGATGTGGCCGAGGCGCATGAGGAGGAAACCGGCGAGAGTTTCTATGCCGCCTTCGCGGGGCAGATCCCACTGCATCTGGGTTTCGAGATCGCGGAGGTTAAGGCTGCCGTCCATGAGCACTGCTCCGCCGGCGGCGGGGAGGACAGGGAGGGCGGCGATGTCGAACTCGTCTTCCAGTTCGCCGGTAAGCTGCTCGATGGCGTCCTCGGTGGTGACCAGGCCGACCGTGGAGCCGTACTCGTCGACCACGATGGCGATTGGGCGACGGCGCTGCTGGAGATCGCGGAGAAGGTCGAGGACGGATTTGGTTTCGGGGACGACGAGGATGTCGCGCATGACGTGGCGGAGGGTGAGGTTGTCGAGACCTTGCCGGTCGGGCGGAGTTTCCGAAGAACTTTCTTCCGGGGCTAAAGCCCCTGTTGATCCCGTGGGCATTATGCGGGGGTTGAAACCCCCGCCTCCCTCCGTTTCGATACGCCCCTCCGGATTATATATTTTCGCAATTGGAGTTCCCACCTTTTCGCGCAAAGAACGGCGAAAGGATGGGGCACCCGAGCGGAAGAACATGAGGCGGGCGAGGTCTTTAGAGTAGACGACGCCGACGATGTGTTCAGGTCCGCGGGATTCGTCGTAGACGGGAACGCGGGAGCGCATGTGCTCGAGGACCTGGGCGGTGGCGGCTTCGATGGGCAGATTGGAGGGCAGGGAAAAGATCTTCTGGCGCGGGGTCATAATCTCGCGTACGGGGACATCATCGAGTTCGAGGGCGCGGTGGATGAGGGTTTCCTGGAATTGGGGCAGGAGGCCGAGGCGGCGCGCGGCGGTGGCGATGAGCTTGAGCTCCTCGGGGGAGTGGACCTGGGCGCGCTCGGTGAGGGGAATGTCGAAGCCGCGGAGGATGACGGCGGCGGAGTTTTTGAGGAGGCGGACGGCGGGGCGGGCCACGGTCATGAAGATGAGCATGGGGCGGGCGACAGAGACGGCCAGAGCCTCGGCGCGGCGCAGGGCGAGGGATTTGGGCACCAGTTCGCCAACCACCACGTGGAAGTAGGTGATGAGGGCAAATCCCAGGGTGACGGCGATGATGTGGGCGTAGAGGAGGGCGTGAGGCTGGGCGAAGGGCAGAGCGCTGATCCATCCCATGAGGGTGGAGGCGGCCAGAGGCTCGCCGATCCAGCCCAGGGCCAGGGAGCAGAGGGTGACGCCGAGCTGTACGGCGGGGAGAAAGTCGTTCAAGTCGCGTTGCAGGCGGCGGACGGCGCGGGCTCCGGGGACGCTGGAGGCGAGCATCTGCTCGATGCGGGTGTCGCGCAGGGAGACCAGGGCGAACTCGGCGGCCACAAAGAAGGCGTTGGTCAGAATGAGCAGGCCGACGGCGACGAATTGGAGCAGGGAAAGACCGGGCATCTCGGATGTGAGGATAGCAGAGGGCAGGGAATAGGGACCAGGGATTAGGGATTAGGGCGTAGCCAGCTGTGACGATTTTTGGAACCGAGGCGCGGCGCGGTGCGTAGAAAGGGAGAGCGACGGATGGAGGCTGGCTGGAGCAGCAGGGTTGACGAAGGCCGGGTGGCCGCCGTCTGAGTTGTTGGGGCTTAGTATTTGTGTATACGGTCAGGTGGGCCATGGAGAGATGGACAGATTGACCGCGAAGCCCTGTTAACCAACCACGCCCCTCATCCGTTGTATCGGCAGCAGGCGCTCAAAAAGCGTTCTTCAAAATGAGAGGATAATCAAAGAATTTCAGCCCCTGATTTCTGAGAAACGAGGCATACGATGAAAAGACTTCTTTTGGCAGCAGCGGCATTGGGTCTGGCGGCGAGCACGGCGCTGGCTTCCGAGGCTACGTTTGAGCGCACACTTACCGTGAGCGGGCAGGTGGAGCTATCGGTAGGGACCGGTTCGGGGAACATTCACCTGACGCGGGGCGCGGGCAACCAGGTGCACATCTTCGGCAAGGTGAAGGGCGGATGGGGCGTGAGCGAGGACCGGGTGAAGGAGATCGCGGCCAACCCGCCCATCGAGCAGACGGGCAACATAGTGCGCATCGGCGGGCATCACGAGAATCTGAACAACATCAGCATCGACTACGAGATTCAGGCGCCGGAAAATTCGCTGGTCAAGGCGGGTTCCGGCTCAGGCGACATCACGGTGGAGGGCGTGGGCGAGAACGCGAAGCTGAGCACGGGCTCGGGCAGTATTCACGCTACCGGGTTGCATGGAGGCTTTTCGGTTTCGACCGGCTCAGGCGAGATCTACGCCGAGCAGACGGGCGAAGGCAGAGACCGGCTCGGGCAGCGTGGAGCTGCGCAATGTGCACGGCGGGTTGCGCGCCGGGACGGGCTCGGGGAGCATCAAAGTTGGCGGGACACCGACTACGGACTGGAAGCTGGGGACCGGCTCGGGCAGCGTGGAACTCTGGATTGGCAACGCCGGGATTACGCTGAACGCCGAGACAGGTTCGGGCAGCATCCATTGCGACCACGAGGTCGTGGCGCAGGGCGAGTCGAACCGGCACCACGTGGCCGGCAAACTGAACGGCGGCGGACCAACAGTGCGCATCGAGACCGGCTCGGGAGATATTCGCGTGCATTGACGCAAGTCAGTGGTCAGTGATCAATGTTCCGCGCCGGCGATAGGATGCTGGCGTCTGTGTATCCCATCATGGCTGATCACTGCTCACTGACCACTGCCCGATTACACTGGAATCATGATTCACATTCTTCGACCCATTCCGGTGTCACGGCTGAAATTGCTGGTCTTCGATCTGGACGGCACGCTGATCGACTCCGCGCAGGACCTGTGCAACAGCGTGAACGCAACCCTGAGCCGGTTTGGGCGCAAGCCTCTGGCGGATGAGATGATTGCCGGCTTTATCGGCAACGGGGCGATGATGCTGGTGGGCAGATCGTTTGCGGCAGCCGATGGAGCGGCGGCGGACGAGGAGCTGCTGTCCGAGGCGTGCAAGTATTTTCTGGATTACTATCGCGAGCACAAACTGGACTACACCTACGCCTATGAAGGGGTTCTGGAGGCGCTGGCGGCGCTGAAGCAGTTGCACGATCTGGCTGGCGGTGCGGGACGGGATACGGCCTTGGCGATGGCCGTGCTGACCAACAAGCCGGTTCGCCCGGCGAGAGAGATCTGCGCGGCGCTGGGCCTGGCGCCATACTTTCTGAACATCTACGGAGGCAACAGCTTCGCGACCAAGAAGCCCGATCCGGAGGGGTTGCGGGCGCTGATGAGCGAGGCCGGCGCACGACCCGAAGAGACGGTGGTCATTGGCGACAGCCGGGTGGACGTGGAGACGGCGCGGAATGCGGGGGCGTGGTGCATTGGTTGCACCTTCGGGCTTGCGCCGGAGAGCCTGTCGGCCAACCCGCCGGATGTGATGGTGGATTCGCCGGCGGACTGGACGGCGGCGCTCAGTTCCGCGAGGAGCGAGTCGCGGAAGTAGATGGCATAGGCGCGAACGAGAAGCATAGCTCAGGGGATAAAACCACTTCTGAAAGGCTGTCGCATTGCCGGGGATAAATCCCCAGCCTACCATTTTCCAGCCGCCGCCACGATATACTCAACGGGGATCGGCAAATTTCAAATGGAGCGGCCACTCTTCAAGCGAAACCTTCGCACCAACGTCTTGCCGCGGAATTGTTCCCACGAGCTGACAACATTTAAGAGAAAGTAAAGGAATACGAAATGCACTATGTCGTAGGTTCAGGGCTAGCGGGCATATCCTGCGCGCAGGCGCTTATCGCCGCCGGCAAGGAAGTTACGATCCTGGACTCCGGCCAACAACTGGATGCTGCGCGAAGCCAGGCGATACGCAATCTTGCGGCCACCGACGCAAAGGATTGGAGCGCGTCCGCAATAGCTTTCCTGCGGGAAGGAATCAATTCCGGCGCGTCGGGAATTCCTCTCAAGCTGGCCTATGGATCGGATTTCCCTTACCGGCAGGTTGCGGGTTCATTTCCAATACAATGCGAGGGGGTGGAAATCAAGCCCTCGTATGCGCTTGGCGGACTTAGCACGGTGTGGGGCGCGGCAGTTATGCCCCATCGGCAACAAGACATTGACGACTGGCCGATTTCCATTGAGGATCTCGCTCCCGGTTACCGTGCCGTGCTTGAATGGATGCCGCTCTCGGCGCAAAACGACGATCTTGCCGGACAATTTCCGCTTTACCTTGAGGAGTGCGCACTTTTGCCCGCCAGCCGGCAAGCCACCGGGATGCGCGCCGATTATGAGCGCAACCGGGCTAAGCTCAATGCCAACGGAGTTTATATTGGCTCGTCCAGGCTAGCTGTCAATGCGGATGGCCGCCATGGTCAGACTGCTTGCGCGCGGTGCGGGCTTTGCATGTACGGCTGCCCTTATGGCCTGATCTATTCGAGCGACCAGACGCTGGCCGCTCTGGTGGCAACGGGGCGGGTTCATTACAAGCCCGGCGTCACCGTTCAATCGGTTGAGGAGAGCAGCGCGGGCGTCCAAATCCGCGCAGTTGACCTGACTGGGAAGGCGGAGAATTATTTTGGAGAGCGCATCTTTCTGGGTGCCGGAATCCTGAACACCACCGCAATCCTTTTGCGCTCCATGGGAATGTATGACACGCCGGTGCAGATTCGCGATTCCCAGTACTTCCTGTTGCCGCTGCTCCGGCTTCGCGGCACTGCCGATGTCGTACGCGAGCCGCTGCACACACTTGCTCAACTCTTTGTGGAGATTGTTGACAGTTCTATCAGCCCGCACACCATCCATTTGCAGACCTATACCTACAACGACCTGTTTCGCGCCCCGGTACTTGCCGCTTTAGGCCCATTTAAGAAAGCATTTCCTTTGGAAACATTTCTTGAGCGCCTGCTGTTGTTTCAAGGTTATCTTCACTCCTCACATTCCGCCATGATAACCGCGACACTCACACGCCATGAGAATGGAGACACGCTGGCCCTCAGCACTATGCCCCATGCCGGGATGAAGAGGCTGGTGCGCAAACTGGCGCTTAAACTCACCAGGCTGGCCACCCATACCGGAGTGCTTCCGCTGATTCCGATGATTCAGATGGGCCTGCCCGGCCGCGGCTTTCACTCGGGAGGCAGCTTCCCGATGCGCGCGCAACCACAGAAGGGGGAATCCGACATTCTGGGGCGCCCTCATGGACTGGAACGCGTGCACGCGATCGACGCCACCGTGCTGCCTTCGATTCCCGCAACGACGATCAGCTTCACTGTCATGGCAAATGCCTATCGCATTGGAACTATGGCGGCAACAGCGGGCGACAGGAGCGGCACATGACGAATCGAATTCCCGGCGCGTGCGCGGTAACCGGAGCGTCCGGTTATGTCGGCTCGATTATCATGCGGGGGTTGCAGCAGCACATGCCCGTAGTGGCGATGGCGCGCCATCCGCAAACCGCAGCCGAGATTGCCTGGTCTCTGGAGTCGCAATTGGAGATTGCCAATACACTGCGGGCAAGGAATGTGAAGACGCTGGTCCATGCGGCCTGGGACATGCGGGCGAACAGCCTGGCGGAGATGGAGAAGAGCTGCGTCCAAGGCTCGGCCGCTCTCTTTGATGCGGCCGCCCGCGCGGGAGTTGAGCGTATCATTTTTATCTCGACCATCAGCGCATTTGCGGGCTGCCGTTCCGCATATGGAAAAGCCAAACTCTCAGTTGAGAAGCTGCTTGAGGGAAGCAGCAACATCGTCTTTCGTTTGGGGCTGGTCTTTGGCGACAAGCCAGGCGGCGTCTTCGGCAACATTCGGAGACAGGTGCATAATAGCCGAATTCTGCCGATGATCGGAAGCGGGCTCGCTCCGCAGTATTTATTGCACGAAAAAACGCTGGCAGAATCAGTTTTGCGCGCGGTCAACGGAGATTTCGACGGCGCGCATGGAACTCCGATTACGCTGGCGCATCCGGAGCCTTGGCGGTTTTGCGACCTGGTAAAAAGCATCGCCGCTTCCGAAGAACGCCGGGTTGCGTTAGTGCCGGTTCCGTGGCAGTTGCTTTTTGCGGGGATTCGCACGGGTGAAGCGCTGGGGCTCAACCTGCCATTCAGAAGCGACAGCGTCCTCAGTTTTGCAAATTATGATCGCCACCCGGATTTCAGCCTCATGCATTCTTTGGGAATCGAACCATTGCCGTATCAGGCAGGCGGAGCCTGAAGACGTAAGCTGGATCCATGGTCATGATTGCCGCAGCGATACCGCGCTTACTAAGAATTGTGCTGCCCGGCGGCAGCGGGCAGGTGGGCGAGGCGCTGGCGCGGCACTTTACGGAGCGCGGCCACCAGGTGACGGTGCTGACCCGCGGTCCTTACACCGCGCCCTGGCAGACGGTTCATTGGGACGGAGAGGAGATTGGCCCATGGACGGAATTTCTGGAAGGCGCCGACGTTTGCATCAACCTGGCCGGGCGCAGCGTGAACTGCCGCTATGATGCGGCCAACCGGCAGGCGATTTACGAGTCGCGCATATGCAGCACGCGGCTGCTGGGCAGGGTGATCGCCGGCCTCAGCGAGCCGCCGCGGGTGTGGATGAACGCTTCGGCGGCGACGATTTACAGACGCGCGCTGGACGATGATGGGGTTGATCTGCCAGTGGATGAAGCGTGCGAGCTAGGCGGGGAGGAGCTGCAGGCCGAAGCTGAAGGGTCAACAGAACGATGGGCTGAGCGCGGAGGTTTTTCCGCGCGCGTGGCCAGGGATTGGGAGGCGGAATTCTTCAGGGCGGAGACGCCGCGGACGCGCAAAGTGGCCTTGCGCAGCGCGGTTGTTCTGAGCCCTACGCGGGGCAGCGCATTTGGCGTGCTGTCGAATCTGGTGCGGCTCGGTTTGGGTGGCAAGCAGGGCAACGGGCGGCAGTTTGTGACATGGATTCACGAGGCAGACTATGCGCGGGCGGTGGAGTTTCTGATGGCGCGCGAGGATCTGGATGGGCCGTTCAACCTGGCCGCACCCACGCCGCTGCCGAATCGCGAATTTATGGCGGCGCTGCGCTGGGCCTGGGATGTGCCCAACGGATTGCCCGCGCCGTCGCTGGCCATCAAGCTGGGAGCGATTTTGATGCGGACTGAATCAGAGCTGGTGTTGCAAAGCTGCCGCGCAGTCCCCGGACGTCTGCTGAATGCAGGGTTTGAGTTTGAGTTTCCCGAATGGGCGGATGCGGCTGAAGATTTGGTAAGGCAGTGGAGGAGTAGGGATTAGGGAATAGGGAATAGGGAATAGGGAATAGGGAACAGCTAACAGTTGAGTTCGACCACTGTTAGCTGTCTGCTTTGATTCACTGCTTCGCTGGCGTGATGTCGGTTACCGGAAGATCCCAGTGGCCGAGGAGAATTTCAAAGCGGCGCTGTTCTTCTTTCAGGTACTTCTTCTGGTCGGGGTATAGCTCCTTGATAAAGGCCTCTTCATCGGGGTTGGCGGTGGTGGCCAGGGTGGAGTTTTTGTAGCGGATGGTGACGCGATAGTCCCAGCGGCCGTCCTCAGTGGTGTGGTAGGCGGGCGACTCGATTTTGATGGATAGGATGCGGCCCGTGGCCTGAATCTTCTGGAGTAGCGGGTAGTGGTTCTTGAGAAAGAGTTCCTTGAACTCAGCTTGATGGCCCCACTGGCACTTGTAGTAGTACTCGATGGTGTAGGGCTGATCGGCGCTGACCTGGGGCGGCGCGCCCTGGGCCAGAAGAGGAAGCGGGGCGGCGAAGGTTGCGGCAAGGACTACGGCGAGAGCTGCGAAAAGAATGCGGCGCATGGGACCTCCCTGATAAGAGCATTGTAATGTTTTTGGCCGGTAAAGACAGCAAGTTAGCCACTACCCTTCGACTACGCTCAGGACAGGCTTTCGCAGTGATAGCGGGTTAGCAAGTTAGCGAACGACGCGGCAGGCGATCAGCCGGGCGTTTCCATTCGCCATTATCTGAGTTTTTACAAGTTACTCCGGCCTCTTGTAAAATGCTGGCGTGAAGGAGAATGTTTGACATGAAAGGCAGCCCGAAGGTCATCGAGCAACTGAATCGCGCGCTCCGCGAGGAGCTTACCGCTATCAACCAATACATTGTTCACAGCGAGATGTGCGAGGACTGGGGATACGACCGGCTATCGAAGTCCATCAAGAAGCGGTCCATCGCCGAGATGAAACATGCGGAGTCTCTCATCGAGCGCATCTTGTTTTTAGGAGGCGCGCCCAGCATGGAACCGCTGTCTCTGTCGATTGGCGGAAACGTCAAGGAGATGGCCGCGTCCGACCTGAAGGCCGAGACCGGAGCCGTTGCGCTGTACAACGAGGCGGCGCGGATCGCAGCGGAGGAAAAAGACAACGGCACGCGCGAGCTGTTTATCAAGCATCTCAAGGATGAGGAAGAACACCTGGACGAACTGGAAGTCGAGTTGCATCAGATCACGGAGCTTGGCTTAGAGCGCTATCTGACCACGCAGACCAGCAAGGGCGAGTAGGACTGGCCGTCCAGGCAGACGCCTTCAGCAGGTTCTTATGGAATGTGGGCGGCGAGATTGGCGGCCATGGCAGCGGCCTGCTGGGCGTCAGGCAGGTTGGCGTAGCCGGCAATAAAACGCCCCTTGCGAAAGATGCAGATACCGTCCAGGTAGGGCGCTTTGGCCAGAAAGGCCTCGTCGCCAATCTGCGCCGCCGCAGCGCCGTCAAAGTGCGCGCGAAGTTGTTTCATAATCTCCGCGGCGGATTGGGGCGTAGTCTCCAGCACGATGAATGCCTGGCCTTGCTGATACTTCGCCACGTAGCCGCGCTTGAGCAGACGCAATCCCAGGACGCTTTCAGGGATCAGCCGGACGGAGTCGAGGTTCTCTTTGGGAAACCACTGCAAGGCCTCCGGCGCGGTCATGCGGCCCACGAGGCGTTGCTCGATCCCGGCGGCGAAGGCCTGCATCACAGCGGTGTGATCGGCGTTAGGGTTATCGGCATTTTCGACGATTTCGACGTAATACTTTCCTTTGGCGAAGATGGCGCTCTGCGTCTGAATTTGGCCGCCCATGCCGATGGTGGCGATAGGCAGGCGGGGATCGCGGTTGGCGGTGAAGAGGCCGTAGGCCGCATCGGCATCGTTCATCTCAGAAACGTCGATGGTGAGCGTGTCGGCCCCCGATTTGCAGTCGATGGTGGACATGCGCGCGAAGCCGTAGCTCAGGTAGCCATCCGCCGCGCCATCCTTGTAGTCATAGAGATTTTCGGCGGAGTAGTGGCGGACCGGGCCGGAGGCTTCCCATCCGGGCGCGAGATGGCAGTCGAGGGAAACCTGGCCGTGAGCCATCCCCGCCGCCAACAGGAGGGTTAGCAGCAAAGCGGCGGCCTTCATGCGAAGAGTTCCTGGGCGCGGGCGCAGCGCAGCGCGACCTGAACGCCGTGCGGACACTGCACCGTACATTGGGCGCAATCGCCGCAGCGGATAGCTTTGTGCTCGGCGCTCAACTCGAGGAAGCGCTCGCGGCCCAGCGCGAACTGGCCGTAGCCGTCGGCGTAGGTGAGGAAGCGCAAGACATCGGCCACCGGCAGACCCTTTTGACAGGCGCCGTCGCACTGGCCGCACATGCTGCAATAGAGCGGCCGGATGGCATCCAGATGCGCGGTCAGCAACTTTTGATCACTGGTGGAGAGGGGATTGGACATAGCCTTGAGATTTTCGTCGAGCTGATCCATGTCCGTGATGCTGGGAATGGTGGTGGCGATGCTGGGCTTGCTGATAACCCACTTGAGCGCCGCCAGCATCGCGCCCTCCTGAGTCAGCCTCTTGTAATTCGGGTCGCCGGGTTTCAGGCGGCGCGCTCCTCCGGCCATGACCTTCATGGCCACCACGCCCATGCCGGCTTTGGCGGCGGCCTCGACGGCTTGATCCATGCCGGCGTCCATGGTGAAGTTATAGGCCGCCAGCACCACGTCAAAGAGGCCTTTTTTTGCCATCCAGGGCAGCAGTTGCTGCTGGCCGTTGTGCGTGCTGACGCCGGTGAAGCGGACCTTGCCCTGTTTTTTGGCCTGCTGCTGCACTTCGATCAACTCGTCGGAGACCTCCTCCACACTGTTCTTGCCGTGGAGAAACCAGATATCGAGGTAATCGGTATTGAGTTCGCGCAGGCTCTCTTCGAGATTTTTCTGCAACTCATCCTTGCTGCGCGCGCCCGACTTGGTGGCGATGATCACCTGCTTGCGCCGGACTCCCAGGGCAGTGGCCACCATGCGTTCGTTGTTGCCGTGTTGATAGCCGCGGGCGGTGTCGAAGTAGTTGATGCCCAGGTCGGCGGCGCGCGTGATCACGCTAGGGTCGGAGGTAATCATGCATCCCATGCCCACGGTAGTGACCTTGAGGCCGGTACGGCCCAGTGTACGGTATTCGAGCTTGGCGGGGGAAGCGGCAGGCTTGGCGGAGGATTGCCCGGACTGCGGCTCAAGCGCCATGGCGGAGGTGGCGCCCAGGACAGGCAGCGCCAGACCCGCGGAGAGTCCGGTGGAGAGAAATTCGCGGCGGGACGTATTGGAGTTCATGAGACACCTCGGGGAGTGAAGTGAAAAACCTCGACCGAGTAGAGTATGGGGGTTGGCGAGGATGGCAGGTCGTGATGAGCGTCACAAATGGGGATACCCCGCCTTAGCCGCAACATTACGAACGTCTTTACATTCGTATTTGTAAATCGGTCGCTGCTCCCATGGACCTAATGTTTGGCCGATGTGTGAATAGATTGATGCCGGCGTTATCCGAGCGCAGATATCTGCCGAGCTTCCGCTTAGGCCATCCAATAAAATGCCGGTGAACAATCCATGCCCGCTTCTTCGCCCGCTGTTTCGTTACGATCACACGAGTTTAGAAATGTAACGCCGCCGCCAATCAAAAACACGATCGCAGGAAAGGGGGGTTCGAAGCCGGCATCCCGCTTTCATTTGCGCACAGCGATTTCGCGGCGTTCGAGCATGAGCCACATGGAACGAAGACGGCATCTGGTATCATTCACACATCGCATCCCGGAGATACGCTCATGAAGCGAACCCTACTCATTATCGCCCTCACCGTTCTGTCCGCAGCGGCTCTCGGAATGATGATCATCGTGGACGGACGCGCCGCCTCTCAGCCCGCGGCGATCGTGATCGACTATCCGCTGCAGGGTTCGATCTTTCCTCCGGAGATTACGCCGCCCACCTTCATCTGGCATGACGCGGCCCAAAACGCGGCCAACTGGCGCATCGACATCGCATTTGCCGACGGCTCGGCGGCGATTCACGCCCAATCCAAAGGCGGAGCTCTCAGGATTGGCGAGATCGACAAGAGATGCATCTCCGCGAACAACGAACTTCCCAAGCTGACGCCGGAGCAGGCCTCCGCGCACACCTGGATACCGGATAGCGTTACCTGGAGCGCGATCAAGAAGCACTCGGCGGTCGGCACGGCAACGGTGCTGATCACCGGGCTGAGCGGGAACGATGCGGTTTCGCAGGGGCAGGTGACGATCTCGACCTCGAAGGATCCGTTGGGCGCGCCGATCTTCTATCGCGATGTGCCCCTGATGCCCTCGCAGACGGAGAAAGGCGTCATCAAGCCGCTCGATTCCAACGCCATTCCGCTGATCAAATGGCGCCTGCGCGACGTTTCGCAGCCCTCCAGCCGCGTGGTGCTGGACAATATCCACACCTGCGCCAACTGCCACTCCTTCTCGCGCGACGGCAAGACCATGGGCATGGATATGGACGGCCCGCGTAATGACAAGGGATTGTATGCGCTGGTGCCAATCAAGCCGGAGATTGTGATTCGCAATCAGGATATGGTCTCGTGGAATCCCTCGCATGATCTGCAATACGAGTTGAATCGGGTCGCCTTCATGACGCAGGTTTCGCCGGACGGTCAATATATCGTCAGTACCGTCAGCGGCGCCGAACACATTGCGACGAGCAACTTCTACGTGGCCAACTTTAAAGATTACCGTTTTCTGCAGGTCTTCTATCCCACGCGTGGAATGCTGGCCTGGTATAGCCGCGCCAGCAAAGAGCGCCACCTGCTGCCGGGCGCCGACGATCCAAGCTACGTTCAGACCGATGCGGTCTGGAGTCCCGACGGCAAATATCTGGTCTTTGCCCGCGCCGAGGCCAAGGCGCCCTATCCGGCTGACGGCAAGATGGCCAAATTCGCCAACGACCCTGTCGAGACGCAGGTGCAATACGATCTCTATCGCATTCCCTTCAACGGCGGCAAGGGCGGCAAGGCGGAGCCGATCGTGGGCGCGTCCAACAACGGCATGAGCAACAACTTTCCGAAAGTATCGCCGGATGGGCGCTGGATTGTTTTTGTAAAAAACAAAAATGGCCAGTTGATGCGGCCGGACAGCGAGCTGTACATTGTGCCCGCCGAGGGTGGAGTGGCGCGCCGTCTGCAAGCCAATACCTGGCGGATGAACTCATGGCACAGCTTCTCGCCCAACGGGCGCTGGCTGGTCTTCTCCTCCAAGGCGCGCTCGTTCTACACGCAGATGTACCTGACGCACATCGACGCAGAGGGCAACGACAGCCCGGCGATTGTGATCGATAACTCGACCGCCGCAAATCGCGCCGTGAATCTGCCCGAGTTTGTCAATATCCCGTACAATGGATTGCTCAAGATCAGCACACCGGCCCTGGATATGTACCGCAGATTCGATCAAGCGGCAATTGACGGCGAGAGCGGTAAGAACGCCGCCGCGATCGCCGAATGGGAAGAGCTGGTCAAGGAAGAGCCCAACGATGCGACGATCCAGAACAACATGGGCGCCGCTCTGGCCAGGGTTGGACGATACGAAGATGCGATTCCCCACTACCAAAAAGGCCTTGAAATCAATCCGCAGTATTATTTGATTCACAACAATCTCGGCATGGCGCTGTTCGCCATGGGACGCGACGAAGATGCGATTCGCACATACGAGAAAGGCCTGGAGATCTATCCGGACTTTGCCGAATTGCACAACAATCTTGGGCAGGCGCTGGCACATACCGGCCAAGTCGAAGAGGCCGTCAAGCACTTCGAACGCGCCATCAACATCAAACCCGAATACGCCGAGGCGCACATCAACCTGGGCATCGCGCTGCTCTACGCCAACCGGCTGGATCTGGCGGCGAACGAGTTCAGTAGCGCCGTTGACAGCAATCCCCGCTCGGTGGAGGCGCATACCTATCTGGGCACAACGATTTACTACGGCCAGGGCAAGGTGCAGGAGGCGCTTGTGCAGTGGCGCAAGGCGCTCAAGTTGAATCCCGATTACGTGCTCGCTCTCAGCCAGACGGCGCAGGCCCTGGCCGCCAGTCCCGCGGCTTCCAATCGCAACGGCGCCGAGGCGGTAAAGCTGGCCGAACGGGCCGTCGAGTTATCGAAGGGCGAGGACCCCGCGATTCTCGACACGCTCGGCATGGCGTATGCCGAAAACGGCAGGTTTGCCGATGCGGTGGAAACCGCGCGGCGCGCGCTGCGGCTGGCAAGAGAGCAACGTAATTTCTCCTTGGTCGATTCTCTCAATGAGCGAATCAATCTGTATCAAGCCAGGCAGCCGTATCGCGTCGATCTCCAAACGACGCAGTAGGGCAGTGGGCGAGGTGGCAAGGTTGTGATGCGCGTTACATAGGGAAATACCCCGCCTTCGCCGCGCACGTTGCGGCGAAGGCGGGGTATTTGCCGTCTACTGGCTTCCTGACGCGGTCTTGGGTTTCGTTAGGGCAGTGAATATTTGATTCAAGCTGACGCCGATGCCAAACCTGTAGAAATCGCGGTCCGGCTGAGTCAAAGGCAGGACTAGAATCTGTGCGTTTGGAGTGGGCGGTGGGGAATTCGGTCCAGTTGCAGCTGGGAGCTGAAGCACCAAGGGGGTTTGGCTCGGTGGGAGCTTATGAAGGCGCTCGGAAAGGGAGCCGAAGATATAGAGGAAGTTGATGGAAGGCACCGGCAAGGGATAAATCGAATCGACGGTGGCGACCAGATGCCGAAACGATCCACCGGTGATGCTGGCATCCTGGCCCAGCGTAAAATCGATGTAACCCCGCTCACAGGGATTATTATCATCGCACAGTTTGAGGCCTGTTACGCCTGCGTAGCGATTGACCAATCTCACTCCAGCGAAGTACTTGGGAAAGAAGTTCGGCTGATTGGGAGCGGCGTATTCCAGAAAGTTTATGGATACCCCGCTTCCAGAATTGTTATTGTTCGTGAAGCAAGGGTAGGGGGACGACCCAATCGCTGTCGTGTTCGCCTTGATTCCCGCATAGACAGGGTTGCTCAGCACGCTGCTTAGTCTGCTTTGCAGCTCTGTACATTCTAACGTTCCAAACGCAGGCATGGAGTAGGATGCGTTGACTGAATTCACCTGCAAGGGAGTTACAAAACCTCCACCAGCAATGAATCCGAGAGAAGTTTGCCCGTGATGGGACCAAGGATGAATTTGATACTCGAGTCCGAGCGCTATATCGACCGCCGAGCCGATGGTTTGCAGGTTTTGCGTGGTGACCGCGCCGGATGGATTGGTGAGAACGGAGACGACGCCGTCAGTTCCGGATGCTTGTGGGGCAGTCTGCAAACGAATCTGGTAAAAAGGGCCAAATCTATCCTTGAGAAAGAGCGAGCGGCCATAGACAGCCAAGAACGCATCCGAAGCGCTGGGCTGCGCGCTTTGGTAGCCCTGCTCATAGCCGGCAACAAATCTGACACTTCCTGGCTTCTCGTCTTTATCCGACCACTGTGGAGGGGTTTCAATCCATTGTGGCGGAGTTTCCACAAAAGTGTAACTGGCCACTTTAGCAGGTAACTTATTGTCTGTATCAGCGACAGACACTAAAACCGGGGCCTTGATGCAGATCAACTTATCGCGAACATATGGTTGACCTGACATCGGACTTGTAACTTCGCTACAGTCCTCCCCGTCGAGATCTTTTGATTGACTCAAATCCGGCGCTGTCACAACAATTTGGCTGTCTGACCAGCCTTTTGTCGCGGCAACGGTCGCCGGCAGATTCCCGATTGTCACGGTACTCTTGCCTTGCAGGTCGCCAAAGCCGCGTCCGTTGATGGTCACCTGAGCACCCGCAACTCCCTCGAAGGGGGTGATTGACGTAATCACTGGAGATAGGGGCAGGGTTTCCTTAAATGTATCGGTGGCAATCGACTTGCCGCTCTCGTTCATGATAACGACAGGCTCATCGGTATCCGCGGTCACCTTGAGATCAGGAGCAGTAACATCGATTTCGGTATCCTTCCAACCGCCTTTTGCGAAATCCGCCTTCTGCCTGCCAATTGTAACCGTACCCTGGATCTTGCCAAAGCCGGTTCCTGTGATGGTCACAGGTGTTCCCGCTACGCCGCTGGATGGTGTAATCGCCGAAATCGCCGTGGTTGTTGTTCCAGCGGAGAGTGAAGACTGATCAGGGGTCTGTTTTTGCGGCTCAACGGGAATTGGCGCCGCCAGGGGCGTCACGGGCTTGGCGGCATCGTCTCCGGTCAGCGTGAAAACGCCTTCTTTCTTGACAGTCCCACCCACATTTACAGTGACATTCAGGGAGTGGCCGCTGCCTGTACCGGGATCGGGAACCTGGACGATAATTTGCGCATTCGACCATCGCTTAAACGTCTTGGCCACTGTGTCGCCAAACTTCACCGTGCCTTTTGAAGTGCCGAAGTTCTTATCATCGATGCTCACAAAATCATTGACGGCGCCGTGATCAGGATGCACGTGATTCACCGCTGTGACGGTAAACACTCCTGGGTAGTCTTCTCTATCTTGATCGATCTTCCCTTGATTGATGGTCAGCACGACTTCAGCGCTGCCGACAGGAAGATTCTGCGGAACCGTAACAATAATGATGTTTTGCGACCATCGGTTAATTGTGGCGGCAACGCCAGAAAACGTGACGCTGCTATGTCCCTTCGTCGGGCCGAATTTCTCTCCTGTGATAGTGACTAGATCTCCAGGCGATCCTGAAGCGGGTGGTGTGATCTTGCTGAGAACGGGAGCTTGCGCGTGGGAGCGTGGGGCAAACAGAAGCAACGCAAGCATGCATGCGACGGCAGACATGCCGACGCGCGGGGAAAAGTCGTGCAATCTCATGGAAACTCCTTGAAGTAATAAATTGATATACTTCGGGGGACTAAGGGGTTTGAGTAATGCCAACAGTTTAGTACAAACTATATTATTTCCTAAAACTTTTCAGATTATTTTTTAAGTATTCTAATGATCTCGATCTTCTCGCCTACTGCGCGGGAAGGGCGCAGTTTCGCCCGATCTTCGCCATTCGGTTATCATGCTTGCCATGGACTTTCAACTGGTGACAAGCTACGAGCCGCGCGGGGATCAGCCGTCTCATCCCATCTCATAATCGAGACCTGGGGCATCGTCGAAATCAAAGGTGCGCCACCCGCCCTAGAACGACTGGATCTGGAACGAGTCCAGGAATTGCAAGGCCTGTGACGCGGTCGTGCCTTTAGAGGAAGCGACAGACACTGTATAGAGGCGGGAACCCTGAAGGAACTGACGCGTGGTCAAGTTAGCGTGATCGTTGCTTGCCTTCCACTCCCGCCCCGGAATGCCGTTGAGGTCGATCACCTTGTCCGATACCAGCGTCATAATTTTCATGTAGGGTTCGCGCGACGCAATCAGAATGTCTTGTGGCGCGCCCTTTATGTAGCTCGGCGGGAAATCGTCGTAGGTCACCGAGTAGATAACGAACTCGGGTCCATTGTCCACCTCCACCGCCATCTCGTGGCGAGAGATTTTATCGGCGCCGTCGAGGGGAATATCTTTTCTTGCCTCCTTGATTTGGCCGTCCGGGAAATCGACGACGAACCGGCCAACGACGGAGGCGATAGTCTGCGTCTGCTGCCCCGCTGCACAGGCCACGCCTGCAGCCAACAAAACCACAACCGCGAACCAAAGGTGGAACTTGCGCATGTTCTCCCTCTTTTCGTTCCCGCTCTACCAAAAGATCGGTCATGCCTTTCCGAGTGGAAACCAACTGGTAAGAAGCAGGTTGATTTCATCGGAGACACAGGCCGTTATCAACCGGAGTCTTCTCTTGCGGATTTGATTTGCTTGAATTGTACCGCTGATTCGGTCGAAAAACCGGCAAATCGGCTCTATCAAGCGGAATGAGCATAACGCGGGCGCTGGGCGCAGCCCTGATTAGTCTCAACCCTGGGGCGCAGTTTCGCCCGATCTTCGCCATTCGGTTATAATGCTTGCCATGGACTTTCAACTGGTGACGAGTTATACGCCGCGCGGAGATCAGCCAAGGGCGATTGACGAGTTGATGAGGGGCTTGGCGGCGGGGGAGAAGCACCAGGTGCTGCTAGGGGTGACCGGGTCGGGCAAGACCTTTACCATGGCCAAGATCATCGAGGCGTCGAATAGGCCGGCGCTGATATTGGCGCACAATAAAACTCTTGCCGCGCAGCTTTATCACGAGTTCAAGCAGTTTTTTCCCAACAATGCTGTCGAATATTTTGTGAGTTACTACGACTATTACCAGCCAGAGGCTTATATTCCCGCCGGGGATTTGTATATCGAGAAGGAAGCGACGGTGAACGAGGAGCTGGACAAGCTGCGGCTCTCGGCGACGCGGAGTTTGTTTGAGCGGAGGGACGCGATCATTGTCAGTTCGGTGAGCTGCATCTATGGGCTGGGTTCGCCGGAGGCTTACTACGGGATGCTGCTGCTGCTGGAGAAAGGGCAGCGCATCAGCCGCAAGGATATTACACGGCGGCTGGTGGAGATTTTGTACGAGCGTAATGACGTAGATTTTAGGCGCGGGACGTTCAGGGTGCGCGGCGACGTGATCGAGGTCTATCCGACTTATGACGAGACGGCTTACCGGATTGAGCTGTTCGGCGACGAGATTGAGTCGCTTTCGCAGATCGATCCGCTGTTTGGGACGGTGAAGCAGAAGTACGCGCGGCTGCCGATTTATCCCAAGAGCCACTATGTGATGCAGCCGGAGACGAAGGCGCAGGCGATTGATTCGATTGTGGCGGAGTTGAACGCGTGGGCGCCGCAACTGGAGGCCGAGGGGCGGATGGTGGAGGCGCAGAGGATTCACCAGCGGACGCGCTACGACCTGGAGATGATCAAGTCGATGGGCTACTGCCACGGAATCGAGAATTATTCGCGGCACTTTAGCGGGCGGTTGCCGGGCGAGGCTCCGCCGACGCTGCTGGATTATTTTCCGCGGGATTTTTTGCTGTTTGTGGACGAGAGCCACGCGACGATTCCGCAGGTGCATGGGATGTGGCATGGGGACAGGAGCCGCAAGCAGAATCTGGTGGATTACGGATTCCGGCTGCCCTCGGCGCTGGACAACCGGCCGCTGAGGTTTGAGGAGTTTGAAAACCGCGTGCAGCAGGCGATTTATGTTTCGGCGACGCCGGGGCCGTATGAGCTGACGAAATCGGCTGGGGTGGTGGTGGAGCAGGTGATTCGGCCGACGGGATTGGTGGACCCGGAGGTGGAGATTCGGCCGGTGAAGGGGCAGATTGACGACCTGCTGGGGGAGATCAGGGACCGGGCACAGCGCGGCGAGCGAGTGTTGGTGACGACGCTGACGAAACGCATGGCCGAGGATTTGGCGGGATATTACACCGAGGTGGGGGTGCGCTGCCGCTATATGCACTCGGAGATTGAGACGCTGGAAAGAGTCAAGCTGCTGGCTGGATTGCGCCGGGGCGAGTTCGACGTGCTGATCGGGATTAATTTGCTGCGCGAAGGGCTGGATTTGCCTGAGGTTTCGCTGGTGGCGATTCTGGATGCGGACAAGGAGGGTTTTCTGCGCTCCGCAGGGTCGCTGATTCAGACAATGGGACGGGCTTCGCGGCACATCGAGGGGCGGGCGATTCTTTACGCGGATCGGGTGACGGATTCGATGCGGCGGGCGATTGACGAGACGGACAGGCGGCGGAGGATTCAGCGCGCCTATAACGAGGAGAACGGGATTACGCCGCAGTCGATTATCAGCCCGATGGAGATGGGGCTGGCGGCGATTCTGAAGGCGGAGTACGGGGAAGTGGCCGAGGAGGAGACGGCAGGGCTGCCGGAGGGATTTGCCACCCAGGCGGAGCTGGATGGGTACATTGCGAAACTGGAAGCGGAGATGCGCGAGGCGGCGCGGAAGTTCGAGTTCGAGCGTGCGGCCAAGCTGCGCGACAACATCAAAGAATTAAGGGAGAAGGAGTTTTTGTTTGGGTGACCACCTGCGCTGGGGGAGACTTGCCGTCCAGGCGGGCGCACTTCGCGCATGGGGTTCTAGTATCCCAGGTCGCCAACATCAAGGCCAGGGGCACCCGCAGAAGATTTTTATTGGAACGAATGACGGTGTATCGCCATCTGAATGGAGAAGTCCCCTGGAGGTTAGCCGATGCCGGACAAAGATGCTGCTTTATCCCCCGCCGATGCAGTTCTGCGCTCGTTTGCGATTCACAACCGGATTCACATTTACCTTCTGGATGCGCTTGCCAAAGAGGTTTGGGATGCGCCACCCGCTGGCGGCAAAGGCCGTAGCCTGGCCGCGCTGGCAAGTCATATTCACAGTGTGCGGCTGATGTGGCTGAAGGCGGCGGGCGTGAAGTCGCTGCCCGCTCCGCTGGAAAAGACGGCGACGATTGCCGAGGCGAAAAAGGCGCTGGAGGCGAGCGGCGCGGCCATCCGAGAGTGGCTGGATCCAATCCTGCATGGAAACGGGAAGATTTCCGGCTTCAAGCCGGATGCATGGGCCTTTGTCGCCTATCTGATTGCGCATGAAGCGCACCATCGCGGGCAGATGATGATGCTGGCACGTCAGTTGGGGCATCCGTTAGACAAGAGCATCAACTACGGGCTATGGGAGTGGGGCGCGCGATGAACCACCTGCGGTGAGGCCAGCCGCGCCTACCGCCACCGGGGGACTGTTCACAACACCCCGGCGAGTGATACAGATCACACCAAAAGCGACTATGATGGGTTGAGAATGAGCAGGGCGCGAGGCCGCTGAGGCTTCCGGCCTGGGTGCGAGAATCGTTTTTGCATTGATGGCGGAGAATTGATGGCAGCATTTGGCAGTTTTGCACTTTTAGTTGCGTTGGCGCTGGCCGCCTACAACCTGCTGGCGGGGGCGTTGGCGCTGCGGTTGCTGGCCACGGGGCAGCCGGCGCGCATCTCGCCGGAGCGGCTGGCGGATACGGCGAGGCGGGCGGGAATCGCGGGGTTTGCGGCCATCACGGCGGCGGCTTTTGCGCTGGCGTGGGCGGCGTTTACCAATGATTTTTCAATAACTTACATTTTGGAGCACTCCAACCGTGCGCTGCCGGCGGCGTACAAGTTTTCGGCGTTGTGGAGCGGGCAGGAGGGTTCGTTAGTTTTGTGGGCGTGGCTGCTGGGGGCTTACGGATTTGTGCTGCGGCTGACGCATAAAACCGATGTGAGGCTGTACGCCTATGCAGGCGCGATTCTGGCCGGAATTCAGGTGTTTTTTCTGGCGGTGCTGAACTTTGCCGCGCCGCCCTTTGCGCTGCTGAAAGGCGTGATACCCGAGGACGGCAACGGGCTGAATCCGCTGTTGCAATACCCGGAGATGGTGATTCATCCGCCGATACTGTACCTGGGCTACGTGGGATTCTCGGTGCCGTTCGCCTTTGCGCTGGGAGCGCTGATGATGCGCTACCCCGGCGAAAAATGGATCAAGATAACCCGCGCCTGGACGATGGTGACATGGCTGTTTTTGACCTGCGGCGTTTTTCTGGGGATGCACTGGGCTTATGCCGTGCTGGGGTGGGGCGGCTACTGGGGCTGGGATCCGGTGGAGAACGCCAGCCTGATGCCCTGGCTGACGGGAACGGCCTTTCTGCACTCGGTGATGATGCAGGAGAAGAAAGGCATGATGAAAGGCTGGAACGTGGGCCTGATTTTTTCCACGTTTCTGTTGACCATGCTGGGCACTATGCTGACGCGCGGCGGGCTGGTGAGCTCGGTTCATGCCTTTGCGGAGTCGTCAATCGGCAACTGGTTCATGGCCTTCATGGTGATGGTGGCTGCAGTGTGCATCTTCACTTATATTTTGCAGCGCGACCACCTCAGGAGCGAACAGCAAGTGGAGTCGCTGGTGAGCCGCGAGTCCAGCTTTCTTTTTAACAATCTCGTATTGCTGGCGGTCTGCTTTGTGATTGTGTGGGGCACGCTGTATCCCGTTCTGAGCGAATACATCGAGGGCGCGAAGGTGACGTACGACGCCGCCTGGTACAACCGCGTGTTTGTGCCCATCGGGCTGTTTCTGATTTTTCTTATGGGAGTGGGGCCGCTGCTGCCGTGGCGGAGCACGTCGTTCAGAAGCATTCGGCGGAACTTTGTGCTGCCGGTGATTGCGCTGTGGGTTGCGGTGATCGGCTGCCTGCTCGCGGGTGTGCGGCCCTGGCGCGACGGGGCATTTGATCGGGGATATTTTTACGCGTTGGTGGCGTTTGGCCTGGCGGCGGGCGTGCTGACGGCTATCGGCTCGGAGTTTTGGCGCGGGGCGCGGGTTATCGCAAGGCAGAGCGGACGAAATTATTTCTGGGCGACGTTCGAATTAATTCGGCGCAACACGCGGCGCTACGGCGGCTATATGGTGCACATTGGCGTGGTGATTGTGGCGATTGGCCTGGCGGGCTCAACTTTCAATCGCAGTGTGGAGAAGGAACTGGCGCTCAACGACAAGCTGGTTATCGGTCCCTATACGTTGCAATTTGTAGGCCCCACGCAGGACACAAACGCCAACTATGATTCCGAGTATGCGCAACTGGATGTCTACAGAGCCGGCAAGAATCAGCTTCAGATGACGCCGGGAAAGCGCGTTTATCTGGTCAGCGGACAACCGCAGACCATGGTGGCGATTCACGCGATTGTCGCATGGGATTTGTATGTGGTGTACGAGGGCGTGAATCCGGACACCGGGCAGCCAATTATCAAGGCGTTTCTGAATCCGCTGGTGAGCTGGATATGGGGCGGGGCGCTGCTGATGATTATAGGCACGCTGGTGGCGCTGACGCCGAAACAGTGGACAGTGAACAGTGGACAGTGAACAGGGCCGGCAGCGATGGAGGGTTTAAGAGATGACGGAGACGATGGGAATGATAGCCGGAGTGCTGTTGCTGATTGCGCTGCTGGCGTATACCTTTTGGCCGGAGAACGTTTTCGCCAGCCAGAGGGAGAAGACGCGCCTTGAGTACCTGCTGGAGCGCAAGGAGCAGCTCAACGAAAATCTGCGCGATTTGAACTTCGAGTTCAAGGCGGGCAAGTATCCTGAAGAGGATTTCAAGGCGCAGCGGTCGCAGCTCGAAAACGAGACGGCGCGGTTGATGGCGGAGATTGAGTTTTTGCAGCGGGCGTGAATGTGGGACGACCAGCGTTTTTAAAAATCAGCAAGTTAGTCACCGCCCCTCGACTACGCTCAAGGCAGGCTTTCGCGGTGATAGCAAGTTAGCGAGTTAGCATTTGAAACGGAACAGAGATCAACAGCATTTCAAGGACTCACAAACGACCATGAAGATGACCCGGATTGTATTATGCACGGTTGCCGTGGGCTTGCTGCTCACGGGCGCAGGCACGCAGGCTCAAATCACCGGTACGGTGACCAACAAGACCACCGGCAAGCCGGCCTCGGGCGATGCGGTGGTGCTGGTGGACGTGCAGGCCAGCATGAGCGAGGTTGCCAAGACTACGACCGACTCCGCTGGGCATTATAAGCTGAACAAGCCGGGCAGCAGCAATTACCTGGTGCGCGCGATCCATCAGGGCGCGACTTACTTTATCGGCGCGCCTGAGGGCGGCGCAGCGGGCGACATCGCGGTCTATGACGTGGCCGCCAAGGTCGATGGAGTGGTGATCGATGAGGACGTGATTGGCATCGTGGAGACGGTCAATGGGCAACTGCGGGTGGTGGAACGGTATGCGGTGCGTAACTCGAGCATGCCTCCACGCACGCAGTGGAGCCCGCACAGTTTTGAGATTGTGCTGCCGGAGGAAGCGATCGTGGAGGGCGCGTCAGCGCAACGTCCGGGAGCCAGCAGCCTGCCTACCACGGTCAAGCTGGACCCCGACGGCCCCAAGGGCCACTACTCATTCAACTTTCCCATTCAGCCCGGCGACGGCGAGAAGAGCACGCTCTTCCAGATCGAATATGAGTTGCCCTACAGCGGCAAGTTCACTTTTCATCCCCAGGTGACGATACCGGCCAGAACGGTGTGGGTGATGATGCCGCGGAGCATGAACTTCAGCGCGGGCGCGGGGTCGACGTTCCTCTCCGCGCCGCAGGACGGCATTCCCACTTATGTGGCTAAGAACGCGGCGCCGGGCAAGCCGCTGGAGTTCACCGTCTCGGGCACGGGCTCGATTCCGCGGGAGGATCAGGGGGCGCAAAGCGGCCAGGAGGCAGGCGCACCGGGAACGCAACCCGGCGGCGGCATGGCCAACCCCATCAACACGCCTGATCCGCTGTCCAAGTACAAGTGGTGGATTCTGAGCGCGCTGGTTTTGTTGCTGGCAGCCGCGGCGGCGTTCATGCTGCGCAAGCCGGCGGCGGGAGCGGGCTTCGATGGCGGAGCGGCACAGGCTCTGGCATCTCCGGCGGCAAGAAATGCGGCGCTGCTGAACGCGCTCAAGGAAGAGATCTTTGCGCTGGAGAGCGACAAAGTTGCCGGCAAAGTTACAGCGGCGGAGTACGCGGAGTTAAAGGCGGCGCTGGATACGGTGTTGAAGAGGGCGTTGAAAAGAAGCTATTAGCTATTAGCCTTTAGCTTCTAGCTGTTCTTCGGCGCTTAGAACTTTCTTGCAACTAAAAGCGTAACATTTACTCAGGCAGTCCTGCGTCTCATTTTGCGAGTTTTGAAAGGAGACGCCGAGCCGGATGAGCCAGCGGCTGGAAGCTAGAAGCCAGGAGCTATTTCCATGAACATCTTCAAGACCACCCTTCTTCTTACCCTGCTTACGTTGATTCTGGTGCTGGCCGGGATTTATTTTGGCGGCGAAGACGGCGCGCTGCTGGCTTTTGGCATTGCGGCAGTGATCAACTTCACCAGCTACTTCTACTCCGACAAGATTGCTCTGCGCATGTACAACGCGCAGCCGGCGACGCGGGAGGAGCTGCCGCGGGTGTATGCGGTGGTGGATCGGCTGGCGGGGCGGGACGGGATTCCGATGCCCAAGATTTACGTGATTCCCACGGAGTCGCCCAACGCTTTTGCTACCGGGCGCAATCCACGGCATGCCTCGGTGGCCGTGACGCACGGCATTCTGGCGCTGCTCGACGATGAGGAGCTGGAAGGCGTTCTGGCGCACGAGTTGAGCCACGTGCGCAATCGCGACATTCTCACCAGCTCGATAGCGGCGACGCTGGCCGGAGCGATCACAATTCTGGCGCGCATGGCCTTCTGGTTTGGCGGCGGACGGCGGCGCGGCGGTCTGATTGGCGCGCTGGTGATGCTGCTGCTGGCCCCGCTGGCGGCTACTTTGATTCAGCTATGGGTCTCGCGCACGCGCGAGTACGAGGCCGACGCCAGCGGCGCACATCTGACCGGCAATCCGTATGCGCTGGCCAGGGCGCTGGAAAAAATCTCCGTCGCCAGCCGCCAGGTTCCTCTGCTGGCCTCGCCCAACAACGCGCACCTGTTCATCATTGCGCCGCTGCTCAGCGGCGAGACTTTTGCCAGCCTGTTTTCAACCCACCCGCCGGTGCAGAAGCGCATCGAGCGGCTGATTGGCAGGACCTCGGTGTTGGGAACAGGGACGGGGATTAGCAGATAGGGACCAGGTTTAAGTCACATTCCGTGGGTGTGGCGGGGGCTGTGCGCCCGCCCGGATTGCCGGACGGGCAGCCTGACCGTGATGGCGGACCGGTTGGCGCTTGCCGCGCCGGCCTCAGTTTTCAGAACTTGTAGACGAAGCCGAACTCGGCGCGGGAATTGCCATGCATATGCGCAGAACAATTCGACCCCGTGCCGCAGGCCGACGAGTTGGCGTTGGCGACAAAGGACGACTTAATGTCGTCTCCCGCGAGGCGCAGTGAAAAGCGCTTAATCAGCCTGTAGTCAAGGCCGCCGCCGTATCCCCCCGCAAACGAGATATCCGGGGTGGCGTTCTCGCCGCCGGTGTGCTCGCCGCCCAGCAGCACATGGAAAAACCCGTCGATGCGTCCGAAGAGGGGGGCGTGCAGCACAGGACCCATGAGAAACGCATCCACGAGCGGGTCGCCGGGGTTTCCGGAGTTGACGACGCCGCCGACATGCAGGGGGTACTTGTAATAGGCGCCGTCGGCGGTGAGGCCAAAGAATCTGCCCCAATCGCGGGTCACCGAGACGTTGACGCCCTGCAATCCATAGCGCGACTGGTCAACCTGGTTAAGGCTGGTGTAGCCGTAGCCGGCAAAGATTTCATATTTGTGAGCGGCGACTGGCTTCTCGGCAGGGGCCTCTCTATGACGAGCGTGGATGATCTGGCTGGTGGCCGCCAGGGGCATGAACACGGCCAGAATCATGGCCAGAATAGCAAGCAATAACTTCCTCTTCAATTTGGGACTCTCCTCAGTGCATCACTTTGTCAACTTGCCGGCCCTGTGGGCCGGAGCCCTCTGAGCCGCGCCGCAAACACAGGCGGCTACCCTCATAGACTATCCACTCCTAGAGTAACCTCTCAGGCCCGGTTCCATGAAGTCCGGGGTTGATTCCGGTCATCGGCTTTGCACCGGAAGCGACTCGGAGAGGCGCAAGAGCTTGCCGGAACTCTCAGTGACATTGACTGGAATACCGCCGGAAAGATAGCGCGCGATGACCTCGGGGCGCTCCCAATCCAGCTCCCAGCCGTCTTCGATGGCCACCACGGTGTACCGGCCGGGAGCCACATCGCGCAGGGCAAAGCTGCCGTCGGAGTCGGACTGATCGCGGCGCGCGAGAGTTGGGAAGGCCGCCGGCTCTTTGGGAACCAGCACGACCATGATGCCGGGGGCGCCTTTTTCAGCTTTTTTGGCGAAGCCTTCAACGCGGGTTTCGCCCAGGCTTACCGTCACCACCACATGTATAGGCTTGTCGAGCACGGTGATCTGGTTGCTGGGATGGGTGCGGCCTTCGATGGTGATGGAGGTGATGGGAAGCTGCTTGTCAGAACTTTCGGCTGTGAGTTTCCAGCGGCCCTGGCGGATGGATTCGAATGTGAATTGGCCATTGCTGCTTTTCACGAGGATCGGTTCCTGCCGATGCACACCTTCAAGAGATTCGAGGCTCAGCGTAACCTGATCCGGCAAGGCGGCACCAGAGGAGCTTCGCAGGGTACCGGAGAGATCGATGGCGGGTTTGCCGAGATTGGGGTCCACATGCATGCTGGCGGTGGCGTCCAGTTCGGCAATGCGCGGCGGATCGCCTTGCGATAGCTCATAGTGGCCGGGGGCTACGCCGGTGAATTCGGATGGGCCGGTTTGCGTCACGAATTGGGGAGTGATGGTATCAGTGGAGGCCAGCGAGCCGAAGATGACCTGGCGCAGTTCCGACCGAGCCGTTGATACGTCCTGCCCGGCGGGTGGCTCGATGGTCAGATGCAGGGCCGGAACCGCGTGGAGATTGATGTTGGCGTCCTCGCGGTTGCCGGCGGCGAGGCTGATGGGTGTTGCCGAGGCCTCCTCCGTGGTGGAGTCGAAGTAGGTAACAGGGTAGACGACGTCGAGGGCGGTGCTGGGATCGGCTGCGGACCTTTGCAGGAGAGCGGAGTGATGCAACGCGTACCAGGGTTGCGCTGTCACCGCCAGCAAGTACTCGCCGGGCGCGAGTTCGCCAAAATCGTAAGCTCCGGTGTCGTCAGTGCTGGTTTCGGCGGCCTGGGTGATTCTGGCGCCGGAGTTGTGGGGCTTGAGGAAGAGCAGGACTTTGGCATTCTCGACGGGGTCGTTGCTGTCGCTGGTCACCACGCCGTGCAGCGAGGCGACAGGCGTCATGCGGAAGACGAGGCCTTCTGTCTGCTGGCCCTCGCCGGTGACGATGGCCGTGTTGAACATCTCGTGCTGGTTGTACAGGGAGAGAAGAAAGCCGCGCCTGACGGCAACCAGATCGTACTTTGCCGCGGCGAGACCTTCGAGCGCAAAGCTGCCGTCGCTGCCGGTCTCGATCGAGGCGACGGCGTGGTGGTCGGAAACGGCGAGCACGGCCACGTTCGCCCGGCTAACCGGTTCGCCGGTGGCTGCGTTCATCACTGAGCCGGTGATGCGGTAGAGGGCGGTTTGTGGGAGGGCTGGGAGGCATACCAAGAACAGCGTTAGGACGCAAACGAGGCGGGTTGCGAAAAAAGGAAGTTCTTCTGGCGAGAAGCCCGAAAAGCATCCCTCAGGGGCTAAAGCCCGCGTTGATTGTGTTGGCGTTATGCGGGGGTTAAACCCCCCGCCTCCCTCCAGATCGAGTTTTGTTGCAGCGTAAAAAATGCTCATCGTGCGGGCACCTCCAGGACGAGGCTGCTGGTGGCTCCGGGCGAAAGGGTGATGGCCTGTCCCGGCGTGGACAGGGCGGCCAGCGTGGCGGGGTTGTGGTATTCCAGGACCAGGGGAACGGCGAAGGTGTAGACGTGGTAGCTGCCCGGCGTCAGTGCTTCCAGTGTGACCGATCCGCCTGAGGTGGGGCGCAGGATTTGCGGCGTGGTGTTTTCTGTAGATTCAAAGTCCGGTACCACGTAGACGGTGTACCAGGGTTCTTCTCCGGGGGCCAGAGCGGAGCCGGCCGCGGGCAGGGTGAGCGTGAGCCGCGCGCAATCGTCGCGCAGGGCCAGGTCCAGCGGCGCGGTTACGCCGGCTGGGCCGATGACCAGGGGTTCACGGGCCAGGTTTGCGCCGCCGGCGGTGAACGAGGCCAGGCAAAGGCCATGCTGCGTGATGCTGGTATGCGCCCAATAAGAGCCGGCTGTCATGAAGGTGGTTTCCAACTGGCCGGGTCCGGCCCCATCCGCGTAGACGCTGACCATGCCGTTGGTCAGCGATTCGCCGGCCTCGCTGAGAGCGACATAGACCGCGCCCTGTTCAGAGTTGCCGGGCGAGGTCTGCGCGCCACTTCGAGAGACGGTGACCTCGAGTGGATTGGCGCGCTGCGCCAGCAGCGGGACGCGCAGATTGGCAACGTCGTGGCCTGCCACGGAAAAATCCACTTGGCCGGTAAGGGGCGCTGAATCCATGGCGGGGGTGAAGGCATTGTTTCCCGCGACTGAGGCCGTAAAGCGAGAAAAGGTTACGGTGACCGAAAACGAGTAGCTGCCTTCGGGCAGAAGGGCGTGCAGTGCGCGTGTGGCCGGGTCGTATTCGGCACGGTAAGGAAGCGAATGGCCCTGGGCGTCGAGCACCTGGGCGTATAGAGCCATTCCTTCCCAGGCGGGATTCTGGTCGCCATAACGGCGTCCTGACGGCAGGATGGCTTGCGCGGTGACGGCGTGGAAAGGCTGGAGCGTGAGGATGAGATCGGCCTCGGCCTCCTGGCCGCCGGCCAGATGAATCTTCGTAGCTCCGGCCAGATCGCAGGCCTCCGGATAGAACTGGCTGGGGAAGCCATTACGCGTCATGGATCCTTCTTTGCCATCCGCGGCGAGAAGAGCAGACAGTTCGCTGTCCATCACCGGCTCGGTATAGAGCGCATAGTCGCCGTTGCCGAGCCGTGCAAAACGATACGCGCCGTCGCTGTTGGTCTTGACTTGATATATTTCCTTCCAAGCAGCACGCCCGTCATCGACCGTTCGCTTGGCCAGCGTGACCTCGATGCCCTGCGCCGCGTCACCGGAGGAAAGCAGGATGCGGCCGTGAATCGCGTTGGTGGGCGCCATGGAGAAGACCAGATCGGGCATCTGGGCGGCTACCAGGATGTTGTGATTCATGTTGGGCCCAATCCCCCAGCCAGGGTCTCCGCCGGGAAAGAAAGCCTGATCCAGAAAGCCGGGTTTGACGACCTGCACTGCTTGCGGCCCCAGAGGCAGGCCGGGAATCTCGAAGCGGCCCTCGCTGTCGGTCAATGCGCCGGTGTCGGCGTCACCCTCAATCTGAACCAGAGCGCGCGCGAGCGGCGAACCGGTGGCGGCGTTTAGGACTACGCCATGAATGGTTGCCAGCGGGCCGGGCGGAGCGGGGTTGGTCTCGGAGGGTGGCGGCGGGCCTGGAGGAATATACTCCTGCGCGGGTAGAAGCGTGGTTGTGAGCAGAAATGCGGCGCAGAGGGCAGAGATTGCCAGCCGTGAAAGGCTGTGCCGGGAAGTGAGACGTTCGCCGGCGCGAGGATGGAGGTTTAGAAAGCGCACGTCTTATTGTGACGGTTCAGGGCGGGGAAGGGAATCAGAAACAGGGAACAGGGAATTCAGAGATTTGCTCACAACAGAGAACTGACAACTTAAAGGGGATCGTTTTACCATGGACGCTGCGAGCTGACGCAGGTGGTTGCGACCGGGATCTATCGAAGGACAGTCCAGCATGGTATCGGCAGAGCAAATTATAGAGGCGCAGGATGGAGAGACGCGCGCCTTGCACGGGTCTAATAGCGATGCCGTCCCGGAGGGTCGCGCGGATTGGCTGGATGCTGTCCGCCGCCAGCATCGCGCCAACTCTGAGTTGTGGCACATCGAGGACGAGGCCCGTGCTCCGGGCGCAAGCGACGCCGATCTGGCGGGGATCAAGCGACGCGTGGACGTGATTAACCAGTTGCGCAATGACCTGGCCGAGCAACTGGACCGCGTTTTACTGGGGTGGTTGGAGCCGAAGGGGCTGCCCAACCCGACGGCCGAGCTGAACTCCGAGTCGCCGGGGCTGATGATCGACCGGCTCTCGATTCTGGCGCTGAAGATCTATCACACGCGCGAAGAGGCGGAGCGGGCCGGGGCGCCGGCAGGGCACGCGGAGCGGAATATGGAGCGGCTGGCCATCCTGGAGGAGCAACGCAGGGACCTGGCCGGTTGCCTGGACGCATTGTGGCGCGAAACGCTTGATGGGACGAGGCGCTTCAAGCTCTATCGCCAACTGAAGATGTACAACGACCCGGAGCTGAATCCGGCCATTTACAGCGCATCTTCCCAAGGCAAAATGCCCCGCGGATGAAGCCCGCTTTCCGGCTGGCTTGACGGAAGACGGGGTTGTGCGTATAAAGAGTGGCTATGCAGCCCAATCCCCAGGCGCAGCTTTCAGCCGGCAGAATTCCGGCTCAGCCGCGCGTAAAGGCATGCAGAGACGCAGCAAAACCGTGATGTAAGAGGCCCTATCTTTGGCGCACGACCGCAAAAACGAATCTTTGCCCTCCGGCAAACCCGTCGTACAGCCCAGTACGGGCACCGGACCTGCCTTCCAGCATTTCCAGGCCGCCATGGTGCTCTTGCAGCAGGGCAAGTTTGATAAAGCGCTGGCGGCCTTCGAGAAGCTGCTGGCTGCCGCGCCACCCGAGCTGCTGGAACGGTGCAAGACGTACATCAGCATCTGCCAGCGGCAACTGGACAAGCAAGGCCGGACATTTCCGACGCCCGAGGAGCACTACGACTACGCCGTCTCGCTGTTGAATACCGGCTACTACGAGGAGGCGCGCGAAGGGTTTGGTTCTATTCTGGCGAATCATCCAGAGGCCGACTACGCCTTCTACGGGCTGGCGCTGCTGGACGCCATGACCGGGCGCACCCAGGACTGCCTGGGCAACCTGGCCAGGGCCATTGAACTGAATCCCAGGAACCGGCTTCAGGCGCGTGTCGACAACGATTTCCAGAGCATGGCGGACGATCCCCGGTTCACCGAACTGTTGTATCCCGAGGTGCCCTAGGGATTCAGTGAATTCTGAGCAGATCTCGACCTCAAGCGCGGATTTGGACTCGCGAACGGCTGCGGGGCGTGTGCCTGCCCATGCGCTGCGCGTGGTGGCCATCGGCGGCGGCACCGGTCTTTCGACGCTGCTGCGCGGGCTGCGGCGCCATGTCGTCACTTCCAGCCAGGGCACGCCGGAGGGGGGCCTGATCGCCGATCTGGCGGCGGTGGTCACCGTGACTGACGACGGCGGCTCCAGCGGCCGTCTGCGCAAAGATTTCAATATGCTGCCTCCCGGCGACCTGCGCAACTGCATGGTGGCGCTCAGCGAGGAGGAGGACCTGCTGGCCCGGCTCTTCGGCCATCGCTTTCGCAAAGGCGATGCCCTGGAGGGGCACAACTTCGGCAATCTGTTTGTGGCCGCGCTCACCGAGATTACCGGCGACTTCGGCCAGGCCATCCAACTGGCATCGAAGATTCTGTCCACGCGCGGGCGCATCTACCCTGTTACGACGGCCAACGCCACGCTGGTGGCGCGCATGGACGACGGCTCGCTGGTGCGGGGCGAGACGAAAATCACCGCCAGCCGCAAGCGCATCGTGGAGTTGATGCTGGATCCTCAGGATGCGGCGCCCTTGCCGGAGACACTGGAGGCCATTGAGCGCGCTGACCTGATCACGGTGGGGCCAGGGTCGCTGTACACCTCGCTGATTACCAACTTGCTGGTGCAGGGCCTGCCCGCGGCTCTGGCGCGCGCCCGGGGCGTGCGGGTTTTCATCTGCAACCTGATGAGCCAGGCCAACGAGAGCCTGGGATTGACCGCCTCGCAGCACATTGAGCGGATTTATGAGCATACCCGGGAGCCCATCTTCGACTATGCCCTGGTGAACACGGAGGTCTTTTCCCACGAGACGCTGGCCCGTTACGCGGCTGAAGGAGCTTCCCCAGTCATTCCCGACATTGAGCGCATCGAGGCGCTGGGGGTGCGCGTCATCCCCGGCCATTTCGCCAGCGAAGAGAATGTTGTGCGGCACAACGCCGACTGTGTTGCCAACGCGCTTCTGGCGCTGTGCGGCACGACGCTGGCAGAGCGGGGCTAAATTTTTCTTTCCTATCCTATGCGTGCTGCGATAAAGTGAAGACGCGCGCGGCCACGAGCTGGCGCAACCCGACAGGAGAAATCATGCACAAGACTCGAGTTTGGATTATTATGGGCTGTTGTTTGTTAGCTATGACAATCACGGCCTCGTCGCAAGCCGTCAGAAAGCCCGGCCTATGGGAGATGACCACTAACATGACCTGGCAGAAGTCACCCATGCCAGGGGGAATGACCATGCCCGGCGGCGGCCCGCACACGATGCAGGTTTGCCTTACCCAGGCCATGATCGACAAGTACGGCGCTCCGGTATCGCAGACCCAGCGTGACTGCAAGATCGTCAACGTCGTGATGCACACCAGCAGCATGACCGCCGACCTGGTATGCAGTGGAAGGATGAACGGCAAGGGAGAAATGCAGTCCTCATGGTCAGGCAACACCGCTATCGGCAAGATGCATTTTACCGGGGTCATGCAGGCGGGACCAAACTCGATGCCGGTGGAATGGACGACCAACACTACCTCGACCTACAAAGGCCCGGACTGCGGCAGCGTGGCGCCTATGCCCATGCCGAATAACTAGCGTTACAACCATGCAGAAAAGCCCCGCGCTTGCGGGGCTTTTTGTGCTTGAAATCAGATGGCAGGGTTACTTCAAAGTGGCCATCAGAGCATCGAAGGCTGATTTCGGGGGCCGGGTGCGCGATTCAGGCAGTGTTGCCAGCGGCTCATCCACCACGTTCAGCAGGTCGATGAAGGTGGGCTGCTCGGTGTTGATATAGAAGACTCCGGTGAGGATTTCGTCGTTGTCGTGGGCCTCCATCAGGGTGCGCACGGCGTTGGCCTTGTCGGTGGGGTCGTAATCTTCCAGCAGCTTGCGCAGGCGCAGGTTGGAGCCGTCGTGCATCTCCACCTCGTAGATCTCGCCGGAGTCGTAATCGACTTCGATATCGTCGAAGCTGGCCACAAAGCCGATCTCGTTGATGGGCT
>Ga0326727_10006042_pt1 | contig 33704 bp, 26 predicted proteins | sample MB2enrmetagenome_FD_207643 | JGI IMG/M metagenome (GOLD analysis project Ga0326727, IMG submission 207643) | Lab enriched peat soil microbial communities from McLean, Ithaca, NY, United States - MB29MY | ecosystem: Environmental > Terrestrial > Soil > Wetlands > Peat | place: USA: New York...
TGACGGCGTTCCAGTTGCCGTACAAACAAATATTACGGTCAACTTCACGATCAAGAAATAGAACCCGCGGCTCATCTTAACCCACCCATGTTCACCCCACCAGCGAAGCTGGCGGGGACCCCGATTGACGATGAGGCTGCGGAAGGGCAGTCGGCTGTTATGTTAACCAATTGGTTATTAATTACCCCCCCCCTCCCCCCCTCCCCCTCCCGGGAGTATATTGGGAATAAGTGGATTGGATTCATGCGATTACGGGAGGATCGTGCCGTCAAAGTCGTCATTTCAAAGAGCTTGTTGCTAGAGTCGTCAAAACATTCGAGTTACGGGTGAAAAAACGGCTGTTTTGCGGTGCTTCCGCCAAAGTCTTCATTGCATTATGGTTGCGGGCAAAGTCGTCAAAGCATTTGGGTTATGGATGCTGTGATGCGAATGCTCTTCCCACAACTTGAATGGCCCTTCCCCCCTACTTTAATGATACGCGTCGGAGGGAAACTACTATGCCAAGTATTTTTCGGAGGGAAGTGGTTGGTGCGGCGTGGGTTATGGGGATTTTGGAGGGCGGAGGGGCTTGACACGCGATTTTGCTGAGGTTTTTGGGGAAAGAAAATGCGGGGGTGGGTTGGGGCTGAACCCACACCTCAGAAACGAGATGTGGGGTACCCGGCAGAGTAAAATCCCACTGGCGTATCCAAAGGGGTGAATCGTGATCGAGCAGATCAAGAGCGCCGTGAATCGTGCAGCGGCGAATAACCAGAAGATAGCGATGTTTCACTATCAAGTGCTGAAAAACGCCGATGAATTGGAAGGCGTTGACCCGAAAGGTTTCTGCAATGAAATCTCGGTTTCAGAAACCTATGCGACCGAATTCAGAAAGATGATTGCCCTAGCTCGGTTGATGAAGGAACAGGGCGCAACGCTTATTTCAAACTGAGGCGCTACCGGGAAAAGCGACATCCGTCGAATCATTGCAGGGTGCTCTTAGCGCGGGCCTTCAGCCCGCAGGGGGTTCCGGCGACGCGATCCTAGGGCTTCTCGCCCCAGACGAGCAAGCTCGTCCGGGGACCCCGTTCGCCCTAGGCTAGGATAACGCGCGCCTTCAGCGCGCAAGCTGGCTTATTCGAAGACGGGGGTGAGGAGGCGGACGAGGGTGTCGGGTTCGGCGAGGAAGGCGTCGTGGCCGTGGTTGGAGGCCATCTCGCGGTAGTCGCAACGTGCTCCGGCGGCGCGGATGATGGCGGCGAGCGAGCGGACGTCCTCGGGCGGAAAGAGCCAGTCGGTGGAGATGCCGACCAGGGTGAGGTGGGCGGCGATGCGCGCGTAGGCGACGTAGGGCGTCTCGTGGGCGCGGACGGGATCGAAGATGTCCATGGTGCGGGTGATGGAGATGTAGGAGTTGGCGTCGAAGCGCTCGTTGAAGGAGCGGCCCTGGTAGTCGAGGTAGCCGGCGACGTCGAAGCGGCCGTTCTGCCCGGCGGAGGTGGAAAGATAGGGGTTCTCGTCGCCGTAGCGGTTGGGCTTGCGGGCGAAGCGCTCCTCCAGGAGCGGAACCGACTTGTAGCTGATCATGCCGAGAGCGCGCGCGAGGGCGAGGCCTCCCTTGGGGCCGTGGCCGGGCTGGTAGTAGCCGCCCTTCCATGCGGGATCGAGCATGATGGCCTGGCGCTGGAGGTGGTTGAGGCCGAGACCCATGGCACCGAGCGGGGCGACGCCGATGGCGATGGCGCGGGCGACGCGGTCGGGGTAGAGGATGGCCCACTCCAGGACCATCATGCCGCCGATGGAGGCGCCGATGACGAGTTTGAGGCGGGGGATGTCGAGGTGGTCGATGAGCTTGACCTGGGCGTTGACGATGTCGCGGATGCTGATGAGGGGGAAGGTGGGGCCGTAGGGCTTGGCGGTGGCGGGATCGATGGAGAGCGGGCCGGTGGAGCCGTAACAGGAGCCGAAGATGTTGATGCCGATGACGCAGTCGCGGGTGAGGTCGAGCAGGCCGAGGTCGCCGGGGAGGAAGAGCTGCGGCCACCAGTCGCCGACCCGGGCGGAGCCGGAGAGGGCGTGACAGACCAGCACGGCGTTGTCTCGCGCGGCGTTGAGCTGACCGTAGATGGCGTAGTGCAGCGTGGGGTTGACGAGGACCTCGCCGCTCTCGAGGGAGAGAACTTCGTCGATGACGAAGTCTCCCTCGAAGGCGGGGGTTGGGATTGGGATTGGATCTTCTTCGGTCATTTCGTTCTTGAGATCTCCCTCAGGGGCTAAAGCCCCCATTCTAACTGCATGAGGTTGCGGCGGGACTAAAGTCCCGCCCTATCAAAACTACTTACCTAAGCCATTTGCAGCGAGAATTGCCTGGTCGAGATCGGCGATGATGTCGCGAACGTCCTCAATGCCGACGGAGAGACGAACCAGTTCCGGAGTGACTCCGGTCTCTGCCTGCTCCGCCACGGTGAGTTGCGCGTGCGTGGTGGAGGCGGGGTGGATGATCAGCGACTTGGAGTCGCCGATGTTGGCCAGATGCGAGAAGAGCTTGACGGAGTTGATGAGCTTCTTGCCCGCCTCGAACGCGCTGCCGCTGGAGCCTCCCTTAATGCCGAAGGTGACCAGCGCGCCCTTGCCGCCGGGCAGGTACTTCCCGGCGCGCGCGAAGTACTTGCTCGACTTGAGGCCGGGATAGTTGACCCACTCGACGCCGGGGTGCGACTCGAGATGAGTGGCCACGGCCAGCGCGTTCTGCGAGTGGCGCTCCATGCGCAGATGCAGCGTCTGCACGCCCTGCAGCAGAAGGAAGGCATTGAACGGCGAGAGCGCCGCGCCTGTATCGCGTAGCCCCTGCACGCGGGCCTTGAGGATGAACGCGAGCGGGCCGAAGGCTTCGGTGTAGGAGAGGCCGTGGTAGGAGGGATCGGGATCGACGAAATCCTTGAAGCGGCCCGAGGCCTTCCAGTCGAACTTGCCCGCGTCGACGATGATGCCGCCGAGGGTTGTCCCATGTCCGCCGATGAACTTGGTCGCGGAGTTGATGACGATGTCCGCGCCCCACTCGATGGGCCGCACCAGGGCCGGCGAGGCAGAGGTGTTGTCGACGATCAGTGGGAGGCCGTTCTCGTGGGCGATGGAGGCGAGCTTCTCGATGTCGACGACGTCCAGCTTGGGATTGCCCAGCGTCTCGGTGTAGAGGGCGCGGGTTTTGGGGTTGATGGCGGCGCGCAGGCCGGCGAAGTCGTCGGCATCCACAAAGCGCACCTTGATTCCCTGCTTGGGCAGGGTGTAGTGGAAGAGGTTGTAGGTGCCGCCATAGAGCGATGTGGTGGAGACGATCTCGTCGCCCGCGCTGGCCAGCGTCTGGACGGTGAGCGTCTCGGCCGCCTGGCCGGATGCGACGGCCAGCCCGGCCGCGCCACCCTCCAGCGCAGCGATCCGCTTCTCCAGCACGTCGGTGGTGGGATTCATCAGGCGGGTGTAGATGTTGCCGAACTCCTTGAGACCGAAGAGACGCGCCGCGTGGTCCGAATCGTTGAAGACGTACGAGGTGGTCTGGTAGATGGGCACGGCGCGCGCGTTGGTTGCGGGGTCCACCACCTGGCCGGCGTGAACTGCAAGCGTGGCAAGATGCTGCTTGGGTGCTGCGGTCTGCTCTGACATTCCCTGCTCCTTTTTGTCCGTTGGTTATTTTACGTTGATTGGTTGAAGAACAATCCCCGGAACAATGAAAAGGCCCACCGTCCCTTGAGGACCGTGAGCCGTTTGGAAGCCGATCTCGTCTGCGACTAGCGCATCAGATTGTTTCCACACACACCCACGCGTCGGCGACACATGCAGCTACACATGGCCATGGCCTCAACGGTGGTGGGGCGGGAAATCATGAAATCAGTATACACCAGACGGAGTCCGCAACTCTTTATTCCTGCTCCAGCAGGCGCTGGGTCATGATCTGGAAGTGGTAGCCCTTGACGGCCAGCGTCATGGCCACGCCGAAGGAGCGCGGAGTGTGCAGGGCGGTGGACAGCACGAACCGCCAGTAGCTGAGCCGGCCCCGGCTCAGCACTCCCTGGCGCACGATGGAAGAGAAGAATGCGCGCAGGTTGCCGTAGGTGAAGCGGCCGGTGCTGGTGGGACGGCATCGGCTGAGCAACAGACGCACCCGCTCGTAGTAGGCCTCGTGCGAGTAGATGCGGCGCATCACCGAGCGATAGCCCTCCACCAGGCGCGCCGAGTCCATGCGGGGAATGAAGTTCAGCGTGCAATCCGTGTTGTCGCCATCGCCTCCATCGAGAATCCGGCCTTCGCTGCGCAGGCGGCGGAAGAGCTGCGTGCCGGGCATGGCCTGCAGCAGGCCGACCATGGCGACGGGAATCGCGCTCTTCTGGATGAAATCGACCATGCGGTCGAAGACGTCCTCGCGGTCGGTGTCGAAGCCGAGGATGAATCCGCCCATCACCTCGATGCCGTAATGCTGGATGATCTGCACGCTCTCCAGCAGATCGCGCCGGGTGTTCTGCATCTTGTGGTTGGCGATGAGGCTCGCCTCGTCGGGGGTCTCGATGCCGAGAAAGACGGAGCTAAAGCCGGCGTCCTTCATCAGCTGCATCAGCTCCGGATCGTCGGCCAGATTCAGCGAAGCCTCAGTGATGAAACGGAAGGGGCGTCCATGCGTGCGTCCCCATTCGACCATTGCGGAGAGCAGCTCTTTGGCGCGGCGCTTGTTGCCGATGAAGTTGTCGTCCACCACGAAGACGGCATCGCGCCAGCCAGCCTGCTGCAACTGGTCCAGCTCGGAGAGCACCTGCGCCACCGCCTTGGTGCGCGGGTGGCGGCCGTAGATCTCGATGATGTCGCAGAACTCGCAGTTGAAGGGGCAGCCGCGCGAGTACTGCACGGTCATGGTGTTGTAGCGGCCCATCTTGATGAGGCTCAGATCGGGCAGCGGACTGATGTTCATGGCCGGGCGCTCGGTTGCCTGGTACGCCGGTCTGGCCTGGCCAGCCTCCAGATCGCGCGCGAGATTTGCGATCAACTCTTCCGCCTCGCCGATGACCACATGGTCCGCCTTCAGTGTGGTTGCTGAAATGCTGCTGGTAATCGGCCCGCCGATCACGGTCCGCAGGCCGCGCGCACGGCAGCGTTCGACGATGGAGGCCAGATGATCGTGCTGCACGTGCATCCCGCTGAGCAGGGCAACGTCGGCCCACGCGAGGTCCTTATCGGTGAGCCGCTCCACGTTGGTATCGACCAGCCGCTTCTTCCAGTGCGTGGGCAGCAGCGCCGCGACGGTCATCAGCCCCAGAGGAGGCTGGGCCGCGCGCTTGCCCAGAAACGAAAGCGCGTGCTTGAAGCTCCAGTAGGTGTCGGGAAAGCGGGGATAGATGAGAAGCGCGTTCATGGTTTGCCTCCGAGAGTTACGGGGCGGGCAATCGCGATGAACCGGGGAGTCGTCTGTGGGGGAAGGGAGACAGCGGCGTAGCTGGGTCGTGGTGACACGCTCAAAAAAATCAACTCCGAATAAGTAAGAGTTTTAAAGGGGACGGTGTGGTTGCCCGAGACTGCAACCTCGGGCTGTTCCGCCGTAAGTGTGGCGATTGCAACGCGGCTTATGCCGCCGAGGGAATCTCGAACACCTGGTTGCAGATTCCCTAACGCAATTCTCCCGCCGCATGGACGGACGCGCAATGCGGATACAAAAAGATTACAAAGAGCCGATGGCGGAACGGCTACAGATTCAGCGTCAATTATTTGTCGAACTAGCGGCTATTTTTTCTGCGCGTTCAGTTGATCGAGGACGTGCTTCAGTTGGTCGAGCTTCTGGCCGGCCTCGCCCAGCTTGCCCTCGGCGGTGAGGCGTTGATAGTCGGCGAAGTCCTTGCCAGCCTCCGCGATGAGCCCGTTTTGGTCTGTCGCAACTTTTGGCGCTGGTTGCGATGCAGATGCAGCCTGCGGCGCGGCTGGCGCGGATTCGCTGGCGCTCAGCGACGATGTCTCTCCGCCGAAGAGCGACGCCAGCGCCGACTCGAAGGTAGGCCCGTAGGCCAGCTTGTCCTGCAGCGCGAGGACAACCAGGCGCAGCTCCGGCATGGGGCTCTGCTGCGCCTGCAGATAGATCGGCTCGGCGTAGAGCAGCGCCTTGCCGGAGGGGATGACGAGCAGGCTTCCGCGCACGACATGCGAGCCCTGCTGGTTCCACAGCGTCAACTGGCCGGAGAGCTGCGCGTTCTGGTCGATGCGCGACTCGATCTGCTGCGGGCCGTCCACCAGCTTGGTCTTGGGAAAGTCGTAGACCACCGACGTGCCGTAGTGCGCGGGGTCGCAGCGTCCGGCGATCCATCCGATCAGGTTGTTGCGGTTGGCCGGCGTGAAGGGAAGAATCTCCACAAACTCCACGTCTTTCTCGCCGGGCAGCTTCATCAGGACGAAGTTCGGCTGCATTGGCTGCGCGGCTGGCTCCGCATCGCTGCCCTGGCCGGTGGACTCCGTGGCCACCGTCCACAGGTCCTCGCGGTTGAAGAAGACCGCCGGGTCCGTCATGTGGTAGAGGCCATAGACCTGCGCTTGCAGCTTGAACAGTTTTTCCGGATAGCGCACATGCTTGCGCAGGTCGGCGGGCATCAGGGACGCGTCCTGGAAGAGGCTGGGGAAGATGCGCCGATAGGCCGCCAGCACCGGGTCGTTGTTGTCGAAGACATAGAAGGTGGTGGTGCCGTTGTAGGCGTCGATCACCACCTTGACGCTGTTGCGCATGTAGTTGATGGAGTTCTCGTCCAGGTCGTAGTGTCTGGAGTAGGGATAGCTATCCGAGGTGGTGAAGGCGTCCATGATCCAGGAGAGCCGGCCGTCGTCGCCGACCACGATGTAGGGGTCATGATCGAAGGTGAGGAAGGGCGCCAGGGTCGCAACGCGGTCGCGAATGTCGCGCCGCATCAGCAGGCGGCTCTGCGGATTGACGTCGTCGCTGAAGGGCAGCTTGTCCAGATCGTCGCGCTCGAAGGCGAGCAGAACGCGGCGCAGAAATCCGCCCAGTTCGATGCCGCCGGTTCCTTGATAGGAGGTGACGCTGTTGGTCTCGCCTTGCGGGAAGTCGAACTCCTGCTGGCGCGTCTTGACGTAGACATCGGTGTCGTTGTTGTCGTTCAGCTCGCCAAAATAAATCTCCGGCCGGGTCACGTTCAGGCCCTTCACCGTGCTCTGGACTGGCATGTCCCTCAGCATCAGGGTGGGCAGCCCCTCCGAGGTAAAGCCATTCACGGAATTCATGGTGACGCCGTAGCCGTGGGTGTAGACCAGCTTCTCGTTGATCCAGTTGCGGCTGCTCTCGGGCAGCTTCTCGACGTTCAGCTCGCGCGCCGCCAGCATCACCTCGCGCATGGTTCCGTCGAGGTTGTAGCGGTCGATGTCGACGTCGGGGAAGTCGTAGTAGGTGCGGATCTCCTGCTCCTGGCGCAGGGTGTCCTGCAAGGCGTGCCAGTCCCACAGGCGGATGTTTTGCAGCGTGGTCTGATTGTTGGCGGGGTCGGCGGCATCGACCGTGGTCTCGGCGGGAAACTCACGCTGGGTGAACTGATCCAGCCCGTATGCCTGCTGGGTGAACTTGATGTTGTTGACCATGTACGGCGTCTCGCGCACCAGCTCGTTGGGCTTGACGATGAAGTTGCCGACGTACCAGCCCACAACGCTCATCGCGAGATAGCAGGCCGCGGCCGGTATTACGGAGGCGACAAGCAGTTTCGCTCGCGTCCCGCGCGCCGCGTTGAGCAGCGCGATCGCAGCCCCGAAGACAAGGGCCAGGCTGACGATCAGCAGTCCGGCGATGGTCACGTGCGCGTCGGTGTAATTGACGCCCTCGAAGATGGTGTGATGGTCAAGCATGCTCTGGAAGCGGCTGACGAAGACGTTCATCGCGACCACCAGCAGCAGGAACGCAACCGTGATGGAGAGCCCGCGCCAGGCCGGAACGGAGTGGCCGGCCGCGCGCTTGTCCAGCAAGCTGAAGCCACCGGCGATGGCGATCAACACCACGGCGACGACACAGAGAATGACGGCGAGCGTAAGCAGCCATCCCAGGATGAGTTGCCACGCGGGCAGGGTGAAGAGGAAGAAGTTCAGCGGGCGGCCGAAGATGGGATCACTGATGCTGCCGGAGGCATGAGGCGCGTACCAGAAGAGCGCCAGCGTTGGCCACTCCTGCATCATCGCTGTGCCGGACAAGAGTGCTGCCAAGAGCGAGCCGACGATGCCGACGATGCGCAGCACAGGCTCGATGGAAAGATTCACCGGCTGCCCGCCGAGGATGATCTGGCGAGCGCTGGGCAGGCTGGCCTGGCTGGCCCGCTTGAGCGCGAGAAATGCGCCGTACAAAATCACGAAGGTTGCCACCGCGAAGAGCGCAAAGACGCCCCACTCGATCCGCCACGTCGTCCAGAAGACGTCCCCGTAGCCCAGCGATCGGAACCAGAGAAGGTCCACCCAATACGAGAGGGCGGTCTTGGCCGCGAAGAGAATTGCGGCGATGACGATCAGAAAGACAATCAATTTGCGCCCCAGCCGCGGACTGCGCGGCCCTCGTGGCTCCAGACGTCCCTGCGGAAAGTCAATCGATATTGGCATAACTCTACCCCGCTCTATTTGTTCCTCTTGCAGCCACACGAATTGTACAGGGTCGGCATGAAGCTGATTGCGTCCCCCTGCATATCTTCCGAGGGCCTGGCTGGAATACAATCGAGAGTGGGGAACGGCATGGTGACTCCGCCAGAGGAGTGGCCTGCACCGTAACAAGAACGCGGGACTGGAAGCGCTAATGGATGAAAGCGCGGCGGTCTTTTTTTGTCTATGACAACAAGGGCCAACAGACTCTACAGACTATTGAGAGGGATGCATTCATAAATGATACCCAGCGACCTTGAGGTACAGGGCCAGCCGACAGCGGACCTTACGAGCGGCGTTCATCGGACCGTCAACGATTTCTCCATCCAGGTTGCGACGGTGAACGGCTCCGGGTCGCAATCGGCCAACGCCGTTCTGCTGCGCAGCATCTTCCACATGGGAGTGCCTGCCACGGGCAAGAGCCTCTTCCCCTCCAACATTGCGGGGCTGCCCACGTGGTTCACCATCCGGGTGAGCAAGGACGGCTGGACCGCGCGCAAGAACGACACCGACATTCTGATCTCCATGAACCCGGAGCGCGCGCAGGAGGACGTTCTCTCGCTCGCTCCCGGCGCGGTCGTCATCTTCGACGAGCCGCTGAAGCTGGATGAGCTGCGCTCGGACCTGATCTTCTACTCCGTGCCCTGCGACCGGCTGGCCGCCGCCACCGGCGCCGAGCCGAAGCTGCGCAAGCTGGTGCGGAACATGGTGTACGTGGGCGTGGCGGCGCAGCTTCTCTCCATCGACATGGAGTTGCTGGAGAGCACGGTCCGCAAGATGTTTTCCCGGAAGGTGAAGGCGGCGGAGCTGAACCTGAGTGCGGTGCGCGCGGGCTACGAGTATGCCAAGGCCACGCTGACCAAGCAGGACCCGTACCTCGTGGAGCCGATGAACGCCAACGAAGACAAGATCCTGATCGACGGCAACTCGTCAGCCGCGCTGGGCGCGCTGTTTGCCGGCGTCACCGTGGTGGCCTGGTACCCCATCACGCCGTCCACTTCGACGGTCGAAGACCTGATCGACTACATGAAGCAGTACCGCGTGGAGAAGGACGGCAAGGCGACCTTCGCCATCGTGCAGGCGGAAGACGAGCTGGCCGCCATCGGCATGGTGATGGGCGCGGGATGGGCGGGCGCGCGCGCCATGACGGCAACCTCCGGCCCCGGCATCTCGCTGATGGCGGAGATTGCCGGCCTCGGCTACTACGTCGAGATTCCCGGCGTCATCCTGGACGTGCAGCGCACCGGCCCCTCCACCGGCCTGCCGACGCGCACCTCGCAGGCCGACCTGAGCTTCGTCGCGGGCCTCTCGCACGGCGATACCAAGCACGTCATGCTGCTGCCCGCCTCGGTGAAGGAGTGCTTCGAGCTGAGCATCGAGGCCTTCGATCTGGCGGAGCAGTTGCAGACCCCGGTCTTCGTCCTTACCGACCTCGACCTGGGAATGAACTACTGGATGTCGGAGCCGTTCGAATATCCGGAGAAGCCGATCAATCGCGGCAAGGTGCTCAACGCGCAGCAGCTCGAAGAGCTGGGCGGATTTGCGCGCTACAAGGACGTCGATGGCGACGGTATCGGCTACCGCACCCTGCCCGGAACGGACCATCCCGCGGCGGCATACTTCACGCGCGGCTCCGGCCACAACGAGAAGGCGCTCTACTCCGAGCGTCCCGAGGACTACGCGAACAACATGCTGCGCCTGGCGCGCAAGTTCGAGACGGCGAAGACGCTGGTGCCCAAGCCTGTCCTGGAAGGCACGGGCAAGCAGAAGGTGGGAATCATCGCATTCGGCACCAGCCACTGGGCGGTGGTGGAGAGCCGCGACCAGCTGGAGCGCGAGTCCGGGCTGGCAACCGACTACCTGCGCATCCGGGCCTTCCCGTTCACGCAGGAGGTCGCGGATTTCGTGGCCAGCCATGAACGCATCTATGTGGTGGAGCAGAACCGCGACGCCCAGATGCTGAACCTGCTGAAGACCAATCTCGATCCCGCGGACGCCGTCAAGCTGCATCCGGTGCTGCACTTCAACGGACTTCCCATCGACGCGCGCACGGTCACCAACGCCATCGCCACCGAAGAAGGAGCACGCTAGATTATGTCGACCACTCCAGCACTGACTACCCCGGAAACAACCGCGACTGTTGCGCCCAAGCCCGCCAAGACCAACCGTATCGGCCTGCAGATCCTCGACTACCGCGGCGGCAAGAGCACGCTGTGCGCCGGCTGCGGACACAACGCCGTCAGCGAGCGCATCACCGAGGCCTTCTTCGAGATGGGGATCCAGCCGGAGCGGGTGATGAAGATGAGCGGCATCGGCTGCTCGTCCAAGTCGCCGGCGTACTTCATGTCGCGCTCGTTCAGCTTCAATGGCGTGCATGGACGCATGCCCGCAGTGGCCACCGGCGCGCTGCTGGGCAACAAAACCATGCGCTCGATCGGACTGAGCGGCGACGGCGACACCGCATCCATCGGCATGGGGCAGTTCATCCACATGCTGCGGCGCAACGTGCCCATGATCTACATCGTGGAGGACAACGGAGTCTACGGGTTGACCAAGGGCCAGTTCTCGGCCACCGCCGACATGGGCGCGAAGCTGAAGAACGGCGTGGTCAACGAGCTGCCCGCCATCGACATCTGCGCGCTGGGCATCCAGATCGGCGCAACGTTTGTCGGGCGCTCCTTCTCCGGCGACAAGAAGCAGCTTGCGGCAATGTTAAAAGCGGCGATTGCGCACAGGGGGACGGTGCTGCTGGACATCATCTCGCCCTGCGTCACCTTCAACGATCACGAAGGCTCGACCAAGAGCTACAAATATATGCAGGAACACGACGACGCCGTGGGCGAGGTTGGTTTTGTAGCGCACTTCGACGATATCGAAGTGGACTACGACCACGACACCACAGTGGACGTCGAACTGCACGACGGATCGCACCTGCGCCTGCGCAAACTGCACGAAGATTACGCGCCCACCGACAAGGCGCTGGCGCTGAAGATGCTGATCGAGTCGCACCAGAAGGGCGAGGTGCTCACCGGCGTCTTTTACGTGGATACGCAACAGCCGGACTTCTCGACGCTGTTGGATATGGTGGACGAGCCGCTGGCCACGCTGCCGGAGGAGCGCGTGCGTCCCTCGCGCGCAGTCCTCGCCGAGATCATGCAGGCGCATCTTTAGATGCGGAGGCGGGCTTCGACCAGGCGCAGATCGGCCTCGGTGTCGACGCCGATGGTGTCGTACTCGGTGGGCTCGACGTAGATGCAGAGGCCATTCTCCAAAAAGCGGAGTTGCTCCAGCCGTTCGGCGCGTTCCAGGGCGCTCGGGGGCAGAGTGGGGAAGAGGTTGAGCGCGCGCTTGCGATAGGCGTAGAGGCCGATGTGCTTCCAGTACCGCGGCACGGGGCCGGCTGCGTCGCGGTGGAAGGGGATGGCGGCGCGGGAGAAGTAGAGCGCGCGGCCGTCGGCGGCGGTGACCACCTTGACGGCGTTGGGATTGGCGATGTTCTCCGGCGTGCAAAGGACCTTGAGGGTGGTGATGTCAACATGCGTTTGCGCGAAGGGGCGCAGCAGCGCGGCGATGTGTTCCGGGCGCAGCAGCGGCTCGTCGCCCTGGATGTTGACGTAGACGTCGGCGTCGTGGAGTTTGGCGACGGCGTGGACGCGGTCGGTTCCGCTGGCGAGCGACGGCGAGGTGAGCTGAACGGGGAAGCCGAGGCGATGGCAAAGCTCCGCGACCTCCTCCGAGTCCGCGGCGACCAGCACCTGGTCGAGCTGCGGGCAGGCGCGCGCGGCTTCGACGACCCAGGCGAGCAGCGGCTTGCCTGCGACCTGGCGCAGCACCTTGCGCGGCAGGCGGGTGGAGGCCAGCCGAGCGGGAATGACGCCGAGAGTGCGCAGGGAAGTGATCATCGGTTGGTATGGCGAGCACAAAACAGCAATGAAGTTCGGGCCATGCGACAGGACAAGCATGGCGCGGCGGCTTCACTCGCTGTGCCGTTTCCAGTATCATAGCTAAGTTGTGCTTTGGAGTCCTGTTGATGGGGCTCGGGCGCGATTCCTGCCCTATTGCAGCCCTTTTTACACCTGGCGGTGTAGCTCAGATGGTTAGAGCGTGGCACTCATAACGCCGAGGTCGTTGGTTCGATTCCAACCACCGCCACCAGATTCATCCAGATGGATGGCATCTTTCGGCACGAACCGGGAAGACGGGTTGTGCAGGAAAGTGCGATCGGCGAATCAAGCCTCTTCGGCGGCCGGCTCGTCGAGCAGGCTTGCGGCGCGGGTCACGTTGTCCACCCCGAAGACCACGATCTCCTGCGTCGATCCCTGCTCCAGTCCGCAGTAGGAGTAGTCGATGTTGATCTTGCCGGCGCCCAGCCGCGCGGCAGCGCGTCCCAGCTCGCCCGGACGGTGCGCAACCCTGACGACCGCGACCTCCGTCTCCTCGAAGATCATGCTCAGGCCGCCCAGCACCGCGCGGGCCCCGGCCACATCGTCCACTAGGAACCGGGTCAGGCTCTCGCCCTCCTCGACATAGGATTGAAAGGCCAGGATGTTGACTCCCCGCTCCGCCAGAGCGAGGAAGCACTTTCCCAGCGCGCCCGGCTTGTCCTCGATGGTTACGGTAAACTCCTTGCCCTTCGGCATGTGGACTGACTCCCTTCGTTCCCCAGAACCCGGCTAACAGCAACGTGGCCTTTATCATACTGTTCCAGCGGTGCAACTCTCAATTGCAAGCCAGTGCGGTTCCCTGCATGGAGCCGCTGCAAAATTATTCCGAGCCTGATTGGTCCTGATGGGTTGGCGGACCATCCGGTTTGGAGCAGGTTTCCGCGAACGACTCGTCGGGGGAGGCCCCTGGCCAACCGATCATCACCAGGAAGACATCGAGGACGAAGAGCGCGATGGCGATGTCATTGAAGACCGTCGCCTGACGGGGGTTTGGCCAGAACTGATTGGCCGACCAGAAGAGAAAGGCGGCGGCCAGCAGGACCGCTTTGAGCCACTCCTTGGGCGGAGGCCGGTGCACGCCCTGGTACAGGAGATATGCGAGCGCAATCAGGGCAAGCGGAACTGCCTCGACGAAGCCGTGGATGCCGGCAGGAAGAAGCGCCGGGAAGACGTCGCAGGCGAGCATCGTCGCAACGCAGACCATCGTGACGACTCCTAGAAAGACTGGGACCGCTCTGTGGTCTGGATCGACACGGGTGTACATGGAGTAAAGGGTATCGTTAAACCGCGAAGGCCAGGCTTTGCGCGAAGCGGGCCGATTCGCAGCGCGCGCTGCGGCGGTATATGATTTGGCTATCGGGTTGCGGTCGGGGTGCGTCTAATCCTGACCGGCGACTGGGGAGATCAGGGGTTTGTGAACCAGACCGGCCCCGTGGAGATGCTGCGAAATATGCCTAAGATTCCGAAGATTCTGCTGCTCGCGGTGTCGGTTGCCCTGGTGCTGACGGTATTTCTGGGGGTGAACTCCAGCGGCGTGAGCGCCGCCGCTCCGGGGCAGGACGGCGCCTACAACCAGATGAAGGTGTACAGCGAGGTGCTGCACCACATCCAGACGGACTATGTGACGGACCCCAATATTCCGGCGGTGACCAACGGCGCGCTGCGCGGGCTGCTGGAGTCGCTGGACGTGGATTCGAGCTACCTGTCGCCGGAGGAGTACAAGATCTACAAGGCGGATAGGGGTGGCAAGGCGCAGGCGGGGATCAATATCTCGAAGAGGTGGTTGGGAGGATGGTCTTTCGCTGTTGTCGTGTCGGTGGTCCCTGGAAGCGCGGCGGACAAGGCAGGACTGGTGGATGGCGATATCCTGGAGGCGATCGAAGGCCAGGACACGCGCGACATCTCTCTGGCCATGATCCGGCTGATGCTGGAGGGCGCGCCGGGCAGCACACTGACGGTTGGGGTGGTGCGTTCCAGCAGGAACGAGCCGGACAAGATTTCCATGACGCGAAGCCTGACCGTGGAACCTCCGGTGGGCGAGGCGCTCTACGACGACGCGTCGATTCTCTATCTGAAGCCGGAGATTCTGGACCGCGACCACGTCAACGAGGTGGAGAGCAAGCTGAAGGGGATGCAGAAGGCAGGCAACAGGAAGGTGCTGCTGGACCTGCGCGATGCGGCGGCGGGCGATATGACGGAGGCGGTGCGGCTGGCCAACCTGCTGCTGAAGAGCGGGACCATCGCGACGCTGGAGGGTCAGAAGTTCCCCAAGCAGGGGTTTACGGCCGACCCGGCCAAGACCATCCAGGCGACGGCGCCCGTGGTGGTGCTGGTGAATCGCGGGACTGCGGGGCCGGCGGAGCTGGTGGCCGCGGCGCTGGAGGACAACAAGCGCGCCGAGGTGGTGGGCGAGAGGACCTTCGGCGAAGGCACCCAGCAGAAGACCTTCGAGCTGGAGGATGGCGCGGCGCTGATCCTGTCGGTGGCGAAGTATGAGTCGCCCTCCGGCAAGAAGCTGCAGGACGACGGCGTGACGCCGGATGTTCTGGTGGCTTCGGGTCTGGACGAGGCTGCGGGCGTGGACGAGGAGGAGGGCTCGCAGACCGCGGTTCCGGCGCCCGTGGTGAAGAAGCCCGGCGCGCAGGTGGACGAGCCGCTGACCAAGGCGCTGGAAATTCTCAAGGCCAAGCCGGCTTAGGAATTCATGACCCGGTGGAAACCGATTGAAACTTCATGCTCTGCCGCTCAGAATGCGGTTGCGCTTTGGCCCATCACAGGCCGTGCCTAGAGTACGCGGCGAATCACTGGGATTCGAGAGTATAGGTTCCCGGCTGGGTGAGCAGGACGGTGGCGCGCGTGCCGTCTTCCGTGAGCGGGCCGGGCGGCACCGGCTTCCCATTAAGCAGAATGGAGATGTGTCCTGGAGAGACGGGAACCAGGACGGAGAGCTCGACGCCAGCGGGAAGAGTGATGTTAGTTTGCGTGGGCTTGAGGTCGATGGCAATGGGGCCGTGGGGCGTTGGTTCCGTGCCGCGCGCCCAGTCCAGGCCCGCCAGATCGGGACGCAACGTCGCCGTACGGAAGCCGGCGGCGGTGGGATGAATGCCGAGAACCTCCTCCATGAGCCACGCGGTGGGGCCGGACGACCAGCCGTGCGCCAGCGAGACGAAGTAGCCGGAACTGCCGTCGGCCTGGAGCGAGACGTGCGGGTTGCGCGTGGGCCAGTGGGTGTCGTAGGCCTCCCAGAAGCTGGTTGCTCCCTCCTGGATCATGCCTCCCCAGTACTTGCGAATCCAGGCGAGGGCCTCCGCGCGATGGCCGGTGGCTGCCATCGCGGAGAGGACGTAGGAGTTGTAGAAGGGCGTGATGGGCGGCTCGCGGAAGGTGGCGTCCGCGGTGTGGATGAGTACCGTGGACCAGATGGCCGGGACCTGGGCCGGTGTGGCGGCGCCGGAGAGGATAGCCATGCTGTTGACCTGCCAGCGGCTGCCAAAGGTGCCGGAGGCGGGATCGAGCAGATGGGATTGGGCAGCGGCGGTGAGCTCTGCGGCGGCCTGGTCGCGGCGGGCTGCGGCGGCGTTGTCGCCCAGCTCGCGCAGCAGGAAGGCGGCGTCGCGGAAGGCGAGGATGTACTCGAACTGGGTGCCGCGGCGGGCCTCGGGCGTGTCGCCGGAGAGGTCGGCGGTCCAGTCGATGAAGGGCCAGTCCTTGGACCTGTCGGCGAAGAGGTGGCCGGCGTCCATCTCGGCGTCCATGGTGGCGAGCAGGTCAACGAGGCGCTGATGCACGCTCTTCAGGTAATCCAGCGAGCCGGTGTGCAGATAATACTGGTCGAGCGCGGAGATCCACAGCGCGGAGTAGCCGGGGATGGAGTTGACGTGGTGCCCGGCGGCGCGGTCGTTCAGCAGGCCGGTGAGCGTGTGTTCCATCAGGAAGCGGTCGGCGAAGACGTTGTCGATGACGCGGCCGGAGACGTCGAGGTCGCCGGCCCAGCGTCCGCGATCGCGCTTGGGCGCGTCCCAGATGTCGTCCTGCATGCAGAGATGCGCGGTGTAGGCCCCGGTCTCCCAAATCTGGTTGAGCAGCGGATCGGAGGACTCGAAGCTGCCGCTGTAGGCGACGGGATAGAAGATGGCGTCGAGCTGAATGGAGCCGATCTGGATCGGCCCCTCGGCGGAGAGGAAGCGCACGCGGGCGTAGCGAAAGGCCGACTTCGGCCCATAGGCCGTGGCGTTGGCAGGCAGCGTCAGCAGGTCCGTACCCAGGTAGGGATGGTCCAGCAGCTCGTTCTCCGACTCTCCGTACTCGATGGCAACCATTGCCGGCGTGGTCGAGGTGGAGACGATCCGCAGGCGGCCCACCGTCTCGCGTCCGAAGTCGAGAACCAGGCTGGGCGCATCCTGCTGCGCCAGCATGGGTGACGCGAGGCGGACGGTGAGCGGCGCGGAGCCCGGTTTGGTGAGCGCGTCCGCGTTGACGATGGTGCTTCGCCCGGAGAAGACGTGGGTGACGGCGACTGCGGCCATCGGCGTCTGGCGCAGGAAGGACGAGACGCCTTCGTAGCCCGGCCAGTTGTACATTCCGGCGTCGGTATTCCACTGGCGCAGGTTGATGTCTGTCTCGATGGGGCCGAGGCTCGCGACCGCGGGCCAGGCGGAGTCGTCGAAGGCGGGAGACTGCCAGTTGCCGGAGGCCGCGAGCGTGGCCTTCCATGCGGTGTCGGAGAGCAGCAGCGCGGGCGACTCCGTCGGCACCCACGGCGCGGCGGGCAGAATCTTGGCGACGACGACCTTGCCGTTGGCGATCTGGATGGTGCTGGCCACGGTGGTGGCCTTGGGGCCGCCCTTGCCGCGGACCACCTCCAGAGCGAGGACGTTGCGCCCTGCGCGCAGCTCTGCGGCGAGCGGAGTTGCGAAGACGCGGAAGTCCAGGCCGGACGCGGTGAGGTCGGAGTCGAAGTGGTCGACCAGCTTGCCGTTGAGATAGATTTTTGCCGAGCGCGGGCCCGCGAGATAGAGCGTTGCGTCCTTCGGCACGGCGGAGAGGTTGAAGGCGGCGCGGAAGAAGCGCGGCTGTACCTCGCCCGAGCCGACGGGCGGTCCGCCGCGCGTCCAGATGTACTGCTCGGGCAGCGGCTGGTGGGTGGATTCCGGTGGAATGACCAGGTTGCGCGTGGGGTCCAGCGGAGGGTTTGCCTGCGCGCGGGCGAGGCCGGGTAGAAGCGCGAGCGCGGCAAGGGAGAAGAGAAGGCGGGCAGTAAGAAGACGTGTCGTCATGGCGAGACGACTATATCGCGCCGCGTGGAGGAATGGCGAATCCGGCGAGATGGAGGCGCGATGGATGGGGCACCCGGTTATTTGGAGGACTTCGGTTTCTTTGGTCTCCGCTTGCCGGATTGTGCCTGCCTCACGGCAGCAACATCAGCGAGGTCCTGGGGCCTGCCCGATGCGAGTTTGTTTGCGATGAGGTGTTCGGCGGAGATGTAACGCGCGGGAACTTCGCCGTCGATCATTACCGTCACACTGTCCGCATAGACGCTGTCGAAGTCGACTCCATCGATATGCTGGATGACCTCGAAGCAGATGGGAGGAACGCCAAAGCGGCCGATGGTCTTTCCGTCGGCGAAATCTTCAACCGTGAATTTGGCGAGCGGCGCGCCGAACTCCGCGAGCCCCTTGTATGTGGCGATGGCGTTTTCAGGACTCGACTCGATGAAGACATCGAGGTCTTTCGTCATGCGGGGTTGGGCGTGGACGAAGACCGCATAGCCGCCAATGACAACGTATTTAACGCGGTTCGCGTTGAAGGCGGACAGCAACTGTTTTAAGTTCTCGTCCATCGGCGGAATGGCCATGTGCACGATACCCCTCGACGCTCATCTGATGACCGGCAGCGATGCGCTCGCTGGCCGAGACGCTCTGCCAGTAGCGGTACTCCTCGTCTTTAATCTGCTGAAAAGACTCGAATTTTTGCGCGACCATTTCCATAGATGTATCTCTATTTTATCAGAAAGAAGCAGCGCGGGTCGGTGGTAATGCGTGAGGTTGGGGCGAGGAATAGGGCTGCCGGGCGCGCGCTGGCGAAGTCGCCCAAGAGCCTGATGCGGATGCTGAGCGCGGAGGGCAACCCGCAGGCGCGCAACCTCTTCGAGATGGTCGCAACCCTACAGAAGATCGAAGGCACCGTCCTCGAAGTCCACGCCGCTGCCGCCGCGTGAGACAGGGGCGCGGGGAACGGGGTGCCTGGCGAAGCCCCCCAGCCGGATGGTCCAAATAGGGGCTTCGTGGTGTTCGTGGTTCATTCGATAAACTTTAGGTTGATTTTCCCGAAGTCGTTAGTCCAGTCCTCGCGAGTGAATATGAATTGCTTGTGCGCCAAAGTTTTGTTGCCCCTTGGGTTATGAGAAATAATATAAATCTGTCCCCTCAACTCACCTCTACTCCACGGGATGGATCTACCCTCAGGCTCATACGTCGGTGAGTGCCATTCTCTCGTCCTACGCGAATATGTGTTTGCGTTGTGCCAGGATGATAACAAGCCACGCTCTGGGATTCCAATAAATACCCATGCCTCATCTCCAGATGTTAAAGTAATCTGGTTGCTATCTCGACCTACCCAGTAGGCGCGCTCGACGGTAGATTGTCCAATAGCGCAATCAAAATCTAATTGAGCGAAAATGTCTCTTGCGTGTTGGCCTACCTCTCCGAGTGCCCCGGGCTTATTACGAACTCGCACCACAATCGACTGTTGCCCGCCCTCGCCAAACTGAGGACACATGTCGTCAATCCTCACTAACGCAACAGCAAAGGACAATTCAAGCACTGGAAGATTTGGCGGTGTCGAAGCGGGAGATGGGATGACTTCAGCGGGGACAGGCTGCGACGCTTCGTGATAGTAGAGATTTTCAGCCTGAAACATCTTTCCACTGACATCTCTTGCTGTTTGTGCTTTCGTGTCCACTGACACGTCCTTTTGTCCGAAAGCGGCATACGCAAACATACCTGCTCCCGCGAGCACAAATACCCCGACAGCCCATGGATGCGGGTGCAGTAGATTAGGCCATGTTTGCGGGATTACTTGCAGGGCTACGGCAATCGTCCACGCGCCTCCGCCTGCGACCGCCTTAGATTTATCCATGCGCCATTGTGCCACCTTAAAGAAGGTATTCGATAGCTTAAATGCATAGCGCCCTCCGCATGAATCTCTACGGAGAGCGCTATGGATGTTTTGAAGCTAGAGGCCCTTCTTGACGAGGAAGAGGATGAGGTCGCGGACGCGGCAGGAGTAGCCCCACTCGTTGTCGTACCAGGCGATGACCTTGCCGGTGTTGGCGACGACCTTGGTGAGTTTGGAGTCGAAGGTGCTGGACATGGGGTCGCCCTTGAAGTCGGAGCTGACCAGCTCCGCCTCGGTGTAGGCGAGGATGCCCTTGAGCGGGCCGGCGGCAGCGGCGGCCTTGACGGCGGCGTTGATGCTCTCGATGGTGATGGGCTTTTCGGCGACGAAGGTGAGATCGACGACCGAGACGTTGGGTGTGGGGACGCGGATGGCGAAACCGTCCAGCTTGCCGGCCATGGCGGGGATGACCAGCTTGAGCGCCTTGGCCGCGCCGGTGCTGGTGGGGATCATGGAGAGAGCGGCGGCGCGTGCGCGGCGGAGGTCCTTGTGCGGCGCGTCGAGGACGACCTGGTCGTTGGTGTAGCTGTGGATGGTGGTCATGATGCCGCTGACGATGCCGAAGGAGTCGTTGAGCACCTTGACGACCGGCGCGAGGCAGTTGGTGGTGCAGGAGGCGTTGGAGAGGATGTTGTGCTTGGCGGGGTCGTACTTGTCGTCGTTGACGCCGAGCACGATGGTGAGGTCCTCGTTGCTGGCGGGCGCGGAGATGATGACTTTTTTGACGGTGGCGCCGAGATGCGCCTTGGCCTTGGCGGCGTCGGTGAAGAGGCCGGTGGATTCGACGACGACCTGCGCGCCGACGGAGGCCCAGTCGAGCTTGGCCGGGTCGCGCTCGGCGAAGACCTTGAACTGCTTGCCGTCGACGGAGATCGAGTCCGCGCCGTGGCTGATCTCGTTCTTGAGGTTGCCCAGGATGGAGTCGTACTTGAGCAGGTGCGCGAGCGTGGCCGGGGTGGTGATGTCGTTCACGGCGACGATTTCGAGCTCTGGGTTGCCGATTGCGGTGCGGAAGATGTTGCGTCCGATGCGGCCGAAGCCGTTAATGCCTACTTTTACAGCCATGTTCGCTTGCTCCTGTGGGATTCTCGGTGAGGATTGGAAGGCCCATTCGTGCAGTAGATTCGAGCTCTCCAACACCTGTGGAAGATGAAATTCGTGTTTTAGTTGTCAATTCAATGCTAGCACCAGGGTTGGGGCGGCGCAACGAAATGGCCTGCATGGAGGCGTGTGGTGTGATTGAAATCACATGCGGGATGGAAAGCGTGGAGGTTGCAGAGTTTTTCGCGCAGGGCTGGTTCGCCTCTGCCTGGTGTGGGCCTGACTGGAGCGAGGGTGGGGTGTCCGGCTTGGTGCGGAGCATTTCCTTTGCACGCCCGATCTGTGTTACAAGCGACCTATGCGCGACGTGCGCGATTGGATGCGCGAGATCATGAGAAGACGTTCCAGACGTGGCCCGAACGAGTCGGAATCCACGGGGAAGAGCGGGCAGGAACTGCCCTCGAATCAACAGGCCCCGCTGCGGCCGGACTATCCGGAGCCGTTGCCGGTTGCCTCGCCCGAGCCGGCTGAAGCCGTGGGCAAGGCTGCACTAGCGGACCAAGCAGACCAGCCGTTGAGGCCGGTTCGTCCTGCGCGTCCTCAGGCTGCGGCGAGTGGGACTGCCGCGCCGGTCGCTCCGGAAAAGACGATGGTGATGGAGATGCAGCCGGAGTCGCTGGCCACGCCGCCGGACGAGCCGACGACGGTCTCGCCCAAAGAGCCGCGCGGATACGTGGTGCTGGCCATCGGGTTGCCCGGTTCGGGCAAGACGACGTGGTACAAGCGGCGCGGCGTCACGCCGCTATCGAGCGATCTGCTGCGCAGCCTGCTCTTCGACGACATCACGGAACAGCGCTATCAGGGGCTTGTGTTTTCGACGCTGCGCAGTTTGCTGCGGGCGCGGCTGATCGCCAAGATGCCGTGGAACTACGTGGACGCGACCAACCTGAGCACCCACGAGCGCAAGCAGTGGATCAAGATGGCCAAGAGCTTCGGCTACGAGGTGCAGGCCGTCTTCTTCGACGTGCCGCTGGCCGTGTGCCTGGAGCGCAACGCCAAGCGCGACCGCCAGGTGAGCGACGAGGTGATGCACAAGATGGCCGAGCGCCTGAAGCCGCCCACCTTCAAGGAAGGCTTCGAGAAGATCACTGTGGTGCGCGTCAAGGGCCATCCCGGCTCGCTGCCGGTGACCACCAACGGCGGCGAAGAGTCTTCCGCGGAGACGGAGCCGGCGGAGTAGAGACGCGCAGAGCGCGGGATTGAGCGAGGTGATGTGCGCTTCCAATGGCTGCAAAGCGTGCTTGATTCATCGCTGAATGCGGCGTTTTTTGCGCTGATGACCATGAGCTATGTGGTGCCTCTTGGCCTGATTGCAATCCTGGTGTGGAAACGCAGAGTCTGGCGGCCGGATGTGGCTGCATGGCGTTGGTGGGTCTGGCACGTCGGGCTCGCTCTGGGCGCGGTGGCTGCGGTCGCAGTGCCGATCTTTCTGCTTGGGATACAGTTTCTTCCCAGTGCAGCGAAGCAGCGATGGTTTATCGACGCGGGGATGAAGGGGATGTTGTGCGCGCTCGTGCTATCTCCGGTCGCGGTAATTCTGTTCGGCTTCGGCGGGGGCAGGCAACGCTGGGTGGGAATGGTCTCCGCATCCATTTCTTTTGTTGCGCTCTTCCTCTCGCTGCTGGCAATGAGCACCTGAGGCGGTTTTCGCAATACTATTTCGCGGAAGTAAATTCGCCGGCGCGCAACGCGCCACGGGTTGCGACGAGCGCCCGTTTGCATCTGCGGGTTCCCATCGGGGGCAAAACAACATATTCTGTCTGTATGCCCAAGCTCTCCATCCGCGACCTCGAACTTGCCGACAAGCGCGTACTGATCCGCGTCGACTTCAACGTTCCTCTGAAGGACGGCGCCATCACCGACGACACGCGCATCCGCGAGACCCTGCCCACGCTGGAGTACGCGCTGCGCCACAAGGCCAAGGTCATTCTGGCCTCGCACCTGGGCCGTCCCAAGGGCAAGCCGGTGGAGTCGATGAGCCTGCGCCCCGTGGCCAGGCGGCTGCGCGTGCTGCTGGACCAGGTGTTCAACGAGTCGGAGAACGTGGCCTTCTCGCCTGACTGCGTCGGCGAGATTGCCAAGGAGATGGCGCGCGAGCTGGAGTCGGGCCAGACGCTGCTTCTGGAAAACCTGCGCTTCCACCCCGAGGAAGAGGACAACGATCCGCGCTTCGCCGCCCAGCTCGCCGCGCTCTGCGACCTCTACGTGGACGACGCCTTCGGCAGCGCGCACCGCGCCCACGCCTCCACCGAGGGCATCACCCACTTCGTGGCGCAATCGGCCGCCGGCCTGCTGATGGAGAGGGAGTTGAACTTCCTGGGCAAGGTGCTCACCGAGCCGGACCGGCCGTTTGTCGCCATCATCGGCGGATCGAAGATCTCGGGCAAGATTGACGTGATCGACAACCTGCTGGACAAGGCAGACACGCTGCTGATCGGCGGCGGCATGGCGTACACCTTTCTCAACGCGCTGGGCCAGAGCACCGGCAAGTCGCTGATCGAGGCCGACAAGATCGACGTTGCCCGAGCCGCGCTGGACAAGGCCAAGGCCAGGGGCGTCAAACTGCTGCTGCCCATCGACCATGTGCTGGCCGATAAGTTCGCCGCCAACGCCAAGACGCAGATTTTCAGTGGCAAGGGAGCATTCCCCGCCGACTGGATGGCGCTGGACATCGGCCCAGCGACGATCGAGCTCTTCGCCAAGGAGATCGCCGACGCGCGCACCATTCTGTGGAACGGGCCGATGGGCGTCTTCGAGCTTGCACCGTTCGCGCACGGGACAAATGTGATTGCCGAGCTGGTGGCGGCCAACCGCGACGCCACCAGCATCGTGGGCGGCGGAGACTCGGTCGCCGCGGTCAAGCAGGCCGGAGTTGCCGACAAGATCACCCACATCTCCACCGGCGGCGGCGCCACGCTGGAGTTTCTGGAAGGCAAGACATTGCCGGGAGTGGCCGCGCTCACCGACAAGTAACTTCGGAGCTGGCGCCTATGCAAGCTGCGTTCGCCTTTGGCAAGACAGGACTGACGGTCTCTCTTCCCGACGGGCCACAGTACTGCGTTGTCGAGGGCCGTTCGGCGGAGGCGCTGGCGGACGCCGCGGCGGCGATTGGCGCGGCGCTGGACAACCCCATTGGATCGAAACCGCTGGTTGAACTTGCGGCAGGGAAGAAAACGGCGGCGATCTCCGTCTGCGACATTACGCGGCCCGCGCCGAATTCTTTGACGCTGCCGCCGCTGCTGGAACGGCTGCACGCGGCCGGGATTCCCGTGGACGGCGTCACAATCCTGATTGCGACCGGCCTGCATCGCTGCGCGACCGGCGAAGAGATCGACGCGATCCTCGGCCCGGAGATCGCCGGGCGCTATCGCGTCGTCGACCACGACGCGCGCGCGCTGGGGGACCATCGCGCGCTGGGCGCGACCGCCAGCGGAACGCCGGTCTACATAGACCGCCGCTTCCTGGATGCGGACCTGCACATCACGCTCGGCTTCATCGAGCCGCACTGGATGCTCGGCTTCTCCGGCGGACGCAAGCTGATCGCGCCCGGCCTGGCCGCGCAGCAGACGATCATGGTGCTGCACTCTCCGCGCTTCATGCGCGATCCGCTGGCCATCGAGGGATCGATCGAGGGCAACCCGCTGCACGACGAGTTGCTGGAGATCGCACGCATGGCGCGCCACGACTTTCTGCTCGACGTGGCACTGACCCAGCAGCGCGCGATCTGCGGGGTCTTTGCCGGCTCGCCGGAGCAGGCCCACGCCGCGGGGGTTGACTTCATTCGTTCCACCACACTGACACGGGTGCCGCACTACGCCGACGCGGCCATCACCAGCGCCGCCGGACATCCGCTCGACCTCACCTTCTACCAGTCGCTCAAGGGCATCCACGGCGCGCACCATATCGTCAAGCCCGGCGGCAAGATTCTGGTCCTGTGCGAGTGCGCCGAGGGGATCGGATCGCCGGAGTTCGCCGCGATGCTGCACAGCTACGCGGGGCCCAAGCAGTTCCTGCGCCAGATCGAGAACGCCCCAGTCATGATCGACCAGTGGCAGTTGGAGAAGGGCGCGCTGACCGGTGTCAAGAACAAGATTCTCATCTACACCCCCGGCGTCTCGCCGGACCAACTCGGCGCGCTGGGCGAGCGGTGCTTCTCCGATGTGGACCAGGCGGTCGCCGCGCTGCTGGATGGCCTGCCAACCTCGGCGCGCGTCGCGCTCATCCCCGAAGGGCCGTACGCCTTCGCCCAAGTGGGCGAATGAGCGCGGGCGCGGCAAATCTCAACGACATTGCGCGAACGCTCTTCGAGCAGGCGTTGGAAGATTGCAGCATCGAGCGGGCCTTCGACCGCAAGCTGCGCGTGGTTGCCGATGAGGCGGGCGTGCGGCTGTTGGTGGAGGGCGGTGAAGCGATTGCGCTCGACCGGTTGCGGCGGGTGCGCGTCGTCTCGGCGGGGAAGGCTGCGGCTGCGATGCTGAACGCGCTGTTGGCGCGGCTGCGGTTGCCGAGCATGTGCGAGCTGCAGGGAGTACTGATCGCGGCGGAGCGACCGGCGAATCTGCCCGCGACGACTCAGTATTATTGCGGTGGCCATCCCTTGCCGAACGAGGCGTCGTTTGCCGGCGCGAAGGCCGCGCTTGCGATGCTGCATGCGCTGGGCGACGCTTCACCCGACGAAACGCTGTGCATCTTTCTGCTCAGCGGCGGGACTTCGGCGATGATGGAGCTGCCGCTGGATGATGCGATCTCGCTCGACGACACGGTCGCGTTCCACCGCGCGCTGGTGCACAGCGGCGCATCGATCGTCGAGATGAACTGCGTGCGCAAACACTTCTCGGCGGTGAAGGGAGGGCGGCTCGCGCTGGCCGCGGGCGGCGCGCAGACGCTCTCGCTGCTGGTCTCCGACGTGCCTCCGGCGCATCTCGACGCGCTTGGCTCCGGGCCTGCGGTTGGCGATTCGAGCACGGTTGCTGAATGCCGCAAGATTCTTGCGCGGTATGGATTGCTGGAGCGATTTCCTGCATCGGTGCGGCGATTCTTTGCGTCGGTGGAGTTGCCGGAGACGCCCAAGCCCGGCGAGTTGAATGCACGCTGCTGCAAGCTGGTAGACAGTGACGATCTCGCCGAGGCCGCACGCAGCCGCGCAGAGCGGCTCGGATTTCATGCGGTCATCGACAATGAGTGCGACGATTGGAGCTATGACGCGGCCGCGAATCATTTGCTCAAACGGCTGCGTGAACTTCGCCGCCAGCATTCGCGCTTCTGCCTTATCTCGGCGGGCGAAGTTACGGTTCGCGTAAATGAAGCTTCCGCGAGCGCGCGTGGTGGTCGCAATCAGCACTTCGCGCTGTACATGGCCACGCGGCTGCGCGCTGAGGATGGGCCGATTGCTGTGCTCTCGGCTGGGTCGGACGGCATCGATGGCAACAGCGATGCGGCGGGCGCGATTGTGGACGAGCGCACGATTGATTGCGACGCGACTCGCGAATCTGCGCTGCGCGCGCTGGCGGAGTTTGACTCGTCTACGTGGCTGAGCTGGGTTGGAGCTACGGTCATCACTGGACCAACGGGGCACAACCTGCGCGACCTGCGGATTCTGCTGGCAGACGATGGTCTGTGAGGGCTTCGTCCAGCTATGGGCTGTGAGCTATGAGTGGGGACGGGGTAAACTAGCAGCATGATCGACGATCTGGAATACCGATACTCCCCGGTTCGCGAGCGGGTTCGCGAGCTGCGGGAGTATCTTTGACTCGGCGCGGCTGAAGCGCGAACTGGCAGTCACTGAAGAAAAGATCGCCGACCCCAGTGTGTGGGCAGATGCGGCGCGTATGCAGCCGTTGATGCGCGAGCGCAAGCGGCTGGAGACGCTGCTTGCCGATGACGCGGAGTTGCAGCGGCGATCCGACGACATCGAGGCATACTTCGAACTGGCGAAGGAGGGCGAGCTGACCGAGCCTGATCTGGAACGCGAGATCCCCGCGCTGGTGGAGTTCTCGGAGAAGCTGGAATCGAAGACCATGCTCTCCGGCGAGACCGACCCGCTGAACGCTATCGTCACCGTTCACCCAGGCGCGGGCGGAACGGAGAGCCAGGACTGGGCCGAGATGCTGATGCGCATGTATCTGCGCTGGGCGGAGCGGCAGGGCTTCCGCACCGAGATCAACGAGATTCAGGACGGCGACGAGGCGGGCATCAAGTCGGCGACCTTCACCATCAGCGGCGACTTCGCCTACGGCATGTTGACCGGCGAGACGGGCGTGCACCGGCTGGTGCGCATCTCGCCCTACGACTCGGCGAAGCGGCGGCACACGAGCTTCGCCAGCGTCTTCGTCTCGCCGGAGATTGACGACACGATTGTGATCGACATCAAGGCGGAGGACCTGCGCATCGACACCTACCGTTCCGGCGGCAAGGGCGGGCAGCATGTGAACACCACCGACTCCGCGGTGCGCATCACGCACATCCCGACGGGGCTGGTGACGGGCTGCCAAAACGAGCGCTCGCAGTACAAGAACAAGGACCGCGCGATGAAGATGATGCGGTCGAAGCTGTATGAGTACGAGCTGGACAAGAAGAAGGCCGCGACGCGCAAGATCGAAGACTCCAAGCTGGAGATTGGATTCGGCTCGCAGATTCGCAGCTACGTGTTGCAGCCCTACCGCATGGCGAAGGACCTGCGCACACGCGTCGAGGTTGGCGATGTGGACCGCGTGCTGGACGGCGATCTGGAGCCGTTCATCCGCGGCTATCTGCGCATGAGGCGCGAAGGAAATTTCCCCGCGTTGGTGGAAGATGATGATGTGGTTTAGTTGCGAAGGCACGACGAGATGCAGTGGAGGGGCGTGAGAGTTCAGCGGGCAATCCCGTTTCTATCGCTGGCGCAACTTGCGCTGCTGGCGATCTTCGCGTTCGCCGCTGGAGCGAACGCGCGCGCGCAGATTGCGGTGGTTGGCGACGGAGGCCCCGGGCCGGTGAGGGCGCAGCACCTGACGGCGGAGCTGGTCGCGCTCGGCCCCGCGATTGCGCCGGGCGGAACGCAGCAGGTCGGCCTGGTACTCACACTTGACAAAGGCTGGCACGTCTACTGGACCAACCCGGGCGATTCGGGCGAGCCGCCGCGAATCGCGTGGAAGCTGCCCGCGGGCGTTACCGCCGGGCCGATGCGGTTTCCCATCCCGAAGCGGCTTCCGCTCGGCCCGCTGATGGACTTCGGCTACGAGGGCGAGGTTGCGTTTCCCGTGACGATCGCAGCCGCGCCGACGCTGAAGCCGGGGCCGGTGCAACTCGATGCGCAGGTGAGCTGGCTGGTGTGCGCGCAGGTCTGCATTCCCGGCAAGGCGCATCTGGGAATCGGACTCACGGTGCAGCCTGGAGCGACGCAGGGGCCGCTCGCGGGCGCGCTGGGCGAGGCTTTGAGTTTGATTCCGAAGCCGCTGCCCGCGGGTGCGAAGTTCTCCGTCACCGGCGGCGCGCAGCAGTTTGTGCTCACGCTGACGGATGGCAAGCGTGAGACCAACGCGGAGTTCTATCCCTATCCCAGCGAAGCCGCTGCGGATGAAGCTCCGCCGCCCAATGCGATCGTGGATGCGGCGGCGCAGAAGATCGAACCGCTGCGCGATGGCGTGCGGCTCACTGTGCAACGCTCGCCCGATCTCGCGGCGCTGCCCGCAACGCTGCACGGAGTCTTCAAGCTCTCCGACACAGTGGCGTACGACGTGAGCGCGCCGGTTGTGCCGGGCGAAGTTGCGGCGGCAGGCGGCGGATCTGCGACCAGTTCAACTGCGATTGGCGCGATTGGACTGGCCTTTCTCGGCGGCATCCTGCTGAACCTGATGCCGTGCGTCTTTCCGGTCCTCTTTCTGAAGGGGCTTGCACTGGTGCAGAGTTCGAGTCAGAGCCGCGTGCATCTGCGTCGGCACGGTCTGGTTTACGCGCTGGGGATTCTGCTCTCGTTCTGGGGGATTGTGGCCGTTCTGTTGGTGTTGCGCGCCACCGGCAGCCGTGCGGGCTGGGGGTTCCAGTTGCAGTCGCCGGTCTTCATCGCTCTGCTGGCGTCGCTGATCTTCCTGCTCGCGCTCTCGCTGGCGGGACAGTTTGAGATTGGGCTTTCGCTCACCTCCGCCGGCAGCTCGTTGGTCGATCGTGTGGGGGAAGGGAAGCAAAGCTACGCGGGCAGCTTCTTCACCGGCGTGCTGGCGACCGTGGTGGCGACTCCATGCACCGCTCCGCTGATGGGCGCGGCGATCGGCTTCGCGCTGACGCAGTCGGCGGGGGTGGTCTTCGCCGTCTTCACCGCACTTGCGCTGGGGCTGGCCGCTCCTTATGTGTTGCTGAGCTGGCAGCCGGCGTGGGTGCGCGTGTTGCCGCGGCCGGGCGCGTGGATGGAGCTGCTGAAGCAGTTCACTGCCGTGCCGCTGTTCGCAACCGCGATCTGGCTGGCGTGGGTATACGGCCAGTTGCACGCGAGTGGCGGCGTAGACCAGATGGCACTGCTGCTCGCCTGCTTCCTGGTGCTGGCGATTGCGGGGTGGGCGCTGGGCCGATGGCCGGCGAGGTGGGCCAGCCGGATCGCTGCACTCGCGCTGATCGCGCTGGGGCTGGCCATTCCGCTCTCGCAGACGCGAGGCCCGGGGCGGACTGGTGCAACGGCGCAGTCGGGGACGGGGCAGACGAATGCAGCGGCGGCGAATGGCGAGGAGTTGGTGTGGCAGCCGTACTCCCAGCAGGCGCTGGATGCGGCGCGCGCGTCGGGCCATCCGGTCTTTCTCGACTTTACTGCCGCATGGTGTTTGAGCTGCCAGTTCAACGAGCGGGCTGTGCTGCGGTCGGCGGATGTTGAGAGCGCATTGCGCGCGCACAACTTTGCGCTGATGAAGGCGGACTGGACCAACAGCGATCCCGTGATTACACAGAAGTTGGCTTCGCTGGGCCGCGCCGGAGTTCCGACCTACGTCCTCTATCCCGCGGACGTGGGCAGCGCGCCGGATGTACTGCCAGAGCTGCTGACCAAGGGGCTGGTGCTGGCGGCCATCGAGCGCGACGCGAAGCCGTAATGCGCGAAGAAAGGTCCGCACAAGTCTTCGAGATTCCCTCAGCGGCTGAAGCCGCATTGGAAATTGACCGCTTACGGCGGGACTGAAGTCCCGCCCCTTCAAAACGGGGCTTTTTCAGAGATTCCTTAGCGCGTCGTCACCCAAACTCGCGCTACTTCGGCTTGCGCTTGCTTTGGCGGATTCGCGCGATCTCGTCCATGCGCTGGGCGAGGAGTTTCTCGCGGCCCTCCTGGGTGGGGTGGTAGTAGCGGCGGCCGGCGAGCGACGGCGGCAGGCACTCCATGTCGGCCACGCGGCCCTCCACATTGTGCGCGTACTGGTAATCTTTTCCGTAGTCCAGCGACTTCATCAGCTTGGTGGGAGCGTTGCGCAGGTGCAGCGGGACGGGCTCCGCGGCGGTGGATTCGATGTCGCCGAGGACGGCCCCGTAGGCGGTGTAGACGGAGTTTGACTTGGGCGCGAGCGCCAGGTAGACGATGGCCTGCGCCAGCGCGAGATCGCCCTCGGGCTGGCCCAGGAAGTGCATGGCGTCCTTGGCGGAGAGGCAGAGGTTGAGCGCCTCCGGCGCGGCCAGTCCGACGTCCTCCACCGCCATGCGCACAATGCGGCGCGCGACGTACATGGGGTCTTCGCCGGCCTGCAACATGCGCGCCAGCCAGTAGAGCGAGGCATCCACGTCGGAGTTGCGCACGCTCTTGTGCAGCGCGGAGATGATGTCGTAGTGCTGCTCGCCCTGCTTGTCGTAGAGCAGGACGCGGCGCTGCAGGGCCTCGGCGGCGATCTCTTTGGTGATGCGCCGTTCCGTCTCCTCGCCCGCTAGATTCGCCGCCACATCAAGCGCATTAAGCGCGTTGCGCGCGTCGCCGCTGGCGTACGACGCGATAGTTGCAAGCGCCTCTTCGTCGGCTGAGACTCCAGATGCACCCAGGCCGCGTGCTTCATCGCCCAGCGCGCGGTGCAGCAGCACGACGATCTGCGCCTCGGTCAGAGGCAGCAGGGTATAGACGCGGCAGCGCGAGAGCAGCGCGGCGATCAGCTCGAAGGATGGGTTCTCGGTGGTGGCGCCGATCAGGCGAATCGCTCCGCGCTCGACGTAGGGCAGGAAGGCGTCCTGCTGCGCCTTGTTGAAGCGATGGATCTCGTCGATGAAGAGGATGGTGCGCGAACGGAAGCCGGCGGCCTTCTCCGCGGCAACCATCACCTGCTTGATCTCCTTGATGCCGGACATGACGGCGGAGAACTCGATGAAGGTGGCCTGCGTGAGTGCTGCGATGATCTTGGCCAGCGTCGTCTTGCCGGTGCCGGGAGGGCCCCAGAAGATCATCGAGGTTGCGTCGTCGTGCGCAATGGCGAGCGAGAGCGGCTTGCCTGGGCCGAGCAGATGCTCCTGCCCGACGAACTCGTCCAGCGTGCGCGGCCTCATGCGATCGGCCAGCGGTGCCTGGCTGGCCTGCGCTGCGGCGGCGGCGGGAGTGGGGTTGAAGAGGTTCATGGAAGCAGGTTCGAGGTTCGAGGTTCAAGGTTCGAGGTGCGTTGGTGCGAGGCTTCGTAGAGCAGCAGCGATCCTGCGACCGCCGCGTTGAGGCTTTCCACGCGGCCGGGAGTGGGAATGGTGATGCGCGCGTCGGCCAGCGAGAGGAGTTCAGCCGAGAGTCCCGCGCCCTCGTTACCGATCATCAGCGCGCAGGCGCAAGCCAGGTCCGTCTCTGTTGCAGGCAGAACGACGCATTCGTTCCGCATGGCTTTGGAGTTGGATTTGGAACCGATGGGAGAACCGGAATTGAACTCGGCATTGGGCGCGACGGCGGCCAGCAGGCGCACGCCATGCGACTTCAGCGCAACGAGCTGGTCGGCGGCAACCTGCACGACGGGGACGCGGAAGACGGACCCGGCGGAGGCGCGCAGGGCCTTCTGGTTCCACTCGCTGACGGTGCCTGCGGTGGTGAGGACGGCAGTCGCGCCGAATGCCTCGGCCGAGCGGACCAGCGTGCCCAGGTTGCCCGGGTCCTGCAGACCGGCGGCGACGAGCAGGAGCGGGGCGTTCTCGCCGGGACGCTTCGCGGGGAACGCGGATTCCATCTTCCAGACCGGGGGAATGAGCAGGGCGGCAATGCCTTGCGGGTGCTGCGTCGCGACCGCGCTGGCGAAGACTTCGTCGGCGAGAACCAGCAGCTCAACGCCGCGCGGAAGCCACGCGGGCGGAGCAATGCGCTTGCTGAGGAAGATCGTCTTCAGCGGAAGTCCGCTGGCGAGCGCCTCGCGCAGCATGGTTTCGCCTTCGATGGCGACCAGTCCGCCGGAGAGCCGCGCGTTTCCTCGTAAGCCGCGGGCACTGCCCGCGAAGGCCGCGCGAAGCTGCTTGACGCGCGCGTTGGCGCGGCTGGTGACGAGGATCGGCGGAGTAGCCATCTAACGAAATCTTACGCTGTACCGCTCAGTACAATCCGCAGAACCAATCCGCATCAGCAGATTCAATTGCAGGTCAGCGCGGTCCAGACGGCTGCCGGGCTGCTGTCTGCGCCGCTGATGCTGAGGTCGACAAAGCTGCCCGCGGAGACTGCAACGCTGCCAGACACAGAACATGAGCTGCCCGTCGTCACCGAGGAACAGACAAGCGTCGTGTCCGCCATGCTCGAAGGGGACGGGCCGACGCGCAGCGTCACAGTGATTGCATTGTTCTGCTCCGAATAGACATTCAGCGCCGTTGCCGTACACCCCGCCGGAACCCAAGTCAGCGCCGAATAGGACGCCGCCGTAAGCCCATGCTCGGTCGCACTAGAGTTCGGATTGTTCACAGAGTAATAGGGGTAGTTCATGTTGTTCTGTACCGAGTGATAGACCGCTACACTGGAAAATCCTCCTCCTCCCCCGCTGCCGCCGCTTCCGGTTGCGCCGGTCGCGCCCTGCGGAATGGTGAAGTTCAGAATCGCCGCCGAGCTGGTTCCGCTGTTGGTGACTGTGACAGAGGAACCCGCCGCTCCGGTTGTCACTGTGCCAACGCTTACGGTCGCAGCCGCACCTTGTGCGCCGGTCGGCCCTGCGCCGCCCGCCTGCGCGATCACCGTCCAGACTCCGGGATAGTTGTCCGGCTCCTGCGACGTGTTGCCGCTCAGCGCGATATAGGTCGAGGCCGGGTTGCCGAAGGTCACCGCATCGTTCGCCGCGTATCCCGTGCCACTAACCCACGCTCCCTTGAAGGTCATCCCCACGGCTCCGGCTGGGCCGGCGGCTCCGGCTGCCCCATTGGTTCCGGGTGTTCCGTTTGCGCCCGTTGGTCCGGCTGGTCCGGTCGCGCCCGTGGCTCCGGTCGGCCCTGCTGGCCCGGTCGCGCCGATCGGGCCGGTTGCTCCCGCTGGTCCGGTCGCGCCCTGTGGTCCCGTAGCCCCGGCCGTGCCTGCAAGCCCGGATGGCCCTTGCGGCCCGGTTGCTCCGGTCGCGCCCGCTGGCCCGGTCGCGCCTGCCGCCGCCAGCAGTCCCCAATAGACCGGGCTCACATCCGGCTCGCGGCCAACATTTGCCTGTAGCGCAATGTAGCTGGAGCCGCCGTAGCCGACCGCATCGCCCACCGAGTATGAGCTGCCGATCAGCCATCCGCCAGGGATGAAGGTTACGGGAGGCCCCTGTGGCCCGGTAGCTCCAGTCGCGCCTGCCGGTCCGGTCGCTCCGGCCGGCCCCGTCGCGCCGGTCGCCCCCGCCGCTCCGGGAGCGCCCGCCACGCCCGCTACCGCGAGCAACGACCAGACCGTGGGATAGTTGTCCGGCCGGTTCGACGAGTTTCCCTGCGTGGCGATGTAGGTCGAGC
>Ga0326727_10006043_pt1 | contig 33698 bp, 27 predicted proteins | sample MB2enrmetagenome_FD_207643 | JGI IMG/M metagenome (GOLD analysis project Ga0326727, IMG submission 207643) | Lab enriched peat soil microbial communities from McLean, Ithaca, NY, United States - MB29MY | ecosystem: Environmental > Terrestrial > Soil > Wetlands > Peat | place: USA: New York...
GGCAGCCGCAGCAGGAAGCGCGCTCCCTTGGGGCTGTTGGCCTCGGCGCGCAACGAGCCGCCATGCTCCTGCACAATCTTGGCCGCGATAGAGAGGCCCAACCCCGTGCCGCGCTGCTTGGTTGAATGGAAAGGCAGAAACAGCCGTTCGCGAATTTCATCGGTCAACCCGTGGCCTGTATCTGAGATCTGAATCTCCACCGACCCCCCGTCCTCGCTCAGTGAGCTTTTCACGCCCAGCACGCGCAGCAAACTGCCCTGCATAGCCTCCGCAGCGTTGTCGATCATGTTGGCCAGGGCGCGGCGAATCGCTTCCGGATCGGCCAGCACCGGCGGCAGGTCCGGGTCCAGCTTACACTCCACCGTGATGCCGTCCAGCCGTCCCGCGAACAGCGCCAGCGCCTCTTCCGCCACTTGATTCATATTGCAGGCGCGCGGCTGCGGCGCGGGAAACTCGGCTAGCGCGGAGAACTGGTCCACCAGTGTGCGCAGAGTGGCCACGCAGCCCAGAATCACCTCGCTGCATTTGCGGATGACGGCCGGCGAGTCCGATTGTGTGCGATCCAGATGGCGGCTGATGCGCTCGGCGGAGAGCGCGATGGGGGTCAACGGGTTCTTGATCTCGTGGGCCACACGCTGCGCCACCTCCTTCCAGGCCAGTTGCCGCTGCGCCCGTAAAAGTTCCGTCGTGTCCTCCACCACCAGCACCGTGCCCGGCCGCCCCTGGGTGAGATCAAACCGCGCGCTGGTGATGGCCAGATGCAGAATGCGGCCCCGGTCATGGAACTCAATCTCCGTGAATGCGGCGCCCATGCGGTGTCCTCGGCGAATCACGCCGGCCAGGTCCTCGGCACACTCGGCAGGAAACAGCGATACGATCTTCTCCCCGCCCAGGCTGACGTCCACGCGCCGGCCCAGCAGCGCGGCAAAGGCGCGATTGGATTGCAAAACAGTGCCCGTTCCGTCCAGCGTCACGACCCCCGATGGAATTGTCTCGACGATGGTCTCCAACTCGCGGCGGCGCTCTTCTATGGCCAGGTTGGCCGCGTTCAGTTGCGCGGATGAGCTTTCTGCCAGCTTCCTGCTGGCGTCCAGATCGGCTGCCATGTGATTGAAGGCCCGTACCAGTTCTTCCATTTCGCCGGAGGCGGGCTGCGATACGCGATGGTCATACTTGCCGGTCGCAATCTCGGCCATGGCCACGGCCAAAGCCTCCACCGGACCGGTGATTTGCCGGGAGAGAAACTGCGCCCCCCACACGCTAAAGAAGAACGCGAGCACGGTAATTCCCAACAAAATCAGGAAAAATGTGGTGCGGATCTGGTTACGCTTGCGAAAGAGCTTCCAATAAGATGCCGAGCCGGAGCGGATGCGCATGGCTGACTGGCTGAGCCCCTGCGGCACGGGCAGCGCCACCACTACCACCTTGCCGGAAGCGGTTGTCGACATGCCCAGCGCGTACTCCCGGTCCGCCACCTTCATCACCGGCTCATCGCTGCGCCGCGCCGCAAAAAGCAGACTGGTGGAGAGCGGCCCGTGAAGCGGAATAGCTTGTCCCTGCTCTCCTTCATTCAGCCAGGGAATCAGACTGACGGGGCTCGACTCCGGCGGGGACTGAAAACTGGCTATCAGCCGCTGATTATTGTCATAAACCGCCGTAAAGCCGCCGGCCAGCGTAATGTGGTGCGATCCGAGCATATCTTGAAGCTTCGCAAGCTCGCGGTCCGGCGCTCCTGAAGCAGCAATCGACTCTGCTTCTTCGCGAGCGTTGGCTGTCACATAATGCGCCAGCTTCTGCACCACCTGCGTCGAGTCGTCGCGCAGCTCCGAGATGTCCGGCGAGAACCAGCGGTCCAGCGACCGGTTCATAAGAAGAAAACTAAACAGAAACATGAAGACCGCAGGCGTCAGCGCGATCAACAACGCGCCCAGCACCATGCGATAACGCAGCCGCGCGCCCAGCCCGCTGCTGCCTTGCCCCATGTATACCTTGAGGAGATTGCGCAGAAACAGAACCAGCAACAGCAGCAGCACCAGAAACGCCAGCACAATCAGGCCAGTGGAGATCAGCGTCTCGCTGGCTGTCTCCGGATTGAAATAATTTACATTGATGGTGTAATGCCAGATTCTGATCGGTAAAGTGGTGTTGAAGGCCTGCAGCGCGCTGAGCAACAAGACGATCAGCAACAATCCGCCCGCATATAAAGCAACCGTCCGCCACCGGGGTTTGCCGCTGAACACCATGCGGCGATTATAGTGCCGGAAAAGGGTCAATAGCGAGGGCAAGAGCTGGCTGGAGTTGTCGAATCCCGATCCTTTGCGCGTCCTCCCGACAATGGTTCGAAATGGCAAACCTGATCGCGGTTGTGGGTTTGCCGAGCCTCATCGGTTGCATTCATGAACTGGGACCGAATTTGATCCCCGGCCCAAGCACTCCGACAAAAATGGCCAGAATGAGAACCGCTGCCATAATCCATCCCGCACTCCGCGTGATTGCTCCTGCCGGAAGAGACGAATCGCTCGCGCTAGCTTCTGAAAAATGATCCAACTGCGTGAGCCCGAATGCGGCTGCGGCTCCCGGCAGCGCATCAGTAAAGATGACGGTCCATCCAGCGGGATTCAGCGCCCCGGCAAGGCTAGCGGTCGCGAGGGCAGCAAGAAAAGGAATCAGCGTAATCCGCCGTATCCGCGTCAGCGATTGCTGCTCATTCGAGCCGCAAAACGGACGCATCTCGACCGCCAGCAGCCTGAGCGAGAGGTAGTAGGAAATCACGCTGAATGCGACCAGCAGAACCCGCCACAGCCATGCCGGAGAAAGCCCCGAAATCACCGCGGCCCAGTCGCCAAACGCCGCTATGCCGGAGTAGGCCGGATAGCCCGCGGCGAACAGCAGGTTGAAGGCGGCGACAAGCACCAGGAAGAAGCGAAGGTGAGGTTTCGCAGTTCGCAAGAAGCGTAATACCAGAACCGATAGCAAGCCCATTATCACGTTGGCTATTCCGCCAGCGGCTGGAATCCACTTGCTCAGGCTTCCGCTCGAACTGAAATAGCAGGTTGTCAGCATCACCGGCTTCCCGCCTACCGCTAGAGTTGCCAGCCCGTGCCCCAAGCCTTCATGGGTTACGATCGCAACCACGAAGGCAACAATCCCTAACGAGACCAGCGTCAGGACATCGTCCGTCGATTTGTCTGTCTCGGCCGGCGATCTCTCATTTGCCTGCATGACTCTTCCCCTTTCCACTTTCCGCGAGCCTCTGCTGCTTCTTTGCGATCTTGCGCAGTTCTGCCAGCGTCTCTTCACCCCAGCGCAGGTGCGCCTCCAACTCCAACTGCCCGAAGCGCGCCGCCATCAACCAGTAGGGCGTATCGGGAAACTGCTGCTGGGAGCTCACTGACTTGCCGGTTTCAATAAACTTCTGGACCAACGCCCGCTCTTTCTCAACCATCGCTTCCACGTATCCAATCAGGATTTCCGCCGGAACCTGCGCGCCAAAGAACAGCTTCAGCAGCAATTCGTTGCGCGGAATCTCCGGCTGCGGCGCGATCGCCAGCCACGCCGCCAGCCGCTCCCGGCCCTTTTTCGTGATGGAGTAGATGTGCCGGTCCGGCTTGCGTTTTTGCCGCTCCGTCTTCGAGGTCACAAGCCCCTCGGCCGCCAGATTTTTCAGGTTGGGATAGATCTGTCCGTAGCTCTCGTTCCAAAAGAAGCCGACCGATGTGCGAATAGCCTGCCCCAGGTCGTAGCCGGACATAGGCCCGATGGTCAGCAGGCCGAGAAGCACTTCCATGCTAGAACTTGCGCGCTTTGTCATATGCCTATAAGATATATTACTAGAAGATGTATGTCAACGGATTTTCGCCATTCTCGCCGGCGGAAGGCAAAAACTTTCCCTCCGCCGCCTCAATCAACAGGGTCAACCCGAAAGGAGATTCTTTATGAACCGTCGTTCCTTCATGGCAGTCGGGGCTGCCGCGGCAGCCTCCTCCTCCCTGGCGCAGGCTCCGGGCTCGCCTACCATGGCGCAAACGGCCGCATCTGCGTCGCCCTTCACCGACCCGGATTTCGGCTATACCGCGCTGAATTCCCTGGGCCACTCCTACTATCACGCCGGCAATCCCGGAAAGCTGTTGGCGATTATCTCCAAAATCAAGGCTGGAAATTTCGAGTCCGCCTGGACCTCGTATTTTGACGCGGGCGTGGAAGCGCGAGCATTGGCGAAGTCAGCCGCAACCAAACGGCACAACGTGAGCGCGCGCGAGGCCTATTTGTGGGCAGCGAGTTACTTCAGCATAGCGCTGCGCTTTGGGGACGGCACAGAGAATCCCGAGCGAATGCTTCCCTGCTGGCAGCAGTATGCCGACTGCTGGTCCGCCGCCGCTGCGTTATTCAATCCACCCATCGAGCGGCTGGAAATCCCCTATGAAGGCGCTAGCCTGACCGGCTGGTTTCTGCGCGCGGACAACTCGCGCCGTCGTAAGCCACTGGTCATACTCAACAACGGCGCCGACGGAATGGAAATCAGCAGTTATGTATTGGGCGCCGCCGGAGCCGTGGCGCGCGGATACAATTGCCTGATCTTCAACGGCCCGGGACAGGGCGATTCGCTGTGGGCGCGCAAGCTCTACTTCCGCCCGGACTGGGAGAAGGTGATTACTCCGGTGGTTGACGCCATGCTGCGCCACCATGATGTCGATCCCAAGCGCATCGCCCTGATCGGCGTCAGCCAGGGCGGCTATTGGGTGCCGCGCGCGCTGGCTTTCGAGCACCGCATCGCTGCCGCGGTGGCCGATCCGGGCGTGTGGGATGTGTCCGCTCCTTGGTTAGGTCACTTGCCGCCAATCCTTCGCAGCGCGCTGGACGGCAAAGACAAGAGCCAGTTCGATCAGTACATGCATGTGGGAGCGGCCGCGAATGTAAGGTCCCGGATGACGCTGCGTTTCCGCATGCGTCCCTATGGAATGACCTCATACTACGACGCTTTTAGCGCCGTGCAGAAATACAATCTCTCCGAGGTAGCCAGCCAGATTCGTTGTCCCATGCTGATTACCGCACCGGAGGGCGAGCAGTTCTTTCCAGAGCAGGCGCAGAAACTCTACGATGCGTTGAAGTGTCCCAAGGCGATAGTTCATTTCACGCGCGAGCAAGGCGTGGGACAGCACTGCGAAGTGGCCGCTCCCGGCTATCGTGATTTCTGCATTTATAACTGGCTTGACGAGATACTGGCGTAAGATTCGGACCGGGTTGCCGACGCCCAGGTCCCGATATCGGGACCTGGGCAAACAAGCGCGCCGTAGTCACCGAAACCTACTTCGCCCGCACATACGCCCGGTGAAACGCGCCGAGCTTTTCCACCACCTGCCGGATCTTCTCCGTGGGTGGAAGGATGGTGATGCGGAAGTGGGCCGTGCCCGCCGCCTGGCCGAAGCCCGTTCCCGGCACTACGCAGATGCCGGTCTCTTCGAGCAGCGCCATGCAATAGTCTTCGTCGCTTTTGCCCGCCGGCAGCGTGATGCGCGGAAAGGCATACATCGCGCCGGCTATCGCATTACACGAGATTCCTTCGATCTGATTCAATCCCTCCACCAAAAGGGACGCCCGCGCTTTCATCTCTTCCAGAATGGCTGTCTTCTCGCGATTGTACTGTTCGCAAGAGGAATCTCCCGGCCTGGGAGGGTGAACCATGGCATACGTGGCCACCTGTCCGGCAAGGTTCGAACAAAGGCTCACCGATTGCAGTTTGAGAATCTGCGCTGCCACCTCCGCGGGCACGTTGCGGCACTCGAAGTAGCCGCCGCGCACGCCGCACTCGCCCAGTACACCCTTCGAGCAGGAGTGGAAACTGAACAGCGATACGTCGTCGATCTTCCTGCTTTCAAGCACCCGCGCGAAGGAGACGAACTTCAAGCCGGGCAGGTAGATATCCTCCTGGTAGACCTCGTCGGCCAGCACCGCCAATCCATTCTGGCGCGCGAACTCCAGAATCATGACAATGTTCTTTTCGTCCAGCACCGCCCCGGTGGGATTGCCCGGATTGATAACGCAGATGGCTTTGACCCTCGTTCCCTGAGCGCGGGCCGCGCGCAGCGAGTCTTCCAGCATGGAGCGGTTGAGCTTCCACTGATCGGCCTCGTCCAAGTAATAGGGAACGATCCGCCCATCGTAGAGCGTGATGGTGGCGCTGTAGAGCGGGTACTGGGGAATGGGAATCATGATGCCGTCAGCGGGCGATGCCAACAGCAGATTCAGAATCATCTGCACGCCCTTGCTGGCGCCGTCGGTCAGGAAGATGGCCTCCGGATCGGCGTCTATGCCGTCCCGCTGGCGGATGAATTCGGCCACCGCCTCGCGAATGAAGCGCACACCCTTGCTCTCGCTGTATGCGCCCAATCCGTGCTGGCTTCCTTTGAGAATCGCCCTGGCAGTCTCCACGGCATCGGCGGGAAAGACGTTGCCTCCCATCTCCATCAGCGCGGGATACTCACACATCGCAAGAATCTGGCGCAGCCATGTAATCGGCTTTTGTCCCAGCGATTGTGGATTGCCGATGTTGCAGTAGATAATCTCCCGGCCCTGTTTTTCCAGCTCCTGCGCCCGCTCGACGATGGGGCCGCGCACGGCGTATTCGGCCGCCAGCACCGAGGCTCCAATATCTTTCATCTGTATGCTCATGTCCTATCCTTGGCGAAGGCAGTTGATCAGGGTAATAAATGTCGAAAGAATGAGTGCGCGGGTTTCCATTATGAGGCCTGGAATTTTCTCTCTATCCATTCTATAGCGGCGCATCCGGCCGTCGAGATCACCAGTATTGCCTTCCAAGAGCAAACTTCGCCAACCAGCCGATCAGCAGCGAAGCGCACCACATCCATGCAATGAAAGGGCGGAGCACAAGCCGTTTGCGATAGATCCACTGGCGGAAAAGAATACCCATCGAATAACAGAAGAGCAATAGATAGACCAGCATCAGCGGGTTATATAAAAATGACTGAACAAACTCGCCCCGGCAAAGCGCGACAAAACTCCTGCACCCGCCCGTCGTAGGGCAGGGGACGCCGCTTGCGGCCTTCAGGATGGAAGGAGGAATCCTTCCATGCGCCATCCACGCCGCATTCCATGCCAGATAAAAGATGAATGCGCCCAGGGCGGTAAAGCGGACAATGCGTCTCGTCAGGCTCTCTTGACACCGCATTGCGGGCACTTCCACTCCTCCTCTTTGCACCCATCAATAACGAAGGGCAGCCAGCAAATCGGAAAGCAGACAATCAGCAGTGCGGCGAATAAGATCCACCCGCCAGTCGATAAGTTGTTCTTTACAGGAATGGGCATTCCCTCATGGCCACAAAACGGACATTTCGATGACAACGGCATATTCCTCTCACCTCTCACATGCAGTTTGCGATTGATATTAAATTGAGCGAACATTATCAGAACAAGGCGCCTTCCGTCAACGGCGCAAATTCAACAGTAGTCGTAAATCGTTGTCGGCGCCTAGCCACATTCGCTGCGCTGCCTGAATACAATTCCGCAACGCCCCCGGCACATCAGTGCGTTTGGCGGGATTCAGGTTGAGGATGGTTTTGCACAATAGGCGGGCAGCCATCGGCCGCCGATCAGATTGTGAAACCTGGAATCGGACTTGAAACCCTCGAAAACAGTTGTCAGGGGTCAGGAACCAGGATTCAGTGTCCAAAAGTGCACACTGCATCCCTGCCGATGCGGCAGACACTGTGTTTACCGCACAGATTCCCGGACTGGCACGCTGTTTGGCCCCCCGGCGCGGGACACCGATGCGGATTCGGCCCGCTGCCGTACAATAAGCATTGAGGCAATTCCGGTCTTCTCATGTCCAATAGTTACCCATCGCGCAACACGCGGTCGCACGGTTTTCGTTCGCTGTTCAGCATGTTTTCCAGCGACCTGGCCATTGATCTCGGCACCGCCAACACCCTGGTCTTTGCGGCCGGCAAGGGCATCGTGGTCAACGAGCCCTCCATCGTAGCCATCAACAAGAACACCGGAGAGGTGGAAGCCGTGGGCAACGAGGCCAAGGAGATGCTGGGCCGCACTCCCGGCAACATCGTGGCCATCAAGCCCATGAAGGACGGCGTCATCGCCGACTTCAAAATCACCGAGAAGATGCTGAACTACTTCATCCAGAAGGCTCACAACCGCAAGATGCTGGTGCATCCGCGCATCGTCATCGGAGTGCCTTCGGAGATTACGCAGGTGGAAAAACGCGCCGTCGAGGACTCCGCCTACCGCGCCAAGGCCAGTGAAGTCTATCTTGTCGAGCAGGCCATGGTGGCGGCCATCGGCGCCGGGTTGCCCATCACCGAGCCCTCGGGCAACATGGTGGTGGACATCGGCGGCGGGACCACGGATATCGCAGTCATCTCGCTGTCTGGAATTGTTTACTCGCGCTCTGTGCGCATGGCCGGCAACCAGATGGACGAAGCCATCACCAATTATCTGAAGCGCAAGTACAACCTGCTGATTGGCGAGCGGACAGCGGAGCACGTGAAGATGGAGATCGGCTCGGCTTTTCCCATGGACAAGCCGCTCACCATGGAGATCAAGGGCCGCAACCTCATCGAGGGCATTCCCAAAACCATCACCATCGACGACAGCGAAATCCGCGAGGCGCTGGGCGAGTGCATCGCCGTCATCATGAACGCCATTCGCGTGGCTCTGGAGCGCACTCCGCCCGAGCTTTCCGCCGACATCAGCGATCGCGGCATCGTGCTCACCGGCGGCGGCGCGCTGCTCAAGAACCTCGACAAGCGCATTCGCGAGGAGACCGGCCTGCCCGTCTCCGTGGCCGATGATCCGCTCGCCTCGGTGGTGATGGGCACCGGCAAAATGCTCTCCGACTTCCGGCTGCTGCGCAAGATCAAGATCGACTGAGCACCTGCGGTGTGGCCAATCGCTCGCTATTCGCTCGCAGAAGTTTTGTGATTTCCCAGGTCAGAAAATCCACGCTTAAGTACCCCGGCCTGCTACTGTGAAGAACGAATAAGGGGCTTGAAATCGGCCGATTTTCACTTTATACGGCGAATCAACGCATCGATCATACGGCCGAGCAGGTGCCACCAGAGAGTTCCAACCACACCCCACAACGCGAATGCTATATCTCCGTATTTCGCACTGGTAAACATGACGCCGAATGCAATGATAGAAAAAGGCATATCTGCGATCAGAAGAATGCCGTACGGCAGTCTGGAGGTGCCATTTAACAGAGGTTGGTGGGAACCTGCGTAAAGAGCCCACATGGCGAGAAACAATAACGCGTGGATTGCGGGAGCGATATACTTGGCTCGCGCGGATCTTCTCATTTGCATTACCGGCAATTTAAGATTGAATGTATGGATCGAGCTAATCATAGACGGTCGGCTCTTCTCTGACCAGCAAAATATCCGGGGACCCAAAATCCTGCTTTTGGAATCCGCGCGCGTAACACCATCGTCTTATTTCGCCGCCGCCCTCATCGCCGTCAGCATCTCACGCCGCAGAATTGCGTTGATGCGCGATTGATAGCCTTTGCCTTGCGACTTGAGCCAAGCCAGCACATCCGCATCAACACGCGCGGTAATCTGCCGCTTCACCGGGCGATAAAAGTGGCCGCGTTCGGCAGTCTTCCACTGCTCCTCGGTCAATTCGGGAATATCGCTGAAATCGATCTCGCTGTCAGGCCGCGCCGCCAGCGCCTCCAGTCTGGCCATCCGTTCTTTCGTCATCGGAGGCAGCGTGTCCAACGTATAACTAACAATTTTCGGTTTCATCATGTCGTCTCTCTTTTGTGCGTTCCCGTTCGTGCCGCCCCTACGGGGCTAATGCTTCTTTTAATCTGCTCACCCAGGACTGCCCCTTCGCTTCGCTCAGGGTTGTCCTGGGCTATTATCGTTGGCCCCTCCAGGGCCAGATCGGGCGATGTTCTTCGCCTCATCCCATTCGAACCGGATCCCGCTTCGCTTGTCCTGGGCTATTATCGTTGGCCCCTCCGGGGCCAGATCGTGCGAGGTTTTTCGCCTCATCCCATTCGAACCGGATCCACCCACTACAATATCATAATTACAATTATGGCATTATGCAACATGCCCCGCACCGCAGCCAGACTTTCCAGATTCTGCGCCGTGAGCGCCGGGAGTTCGATAAACACCAGTTCTGATCGCGAAAAACGCGGAAAGCAATCATCTTCAGCGACCGTCAGTATACTGGTATTGTTCTTGCTCTCTGAATAGTTCTCTCCTCCTGCCCAGGCGCTGGTCATGGAATCGTTCTTCACCCGCTATCGGAATCTCCTGGTGCTGCTGGCCGTGCTGCTGGCGCAGATCATCGGGCTGGCCGTGCAGGTGCGACGCACCGACAGCGGGCGCAACACGCTTGACCCGCGCGACGCAACGGGCGTGCGGTTGATCCGCTTGTGGGCCGATGCCGTGGTCACCCCCCCGGAGCAGATCTTCCATGCCACCAAACTGGGCGCGGTGGCTCTGTGGCGGAACTACATTGATCTGCGCCATACCCGCGAGCAGAACCAGGAGCTGCAGAAAACCGTTGACCGCCTTCGCCTCGAGCAGGCCTCGCTGCTGGAGGACGCCCGCCAGGGCGAGCGGTTGCAGGCGCTGCTCGACTTCCAGCAGAGATACATCTACAAGACGGTGGCCGCGCAGGCCATCGGTTCCAGCGGCAGCGATTCCTCGCGGGTCTTCTATCTCGACAAAGGTTCCTCGGAGGGCATTGATCGCGACATGGCCGTCATTACCGCGGATGGCATCGTGGGCAAGGTGCGCGAGGTCTTTCCCCACTCTGCGCAGGTGCTGGCCATCAACGACCAGACCAGCGGCGCGGGCGTGATTCTGGAGTCCACGCGGATTCGCGGCATCCTGCGCGGCGACGCCGCCGGCCGCCCGCAGATTATTGGCATCCTGGCCGATCAGCGCATTCAGCCGGGAGAAAAGGTGCTCACTGCCGGGGGCGACCTGGTCTTTCCGCGCGGCCTGCCCGTGGGCGAGGTTGTGCGCGTGATGCCGGATCCCGATCGCGACTCCTTCATCGACGTACTCGTGAAGCCGGCGGCCCATCTCGACCGGCTCGACGAAGTGCTGGTGATTACCTCCACCGAACCCCGCTTCTCGGCCGAGCAGCAACAGGACATGGCCACCAGCGAGGCGCTGAAAGGAGCGCAAGCCGCGGCTATCAAGGAACAGCGGAAAGCCTCTCAGATCATGGCTGAACGGTTGCCGGGACTCACCGATCCTAATGCGCCGGTGACCGGCACAGTTCCGTCTGGGCAAGATCAGGCTGCGCCCCCGGTGGCGACGGCGCCTTCTGTGCCCAAGCTGCTCCAACCGAAGCACCCTGACCGCTTTACGCCGGGGGCCATGCCTCAGCCGCCGCAGAAAGAGGAAACCTCTCCACCGGCCCACGCAGGGGGGAATCCATAGCGATGAGAATTTATGGCGTCAGTCACCGCCGTGATCTGGGTAGTCGCAGCTATCCTTTGCTGGTCTATGCTTTGGCGTCCCTGGCAGCCCTGGTGCTGCAGGCATGGCTGCCACGCATGTTGCACGGCTATGCCTGGTTTGACCTGCCTCTGGTGGTGACGATCTATTTTGCCCTGGCCCGGCGCGACCCAATTCAGGGAACGTTGATGGGCGCGGGGATGGGTATCTTCGAGGATGCGCTCACGCACCACGCCATCGGCGCCAATGGCATTGCCAAGAGCGTGGCGGGCTTTCTTGCCGGCTCGGTCGGAGTCCGCATTGACGTGGATAATTTCATCATCCGCATGTTGACGACTTTTTTGCTTTCGCTCCTCTCAGGCGCGATTTACGTCCTCATCTATCGCGTCCTGCTAGGGTTGGACCAGGAGTGGAGAGGTCTGGAGGAACTGATGAAGGCAGTGGGAACCTCGGTGGCTGCCATGATTGTGTTTCCGCTGCTCGACCGGACGCAGATCAAGGACTAGCCACCCCAGCGACGAAGACCTGTCGCTTCACCCCAGCGAGTAACAATCGCTCGCTGGGGACCCCGAGTCGCTGGGGACCCCGGCAGGGAATGACGAATAGGATCAAGGAACGTCGAAGGCAGACAGAATGTATTCCGGAGGCACAACCCGAGGCGAAAAACTCCCCACCCTCAAGCTGGCGGTGGTGCAATACGGCATTCTGCTGATCATGCTTGCCCTGGCGTCTGGGCTGTGGCGGCTGCAAGTGCTGGGGGCGGAGACCTTCCGCCAGCTTGCCGAGCAGAACCGCGTTCGCAAGGTTCCTGTGATGGCTGGCCGGGGCAAGCTCTTCGACCGTGAGAACCGGCTGATGGTGGACAACTACCCGTCAGTCTCCTGCTTCCTGGTCCGTGAGCAGAACCGCAATGTGGACGCCGACCTGCCGCTGATTGCGCGCGGGTTGAACGTGGACCTGGAGCAATTGCGCGCCACTTTGCACCGCTACCGCGCCGCGCCCTCTTACCAGCCCATCCCCATCAAGAAGGACATCACCTCCGACGAACAGGCCTTCATCGAGGCCCACCGCAACGAGTTGCCCGAACTGGAGACCATCGACGAGGAACGGCGGCTCTATCCCCGCGACGGCTTTGCCGCCCATCTGATCGGCTACGTCGGAGAAGTTAGCGCAGAGGAACTCAGCCAGTCTCGCTTTGCCGCCTATGAGCCGGGCGACGTGGTTGGCAAGGCGGGCGTCGAGCAAACTTACGACGAGGTTTTGCGCGGCCAGGACGGCTCTCGAGATGTCATCGTGGACAGCCACGGCCGCGAGGTGGGCTATCTCAGAACCCAGCACGCCATCCCCGGGCAGGATCTCAAGCTGACCCTGGACATCGATATTCAGAGAGCCGCAGAGCTTGCCCTTGGTGACCGCAGCGGCGCAGTGGTGGCCATGGATCCGCGCAACGGCGAGATTCTGGCCATGGTTTCCCACCCCAGCTACGATCCCAACGCCTTCGCCGTGCGCATCAACCGCGTCGACTGGAACAAACTCATCAACGATCCCAACCATCCGCTGATGAACAAGGCCATCCAGGCGCAATTGGCTCCCGGATCGACCTTCAAGATCCTCATGTCCGTCGCCGGCCTCCAGGAGGGCGTGGCGCAAAACATGCACGTCTTTTGCAACGGCGGCGCTACCTTCTACGGTCAATTCCACAAATGCGACCAGCATCACGGCATGGTAGATATCGAGCACGCCATACCCTGGTCCTGCGACACCTTTTATTACACCCTGGCCGACAAGCTGGGCATCGACACTATCGCCCGCTACGCCAAAAGCGCGGGTTTCGGCCAGCGCACCGGCGTCGATCTGCCCAACGAGGCCGTGGGCATCGTTCCCTCCTCGGATTGGAAACTGAAGAACTACCACGAGAAGTGGTACGTGGGCGAGACCGTCTCGGTGGGCATTGGCCAGGGCCCAGTCACGGTGACCCCCATCCAACTGGCGCGCATGATCAGCGGCATCGCCTCCAATGGGCACTTTGTGCGCCCTCACGTGGTGGACCCAATCGCAAACAAACTCCCTCTCGAGTTTCAGCAGGCGCTCAAGGACAGCTTCCCCGGCTCCGGAGAATCCACTATCGACCTCGATCCGGAGAGCTGGATGATCATCACCGAAGGCATGGCTGCCGCCACTTCGCCCGGCGTTTACAACACGGCCTACGCTTCGCACCTGGAGGGAGTGGATTTTGCCGGCAAGACCGGCACCGCGCAGGTCGCCAGCCACGAGGCCATCAAGCAACTGGGAGGTGGAAAGGAATTCATGCCCAACGGCTGGTTTGTCGGGGTCATTCCCCGAAGAAACCCGGAGTTTGTTGTCGCCGTTCTCTGGGAGCACGGCGACTGGGGTTCGAACGCGGCCAGACTCGCCGCCCAGGTAGCCACTGTCTACGTCAACAAAAAGCGAATCCAGGACCAGAACGCCCTGGCGTCGACAGGAAAATCCTCGCCCGTCGAGATGGGCGCGGTCTGGTCCGAATCTGTGCCCACAGGCCAAAAGTTGCGCCACGCCACTACCGGCGCCGCGCAGACTGCACAGTTGCGCGGCGGGCATTTTCCTGTTATCCCCGCTCCGCTGACCCCGGCTAAAAACGTAGCCAGCACCCTGTTTCCCTGGCCGTACTGGCTGCTCTCCTCGCCACTGCGCTTCAAGGAAGGCCAACCCTGATGCGCCGCTTCCTCAGCTTTCGTGACTTCGACTGGCCGCTGCTGGGCATGGTGCTCATACTGTGTGCCATTTCTGTTTTCGAGGTATACTCTGCCACGCTGCACACAAAATTCTCGGCCACACTGCAAAGCCACTGGTACGGCGCCTTCCACATCAAGCAGCTCTTATGGATCGCCGGCGGCCTGGCAGCCATGTTCCTCTTCTCCAAAATCGACTATCACCGGATGCTGGACTGGGCTTACTGGGCCTATGGCATCGGTCTGGCATCGCTGGTGATGGTGAAACTACTGGGGGTCACGGTGCTGCACGCTCGCCGTTGGATCAGAGTTGGCCCCTTTCATTTCCAACCCTCCGAATGGGTCAAGCTGATCCTGATTCTGGCCGTGGCCCGCTACTTTGCCAATCTGGGCGGGAGGCGGCTGACCGCGTTTGACATCTTCAAGTCCTTCTTCCTTGTGGGTGTCCCCATGGTTCTGGTGCTGATCCAGCCCGACCTGGGAACCGCGCTTACTTACGCGCCCATCCTGCTCATCGGTCTGTTTCTGGGCGGCATCAACATCCGCCAGTCGGTGGTTCTTGTGGTTTGCGGGGCTGTGCTTGCCGTCGGCGCCTGGAGCAGCGGCAGGGTGCTCAAGCCCTATCAGAAAGCCCGCCTTACCAGCTTCGTCAATCCCGACAGCGACCCTAAAGGCGCCAACTACCAGACTCGCCAGGCACTGATAGCCGTTGGCTCCGGCGGCGTTTGGGGCAAAGGCATGGCCAAGGGAACCCAGACCCAGGGTGACTTCCTGCCCATTCCCCATGCCGACTTCATCTTTGCCGCTTACGGCGAGGAGCACGGATTCGTCGGCGCGCTCTTCGTCCTGCTGCTATACTTTTTTATATTGATGCGTTTGATTCAGAACGCTCAAACAGCCGCGGACCTGTCCGGCTCCCTGATTATCATGGGAGTGGTGGCTGTGTTGACCTTCCAGATTGCGGTCAACGTGGGCATGGTCATCGGGTTTATGCCCGTCACCGGAATCCCTTTGCCGTTAATGAGTTACGGCGGATCCTCGGTGTTGTTTACCTTCCTGGCGCTGGGCGCGGCGATGAATGTCCGCATGCGCAGGTTCGTAAACTGACGGATTTTGCAGCTTCACCTCTTGTGTCTCCCCGGAACACTCCGGCACACAGGAGAAGGTTTTTTCAGATGTTACGCCGGCCCGGTCCGGATGGACCGCGCGCCCGGCAGGATAAGGGTTCATGAGCACGCAGAGACGGGAAAACCGTTGGCGTAAAAGTTGCACCAGGCATACGGAGGCATTTGGTAGCTTTTTACCTCGCCCCGTAGCGCGTTGTGCTTGTTCAAACGCCAGCGGTGGAACGGCCCCGCCGGGATTACCGGCAAGGTTGGCCACAAACTCTCTGCAATCGGGTTACCGTATCGTAATGCTTGTTCAGTTTGTTCGCCGGAAAGTTAGCCATGGTTCTCCGCCCTTCACGGCCGGCCATGGCCAGACAGCCTGCATGCAAGCTATTCACGGATCTCCCCATCCGCACATCCCTTTCCCTTCCGGTCACGTGCTTCTCCATCCCGCCTTGCCGCAGGTCCCGGCAGGCTGACGCCGCCGGGCGGAAAGGTACGATGGCAAAGGAAATATGCATATCCAGCACGCCGCACGAAACGCGGCTGGCAATCCTTGAAGACGATCAGCTCGCTGAAATCTACTACGAACGTGAAAACGAATACACCCTTGCAGGCTCCATTTACAACGGACGCGTCACCCGTGTCCTGCCAGGCATGCAGTCCGCTTTTGTAGATGTGGGCCTGGAGCGCGACGCCTTCCTCTATGTAACCGACTTTCTGGAACTTGAAGACCAGGAAGAGACCGACGAGCTGGAAAAAGCCGCCGTCAGCAGCGGCAATAAGCCCCCCCGCGAGGTCCGCCACACCGGCGGCAAGGAGCCCGCTCAGCAGGAGCAGGTCGCTCGCCCTGGCCAGAAGCCTGAGCAAAAGCAGGAATCGCGCCAAGAACCAAGACAGGATCGCCCAGCCCGGGATCGCCATTTGTCGGTTGAGGCTCCGCAGGAAACCGGGACCGCTCTCTTGCCTGCTTCCAGCTCCTTGTCCATCTCAGAGCAGGCTGAAACAGGCGAATTGGATTCTGGCGCTCCCGGCGCCAAACGCTGGCGCGGACGCCGCCGCCGCCGCGGTGGCCGTGGCGCAGCGGACTCGACTCAGGGACAGCCAGAGAGAGATGAAACTTCCGCAACCGAAATAGAGGAGATCACGGAGACCGAACCCGAGGTTGCCCCGCAGATTCACGCTGGCGCCGGAGTCCCCGCGGACAGATCTTCCTCGTCAAGGGGGGGAGCCTCTGCGCCGCCGTCTGCATCTCACAAAGACCGCTCGTCCTCCCTCTCCACAACTCCGATTGTGCTGCCCGGAGAATCGCTCTCCAAATACGGCGGCGCTCCGCCAGAAGGCGCTCCGCCAGAGAATGTAACCAGGCACGTTGCCCTGCCGGTCCGGTCGGAGAGCAGCTTCAAGCCTTCCACCATGATCGAAGCGCCCATCGTGTGGGACGGAAGCGGCTTGTTGCCCGGCGAGTCGCTCTCCAAACATCGCGGCCGTAAGGAAGAACCCGCTTCAGAAGCTGCCAGAGAGCCGCGGACACCCTCTTCCGATGAGAACGCTTCCGGCAGCTTCGCCCCTGATGCCATCGAGGAGCAGGATTTCGTCGAGGAGATCACCGAGCGTGGCACGGAATCCACTACGCTGCCCGAGACTGCCTCTGCAAAAGAACTGCTTGACTCCGCATCCGCGGAAGACTACCTGATCGAAGATGAGCCCCTCGAAGAGAATGAAGAGGAGACACGCGAATCCGAGCTTGATCCGGATGCGCCTGAGCCGGAAGACGATACAACTGCCTCTCACAATGTAGACCCGCTGCCTCCCGCCGAATTCCGCCTCTTTGGCTTTGGCGGCAAAAAGAAGCCCGACGATAAAGCCGCCGAGAAAGCCAAAACCATTTCTGCATCGACTTACGCCCCCGGCAAAGGTCTCATCGAGGAAGAAACCATCGAGGAAGAGGAGTTCGTAGCTCCCCGTCATCAGCATCGTCAAGGCAAAGCCGAAGACCATGACCTGGAAGACTTTGAAGAGGAGACGCTGCCTACCCACCTGCGCTCTGGCGATTTGGGCGAAATGCTTCAGGAAGCCCACCTCGACCACCGCATCCTGTTGAACTTCGACGAAAAGAATGGCGACGAAGAAGGCTACGACGAAGAAGACGAGGAAGCGCCCACCGCCGCCGTCACCACGGCCCCTCAGCGCCCGGATCGTTCAGCCCGCGGACGCCGCGGACGCGGAGGCCCGGCACTGTCCGCGGGCCAGGCCGGCAGAGGCCGCGGAATGACGCGCCGCTCCATGCAGACCTCCGACCTGCCTATCATCAGCGACCTGCTCAAGCCCGGCCAGGAGATTCTCGTTCAGATCGCCAAGGAGCCCATCGCCAAGAAGGGCGCGCGCATTACCTCGCACATCGCTCTCCCCGGCCGTTACCTGGTCTTCATGCCCACCGTCTCCCACATCGGCGTGAGCCGCAAAATCGCTTCCGACGAAGAAAGACAGCGCCTCAAGCGCATTCTCGTTCACGAGCGCGGCGAAGCCTCCGGTGGGTTCATCGTCCGCACCGCCGCCGAGGGCGCATCCGAAGAAGAGTTGCGCACCGATCTGCGCTTCCTGCTCAATCTTTGGGCCGACATCAAAAAGCGCTCCGACGAATCCAAGTCCCCGGCCCTCATCTATCACGATCTGGGGCTTATCGAGCGCATCTTGAGAGATCAGGTCAGCTCCAACTTTTCATCCATCTGGGTCGATTCCCAAGACAATTACGAGCGCATCGTCCGCTTCCTCAACCGCTTCTCGCCCGCGCTCGTCCGCCGCGTAAAGCTCTATACCAAGGAGACTCCGCTCTTTGAGCACTTCGGCATACAGGATGAGATCACCAAGGCCCTCAACTCCAAGGTCTGGCTCAAAAGCGGCGGCTCCATCGTCATCAACCAGACCGAGGCGCTGGTTGCCATCGACATCAACACCGGCAAATACGTCGGCAAGTCGGCCCGCCTCGAAGACACCATCGTCAAGACCAATCTCGACGCTGTCCCCGAAATCGTCCGCCAGATTCGCTTGCGTGACCTGGGCGGCATTATCGTCATCGACTTCATCGACATGGACGACCGTAAGAACCGCTTCCGTGTTCTGGCCGCCCTCGAAGAAGCCCTCAAATCGGACCGCGCCCCCACCAAGGTTCTCCAGTTCAACGACTTTGGCTTGGTCGCCATCACCCGCAAGCGCCACAAGCAATCCCTGGAGCGCACTCTTTCGGTCCCCTGCCCCACCTGCCAGGCTACTGGCATGGTCAAGAGCGCAACCACCGTCTGCAACGAGATCTACACCGAGTTGCGCAAGATGAAGAAGCACTTCGAGAACGCCGACATTCTGCTGCGCGTTAACCCCGAAACCGTCAAGGTTCTCAAATCAAACAACGCCAGTTGGATCACCGAATTCGAGGAGCTGACCGGCAAGAACATCCTCATCAAAAGCGACCCGACGCTGCACCCCGAACAGTTCGACATTCAGGGCTGAGCGCAACAACTGGCTACAACAACGAAAGCCGGAGCATCGCTCCGGCCTTCTTGCTTTCAAACGTCATGCTACCATCGCATGAATTTGGCTAGCGGGTGCTCGGCGGCGTTATCTTCGCCATTATCGCCTGGAACGCAGGCCAGTTCGCTTCGATCAGCGCCGCATTTTCCGGAGTAATCATGCCCGGCGGGTAACTCTTGATCATGCCCTGCTTCTTCATCGTCACCCAGCCCAGATCGTTGATGAGCGCCCCCGTAACCACGATGAACTCCCGCGTAGCCAGCCCGTTTTTATGAATGATCGCGGCCACCTGGGGATACTGCGTATCGATGTCGTGCGCCTGCTGCGTGATCGGCTTCTTTCCCGTTGTACCGGAGGAGGCGTCCATAGCCGCATTCAGGCTCGGATTCGCCGCAACCAGTTGATTGATCGCCTGCAAGGCCGTGGCTGTCCTCTGCGCCTTGTCCATCGTCAGCACATAGTGGCGAACCTCGTAGTCATCGGCGCTCACCGTCTCCGCACCACTCGCGCGAGCTGTACCCGTCGCGGCCGCTGCCAGCGCCACGATCGCGACACCGGTGAGTAAGTATACTTCACGCAATCTCATTCGTTTATCCTCCAGAATTTTCGTGTTTTTGGGGAACCAGGTAAGGGGAACCAGGTAAGGGGAACCAGGTAAAGGAAGTCTACAGGCTGCCTTGCCCCTCTGGCAAGTTATTTTCATTTTGTCTGCCGCATTCCCACCACCCGCAGCCGCAGCAGCCAATCAGCCAGTACAACTCAATTGAGCCGGCCGCGCGACTCACCGGATCACATGAATAGGCACGCCCACCTTCAGGTTTTTCCAAAGCTGTTCGGTGGTGTATACCGGAGCCCCGAGCGCAATCGCCAGCGCCAGGCACGCTCGATCGCCCAGTGACAGACCGTATTTCTCCGTAGTCGTGATCAGGTCGCCGGCGATTCTGGCGTGGTCGCTGCTAAATAGCTCTGCTATTTTCACGGCGGAAAGCGTATCCTCCCACGCTTCATCCGGCGTATAGCCCTTCTTAACCAGCTTCGATTGCACCTCTGCGAGATTGACTGTGCTGGCAACAGACCGATCAAGAATCTCGTCCATGACCTGTTCCGCGCCTCGCTCGTGCTGGATCATGGCAAGCATCACGGAGGCATCAAAAACAACCTCATTCATGCTTGGCCGCCTCGCGCCGCTCCGCGTTCAACTCGTCAGCAAGACTGACTCCCGCGGGGATATATTTCTTAGCCCTCTCCTGCGCCTGCCGCAGGCGCTCTCGCATGGTTGCAATCCGCAACTCCCCATCCACCACAGTCATATCGAGCATCTCGCCGTCCGTAATCCCCAACGCTGCCCGCATCGCCGCCGGTATCACCAGGCGCCCTTTCGCCCCAATACGCGTCCGAACCCGAGGCTTCTCGATAAACTTGGGGCGTTGCCAAACGGTTTCTTGATCTTGATGATCCAAAACTTTCATAATTCCCACCTTTCTAATTTGTGTCACCATTATAACCTAGTGGTACGATATAGAATAGTGACACGTTTTATAATATTCCCACCACCCGCAGCCGCACCAGTCCCCCAGCCAGCACCCCAATCGGCGAAATCGCCACCAGCGCCAGTGCATACCAGATCGGCTGTTTACCCCGCGATTGAAGCGCGCTCAACGCGGCCAGCGCCAGCACCGCCATTCCCAGCGCCAGCACATGAATCATCGGGTCAGCAGCCGCGACCCAGGCCGTCACGTAGCCGCCAGCCGCCGCCGCCAGAAACGAGTACCCCAGGTTGACGAAGGCATGGCCAGGCTGCACCTTGCCCTCGGTATCCGCCCAGCTCGGAACCATACGCTCGAGCAGCGCCGTCAGTACAATCACCAGCAAGACCATCGTGGCAAAGCCCGCCGCCAGCGCCAGAAATGCGTGAAGAATCACCACGGTCTGCCCTTCTTATCCGGCTGCGCACCCACCTCGCCCCGCTCAATCCGCCGCAGCAACGCCCGCGCCAGCTTCCGTTCACCGGGATGGTATTCGCCGTGCATCGTACACAGGTCAAGAAACTCGTCGCACAACGCATTCCGTTGTCCCTGTTGGGTCAGGATTCCCTGCAATGCAACGGCGAGCTCGCGCAGCCGCGCAGCCTCTGGCCAGGAATAGTCCTCGTCCTCGCCGCCCCCCTCGCCGCTCAGGTATTCATACTCTGAAAACAGCCCCCGCCTGCCCCGGGCACACTCGTCCAGGCAAGCCATCAGTTGCCCGCAAAAGGCCTGCGCCAGTATCTCCAACTCATTGGGGTCCATCTCGTCCCGAGGGTCCACAAAACTCCTCAATGAGGTCGTTGCATCAGCACACAAACCATGCAACCAGCCTCATGGACTCCGCTGCGGCTGTCAAGGGGCGTTGCAAACGGGGTATGCAGGCTCATAGCTCGCCCGTTCCAGCATTTGCCCTTTTTTGTCTTCTGCCAGTAGCCGATGGAACTCCTCAGGCGTGACAGCGCGGCTGAAGAGCCAGCCTTGGCCGAGAATGGGTTGCGCAAGGCTGGCAAAATACTCTGCCTGCTGCCTGGTTTCAATCCCTTCCGCAATCACACTCAAATTGAGCGTCCCAGCCATGGATAGAATCTGCGGCAAAATGCCCGCGATCACTGCCTCCGTGCCGATGGTCCGGGTGAAGGTTCTGTCGATCTTGATGGCGTCCACGGATAGATCATGCAGATAGGAAAGGCTCGAATATCCGGTGCCGAAGTCGTCAATGTGAACGCAGTGGCCCTGCTGGTGAAGACGCTGAATGGAAGCGATGGCCATCTCCTGCCGGGCGGTCGAGCTTTCGGTAATCTCGATGATCAGGCTCGCGGCCGGAACCTCGGCCTGTTTCAGGGCGTGCTCCAGCATGGGCAGAAACCGGGGATCGGCGAGGTCTGTCGCGGCTACGTTGATGCTCACCCGAAAATCGGGCTGGGCGCGAAGCGTGGCGGCAAAATCGCGCAGAACGTGACGCACCACCAGCTGCGTGATGGAGTCCACAAAACCATGCTCCTCTGCTATCTTGACGAAGATATCAGGCCCCACGGCAAAACCATCTTCATCTGTCCAGCGCGCCAGCGCTTCAGCCCCCACAATACATCCGTTGGCCAGATCAACGATGGGCTGGTATGCCACGCGCAGCTTGTCATTGCGAATCGCCCGGCGAAGTTGCTGCTCCATCCTGCGATTGCGCCGATAGAGAAGGGCTACGGCAAAGCCGAGGAGTCCACCGACCAGCCCGCCCAGAATAAGCAAGGCCTTCAGTTCGAGGTGGTTGGCCCGTAGCGCTTCGGATATTGGAAGAGAGGCCGTGATGCAGATGTTGTTAATAACAAGCGAAGAACATCGGGTCGAGTACAAGGTGTCCCCGATGCGGAAGTCGCTATTCCTGGTCAGTATCGGTCGCGTTAGCTTGGAGTCCGTCTCCGCCGGGTGAGCGGACTGACTTTGCGAAGCACTGATCACCGTGGTCTTCATTTGGATGGCGGAGCCTTCCCTAAGGCTTTCGAAATAGGGATACAAAACCACATAGGAATCACCCGCCTGTAGGCCGGTGACCATCACATTCGGCAACTGGAAGCCGGGAGGATCCCGGTACACCTTCACTCCGTCCGTGCCGATGCCGTCCGGCTTCGGCAGCTCGGTGTTTGACGCATGATCACGCCCCAGCGTAGTGGAACAGGCAATTTTGTTGTCACGGATGCGGCCGATCTCCTTCAGAAAAATGGAATGATAGAGAAGATGGTGGAGAAGTTCCATATCCTTCACGGAACAATAGGGATAGCGTGAAGCATTCATCGCATCCAGCGCGGCATGGTCATCGCGGGCATACGTATTGGTCTCGCTGATAGCGAGCGCGGCATCGCGGCTCAGCCGGCCCGCGGTCATCCTCACCGTAATCGCCCGCCCAATCCAATAGCCAATCAGCAGGCCGCACGACGCCGCAACCACAGTGGCAACCATAGTTATAAGAACGCGCTGCGTGAGGGTGCGCATCATCGAAGTTCCTCTATGCTCCCTGTGCCGGCATATATTTGCGCGCAGAGCGCCGCCTATTCCGCATGACTCTCTTATCGGAACCCACAAGGTCAACCATTAGGACAAATGCGGAGATTTCCTCACAACCTGGTTACGCAGGCTACAAGCTCGTCCGTTCCTGCCAGCGCCTTTTTCTCGCACTCAGCCAGCAGGCTATGGAAAACATCGGCCGCGATGGAGCGACCGAAGAGCCATCCCTGCCCGAGAATGGGTTGCGCCAGGCCGGCAAAATACTCTGCCTGCTGCCTGGTTTCAATCCCTTCCGCGATCACTTGCAGGTGGAGCACCTTGGCCATGGACAGAATCTGCGGCAAAATGGCCGCTGTCACCGCCTCCGTGCCGATGGACTGTGTGAAGATCCGGTCGATCTTGATGGCGTCCACGGATAGATCATGCAGATAGGAAAGGCTCGAATACCCGGTGCCAAAATCGTCGATGTGGACGCTGTGGCCTCGCTGGCGAAGACGCAGAATGGCCGCGATGGCCGTCTCGTGCCGGGCGGTGGAGCTTTCGGTAATCTCGATGATCAGGCTCGCGGCCGGAACCTCGGCCTGTTTCAGGGCGTGCTCCAGCATAGGCAGAAACCGGGGATCGGCCAGGTCTGTCGCGGCTACATTGATGCTCACGCGAAAATCGGGCTGGGCGCGAAGCGTGGCGGCAAAATCGCGCAGTACATGACTCACCACCAGCCGGGTGATGGAGCCCACATAACCATGCTCCTCGGCAATCTTGACGAATATATCAGGCCCCACGGCAAAACCATCTTCATCGGTCCAGCGCGCCAAAGCCTCGGCCCCCACAATCCTCTCGCCGGTCAGGGTCATGATCTGCTGATACTCCACCCGCAGCGTATCATTGCGAATCGCCCGGCGAAGCTGGTGATCCAGGCTGCGGTTGCGCCGGTAGAGAAGGGCAACGACAAAGCCGAAGAGACCACCGGCCGGTCCGCCCAGAATGAGCAAGGCCTTCAGTTCGCCGTGGTTAGCCTGTAGTGCTTCGGATACAGAAAGAGAGGCTGTCATGCAGAAGTCATCGCGAGGAGAACAGCGGGTTGAGTACAAGATGTCCCCAATGCGGAAGTCGCCATCCCGAGCCGGTATGGTGCGCGTATGGTTCGAGTCTTGATTCACCTGTCGAGCGAACTGACTCTGCGCAGTACTGATGGCCGCGCCTATGAAATGCACTGTAGTACTTTCCCGAAGGCTGTAGATATAGGGATTGAATACCACATAAGAATCGCCCGCTTGCAGACTGGTGACCATGATGCCTTCCAAACGGAACTGTGGCGGATTAATGTACACTTTGACGCCATCCGCCCCGATGTAATCAGGCCGGGGCTGCTCGATGCCGGACAGAGCAAGCCGCCCCAGCGTTGTCGAGCAGACGATCTTACCGTCGCGCACGCGCCCGGCTTCTTTCAGATAATGCGAATGGTAGACAAGTTCGAGAAGAGCCGCCATATCCTTGTCGGAACAGAGGGGCGCGGGCAATGCATTCATCGCATCCAGCACGGCGTGCGCATCGCGGGAAAACTCCGCGCTATCGCTGATAGCGCGCGTCGCATCGTAGCTCAGTCTGCTCTCAGTCAGGTGCAGTGCAATGGCGCGGCCCAGCAAATAAGCCGCCAGCAAGCCGCACGCCGCTGCAACCACGGTGGCAACCATAGTAATAAGTACACGCTGCTTGAGGGCGCGCTTCATTCACCAAAACCAGCTTCCAAGCTTATCCGGCATTCCCTAAAATACTGTTCCAAAAAGTACCGGCATACCCTATTCATCGGAGAAATAAGGGGTTTCTTCATGGTGATTGTTCACAATTCCGGCCAACCGGAGGGAAATCCCCTCGCCCTGCACTTCTGCTATTTCACCGCTGGCTGGGCAGCCTTGGCCTGGGGAATCTCAAAGAATCCAATGTGCAGTTCTGAGGCAGGAACAAAGTTGGTCAGGTGAAGCTGGAAGAGGTTTACGTCCGTCTTTTCTACCGTGCCATTGGCCGGCGAGCAGAAACTGATAAACACTTTCCCGCCATGCTCCGGCTTCGGACGCTCAACAACCAGTGTAAAGTCTTCAATCGGCCGCTGCCAAGTGTTGGCCGAGGTGAGAATGAAGTCTACCCAGCGCGGAAAAACGAGATCGGAGCCAGGCTTTTTTTCTTCCCGGGAGGCATTCTCCTGAAGCTGGCGCGCGAGTTTGCTCAAAAAGGGCTGGTCCACGCAAAACCCCGCGAGTAGTTTGCCTTCTTCCAGGTTCCCGTCCGCGCTTTGGCCATGAGTGAATTGTGCAAGGGAATCCTCCACGGTTGCCTGACCAATCTCAGTAAATCCGGCAACCGGCGAATACTCATGCCGGATATGAACCGTAAAATGTGCCGGAAAAGTCTGCGTCCAATGGTATTGCAGATGCACGGTCCACTGGCCTTCAGGAGCGGGGTCGAGTTCGAAGATACCTGCTTTTACCAGCTGATCCTTTATGGACTGTGGAAGCCGGGAAAAGTCGGGCGAATCCATCACCTCTTCGTGCTTCGAGTTTACCTTGTCTGCGAAATGGCCGAAGGTTGGGATGTCTATCTGATTCGCAAGAAGCAAAGCTGTTACATCCTTGCCGTTCAACGTTGCCTTCGCCTCAGTCATGAACGGTACAGGTTTTCCCCCGATTTCCAGCTGAAAGCCGGAAAACGATTGCTCAGAGGCCGCAGGACCGTCGATCTCATGCGTATATGGCGGCACGGGAAACGCCACCTCGGTAGTCACATCCTGGTCCGAATCGTTGCGGAAGTCGTAATCGACCACCACCTTCTTCAAGCTGATCTGGAGAACTTCCCTGGCCATGACGATGCGCGTCTCGCGGCGGGGCACGAGGCCTCCGGCGGCAATGGCGGCGGCCGAGTCGTCGGCCCGCGCTGGCATGGATGCAACCAAACCACATACCAAGGCGAATGCCAACACGCGCGATACAGCTATCCTGTTCATGGCAAAGAGTATTGCAGATCGGGGCATCGGTAACAACTGGTCGACTATGCAGCAGGGCAAGCGCATCATAAAATTCCTCACGGAGACGGCAAACAGCAGTTGCGCCACCCAGCTTTCAGGCGATAAGCAGGGGTCGATTTGATTCATTTTCAGAGCCTGAATCCTGCGAACTTTCGGCCATTTTTCAGGCATAATACCCCTCCTTTTCGGGGAAAAACCGCTCTTTTCCGGCAGGCCCTCTCTTACATCGCGGTATTTTTGTCCGCTTTCGCGCATATTGAAGATTTTTCTGAAAGTGCGTTTTGTTCAGCAAAGACAAGGTGATTCTTCACGTTTGTGGCGTCGTTTTCTTTTTCGAGGGTGAATTATTCTGCAAGGTTTTCAGGGATATTTATACCCCCGGGGGGTAGGGGAGGGGGGTGGGGGTGGAGTGCCTTTCTGGTAACATATTTACCAGCGTTTTTATTGGCATTAGAGTACATACGGCCTTCCCCTTCCGGTTGAACATTTTCTCGATCCAAGATGATTGTGCGCCATGGGAAGGTAATTATCTGCAATCGAAACGGAAGAAGATGCATTTGCCCTGCTGCCCCATCGCAGGTAATGGTTGATTTTCCCACCATTATGGCCTATGCTAGAGATAGAGACGAGTTTCTCTGCCGGAGTTGCCGTGACCGCACCGGCTGGCGGAGAGATGAGTGGGCTTAATGCCCACTTTTTATTTGCGGAAAATATCCCGGCTTTTGGGGCATTTTAAGCGTTTTTGAAGTGAATTGAGGCAAACTCCGCAGGGGATTTTCGCGGAAGTTGTGCCGCTAAACAGGCGACCTGGGAGACGGGGTCCCCAACGAGCGATTCTTGCTCGCTGGGGTGTAGGAACGATGGCAGTCAAGCTGGAAGCAATCCGAGCAGCGGCAACCCGCGTGGCGGCCTCGCATGGGCTGGACCTGGTGGAGATTGAGTTCATCGGACCGGCCAAGGAACGCATTCTGCGTGTCTTCCTTGAGAAGAACGCCGAGGGACGGGCAAAACTGAAGGCGGCCATTGAAGCCGGAAGTGGCGGTGATGGAACTGGGAACCTTCCCGAGCGGCTGATTCAGGAGACGGAGGCGGGCAAGCTCAGGGTTGAGCAGCTCTCCGGCGTCACCCATGAGGATTGCGCCGCTTTCAGCCGTGATTTCGGCGTGCTGCTGGACGTGGAAGACCTGGTTCCCGGCGCCGAGTACACGCTGGAGGCCAGTTCTCCGGGGCTGGACCGCAAGTTGACAAGACCAGAGGATTTTCAACGGTTTGCGGGCTCCCTGGTCAAGGTTCAGACCTTCGAGCCTGTGCGCAATAACCGCCACTGGCAAGGCCGGCTGATGGGATTGGTCTCCCAGGTCCCCAAATGCGAGGGACCTGGGGCACCCAGTAAGACGATTACGCTTGACCTGAACGCGGTCAAGCAGAACAGCAAGAGCCGTAAGGCCGGCGTCAGCACGGTGGAGATTGCGCTCGCGAACATCGAGAAGGCGCAACTGGCGCCGGAGATTTAGGAAGAACAGGGAACAGGGAACAGGGAACAGGGAACAGGGAACAGGGAATAGGGAATAGTCCCGCGTCACTGGACCCTACTTTAAGACGAACCCCAACTAAACCGGCCTGGGCCGTGCATTGTGCCCGCGCCGAGAGACTACCGAGAGAGCAAGCAGAGTATGGCCAGCGTTTTGTACCAGAGTATCGAGCTCCTGAGTCAGGAAAAGAGCATTGACCCCGCCATCGTTGTGGGCGCCGTCGAAGAGGCTATCGCCCTGGCCACGCGCAAGTACTACAAGACCCAGGAGAATATGCGCGGCGAGCTGAACAAGGAAACCGGCCAGATTCTGGCCTACATCTACAAAACGGTGGTGGCCGACGATGAGCCCATCGAGGATCCGCTCAACCAGATCACCCTCACCGAAGCCAAGGAACTGGCGCCGGACGTGGAGGTGGGCAGCGAGATCCGGCTCTACCGCGACACTACTCCGCTGGGCCGCATCGCCGCACAACTAGCCAAGCAGGTCATCTTTCAAAAGGTCCGCGAGGCGGAGCGAGAAACGGTCTTCAACGAGTACGCCCACCGCGAAAAGGAAGTGCTCAACGCCACTGTCAAGCGCATTGAGGGCCAGGACATTATCTACGACCTGGGCAAGGCAGAAGCCCGCTGTCCCAAGCGCGAGCAGTCGCGGCTGGAGCAGTTCTCCATCGGGGAGCGCGTCCGCGTTGTCCTGCTCAAGGTGGACCGTGCCGCCAAGGGGCCGCAGGTGATCGTCTCCCGCGCCGCTCCGGAACTGGTGCAGAACCTATTTCAATCTGAAGTACCTGAAATCTACGATGGCACGGTGGTCATCCGCGCCATCGCCCGCGAGGCCGGAGAGCGCACCAAGATCGCCGTCCAATCCCGCGACAAAGACGTGGACCCGGTGGGCGCCTGCGTAGGCATGAAGGGCATGCGCGTGCAGTCCATCATCCGCGAGCTGCGCGGTGAAAAAATTGACATCATCGAGTTTTCCGACGAAATTACCACATTTGCCGAGAAGGCGCTGCAGCCCGCCAAGGTCAGCCGCGTCTCCATCGCCGACTTGACCGACAAGCAGCTCGAAGTCATCGTGGACGACACGCAACTTTCGCTGGCCATCGGCAAGAAGGGCCAGAACGTGCGCCTGGCCGCCAAGCTGCTGGGATGGAAGATCGACATCAAGAGCGAAGAGGAGAAGCGCCAGGAAGTCGAGCAGCAGATGCAGGATCTGAGCGGCGGGCCCTCCACGCCTATCGAACAGGTTACGGAGCTGGCCGCGAGCGTTCTGCAAAAGCTGGTCGCCGCCGGCATCACCACCGTCGAGGGGCTCGCGGATATGACCCCCGAACAACTCGAGGAAATACCCGGCATCGGCGAAAAAACCCTGGAAAAAATCAGCCTCGCCGTGCGCCGCTACTTTGAACAGCTTGAAGAGGGCGAGCAAGGACGAAAGCCGGAGACAGAGAAAGCCGGAGACACCGAACCGGCCGTCACCGAAACAGACCGCGAAGCAGTTCTGGCGACAGACCAGGCGGAAGCGGAAAATGACGCCGCGGTCATCACCGAAGCGGAGAATGTCCGCGCTGCTGAAGAGGATACGGAGGAGTACCGCACCGGGGCCGAAGCGGCCGTCGAAGATATTCCTCCAGCCGATGAGGCGGAAATCGAGACTTTGGAAGACCGGCCGGCTGAAGCGCTTGAGGAAGATGCTCGAAGCGCGGAAGAGCCTCTGCTGGAAAACATTGAAACCGAAAGCGCAACGACGGACGAGCAGGCGTCCAAAGAGGACGGCGTGTAATAATGCGCCTCGTCTGTGGAGTCCTCATCAGACGATAAGGGAACTTTGAACTACAGCCAATGCCATGAGGCAGCAATGAGCGACTAATAGGCTTTGGGCGGCAGATTTTGAAAAGAGGCGGATGAGTAAGGTTCGTATCAACGATCTCGCGCGAGAGATGGAAGTCAAGAGCCGGCAGGTTCTTGATCTATTGGCAGAGCTCGGCCTGGGCGCAGGCAAGACTCACTCCAGTTCGCTGGAGGAAGATGAGGCCGACAAGGTTCGCGCGCAATTTATGCGTGCGTCGCGGCACGCAGGCCCGGCAAGCACGCCGGCCTCTCGCGCCCCGCAAGCTGTTGCCCCGAAGATTGATCTCTCGCATATCTCCAAGCCCGGCGACGTGCTGAAGGCTGTCCTGGCCAAGAAGCAGGAAGAGGAAGACGAAGCCCGCAAGAGCCGTTTGCCTCAGCGGCGAGCGGCAGTGGAGCCCGAGCAGGCGCCCGCGCGCACCGCGCCCCCGGCTGTGGTTGCCGTCAAGCCGCCTGCTGCGCCCGCCAAGCCGGAACCGCGCAAGATTGTTCCCCAGCCTCGTTCCGCGCCGCCCATCATATCCCAACCGCCCGCCATTGCCACCCGCCCGCCCGCCAAAGCGGTGGTTGCCAAGGCTCCCGCAGTCACGCAGCGTCCGGTCGTCGCCGTAGCGCCGCCTGCTGTGGCCGTGGTGGTCAAGCCGCCGGCAAAATCTGCCCCACATCCGGTTGCTGCTCCTGAACCTATTGCGCCCGCCGCCACAACGAAGGCTCCCAAAGCCAGAGCCTCCAGAGCAGCGGAGCAAGTTGAGATTGAGGCCCCCCTGGCCGCCGAAGCAGCTGCCCAGGCTCCCGAGCAGGGAGCATTATTCCCCGGAGAAGCCGCCGACCTCGCGGCTGCTGCATTGGCGCATCCGCCCGCCCACCGTGGAAAGGCGCACACACACGCATCGCCCACGCCCGCGCTGCCCGCCCGGCGCATGGTGATGCCGCAAACAGGGCCTCGGCCGGTCTACACCGCGCCACCGGTGGCCGACCTCCCGCCCTCGGCTGGCGCCGGAAGTGCTGCTGGTGGCATTCGGCGCGGCGAACCGATCTTCCGCAGGCCTTCAGGAACAACAGGCGGCGCTTCCCAGCGCACCACTGGCGGCCCTCCCGGAACAGGCCAGTTCCCCGGAGGTCCGCGCCCCAAGCACCCCACCCGCACCTCCTCCAGCGGTTACGCCGGCACTGGCGCACCTGGAGCCCCGGGAACTCGCCCCGCATTTGGCGCGCGTCCCGGATTTGGTCCTCCTCGCGCAGGCGGCCCAACCCGCCCCGGCAGTGCCCCGCCTTCCGGCGAGGCGCCTCCTCGCCCTGCACGTGCTCCCTCCAGAGGCCGCGGCGGTCGCCAGCAGCAGTATCCAAAAACCAAAGAAGGCCCGATGAAGGGCTTTGTTCCGCCTCCGCGTTATGCTGGTGTCCAATACGGCGGCGAGCCCCTTCCCATCACCCGCGAAATCACCGTCACCGAGGGCATCAGCGTTAAGGATCTGGCCGAAAAGCTCGACGTGCGCGCCAAAGACCTCATTGCCACGCTGCTCATGAGCGGCATCTTCGTCACCGTCAACCAGTCCCTTGACGCCGAGATGGTCAAGGACGTGGCCGCCAAATTCGGCGCCGCCGCCACCGTCATCAGCTACGAGGAAGAGATCGCCAACCAGGCCATCGAAGAAGTTCTCGAAGCGGAAAATACCGGCGAGCTTGAGGTTCCCCGTTCGCCCGTGGTCACCGTGATGGGCCACGTCGATCACGGCAAGACCTCGCTGCTTGACGCCATCCGCGAAACCGACGTAGCCGCGGGAGAAGCCGGAGGCATCACCCAGCACATCGGCGCTTACAAGGTCCGCTTTGCCAAGGAAGGCTCGCCCGCATCCGGCCGCGAGATCGTCTTCCTCGACACCCCCGGCCACGAAGCCTTTACCCGCATGAGAGCTCGCGGCGCCAAGGTCACAGACATCGTGGTTATCGTGGTCGCCGCTGACGATGGCGTCATGCCTCAGACCCTGGAGGCCATCGATCACGCCAAGGCCGCGGCCGTCCCCATCATTGTGGCCATCAACAAGATCGACAAGCCCAACGCCAACCCCGACCGCGTCAAAAAGCAGCTCGCTGATCGCGGCCTCGTTCCCGAAGAATGGGCAACCGCAGGAGAAGGCACTGTCTTTGTCGAAGTCTCCGCTAAAAAGCGCCTCAACCTCGACTTGCTTCTCGAGATGATCTGCCTGGTCTCCGACATCAAGGCTCCCAAGGCCACTCCCGGACGCAAGGCCGTCGGCTCGGTTCTCGAAGCCAAGCTCGATCGCGGGCGCGGCGCCGTGGCCACCGTCCTCGTCCAGGACGGAACCCTCCGCCTCAACGACTCCTACATCGTCGGCAACACCTTCGGCAAGGTGCGCGCCATGTTCGACGACCGCGGCCGCGCCCTTGAAGTTGCCGGTCCCTCCACCCCCATCGAAGTCCTCGGCCTGGAGGCCATGCCCGACGCCGGCGACACCTTCCTGGTCGTTGCCGACCGCGACAAGGCCAAGGGCATTGCTCAGTACCGCAAGATGAAGGAACGCGACGCCCAGCTCGCCAAGAGTTCCCGTGTCTCGCTCGAAGGCCTGGCCGAGCAGATTCGCACCGCCGGCGTCAAAGACCTGCCGCTGATCATCAAGGGCGACGTGACTGGATCTGTTGAAGTGCTGGCCGATTCGCTGGTCCTCATGTCCACCGAGAAGGTGAGGGTCAAGGTTATCCATAGCGGCGTCGGGTCCATTACAGAATCTGATGTCCTTTTGGCCACCGCCTCCAACGCCATCATCATCGGCTTCAACGTCCGCCCGGAGCGCAAGGCCGCCGAGCTGGCGCAGCAGGAAGCCGTCCAGATCCGCCTCCACTCCATCATCTATGATTTGCAGGACGAGATGCGGCTGGCCATGCTCGGCATGTTGGAACCCGTCTACAAGGAGAACTACATCGGCCGCGCCGAGGTGCTCAACATCTTCAAGATTCCCAAGATCGGCACCATCGCCGGCTGCCGCGTGCAAGACGGCACCATCCGCCGCGACGCCGAGATCAAGGTCATGCGCGGAACCGAGCAACTCTTCAAAGGCAAGGTGATCTCGCTCAAGCGCTTCAAGGACGACGCCCGCGAAGTAACCAACGGAATGGAATGCGGCATCGGCCTCAGCGGCTTCAACGACCTCAAAGCAGGAGACCTCATCGAAGCCTTCTCCACGGAAAAACTCGCCGCCGACCTCGGCGCACGCACCTCCGCCAAGGTGTAACTCTCAACCAAAACCAGAAAAATACGGCCCGCTCCTCACCACGAGAAACGGGCCGTTTTTCATTGGGACTCTCTCTAGAGCGGTTCCACAATTAACGTGCCGTTTCTGGCATCGAGCAAGGTGGCTTTTACTTCCACCCCATCGACGAAGGCCAGTCGCTGGGGACCCCGGTTGAGGAAAAAGCCACTCAGCGGTAGTGGCTTCGGGGTACAGCAATTGTGGAACCGCTGTAACACTTTTGTCCTGCCATAAAGCCTGACGATTATGGTCTGACCTCTGGATTACTGGAAATTGCAGCGACTGCTGTCGGGCTGACTGAATCTACGCACGATCCAAAATACTTCACAGGATAATATATTTATATATACATATATTATTGATTATATTCATGTTGTACGAAGACGTAGCATACTTATCATATTTTTGCTCACAATCAATCTAAATTCTCTTGACAATAGTGGTCTGACCTCTGTATATACTCGCGTCAGGATATATGTGTGGTAATCACGGTCCGCAACAGTTGGGCCAGCTACTCGATGACAAGATTTCAGGAACCGCCGATTCGAGACCTGGCCCGTTACGGTTTACAATCCACAACGAATTTTGGAGGCTACAATGCAATTCACATGCTTCAAACCGCAAGGGAGGGTCAACCGCTGGTTGGCTATTTTCATCTGTATCGTCTTTGTGTTCGCCACAAAGGTGAACTCCCAGACCGCGGGCACCGCGAGTATCCAGGGTGTTGTCACGGATGTTTCAGGCGCCCTGATTCAAAATGCAACGGTCACGATCACGAACGCCGCTACCCAGGTGAAACATAAGACCGTCACCAGCGGCAGCGGACTGTACAGCTTTCCCAACATTGCCATCGGCACATATACGTTGGAAGTGACGGCAGCCGGCTTTGAGCGCTACCGCCAGTCGAATATCGTTCTTGATGTCGGCAGCAGCATTGCCGTGAACCCAAGCATGAAGATCGGCGCAGCCAACCAGACAATAGAGGTCACGGCTACCACTTTGGCCTTGCAGACCGAGGACAACTCTCTCAAGCAGACCATCGGCGAAGCCACCGTCGTCGAGATGCCTCTCAGCAGCCTCGGAAGGCAGATGACCTCGCTCATCACCCTGACGGGCGGCGCGGTCAACGCCAATGAGAATAACGACGAATCGGGAAGCAAGACCTTTTACAGCTCCGCTGTGAT
>Ga0326727_10006044_pt1 | contig 33695 bp, 24 predicted proteins | sample MB2enrmetagenome_FD_207643 | JGI IMG/M metagenome (GOLD analysis project Ga0326727, IMG submission 207643) | Lab enriched peat soil microbial communities from McLean, Ithaca, NY, United States - MB29MY | ecosystem: Environmental > Terrestrial > Soil > Wetlands > Peat | place: USA: New York...
GCACCATGCCGCCAGGCGTCGGCGGGCAAGCCGGCTTTCAGGCAGGTCTCTTGAAGAAACTGTTCGCGGTTCCAGTTCCATTCCTCGGCCACCTGCGGCAGGAGGAGCCCGCGGCGTCCGCCGCGCGAAATCAGCAATCCATGCCGTCCCACTTCGACCTGCTGGGGAGCAACATCCACCAGAGGGGAAAGTATGGAAATCTCGATATGCAGGGAGGAAAGTTCGGCGGGCCTAACCGGGTCGAAGCGGGGGTCGTCAAGAGCCGCGGCGCGGGCGCATTCGCGCACGGTAAAGTAGAGAGGTCTGACCGCTTCAATGTGACCGATGCATCCTCGCAAGCGCCCTCGCTCGGTGAGCGTGACGAAGGCCCCGCAGGGAGTTTGCAGGGCCTCTGGGGACTCCCTCACCTCCGACACTTTCCCAAAGCGCACGGCCTCTTCGAGGGCTGTTCTCGCCAGCTCGAGCAGCCGGTCCTTCTGAGCGTCACTGAGCTGCAACATCTTTCTCTTCCTGTTCCTTCTCGCCTGTCCTGAGAACTGTCCGTTGAATCAAGACACGGCGTTTGAGGCGAATGTCCAATCTCTTCCAAAAGGAAATGAAATACTGTCCCGCAGACGCCAGCGCGAAGAGAACCACCATCCATAACAGGACACTGCCCGGGAGGCGGAGCAGAGGCAGCCGCCGCTCCAGCACAATCACGGTGATCGCCACAACCTGAAAGACCATCTTGGTCTTTCCCAGTTCGGACACTTTCAGAGAGAAACCTTCCGCGGAGGCTATGGCTCGCAGACCCGACACGGCGAATTCCCTGCCAATAATTATCACTGCCATCCAAGCAGAGATTAAATGCAGATAGACGAGAGAAATGAAGGCGGCCGAGGTGAGCAGCTTGTCGGCAATCGGGTCCAGCAAGATGCCCAGCGAAGTCACCTGGCCGCGCTTCCGCGCCAGATAACCATCCAAAAGGTCAGTGGTCGCGGCGAGGAGAAACACCACCACCGCCCACAGGTCCATGTTGCGACCCGAAGTCAGTAATAGCACTACCACCAGGGGCACGAAAAAGATGCGGAGCAAGGTTAGCGAAATGGGGAGATTCATGCGCCTTTGAGATCTGCCCTAGCGGAGGAGCGGACGGGATCGACACCCTAACCGCGAGCGCCGTAATGCAGCGTCAGGACAGCTACCCTGTCCCACCTAACTATATCGGACCTCCAGGGAGGTGTCAACGGATTGACGATTGCCGATTGTTGATTGTCGATTGAAAGCGCGCCCTACGAACCATTGATTCGAGTATGCGGCTTCATTCCGAGCGGAGCGAGGAATCTCGCTTTGCTTCAAGGCGGATCGCTGACGAAAGTATCAGGGCAGGATTCCTCGGCCCGCTCGGAATCACACCGGTGCTTATCTCCTCGGGGTGCTGACAGCCTGAATCCACCCTCCATCGACAATCGCCAATCGACAATCGCCCATCAATCACCCATCGAGCCTAGGTTCAATTTAGCCTGATTTAATGCGGATAAGCAGGAAGTTCGGGGCTAGGTAAAATCCCGCAGATTGCCTTATCTTTGTGCAAAACTCCCTCGTTTACCGATGCTTTAAGCGCCGGACAAAATGCGAATGTTGGAGGTCCATTTACGGCCCATGTGCTTCGTAAATTGTTGAAAACAAGGTATTAAAAAGCCGCATCGGCACGGGAACCGCATTCTTGGCGGGTGCGCACGGGCTGGAGAAGGGCCGAGCCTGAGCGGATTTTCCACAGTTTTTTCCACAACCTGTTTGGGCCTGAAAATGCCCGCCTTAAGAGCCGGAAGCCACTCGCTCTTCGCGTCTTTTCAGCCGTTGCCAAAGCGATTCGCTCAGTCGCGCCCGGACCTTGACTCGCTCGTCTTCGTAGTGTGTGGACAGCACGACGCCAGAGCGATGAAGAAGGGCCAAACTCTCGCCGTCGGCAGGCGAGAGGTCGAGTTCGGCCTCGATCACGGGGTCTGCGGTCAACGCTTCATCGATTCGTTGGCGGAGGGTGTCAAGGCCCTCGCCGCGGCTCGCCGAAACCCAGACATCGCGCGGCCCTGAGGGAAGCCGGTTCCTTCCGGTTGCGTCCACAAGATCGATCTTGTTCCAGACATGAAGCCGCGGCGTGGTCCCCACGCTGAGGGTTTCCAGCAAGCCCTCGACGGCGCTGTCCTGGGATTCGTACCGCAGATCGGAGGCGTCGGTGACATGCAGCAGAAGGCTGGCATCCTCCAACTCTTCCAGGGTAGCGCGGAACGCGGCGACGAGGTGAGGTGGGAGTTTTTGAATGAAACCCACCGTATCCGAAATCAAGACAGGCCTTCGCGATTCCAGCGGCAAGGCGCGCACCGTGGGATCGAGAGTGGCGAAGAGGCGTGAAGAGGTGAGCACGGTCGAGGAAGTCAAGGCGTTGAAGAGAGTGGATTTCCCTGCATTGGTATAGCCCACCAGCGCGACCGTGAGGAATTGACGGTCCCGCCGCCGGGCGCGATGCAAAGCGCGTTGCGACCGGACCTTTTCGATCGCCTCGCGCAATGAGCGAATGCGGGTGCGAATGCGCCGGCGGTCATATTCCAACTGCTGCTCGCCGGGGCCGCGGGTACCGATGCCGCCGCCCAGCCGGGAGAGTTCAGTGCCGTGTCCCCCCAAGCGTGGCAGCAGGTAGTTCAACTGGGCCAATTCGACTTGCAACTGGCCTTCACGGCTGCGAGCGCGGCCCGCAAAAATATCCAGAATCAGTTGAGTCCGGTCGATCACCCTCAGGTCCAACTCGCGCTCCAGATTGCGCAGTTGAGAGGGCGTGAGGTCGTGATCGAGGATGACCAAGTCGGCGGCAGCGGCGTGGGCGGAACTGCGGACTTCGGTCAGCTTGCCTTTCCCCAGCAGGGTTGCGGGGTCAGGTTGGGGGGACCTCTGAAGGAGAGAGCCCACGATGCGCGCCCCGGCTCCCACCGCCAACTCGCGAAGTTCCAGAAGCGAGTCCTCCGCCTCCGGCCTGCCTGGAATCCGTCCCCAATGATGCGTAGGTTCCCAGCCGGCCAGGAAAACTCTCTCGGATGTTTGTGCGCGGCGAATCCTCTTAGCCCTCCGACGGCGCCGGCGCCGGAGCACTTCCGGCGCGCGGCAGCACCACGGTAGCAACGGCGTGCTTGAATACCAACTGTTCCTGGCTGTTGCTCTCCAGGATCAAGGAATATTTATCAAAACTGCGGATGCGTCCGGTAAGTTTGACACCACTTAACAGATACACGGTGACCACAAGTTTTTCCTTGCGCACAGTATTCAAAAATCCGTCTTGGATATTTTGCGGTGGCTTCTCCATCTTTTCTCTCTTTTCTGGCCCAGGTCCGCTCATCCCTTGTCCAGGTCTGGAAACAGAATGTTGAGCGCCGGAATCTGGCATACGATTCATCTCCTTGGTGCGGCCCACCGGACGGGTGCAAAGGCAACTCGTGTGGTTGCCCGAGGGCGGCCACAAGGGCCGCCCCGACACGGAACGTGTAAAGAACCTCCGTGTACGGGCACGCCATGGCGTGCCCCTACGAATCGGCGGCGACGCTTGATTCGCGCAGAGCGTCGATGACTTGATCCTGGATTCTCGGGTCATCGCCGAATCCGCTAAACCAGGTGATTCCCGCCTCGTGTCTAAACCAAGTCATCTGCCGTTTGGCATATCGCCGGGTAGCCGCCTGAGTTTGAGAGACGGCGTCCGGCAAACTCATCTGCCCGCGAGCGAATGCGCTGGCTTGGCGGTAGCCCAGCGCCCCGAGGGCCTTCAGCGGGCTTGAGTCCTGGCGCGCCAGCAGGGAACGGGTTTCCTCGACCAAGCCGTGCGCGAACATCCACTCCACGCGCTTGTCAATGCGCCGGCAGAGCTCCGTTCTTTCGGGATGCAATCCCACTTTCAGGACCCGATACCCTTCCAATCCGCTCCGGCCGCGCGCCTGCATCGCGGAGATCGGGGTTCGGGCCAGGATGCACACCTCCAGGGCGCGCACGGCTTTCTGCGCATCCCGGGGCTGAATTCGAGCCGCTGCCGCCGGATCAAGCCGCTCGAGCAGGCGGTGAAGAAACTCGCGTCCTCTTCTCTCCACTAAGGCACGCAATCGGCTCCGCAATTCTTCCGAGCGGGGCGGGCCATCGAACAGCCCCATGAAGAGTGCGCGAAGATAGAGTCCGGTGCCGCCGACAAATACCGGTAATTTACCTCGCTCTTTGACTTCCGCCAACACGCGCAGTGCCTCCCGGCGGTAGTCTCCTGCCGTGAACTCGTCTTGGGCCTCGAGGCAGTCCAGGAGGTGGTGGGGAATGCCCTGGCGCTCCTGGGAGGCGAGTTTTCCCGACCCGATATCGAATCCTCTGTAAAGCTGCACCGAGTCGTAGTTAATGATCTCCCCGTTCAGCGACCCAGCTACCGCAACCGCCAGGGCCGACTTCCCAGCCGCCGTTGGACCGACAATGGCAACCAGGGGAGCGCCCTGCTCTATCGGGACCACCATACCAGACGCAACGCGCGTAACAGGAGGATTGCTAGAACCACCGCGAGCAGAAGAAAACAACCCAGGAGTTGAGTTCGAGAAAGGCGAAGCATTACCAGCTTCCTCTATCAAGGGTTTCATGCCGGGGCCAAAGCTCGGTGAAAATGAAAGTGAAGTGTGTACACTCACCTCCCGTTGGTGCCACTCCTCAAGCTGTGATTCTAACATACCGACCAGTGCTTTTCCGACACGCTTGAGGGACATCGAGTCGACGTACTGCCCTGATCCGTCCATAACGTGCCGGTGTAGGGGCGAGGCGCCGCCTCGCCCCTACAGGCAGCAACCTCCTGGTGAAACCGGATGCGGCGAAGGGTCCATGGCCGTGCGCCCCGCCAGTCTCGCTCGTCGCTATCGACGGGTTACTGGCCAGGCGAAAGGTTGTAGAGGAAAATAAACTGCAATACCAAGTGGTTGCCGGTGAACTCTTCGGGCAAGGGCGGGAAGGGAACAGAGGCACGGATGCCGGTGAGGGCCGCGCGGTCGAGCGGGTCGGAGCCGGAGGAGGCCACCAGTCGCACTTGCGGCACGGAGCCGTCCTTGAGGATCTCGAAGACAATGCCCACCCGTCCTTTCTCGCCCAAGCGCGCTGATTCCGGGATCACCGAATACCAATTCCGTCGCACGGCGAAAACCACCCGCGCCAAATACGGGCCAAAATCCACGCCGCGTGTATCGGAAAGGATGAGCGGCCCTTCCGTGGAGAAGTTCGGCTCGAGGTTCTGAAACTGCCCGTTGCCTTCTCCATACCCTGAGCTGCTGCCCACTCCACCGCCAACCGAACGCCCGCGCGCTGCGGATTGCAGTGACTGCTGGATAGCTTGGCCTGGGGTAAGGTTCGGGAGGTTTAGGCCCTGGCCGCTGCCCCCAGAGGGCGGCTTAGCGTCTTCCAGGCGCAGACCATCGTTCTTGGCTACCCGGTTTTGGGGCTCGGGGTTGGGCGGCTGATTAGCTGGCGGGCCGGGAGCGGCAGGCGCGGCGTTGCCGCCCGCCGCAGGAGGCGGAGTGGGAGGAGCGGCAGGAGGTTGCCCGCCGGCAATCTCCGGCAACGGCGTGTTTCCGCGAGAGTAGGGCATGCGAAGCCCCCTGGGGTTGATAACGGGAGAACGGCCTTGCGCCTTGCGGTCTCGATCGGAGAGTGGGGAATTCTCCGGCGGCGGCTCGGTCAGCTTGCGTAGGACCTCCGGCGGGAGTAGAAGAAACGAATACTGCTTATTGGGCGCCACTTGAACGGGCAGTCCGATCAACATCCTTCCTCGCCGCAGCAAGTCCGGCGAGAAGAGGAGAAGTAGCAGCAGGAAGAAGTGCAGGATCAGCGAGGAAAGGTACATCGTCCGGCGCCGCCACTTTACGGCCTCCGGATCGACGACCAGCACGACGTGATAATCCTGCCACCCCGCCGGGAGATTGATGGGCTTTGACTCAAGCGCAAAGTCGGTCGCGGGCTTCTCAAACAGGCTGAGCTGGTTGGGGTCTTCCGGAATGAAGGGAGGGACTTCCCTGGGCGGCAAGGTGACGTGCCCCGGCTTAATCCGAACCGGCTTCTTTGGTTCGCGGATCCCGGCTACAATCTGCCGGAAAAGAGAAACGGGCGGAAGCGTGGATTCCACGAAGACGTCATGGAAGTCATCTCCAGGTACCGGGGAACTCCCGGCAGACGTGGCATCGGCGCTACGCCTGTAATACTCGCTCTGAAGAGGGACTTTCGGTTCGCGAAGCCTCTGGCGAATCTGTCGAAAAAGCGAGATCGGCGGAAGGGTGGTATCCACGAAGGTGGCGTGGAACTCAGCCCCGGGTACGGGAGAACCCTTGCTGGATGGGAATACCTTCGGAACCGCGTTCTTCGGTTCCCGCAGCCTCTCCCGAATTTGTCTGAAAAGCGAGACCGGGGGCAGCGCGGTGTCCACAAAGGTAACGTGGAACTCAGGCTCGGGTGCAGAGGGACTCGCGGCCGGCACGGACTCGGCGCGGAGCTTTTCGTCCTTGGTATCGACAACCGCCATAATACAAATTCGAAACTAGAAATCAGAACCTAGAAAATTGGGCGCATCATTACATCTCGCCGCTTTGGCCCACCGGCCGGCCCAGGCGCACGTCCACCTTGCCTGCATGTTCTTCGATGCAATTCATGACGCGTTCGGCTAAGGCGAGGGCTCGGCGTCCCTCCAGTCCGCCCACCAGCGGGGCAGAGCGGGTTCGGACCGATTCGAGAAAGGCTTCGAGCTCCGACTGCAACGGGTCTGCGGGCTTGGTCTCGAGCTTCTGAAAAGTGATGCGGGGAGTGGGGCCGCTGTTATCGACCCGTAAAAGCGTTGCATCGCGTCGCGTAAAGTCAATGGAAACATATTCGTAGGGTTGAAAATAACGGAACTTTCGAATCGGTTCCGTGCTGGCGCGGCTGGCCGTGATGTTCGCCACCGCGCCGCATTCAAACTCTACCCGTGCGTTGGCAATATCCACTTTGTCCGAAAGCACCGGCAGCCCCACCGCTCGGACTTCGCACGGTTCGGAGTCGAGCATCCACAGGAGAAGATCGAGGTCGTGAATCATCAGGTCGAAAACCACGTCAACATCCAGGCTGCGCGGGCTGAACGCGCACATGCGGTGAATCTCAAAAAACAGCGGCCGCCGAGTTATGGCTTTGGCGGCCACTACCCCGGGGTTGAACCGCTCGAGATGTCCGACCTGTAAGATGCGGCCGCGGCATTGGGCTAGGGCCGTCACCTCTTCCGCTTCCTCCACGGTGCGCGTAATCGGCTTCTCGAGAAGCACATCCACATCGTGGGCGAAAGCCTCGCGCGCCACGTCCGCGTGGCTGGTGGGGGGAATAACCACACTCACGGCGCGAACTGTCTTCCATGCCTCGTCCAGGCTCGCGAACGCCCGAACTCCCAATTCCGCCGCCATTTCCCTGGCTTTTTCCGGCCGCCGGTCGTAGACCCCCACGAGCTCAGCTCCCGCGAGCTGTTTCAATGCTCGGGCGTGCTTCCTACCGTGCTCACCGACCCCGATGACTGCTACGGCAACTCGATCGCTCAACTCGTTCACCTTGGAAACTGGAAACTAGAAAATGGAAACTGGAAAATGGAAATTAGAAACTGGAAACTAGAAAGCAGAAACTGGCCGTGGAGGACAGACTTCCCAGGTTCGACTTTCGATCTTCCAATTTCCATTTTCCAGTTTCCGCTTTTTCAGTCTTTCATGCCCAGGATGGCGATGCCGGCCTCGTCGGCTTCTTTGATCAGGGCCGAGCGTTCAAACAACAGGGTCTTGCCCGCATCCACCGCGAGCACGCGGGCGTTTGACCGCCGCATCACCTGGATCGTCTTCAGCCCCACCACAGGGACGTCAAAGCGCATGTCCTGACAGGGCTTACTTACTTTGACGACTACCAGCGCCCGTCCGTTACTGAGGCCGGCGGCCCGTTCGATGACGGCGTCGGTCCCTTCCATAGCCTCGACGGCCACGCAAGCCCGGCCGGACACCACAATAGTTTGGCCAATATCGAGGCCGGCAATCTTCTTGGCAATCTCGCGGCCATACTCGATGTCGGATTCTTCCTCCGCATCCGGCGCACGGCGCGTGAGCGGACCGGCATCCGGAAGCAGCGGCTTCAGAAATAGCGTCGAATCCACCACCTGGATGCCGCGGCTTTCGACCATCCGCACGAATATTCCAATCAGCGAGTCCGTATTCTTGCGCGGCAGGCTTTTGAGGACGCGGCTCACCAGGCCGTCCGGCTTGATGGAACTGAAGAGTTGCGCGTGCTTCACCTGGCCGGCCAGGACCAATCTGCCGATGCGTTCAGCCACCAGCAGATCCAGAAGCTTTGAGATTTCACCCAGGCTCAGCCAGTGGATGGCACTCGCCACGGAGGCGAGTTCCGGCGAGGCTTCTTCCTTGATGCCCACCACCAGCGGGTCAATGCCCTGGTCCCGCGCCGCTTCGAGCACCAGGAAAGGGAAGTGGCCGTTGCCCGCGATAATGGCGTACCGATCACTCATGACCGAAACTCGAAAACCGAAAACCGAAACTCGAAAACCGAAACTGGAAATTGGAAACTTGAAAATGGAAACTCAAAGATCTAAGGCTATAGTTCAGTTCTGTTACGGTCACCCCCGAGTTACGAACGGTAATTTCGAGTTTCCAGTTTCGATTTTCGAGTTTTGGCTACTTGGCCACGCCGCGCTCAGAGGTCCGAATGAATTCCACGAGGGCGCGGACGTGGTCAGACTTGAAACCGGCGGCATCGATCGCCTCGAGCGCCTGGGTGGTATTGAGCTTGGATCTGCTCAGCAGGCGGAAGGTTCGCTCCAGTTCCTTCAGGTCATCGGCGCTCAAGCCGCGCCGCTCGAGCCCCAAGCGGTTGGCGCCCAGAACGTTCAGCGGGCGGGGGGCGGAAGTTTTCGAGTAGGGGAGGATATCCTGGTTTACCACGCTGTAACTTCCCAGGAAACTGTAAGCGCCGATGCGGCAGAACTGGTGAATGCCGCAAAATGCACCCACCGAGGCATAATCCTGTATCTCGACGTGGCCGGCCAGCGAGGCCCCGTTGGCCATGATGATATGGCTTCCCAAGTGGCAGTTGTGCGCGATGTGGACGTAGGCCATGAGGAGGTTATGGCTGCCGATTCGCGTGACCCCGTCTCCCGCCTCGGTGGCGCGGTGAATGGTGATGAATTCGCGAAGTGTGTTGTCGTCACCGATCTCGACCCGGGTCGCCTCGCCGTGGTACTTCAAATCCTGAGGAACCAGTCCAATCGAGGCCCAGGGGAAAATCCGGTTGCCCTTGCCGAAGCGTGTGTTTCCTTCCAACACACAATGCGACATGACCTCGCAGTCTTCTCCCAGTTCGACGTTTTCCCCGATCAGGGAATATGGCCCCACCGTCACGCTGCAGGCGAGCTGGGCGTTGGGATGGATGATTGCCGTGGGATGGTCCTTCATTGACGTGATTGGCCGAGCAGACCTGGACTTGCCGGGCCGGATTGGCCAGGACGGTCCGAGATGGCAAAGGCCACCGTCGCTTCCGCCGCCAACTTCCCTTCTACGGTCGCTTGACCGTGCATTTTGCCAAAGTTGTTGCGACGGTTAAGCAACTGCATTTCCACGCGGAGTTGGTCGCCCGGCAGCACGGGGCGACGGAACTTGGCGTTTTCAATGCCGGTGAAATAGATTAGTTTCTTATCCTTATCCGGCATGTCGCGGTAGATCATGACCCCTGCCACCTGGGCCATACTCTCGATGATCAACACCCCAGGCATGACCGGCGCACCGGGAAAATGTCCTTGAAAAAAGGGCTCGTTGATGGTCACGTTCTTGAGCCCCACAATGCGCTTGTCACCCTCGATTTCCACAATGCGGTCAACCAGCAGGAACGGATATCGGTGGGGAAGAATGCTCATGATATCCATGATGTTGTAGACAAAGCCCTTTTCCGTACCGGCGAGTGTCGGAAGATCAGCCACGCTTCACCATCCGTTTCGATTTCGGCGCTTCAATGCGCCTGGCACACCAGCCGCCAGCCTGGGAGTGACGCCACCGGTCTTCATCCGGCGGCAACTGGCAGCGCTGTAAGCGGCCGTCTGGTCATTATAAACGAAACCCTCTCGCCTTCCAATCTTGGAGTGCGCTGGGCGAGGACACTACCCCAATTCCAGCGGATTTGACAGGATACTGTTGTCAAAGATAAGATGGGGCAAAACTTAGTTGACGCGGCTGCGCCACGGGTGTTCGATCTGTCCCTGATCTGGTCCAGGCGGGACCCCGACAGGTCGGGGCAGGCTGCCCGCAGCGCGAGACGGCTCCTCAGGCCTACGGGACCTTCGGCAGCCTGGTAAGGAGAGGCGTTGCAACTAGAGGACAAAATATTCCAGCGGCCCGTCGATACAGGTGGAGCAAGTGCTCCTCGGCCTTTGACCTTCCCGCTTCGCCCTCGGGCTTTTAATTACCCCTTGCACACTGCCCGAATCTTGCTTGTGGCGGCTCTGTTTGGAGCGCCCTTAGCCTTTGGCGCCGTGATCCCGGTGGCCTGGGTAGCCCTGGGCTTGATCGCCAGCGTGGCGCTGTTTTTGTGGGCCCTGGGAAGCGTTCAGCTCGGTCAAATCAAACCGCTAGGGTCGCCGCTCTACATACCGCTGGGCCTCTTCTTTCTCCTGGCAGCGGCTCAATCTGCGGCTCGCCTTACGCTCGACACCTCGGAAACTCGCCAGGCGCTGGTTCTGCTGACCACGGATTTGATTTTCTATTTCCTCGCGGTGCAACTTTTTGGCGGTGCGCGCGGCTCCGCTCTCCAGCCCTTCGGCATGGCGGTGCTGATTTTTGCCGGGTGCCTGGGACTCTTCGCCATTCTCGAATCCGCTTCCGGCGCGCAACGCATTTATGGCCTCTTCGAGACACCGAACAGCTCCCTGTTTGGTCCGTACGTCAACCGCGACCACTTCGCCGGGCTCATGGAAATGCTCCTGCCTGTGGCGATTCTGTACCTGGCCGGACGGCATGGCAGGCTATCCCTTGAAGGTTCGGTATGGCGTGCCTCGGCGGTGGTGCTGGCGCTCGCTGCCCTGCTGCTTTCCGGCTCGCGCGCCGGCCTGCTGGCGCTGGCTGCGGAGATGGTGATCGCCACGGTGGTTCTCCGCCGGGCGGCGCTCCGCACGGGGCAGAAGCGGCGCCTGGCCACCGCCGCCGGCCTCGTTCTGGTGGCGGGCGTCATCCTGTTCGCTTACGTGGACCCCGGCTGGGTGGCCAAGAAGCTCGGCTCGGTAGCCTACGTCAACAAGGCTTGGAAGGACTGGGCCGGGGAGCGCGAAGCGTTCTCCCGCGACGCCCTCCACATGTGGCGCGAGCATCCCTGGCTGGGGGTGGGCGTCGGAGATTTCGAGACCGCTTATCCACGCTATCAAAGTTTCCCCAGCGATGAGTGGATCGATCACGCGCACAACGACTACGCCGAAGCCGCCGCGGAAACCGGAGTGGTGGGCGCACTGCTCATTCTCGCTGCATTGGCGCTGTTTTTCTACTTGGCGTTCCGCAACGTGGCACACTTGTTTGGATCGAATGCCGGCTGGGTTCGCCTGGGCGCCGCCCTCGGATGCTGCGGTCTGCTGGTCCATAGTATGGCGGATTTCAACCTGCACATTCCCGCCAACGCCGCCTGGTTTGCTGTCCTGGCGGGGATAGCGACTTCGGAACGAAGTGGTGCGGGCAGCCTGCCCCGACCTGTCGGGGTCCCGCCCGCCAGGAGCACTTGTTGATCTTGGATTGACTGAACTCTGCCCGCCACGTGCCGATTGTCGGCGGCCAAAGCATGGTTCAAGTCACAGCTTCCTCGTAAATTGGTAAATTCTCTAATAAACTGACCGCTGGGCTCGTGATCCCCGAAGACCTTTTCGAAAGGTTTAGCTTGCCTGATCGGATGGTTTCGGAAGAGAATCCGGTCGGCGCCAATACCTCATGCCGACCCCTGAAGAGCGGGTGACACGCGGTACTGCGTAATGCCGCAGGGTACGTTTTGAGTCTGGGAGTTAACCGGTGAATCAGCGTGTACATTGTTACGGAAAGAAGGTCGATTCCTAGAATCGGCGTGATCAGTCGAACCTGTTACTGAGAATCCTGAGGGTTTTCTCGACCGCGAGACAGCAAGCGCTGAATGTACTTGGAACCATACTCCTGGGCAACAGGTTGGCTTGCATTTGGCGCGCAATTTCCACTTGCTGCTGGAGCTGCTTGCCGCGCTCATACGAGCGAAATCCCCAGGCAGTGAGGCCGACAGTGAGCAAGAGCACAAGTGCCGGGGCGATGTTAATCATCAAGTTGCGCCGGATGGGCTACATCATCCTAGCGGGGAACTATATTTACCAGGCTTGGCAACAAAGCCGTAAGATTCAACCTCAAGAGGAGAGGGCCGAAGACAAATGATGGGGACCGACGTCTGGAAGTGCTCCCCATCGACCCATGGTGCCGGCGGCGCTTCAGGCTCGTTGCTCGTGCCTTTTGTTTTCGCCCCTCCCAGCCATTCGGCCTGACGGCTGAAGAATCGACCAACACTATTCGGAGTCTTTCGCTTGATCAGCCGTTGGTGTCGTGGCAGGGCCTACGCGGACAAAGAAGGTCTGAAGGCATTGGCATTAATGATGCAATAAGATCAAAGAAGAACTTGCATTTGCGCATTCACAGGAGTAGAAGGAAGGTATGCTAACAGGAAAGGAGGTATAACGGACTCCACCTGGAATGCATATGATCGTCGAATAACTACACCGCTCTTGCGGTGCGCACCTTGGCAACGCCCCGCGGACGCTGCCAGGGCGGAAACGACGAACACCTGAGACGGGGAGCCGAAAGCGGCTCCCCGCTCTCGTTCTTGGCCCAAGAATCCTGAACCCTTGTCTGGACCTACGTCATAAGTCTGCAGTTTTCAGCTTCAAATCCTCGGCGTCTCATCGGCTGGCAAACTTCGACCCGACTACGTAACGCCAGTCAAAGACCTCACGCTACTTGACCTCAGGCGCTTAGCTCCCATGTTTGCTTTTGGAGGATCTTTTGCTCGGCGAGCGCAGTTCTTAGCAACGGCAGGGCGTTATTCACCAAAGAATCTACCTCAATTATGGTCGGACGTCGTTTTGGCGAACCACAGCGACCCCAGCAGACCTAGCTGCTGGAGTGAGCGTAGATCGGGCTGAGATCGCTTCGTTTCACGATGGTGTCGGTCTTCGCATCCTTTTGAATATCATCCAGAATTTTGCGGGCAAAGGGGGAAGCGCTCTCAGATACCGGGCGTTGCCCAGGCCGTCACTCCTGTGGGAGAAGCTAGTGAGGCTGCACAATACTCTCCACTCAGTCGGAACGAGAGCTACCAAAAAAACTTCCACCGAGCCAAGCAAAACCGGACATTTTAACTCGTCAGCGCCAGCAAAACCGCAAATTTTATCAACAGCATCGTGGTTCTGACGCTTCTTTCATTTCACTGGTGCCTTGATTTGTCGAGCGAGTCGCGGTAGATTGGGTCTTCCGTGAATCTCATGCTGCGCTTCCGAGGCGAGGCGGCAGGGATGAGGGATCCGTGACCATTAATATCAGAACAGTTGAGCAGGCGACCATTCTTGACCTCAACGGCTCCTTCAAGGCAGGTGAAGCTGACAAGGCGTTTCGAAACGCCGTTGGCAACGCACTCTCCAATGGGGCTACCAAGCTTGCTATAAACCTTGGGGGAGTGCCTTTTCTCGATAGCTCGGGCGTCGGTTCATTGGTCCACACCTTTTCGACGCTGAAAGAAAGAGGCGGCGAATTCAGAGTCTTTGGAGCCACCAAACAGGTGGCGCAGGTTCTCCGGATGGTCCGCCTGGACAAAGTCCTCGGACTGGCGGAGGATGAGGCCGCTGCCCTCGCGAGTTTTTAGCGAGGTGCTGAAAAAGTCCTCGGGCCGGCCGGTATAACTGAGTGGGGTGGTTGGAGCCGGGTTATCGTCAGCCTTTGCCAGAGCGCGCGGCACGATTCCAGCGTAGACCCAGCATTTGGCAAGTCGCAGGATGTGTCTCGCGGTAGCGCTCAAACGGTTTAGGTCATGGTTCGTTGACTGTAGGCAATTGACCACGGCGCTCCGCAAAAACGGCCGCCCTGGCCAGTACTTGTACTCAAAGAGGTACAAGATCGGTACAACTTGAGCGTTCCGAATGTGATTTTCAGTGACTTAGCATTGCCAACCGTGCCGCAAAGTCATTGAAATAGCGTTACTTAGCTTGTTTCTGGACCAAGCGGTCCGCGATTCAGATCCGGACCCGGACCCTGCTGTTTACTACCTGACAGACCACTACGTCGGTTATAGCTGTGTGCTGGTTCGCTTGTCGCGCGTCAATCCCGATGCGCTACGAGACTTGCCAGGCATGGCGCACAAGTTTGTGACCGGCAGAGCTGCGCCCCGTTCGCCAGCGCCGAACCGCCGGTGACGGAATCGCACGCTTTCTTTCCCGCGGCGCATGTCGGGCGACAATGCGAGGAGGATTTCTACCCGGGATGTGCATAAGCTGCCCGGTCAAATCGCAGCGGTAGCGCCAGGAGCGAAGGTCTTAGGGCAGTCACTCCATTTTCGTTCGCGTGCTCCGTTTGTGTTCCGTTTGAGTCGTGAAGAGAGCCCAGAGTGAAAACGCGGTGTTTTCTATCGCCAGAACGAGGTGCACGGAAACGCTATGTTCTTTGTTTCCAATTTACTGTCGTATTCCCGAGCTGGACGTCAACGCAATAATTGACGTCCCTCCCCAGCACACGAACGATCAGCACGCTCTCCTAACCGGTCTTGAGCTGGCGCACATCACGCACACAAGTTCTCATTGATCTCGTGGCAAACGAAACAAAACAGGGGCACGGCTCCTCGGCAACCGCTGATCCGGCGAATCAGTGGCCCCACTGCGCACTCCCGTGCACGCAGCGCACATCGCGCCAGTTTGGAGGCACGCAATGACCCCGAACTGCAAAATCGTCCTTCCCAGCGAGAGGTTCCGGCTGGAGGAGAATAAGCATGCCCGAGGAGTTGGCGTCCGCCCTGGTGGGGCAGGCAGTGGACGCCGAGGCCCTTCCTGAAGCCCCGGCGGGGACACGCCGCCTCGACCTGGACCACCTGCCAGATGGCCTGCCTTTCCTAATCGGAGATGATGGCGTCGCGTGGAATGCCTACTGGCCCGCACGGGTCCTCTACACGGACGCCAGCGGCCGCATGTGGAGACTGCCACGGCACTGGCTCTCCGGTGGTGTCTCGCCTGTGATTGAGGCCAGCCGCTATGAGGTCATGCACAAGTCGGGCTGGCTCGAAACTTGGTGCCCGCCGACGTGGTGGGACCTCTGGGACGTAAACATCGACGACATGCCAGCCGAAGACGGGGAGCGGGGCGCAGCCTGGGTAGAGGTGAGCGTTGCGCCGGGCGGAATCCCTAAGGTGCTCTGGCGAGGCCCGTCCGGGAAGGCGTGGAGGATTCCGCACGACTGGCGGCGACGGCGCATCAAGCTGCCCGACTGCGAGGGGCTGCTGCGGAACGGCCTGCCCCGGGATATTGCGCAGGAGTTCGGGGGCCGAATCGTCGCCGTGAACTACCATCCGGGATCGCTGTGCTGCCTGAGCGACGGGTACAGGGTGCGTGACGGACGAGGGGGACGATGGCCCGTGAGGGCGGCCGATTGCGTCGTGGTCGGCTTCGGAGATGAGACGGAAAGATTCGTCTAGCCGTCGTCATCGCCAGGCCGCCGTCATGCCAAAGACAAAAGCCAAAGGTTAGTTCACGAAAAAGGGAGGTGCGTAACAGTATGAACGACTCCGCCCACACGGACCCCGAACTGCGAGACTGGCTTCGCTGGGCGTCGGAGCGCGGCAACACGCCGACCTTCGTCCGCACGGTTGCCGAAGCCGCCCGCATGGCTTGCATCCCGGATTACGTTTTGCTGCCGCCCGTGCTGCTCGAACTGAAGCGGCGGCATCCCGAGGCGTAGGCCGGTCCGGCTGCCATTGAGGACCCCGAGCTTTACGGCTGGCTGTGCTGGGCCTGCGTGGGTGGGAAGGCCCCGTCCTTCGTCAGGACGCTTGCGGATGCGGCAACCCGCGCCTGTGCCAGCGACTACGCTCCGCTGCGGCCCGTGCTGCTTGAGTCGAAGAGGCGGTACAGCGCCTGTCCCCAGCCCGCCAAGGCAACCAAAAGGGAATAGTCGCCAACCGCAGACTTCCAAGTTGCCTGGTGCGCCCACAATCGGCCTCGGCCAGAGGCAGCGAAGGCGCACCGGGTTCTCCTTTTGTCGGCGGGGCCGGTATCGCTTTCCCTCAAAGAATCCTTTGTAACCGGAACCGCCCGTCCCGGTTCTTGGAGAACGTCAACCAACTCTACGCCAGGTGCATGCGCACCTCTTCCATCAGGCGGCGCTCGCTCGTGATGCCGTAGAGATAACCCACCAGCAGCAGCCGCAGCAGAATCTCAGGATCAATAGAGGGGCGGCCGAGCGGGCTGTAAGCGCTCCGCAACCGTTCCCGTGCAAAGCTGAAATCCACGCAGTGGTCCAGGCGCTTCAGCAGATGATGCTCAGGGATCTGATCTTCCGCACGAATGTAATACAACAACGGCCCCACTGCGCGCTGTTCACCTATCATCGTCGGCAGCCCTCCTGCAGATTTCGTTGCCATTTCCGTACATCCCAATCGCAGACAGGAGCCGCGCAAAGGCGGTAAAGCTCCAAACCCGCGCCACGGGGAAGCCGAACTTGCCGAAATGCTGCGCCACGATTTCATCCACCGGCTGGAGGTCTTCAACAGGTTGATCCCGGTCCACGGATTGGACAGCGTCCCTCACAGAAAATGTTGTGCTCTAAGGCGAGGTGATCCTCCCGCGAGCGGCAGAGGACGGGAATAGCCCATCCCTCAGCCAGATGCCCCCGCGGGTCGACGGCTTTCGAAATCGCTGCACAGCAAAAAGAAGTGCAAAAAGAAGTGTTTGACAACGACGTTTTCATGATGCTAGTTTGGGCGTGGTACCGGTACCGTAACTGGAAATCCGGCATGGTAGGGGGAGGGAGCCTCTGCAAACCGCAGGAAAGCCGCTTGTGGAACCAGAGTGTCAGGGTGTCGCTGAGGGCCAGTCATTGCCAGAAAACGAGGGTGAATCACTATGCGGGTATGGGCAAGGACGGTGTGCGGGTTGGCAAGTCTTTGCATGGTCGTTGTGCCGGCCGTGCAGGGACAGGAGCAAGCTGCTGCGAAGCCCTTCGACCTGATCGAATGGAACGGCGGCAAATTCGTCTATGGTGTGGATTACTATCCGGAAGCGTGGGACGAGAGTCAATGGGGGAAGGACGCGACTATGATGCAGGAGGCCGGAATCAACTTCGTCCGGCTGGCGGAATATGCCTGGGTGAAGATGGAACCCCAGGAAGGCCACTTCAACTTCGATTGGCTCGACCGGGCGCTGAAGGTGCTGAATGCTCATGGTATCAAAGCCGTGCTGGGAACACCCACCGCCTCGCCGCCCGCTTGGCTGTATGCGAAGTATCCCGACATCGCCGTAATGGGCGCCAATGGAATCCGCTATCGATACGGCTCACGCCACAACTGCTGCATCCACAATCCTGCTTTCATCGCGGCTACACGCCGGATCGTCACGGCCATGGCGGAACACTATAAGCATCATCCCGGAGTGATCGGCTGGCAGATTGACGACGACGAGGTGGGAGATCCGAAATGCTTTGACCCTGTTAGCTGCGTCGCCTTCCAAAAGTGGTGCCAGCACAAATATCAGACCCTCGATGCGTTGAACCAGGCATGGGGCACGGTTTTCTGGGGCCACACGTATCAAGCCTGGGCGGAAATTCCGCTGCCCGGGAACACGGTCTTCAACGCCCCCAACCCCAGTCTGTCGCTCGATTTCGACCGCTTTAGCAGCGATTCGGCGCACAAGTACCTCGACATCCAGGCGGCGATTCTCCGCCAGATCGCCCCCCGCCAAGCCATCACCCACGACGAAATGGGCATGTATCCGGGCGTTGACTACTACGACTTAAATCGGTCGATCGACTTCCCCGGCTGGAACGACTATCCGATGATGGAGGAGAAGGATTACGCGCAGTATACCGTACCCGGGCTGGAGCACGACGTGATGCGCGGATCGAAGGACAACCAGAATTTCATGGTGATGGAGCAGGGCATTGGCATACCCGGCTGGTATGCATTCTGGGGACGACAGGCCCCACCTGAACTATATCGCGTGTGGGCCTACCAATCTGTGGCGCACGGTGCGGACGGCGTCTGCTACTTCCGATGGCGAACTTCACGCTATGGCACAGAACAATACTGGCAAGGAGTCTTGGACCAGGACAGCTACCCCAATTCCCGCTACCAGGCCGTTGTGCGCACCGGGAAGGAATTGGGGAAGCTCACGGAACTTCTGCACGGCTCGAAGGTCGTGTCGCCTGTCGCCATGCTGATTTCCCCCGATTCTCGTTGGGCATTCGAGATCCAGCCGTTGGTCGAAGGCTTCAGCTACGACCGGCAGTTCCACGACTTCTACGATGCCTTCCGTAGGGCTGGCGTCAGCGTGGACGTGGCGTTCCCGCAGAGTGATGTTTCCACTTATCGAGTGGTTGTGGCGCCCTCGCTGTTCGTCGCGGACCAAAGATTGGCCGACAAGCTCACTGCCTTCGTGACGAACGGCGGGACACTGATCCTCACCTTTCGCTCCGGGGTGAAAGACGAGCACAACGTGGTGACCAACCGGACCCTTCCGGGTGCCTTCGCCGAACTCGCCGGCGTGGCCATCCATGATTTCGACCCGCAACTCAATGAGGAACAGGAAGTGATGGGACCCGGCGAGCAACACTTCCCCGCGCGCGTCTGGTCCGATATCCTCGAACCCACCACGGCCAAAGTCGTGGCGTATTACGGCAAAGGCTACTACGCGGGTAAGGCGGCCGTGACCGAAAACAGGGTGGGGAGAGGCTTGGTGTATTATGTAGGCACCGAATCGGCTGCGCCCTTTTTCTACGACCGGCTGATTGCCAGCGCTGCACAGAAGAATACACTGGCGCTGAATAGCAAGATCCCACAGGGCGTAGAGGTGGCCGCACGCCAAAAGCCCGGCACGAGAATCCTCTTCCTGCTGAACTACACGAGCAGTCCGCAAACGGTGCCGCTCGATCAGGCCTGCCAGAACGCTTTGACCGGAAAGACAGAACCGATGGACGTCCAGGTTCTCCCGTACGACGTGAAGGTGCTGACGACCCAGTAGTGGCGGGCTTCAGCCTAGTCCGCTGGTAGACCCCCGGCTCGCCACGCCTCTCGAGAACCGCCGGCGGGATCCGATGGCACCTGCCGTGCCATGTCAGCAGCCAGTCGCGAAATCACTTGCCTCGCGAATTACCGATCTTCGAAGCCCGCCGAGCGGTCACGCCTCGTCTTCCCCGCAGGGGATGGCTGTTCCAGAAAAAGGCCAGCCCCGTCTCCGCCAGGCTAGGAGAAGAAACACAGCGAGGCCGGCGGCAACCGTCACGAAGGCATAGAATATATACATCCAGCCACCGGGCTTTGCCGCCGGACTCCAGAACACATAGAGCCATCCAATCAGGGCTACCACCGCCGGAGCTGGGTAGAGCCACATCTTGAACGGCCTCTCAGCGTCCGGACGGCGTCTTCGGAAAACGAATAGTCCAATGATTTGTCCCACGAACTGGATGAGCAAACGGGCCAAGATCATGGCCGTAATGATCTGCGCCAGATCAAACAAGCTTGCAATTATCACTAGCAGTCCGACCAGAACAAGAGATCGGTGCGGAAACTCTCCAGTCGGGTGCAGGCTTCCGAACCAACGAAAGAAAGCGCCATCGAGTGCAGCCGCATAAGGGATGCGAGAATAACCAAGCATCAGGGCGAAGGCGCAGGCAAAGGAAGTGATGAGGATCAGGACCGTGATTGCGACGGCAGCCCATTCCCCATAGATCCGTGCCATAAATACCGAGGCTAGTGCATTATAGGCAGGTGAACCTTTCTCCACGATTTCTTTCCACGGGACCACGGAGACGAAGCTGAATGAAACAATAAAGTCAATCGCACTCACCGCGAGGATCGAAAGGATCACAGCATAGGGGATTGTTCGCTCAGGATTCTTTACCTCTCCACCCAAATAGCAGACCTGGTAATACCCAAGGTAATTGTAAATAACCAGCACTGTCCCGTTCCCAAGCCCAGTGAGGAATGCCAGATTCAGACCGAATGCATGGGGCGGGAAGTCCAGGGCCAATCCGAGATTCATGTGGGTCAGCCCCGCAACGATGACCCAACCGGTCGTAACCAGCGTCACGATCCAAAGCAACATCATCACGCGGGCTACATCATGTATCTTCCGGTATAATGCAAACATGACAAGTGTGGAAATGCCCGCTGCCATGAATTTGAGCACCCATGGGTGCCCCAGCAGCGCCCTCCACAGAAAGCTGAGATACTGCACCATACCAATACTCACGGAAGCTATCTCGAGTGTCCCGCTGAAGAGGAATTGCCAAACAAAGAGCCATGCCATTAGCTTCCCTAAACGGTCTCGACCAAAGCTGTCCCGAAGATAAACGTAGGACCCTCCGGAACCAGGAAGGGCCGCCCCAAGTTCAGCAACCACCAAGCCATCGCACAAGGCCAATACTGCTCCCACAAGCCAGCTCAGTAGCGACTGAGGCCCTCCCAATGTAGCTATAATGGGAGGGACGGTGATGAAGATCCCGATCCCGATCATGTTGGACATGTTGATGGAAGTTGCGTTAAGGATCCCTAGCTCTCGTCTGACCTGAGTTTTTGCAGGGCCTTGCTCTGCAGGGAAAGCACTCATCTCTGGTGGTTCGCTCAACGTATCCCTCCACCCCGAAATCCGAACGGGATGACAACATCCGGCACAGCGGTGAGTTGGGCCGGAGAGGCACACAGGGGAACGCTGCCCGAGAAGTTTAGGAGGCGGCAATGTCACTCAGCAGGTAAGACCGCTGTGCGTGTCCGGTACCGCGATCTCGCGTAAGTTAGCAGACCTGTGCGCTGCCTGCAATAGGAAAAACGACCGCACCCGGCGATTCATTGAGGCGAGAGGATTCCGACAGTGGGCGGGATGGCAAAAAGGTCGAAGGCTAGCGAACGGCACAGCACAGAAGATTAGAAGAATGTGATATGCTCACGATTGCGAGGACGTGCAACCAACTCGCTTGACATCGCCTTTTTGCAGCACAGACCATGAGAAAGATCGGACTAAGACAAATCGCAAAGCTAGCAAACGTCTCTCTGGGGACTGTCGACCGCGCCCTAAATGGCCGGAAGGGCGTTAACAAGAGTACAAGGAAGCGTATCTTCGAGATTGCGGAGAAAGCAGGCTATAGACCAGATCCGGCGGCGCGTGCGTTGTCTTTGGGACGGGTACCGATCCTGGTGGGAGTTTGCATCCCACGGGAGATTCACTATTACTTTGACGAGTTACTGCGCGGCATCCTAACAGAAGCCAGCAGGCTGGAGCGACTAGGAGTCCGGGTTCTCTATCGTCCAACCGCGCGACTCGGCGCCGAGGAAGTTGAAAGGTTTACGGAGTTGTTGAACCATGAGGTCCAAGCTATCCTTATCGCTCCTGGCGATCTTGCAAAACTGACCCCTGTCATTGATGAAGCTGAGAAAAAGAACGTGCGAGTGGTCTGTGTGGACAGCGATGCGCCTGCCAGCGCTCGATCAACCGTAGTCTCCGTGAACGCGGAAATCGCTGGCAAGGTGGCGGCCGAACTTATGAGTTGCTTCGTCATACCCCACTCGCAGGTGGCGATTGTCACAGGGATGCTGGCCACGGAAGACCACGGCAAGAAGACGAAAGGCTTCTCCGAGCTATATCCGCAATTAAGTAATGGCGGAAGAGTGGTTAAGGTGGTTGAGGCCCATGAGGAGGAGGAAGAGGCCTTTCAAAAGTGCTTTGCACTCCTCCGACGATACAGGTCTCTCGCTGGTCTTTATGTTAACACGGTTAATTGTCTCCCAGTTTGTCGGGCAATCTGTGCCCATGGACTCTCAGGCAAGATCGCGCTCATCACGACCGATCTGTTTGCAGGCATGATTCCATATTTCGAGAAGGGCACAATTCGCGCCTCCATACACGGACGCCCCTTTGTTCAGGGAGAGCTCGCCATGCGGTTGGTGGTCGATCACATTGCGAACCATCGTCCCTTCCCGCCGTTCTACTACGTATCCCCCCATATTGTTCTGAAGTCCAACCTCTACGCTTTTCGCGAAACTCGATACTCTGACGGCGAAGTTGGTCTTGTAGCTCCATCCCGCGACCAGATCCTTCCGTGGGACGGTCCTCCCCAGCCAACCGCCGACATAATGACCGGCGAGCCCAGACTGAGTCCAAAATAAGGAATCTTGTCTGTCCTCGATTTTTGAGCGTTGCTAACGACACTTCTCCAAAATGTCTTGACAAGGGGATTTTTAATGGTATGGTAAGCACTCGGTACCGGTACCGTCATGGAAGATGTCTAAATCGCAGGAGGATCAAAAATGGCTTATATTGTGCGGTTTGTTCAACATTATCATCCGGAGCAGCGCGCGGCCTTTATGGAAGTGGAAGCCAAGTTCGCTGCCATGGAGCAGCGCCGAACTGATTGGCCGAAAGGGCGACGTTCTCAGCCTTTTGCTGGGCGCGAACCATCGCACACCCTCATTTGGGAGTCCGAGTTTCCATCCCTCGCAGAAGCTGAAGGGGCTCTTTCAAAGATCTCAACGGATGCCGAACACGCAGCCCTGTTCGCGGAGCAGGCGCCTTACATGACCACATCCTACGCAGAAATCAATGAAATCCTTGACTCCTGTCGATAGTGAAGGTTGATCGTAATCGCGACTGGGCAGACCTTGAGCTGGGTTCGAGGACCGTGAGGAATCACCGTCTGCCGCTTTCAAATCCACAGACCAGGGCCTCAGTGGCCAAAGTCGGCATGGAATCCTGATGGTGGTCTCTCTTCGTGTTACGATAGAACCCCAGATCTGATGGGCGATGGCGTCACTGCATTGTCTCAAGGTCAATTGCTTGCTATAGAATTCGAAATCATCTGGACGGAGGTAGAGCATGAGTCACGTTGCCCTCAGGGACCTCTATAAATGGTGCAACGTCCCTGCTGAAAAGCTACCTGAACGCCACGATTTGCGCGTTCGTTTCCGTATCGTGCGCGACTCTGATGAGATGGGTCAATTGATGGCGCGTGAATTCCTCGAATTGATCCAAGAAAACAACACATTGAAGAGTCCGACGCGGGCTATTGTTCCCTGCGGGCCGAATTGCTGGTATAGGCCTTTCACCGAAATGGTGAATTCCAAGGGGATTTCGCTTCGGCATTTATTTGTCTTCCATATGGATGAATGTCTGGATTGGCAGGGTCATCCGCTGCCGACGAATCATCCGTACAATTTTCGTACCTTCATGGAGAAGCATTTCTACGGAGGCATCACGGCTGACCTTGCGGTTCCGGAATCTCAAAGGTTCTGGCTGCTACCCTCAACCATCGATCGCGTCCGTGCGGCCCTGGAACAGGCGCCGGTCGACGTCACAATTGGAGGCTGGGGACAGGATGGTCATATCGCTTACAATCAGGCTCGCAGACACCCCTTCAGCCACTTAGCTCTCGATGACGTGGCCAATTCAACCATCCGCGTTCAGGAGAACAACCTGGATACGGTTCTGGCCCTGGCCCAACGAACCTTTGGGGCTGCTTATCAGTTCGTCCCGCCGATGTCCGTGACGCTGGGCGTTCGTGAGTGCTTATCTGCAAAACGTGTCCGGGTATATAGCGACACAGGTGCCTGGAAGCAAACTGCGCTGAGAGTGGCGTTGTTTTCAGAACCGACGCCGGAGTACCCAATGACCCTATTACAGCGACACCCTGACGCGATCGTCACTGCGACACTTGAGACGGCCCGTCATCCTGTAAGCGAGCACCCCGAGTGGGAGCTCTTTTGATTCCGGAGTTAAAGGGTTCAAGATGCCTCCGCGAACACTGCAATTCAATCCTCATTCTCCGTACCGGCGGCTGGTTGGAGTCGGCGGTATCGGGACTGGCCTTTTCTTTGCGCTGGAAGGCCAACATACTCTGGGCCGGAATGAAAGCCGCCCAGCCCGGTTACTGAATATTCGCGATTACTGCAAGCTTCACATCATCAGTCATTACATTGCCATTCTGCTCGGTGCCGAGCCAAGCGGCTCGCCTTTTCATGTTGTCCCCGTCGGCAAGGTGGGCGACGATGACGCGGGCCGTCGGATGATTCAAGAAATGGCTGCTGTCGGCATGGACACCCAATACGTCGATATCCTCCACGACAGGCCGACCCTCCTCAGTGTATGCTTCCAATATCCCGACGGTTCGGGCGGGAATGTCACGACCAGTGAATCCGCCGCCTCTGCATTGACGCACGGCGATGTCGATCGGTGCGCTGAACTTCTAGCCTCCGGGGACTCACACAGTATCGCCTTAGCAGCGCCGGAAGTGCCTATTGAGACGCGTGACCACCTGCTGAAGCTGGCGGATCGTCATCACGCATTTCGCGCAGCCTCTTTTACCTCGTCGGAAATGCAGACGGCCGGCAGGGAAGGCATGTTGTCCCATGTTGACCTGTTGGCCATGAACGAAGATGAGGCTGGAATGCTCGTCGGTATGACCTTCGACGCTGCCAACGCTCAGGCCTTTCTTGACCGCTGTGCTGACACGCTCCGGGCCTACCAACCCCTTATCCAGATAATCGTCAGTTTCGGGAAGCAGGGAGCCTTCGCCTTTGCCCACGGGACTTGGGACTACTGTCCGGCAGCAAATGTTCCGGTGGTCAGTACGGCTGGAGCCGGCGACGCATTGCTGGCTGGAGTACTATCGGCAATCGCCGTGGGAATGCCTTTCATCAGGCCCGGCCCGGCTCGAACGTCCTTTTCCGATCGTCCACTGGAGAGCGCCCTCGATTTCGGCGCGCTTTTGGCGGCGTACACTGTTACCTCACCTCACACCATTCATCCTGATGCGAATCTTGAAACACTTCTGTCTTTCGGCCACAAGCTGGGTATAACTTTTTCAAGCGCGCTGACGCGTTACTTTGAGCCATTAACCTGTGAGGGAGGCTCGGACTGAGCCTCAGACATCATGTGGGACAGACTCCCGCCCTACGATCCCAGCGCCCGCTGCATACGACGATGTTATCGGCGAATTGGAGTGGAAATAAATGGCTTGACACGCGCAGTTTTGTGTGTTAAAAAGTCGCTGAGCGTGACCGGTACCGCTCAAAGCGAACCCATATGTTATGCCTCCGATTTTAACCGCATTTGCGTGCGATCTCGGAAAGGAGAGTGCTTCGATGCGAGGACGAGGTTCTTGTCTACGGTTTTTCTTAGCCCTGGCGATGCCTGCGGCCTTTATTTTTTCCAGCGTAAAGGTTCACGCCCAAGTTGATTCCGGCGCCATTTATGGGACGGTCAAGGACCAATCCGGGGCGGTGGTCCCAGGAGCGAAAGTCACGGCGACCAGCCAAGAGACAGGACTTTCAGTTTCGACGGTGACGGCGTCGGATGGCAACTTTGCGTTCACTCCAATTAAGATTGGCACGTACACTCTGACCGCTGAGTACACAGGCTTTCAAAAGCTGATTCAGAAGGATGTCACAGTGGAGGTGCAACAGCGGGTAGCCATAGACTTGATCCTCCAACCCGGCATGGTGAACCAGACGGTCGAGGTGACGGGCGCGCCTCCAGCACTTCAGACCCAGGACGCATCCGTTGGACAAGTGGTTGGCACGCGGGAAGTGAACGATCTGCCGCTTAACGGAAGGAATTTCACGTTCCTCGCGCAGCTCTCCGCGGGTGTGACCCAGGGTCAGGAGGACACGCGTGGCTTGGGTGCGACTGGAAGTTTCTCGGCTAATGGCGAGCGGCCGGCCCAGAACAACTACGTCCTGGACGGAATCGACAACAACGCCGACCTGGTCGATTTTCTGAATGGCACGGCCTTCGTGGTCATCCCACCCATCGACGCCATCCAGGAATTCAAGATTCAGACGAACGACTACAGCGCGGATATGGGGCGGTCGGCGGGCGCGGTGATGAACGCCACCATCAAGTCGGGAACCAATCAATGGCATGGCGACGTCTACGAATTCCTTCGCAATGACAAGCTCGACGCTGCCAATTTCTTCGAGAACGCGGGCAATGAGAAGAAAGGCGAATTTCGGCAAAATCAATTCGGCGGCACGCTGGGTGGCCCGCTCCGGAAGAACAAGACCTTCGTTTTTGGCGACTATCAAGGAACACGGATTCGCCAGGCTTTCCCCTGGCTTACTACCGTTCCGACCGATCTGGAACGCTCCAGTGGGTATACGGATTTTGCTGACCTGATCGCCGGGCAGGGGAGTCCAATGCAGGCCGACGACCTGAATCGGGTATTCCCGTTAGGAACGATCTTCGATGCGTCGACGACACGAAGTGTCACGGCGGGGAGCGTAGATCCGGTCACCGGGCTGACTGCCACGGGAAGCGGCTTCGTTCGCGACCCGTTTGTGGCGGCAGGAGGGCCGTCCATCGTCGGCACGACCAACTTCATGGGGGCGTGCCCCAGCGGCACCAATTGCTACCTCAACCAGCTTCCGGCGGCACGCCTCGATCCTAATTCCGCCAAGCTTTTAAACCTCTATCCGGCCCAGGACGTGCCCGGCCTGTTTAACAATTACGCCAGTAATCCGATAATCCAAAACAACGTCAATCAGTTCGACATTCGAGGGGACGAGAACTTTAGCGAGCGCGACAGCATGTTTGCCCGGTTCAGCTATTCCGACAATCCGCAGTTTCTTCCCGGGCCGTTCAAGGGAATCGCTGATGGCGGGGCCTTTGCTCAAGGCTATCAGACTGCCACCTCGGTGAACATTGCCGCTAGCGAAACTCATACGTTTTCTCCGACCACCATAAACGAAGCTCGAGTGGGCTTCAGCCGGATCGGCGCGTCGCGAAAGCAGCCGTTTGCGACGGACACCTCAAACGTTCCGGCGCAATACGGTATTCAGGGAATCCCCCAAGTGCCTTCGAACGGCGGCCTGCCGACCGTCATCATCTCGGGACTGGGCCAACTGGGAAGCAACGGCTACCTGCCTTCGGTGGAAGTCAACTCGACGAGCCAGCTTACGGAAAACCTCACGCACATACACGGGAAGCACACTTTTAAAGCCGGGTTCGAAGGTCAGCACGTCCGCTTCACGATTCTCCAACCTGCGTGGGGGCGCGGCGATTGGAGCTATGACGGAACATACAGCGACGCGCCGAATTTGCCTGCCGGGCTTACTGGCGCCGCCCAACTGCTCCTGACGCCCATTCCCAGCACGGTTCCGAGCGCTCCGGGCGCTGGGGATTACATTGGCGGCGCCGATTTCGTGGCCGCGTCCAATTTTGCGAATACGGATATGGGCCGGCACTACTATGCCAGCTATATCCAAGATGACTGGAAAGTTACGCCCAAATTGACGGTGAACCTGGGGCTGCGCTGGGAGTACTTCGGGCAAATTAAGGAGAGATATGGTGCGCAGTCGAACTGGCTGCCCGCAAGCGCCTCAGCGCCTGCGCAGTTTCTGGTTCCCCAGTCCCGCTGCGATTCCACCTCTGCCTCGTCACCTTTCCAGACCGCCCTTGCCCTGGATCACATCAACTACGTTTGCTCCGACGTTGCAGGGCTCGGTCACTCGCAGAACACGAACTTTGCGCCGCGGGTGGGATTTGCCTATCGGTTCACTCCGAAACTCGTAGCGCGCGGAGGCTACGGGATTTTTTATGGCGGTTTTGAAAACTCCGTGGTAGAAACTTACGTCGATTTCCCCTTCCAGTACGCCCTCCAATACGGAACGGTAGTTACGGATCAGCCGATCATTGTAACCGGCGGTTCCACGCCAACGGCCTCGAATATTGCGACGGTTGGCAATGGATTCTCTTCGATCCCCTTAACACCGAACGCCGTCAGCCCGGGCTTGGTGTCGTTGACCGGCGAAGACTACCACATGAAGACCCCGTACACGCAGGGGTATAACTTTACGCTCCAGTACGAACTGACGCCGAACCAGACGGTTTCACTCGGGTATGTGGGAAACACGGTGCGGCACATGGGCAGTTACATCGGCATGAATCAGCCCGGCGTGATCCTGCCTGCAGGGTATGCGAACCCGCTCGCTTTTTATCCTTACCCTGATTTCTCCACCAGCACCGTGTATACGAGCATGGCGAGCGACAGCTACTACAACTCCATGCAGTTGAACTACGAGCGGCGTTTCAGCCAGGGCCTCCAGATGCTGGCCAACTTCTCCTGGGCGAAATGCCGAACGGACGCGGTAGACGTGCTGAACGGCACAGCTCACAGCGGTTACCGGGCCCCGCTCTTACCGGGCTTCGGCATCCAGGGGGATTACGGCTTGTGCGACTTCCAAATCCCCCACGTCGTCCACGCCAGCGGCATCTATGAACTGCCCGTCGGCAAGGGCAAACGGTTCCTCAACTCGGCCCATGGGGTGACCGACGCGGTCCTGGGTGGCTGGCACACCAACTGGATTTTGACCCTGCAAGACGGCCAGCCCATGACGGTCGGGTGCGCAAGCTCGACCTCGGCGACTTTCGGGTGCGATGCGCTGCTGGTCCCGGGCCAGAGCGTTACCGCCGGGCCGCACAACGTCGACCACTGGATTAACCCCAATGCGTTCGCAACACCGCCGCTAGCCACCGCTGTGGGCCAGAGCGATTATACGCCTCTGGGTGGCGCGCCATCGCAGTTCCTGGGACCAGGCTTTCACCGCATGGACGCGTCATTCTTTAAGGAGTTTTCGACTTCTGAAAAGACGCATTTGGAGTTTCGCGCCGAAATCTTCAATCTATCAAACCATCCCAATTTCTCCCCGCCTGGGTTTAGTGGGAATGGCGTACAGGCAGCACCCGGCTCGCTGAATTACACCTCGCCCAGTACCTTCGGAAAAATATCGTCGACACGCGACTTGCAAAACGACCAGCGGGAGATTCAGTTTGCGCTCAAGTTTTATTTCTGACGGCCACTTCAGAGGTAGAATCTCCTTTACGCGGCGCCCTTCGGGCGCCGCTTTTGTTGGGGATTGTCTTGATGGGTAAGGTGGGCGATGCAGCGTAATCGCTATCGATTTTCCAATCCAGGAAAGAGGCAATCGGCGCAACTCTTCGGCCGGCTGTTGCGTATTGGTTTGTTGTCCGGAGCAGTTCTAACCTCTCAACTACAGTCCGTGTGGCCCCAAGCAAGGGCCCAAGGCACGCCCGGTGAGCACACCTCCGCGGATGCTCAGCTATTCTTTCAGGAGGCTGAGCGGCATCTTCGCCAAGGCGATACGGAAAAGGCTATTGCCGCTGCCCGTGAAGGGCTGAAGAACGCACCCCAGGACGTTGCAGGGTGGAACCTCCTCGGGCTCGCTTACACTCAGCAACAGGATTTGACGCAAGCCGTGGCCGCGTTCGAGCGGGCGCTGGCAATCGCTCCCCATTCCGCCAGGACCCATATCAATCTGGGGAACACTTATTTTGCGATGGGCAAGCTGGACCGTTCCGAGAACGAATTTCGCGCCGCCTTGCGCGACAAACCGCAGGATCGCGACGCGGCCTATAACCTGGGGATGGTGCTGCTCGCGCGGGGCGACGCGCAGCATGCGATTCCCGTTTTGCAACAAATCCGTCCGCCGGACGTCAGCACTCAAATCGCACTCGTCCAAGCATACTTCCAAGCACGTCGACGGGAAGAAGCTCTCGCACGGGCCCTCGCAGTGTCGAAGCAAGCGAAGAACGACGTCCGGCCGCACGTCTCGCTTGGAATACTCCTCGCTCGTGAAAGGGAGTACGACGCGGCAATCCATGAGCTGGAGTTGGCAGACTCGCTAAGCCCGCGGACCCCGGAAATCCTCCACAATCTTGGGCAGGCTTACTATCGGACTAAGCGCTACGACAAAGCCGAAGAGGTTTTGAAGCGCGCCCTGTCGCTGAGTCCCAATTCGCCGGATACCCTCTATGTCCTCGCCCAGGTTTACGCCGCCGAGCAAAAGGATGTGCAGGCACTCGAACTTCTGACACGCGCGCGTCAGCTAGCCCCCGAAAACACCGATATCATCTTCCTGATCGGGCGGCTCAGCATGATGCAGGCGTATTACGAGGACGCCATTCGGATCCTCGAGGAAGGTGTGAAGCTCGATCCACGCCGGCCAGACCTCCGGGCCGCCCTGGGAGAAAGCTACTTCAGTGCGGGGAAAGTTCCCAAGGCAACCGAGGAATTTGAGAAACTAATCGAGATTGATCCTTCCGCCTCATCCTATGCCTTCATGGGGCTCTGTTATCGCCACCTCAACAGGTTCGATGACGCCCGGAAATACTTTGAGGAAGGGTTGAAAAAGGACCCGCGCAACGGCGTGTGTCTGTATAATCTCGGATTTATTGAAAGCAAGCAGGGGAATTACCCGCAGGCGGAAAAGTTACTGGAAGAATCGTTGAGGTCCAGCCCTGACTATAGTGACGCGTATTATGAGCTGGGAAAGGTGAAGATCGCCGAAAGAAAGTACGACGAGGCCATTCCCTTGCTGCGAAAATGTGCTGCTCTGGCGACAAAAAAGGCGCAGGTTTACTACAATCTCTCGAACGCTGAACGCCACACACACCAGGATGCTGCCGCCGTGCGGGACATGAAGGTGTTCCAGACCCTCTCCAAAGATGAGGCCAACGCACCTTATCCGTTTCAGCATTTCCTGGAAGCGTTGGATCAACGCGCGTCCCTGCCACCGAGACAAAAAGCGGAAATCGACTTGCAAGAACTCTTGCGCATGGACGCCCGAAACCCTAACGACCCCCGCACCCTTTATCTGTTGGTGGAAACCTACTTGAAACTCGGGCGCGTTGCGGAGGCTCGCCAGAGAGCCTCCCAGCTTGACGAGGCGAGCGGAAGAGACGTTCGAACGGAGTTGGGGGCTGGGACTCTTCTGGCTCGTTACGGACTGTTTTCCGATGCCCTCCAGCACTATCAGGCTGCGCTCCAGGCTGATCCTGCGTCGGATGACGCGAAATACAACCTCGCCAATGCGTATTTCCAGTTGCGGGATTATGGCCACGCATTGGACGCTGTCTTGCTATGCTCGCGCGAGGGTCAGGAAGACGGAGCCACTTTATCCTTGCTGGGCGATATCTACTCGCATCTGGGGCGAACCTCGGAGGCGGCGAACGCGTTCGAGAAGGCCATCGCCAAGAACCCCGACAACGATCAGGGATACCTCTCCCTCGCCCTGGCCGAACTACGTGCGGGGAATACCGCAGCCGCTGGTCAGGCACTCCAGCGTGGCTTGCAGCAAGCTCCGAATTCAGGGCAAATTCTTTGGGGACTGGGGGTACTGGCAGTCCTCGAAGGCGCGACCGATCGGGCTGAATCCTACCTGCGAAGGGCCTTGGACCTGATGCCTGAATGGCACGGCAGCTATGAAACGCTCGAAATGCTATATGTTCAGACTGGTCAGGGCGAAAAGGCCCAAGATACACTCGAACTAGAAGCGCCAATTTCCCCTGACAAAGGACGAGTGCCCGTCGGCCCAGCGGAGTCTCAGAAATCTCACGTCCTTTCCGCGGAGGCGCGCCGTGAATTCCTTCAAAAGGCGCTCACACTCGCCGACGAGATGGAGTGATTGTGTTGCTCCGTAATCGATGTCTTTCCATCGGGACCGTGGTCGAGACTCTTGACACACTGAATCGGAGTTCCGTGGAGGTTAGCTAAACAATGGACGCAAACGAGCGAGTTAGAGGATTCAAGCGCGGTCTCGCGTGCACCGTCGTGGTAATGGTCTCGGTCCTTGGCCAAGCGACCGGGTCCGCGCAGATGCCCGGACAGGCACTTCCCAACCTGCCGCAGATAACAGTAGAGCAGACCGAGTTCGGTCTTCGCGCAAATATCGCCCGGGAGGTTGTGGACGTCACTGTCTGCCGGGATTCCGTGATCCATGTTGTGGCGTCTCCTGACGGGCCGTTGCCAGCGGAGCGTCTACGGCCCTGGATGCTGAACCAGCAGGACGCCTGCCCCGGAGCCCCATTCCGCTTTGTGGAAAACGGCAGCGTGGCCACGATCGCCACATCGGAACTGAAGGTCGAGTTGTCCCTCCAACGGGGACACCTGACTTTTCAGACTGCGGCCGGCGACCGGCTTTTGCAGGAAGGCAATTCCGTCCCGAGAACCTATGAACCCACCGAGGCCAATGGCGAGAAGACCTACAGAATAACCGACCGGTTTTCCCTCGAAGCGATGGAGGCTGTGTACGGGCTTGGCCAGCACCAAAGCGGGATGTTCAATTATCGCGGCGCTACCGTTGAGTTGGCACAGGATAATACCGACGTGGCCATTCCGGTGATGCTCTCGACCAAAGGCTATGCGCTGATGTGGAATACCGCAGCCTTTAGCTATGTCGACAACCGTTTTCCTCTCGACCTGGAGTTGACCTCGATAGCCGGCAAGTCCGTGGATTACTACTTTATTTACGGTCCGGAGATGGACCAGATCATTCATCTCTACCGGTCGTTGACGGGCCATTCACCCCTCCTGCCGAAGTGGGCGTACGGCTTCTTCCAGTCGAAAGACCGGTACGTCTCGCTGGACGAGATCAGACAGATTGCCGGCAGGTATCGCGAGGAGCACATTCCGCTCGATGCCATGGTTCAGGACTGGTTCTGGTGGAAGGTGGAGGGCGATCCGGTTTTCAATTCCAATTACCACGACGTAAGTGCCGATCTGCAGGCGTTGAACCGGGAACACGTTCACGCCATGATCTCGGTTTGGGGGCTTTTCGATCCGCGTTCCGAGAATTACCGCATTATGACCGCGCATCAGTTCGATGTTCCTGGCGCGCATGTCTATGATGCCACCAACCCCGCGGCGCGAGACTTCTACTGGGACAATCTTGTAGGCAGACTCTTCTCGATGGGCTGGGATGCGTTCTGGCTCGACAGCGCTGAGCCGGAAGAATACTGGCCGCACTTCGGCGACGCGATTCTCCGCAACAAAAGGGTGGCGATCGGCAATGGGGCCGAGTACACGAACGTCTTTCCACTGATGCACACGCTGGGCGTGCAGCAGCACTGGAAGGCAGCGAGCGAGCAGAAGAGGGTGTTTCTTCTGACGCGGTCGGCGTTTTTGGGCCAGCAGCGCGTAGGCGCAGCCGTCTGGTCCGGCGACGTGTACAGCACGTGGTGGGGGCTCTCGCACCAGGTCCCGGCGGGACTCAACTTCGCTCTGTCAGGGTACCCGTACTGGACTACCGATATCGGAGGATACTGGCCGGCATACAACGGCACCACGCAAGAACCCGACTACCAGGATCTCTACGCCCGTTGGTTCGAGTTCGGAGCGTTCTGTCCGATATTCCGTACGCATGGTCATCGGCCGCAAAATGAGATATGGACCTATAAGGCGGTCGAGCCCATCCTCATTCAGTACGACAAGCTGCGCTACCGGCTGATGCCGTACATTTATTCGCTGGCATGGAAAGTGGCCAGCGACGACTACACGATCCAGCGGCCGCTGGTGATGGACTGGCGCACCGATCCCAGAACCTGGAATGTCGGTGACCAGTTCATGTTCGGCCCTGCG
>Ga0326727_10006045_pt1 | contig 33694 bp, 24 predicted proteins | sample MB2enrmetagenome_FD_207643 | JGI IMG/M metagenome (GOLD analysis project Ga0326727, IMG submission 207643) | Lab enriched peat soil microbial communities from McLean, Ithaca, NY, United States - MB29MY | ecosystem: Environmental > Terrestrial > Soil > Wetlands > Peat | place: USA: New York...
GGTCGATACAGGCACCAGAATGGAAGGCCCGCTCCATGCTTCGTCCTCGATCACATGGTTCGTAGTGTCCTGGTTCGCCGTGAATCGTAACCTGGCCTCCGCCCGGCCCAGCCCGATATTGTGCGGCGCGACCTTATCAACGATGTTGTTGACACGCAGATTCGCGCACAGTTTGCCGAAGGTCTCTGGCACCGGTTCAATCGATACAACTCGCGCTCCCAGAGCGCCCGCGGCCAACACCGTGTAGACACCGACGTTTGCACCGACATCGACAAAGAGGTCACCCTCTCGCAGCAGGTGCAGGAGGAGAGAACAATCGGCAAAGTCGCTGAGACCCGTATAGATCTGCTGCGTTGCCCCCGTCATGCCGGGAGAGATGAGCAGAGACGTCTGGTTGACAAAGGGGACGAGGACCGCTCCAGGCACGAGCCGGCTGCCCACCTGCCACCTCACGTACCGCACCATAGCTCTCCAGCGATTGGAAGCGTTCAAAGGATGTTTCAGGATGGCGCGAAGGGTTTTATACAGTGCAATCATAGAAGGCCGCAGGCTTCGAACTCACTGGTGCGTTGCATTGCGTTTCGTAGATTAACAATCGACGATAGCCCACGCAGCCAGAGGAAATGGACGTGTTCAGGAGCGCGACAAATCGCCGGCCGCGGCAATTCACTGCTGCCTTATCCAGCCTTCTCGAGCAGTGTCAGCAGGGTCAGACTGTGCTTCTTCACCATCTCTGCCGTGATTGTCAGGTCGCCGGCCTTCTTGTTGCCGGGCACATAGTACATCAGGTCCAGCATCAGCTCTTCCAGGATCATGCGCAGCCCGCGCGCCCCCACCTTGCGTTGCAGCGCCTCTCGCGCAATCTCCTTGGCTGCGTCGTCGGAGAACGTCACCTTCACGCCCTCGTAGTCGAACAGCTTGGCATACTGCTTCAGGAGCGCATTGCGCGGCTTGGTCAGGATCTCGATCAGCGCCGATTCATCCAGCTCGTCCAGCACCCCGAGCACCGGCAGCCGTCCCACAAACTCCGGAATCAATCCATACTTCAGCAGGTCCTGCGGCTCCGTCTGGCGCAGCAACTCGCCGTCTCTCTGCGCCCGGATCGGAGTTACCTCGCCCTCCTTCGCATCCGGGTCTGCGATCGCGCGGAAGCCCAGCGCCTTCTTGCCGACGCGCCTCCCAATAACCTTCTCCAGCCCCACAAACGCCCCGCCGCAGATGAACAGAATGTTGGTCGTGTCCACCGCCGTGAACTCCTGGTGCGGATGCTTACGCCCACCCTGCGGCGGCACATTCGCCACCGTTCCTTCCAGAATCTTCAGAAGCGCCTGCTGCACCCCCTCGCCCGACACATCGCGCGTAATCGAAGGGTTCTCGTCCTTGCGCCCGATCTTGTCGATCTCGTCGATGTAGATAATCCCGTTCTGCGCCCGCGTCACATCGCCTTCGGCCGCCTGCAGCAGCTTCAGAATGATGTTCTCGACGTCCTCGCCCACATATCCCGCTTCGGTCAGCGTGGTCGCGTCCACAATCGCGAACGGCACATCCAGCATCTTGGCCAGGGTCTGCGCCAGCAGCGTTTTGCCCGAACCGGTCGGGCCGACCAGCAGAATATTCGACTTTGTCAGCTCCACATCGCCGCCGCGCACATCGCCGGCGCGCGTCTTGTTCATCTGGATGCGCTTGTAGTGGTTGTATACCGCCACCGCCAGCTTCTTCTTGGTCTGCTCCTGCCCAATCACGTACTCGTCCAGAAATGCCTTTACCTCTTGCGGCTTGGGAAGCTGCGTCGGCGTAGCCCCTGGCAGCGCCTCACCCCGATCGTCCTCCAGAATCGAGTTGCACACCCCCACGCACTCATCGCAGATGTAGGCCCGTGGATAGTCGGATGGCGACGAGATAAGCTTCGCCACTGCGTCCTGCGATTTGTGGCAGAATGAGCAGCGAAGCGATTCGTCTGAACCGCGGGACGTTTTCATGGTTGCGGCAACTCCTCGGGAACTACTAGAAGTCTACACCGGAATTCACATAGGTCCCACTACACGGAAGTCACCGAGATACCCCTTTATGGGTACTCACTTCAGTACTGGGAGCTGAACGCTCCGAGTTCCAACCTGCAAGAACTGTCCTTCTTGTCCTGATCGCAGCCGAAGGGAAAAATCCCCGTATTTTGTTTTTGCTCTCACCTCAGAACACGAAACCCCGGTCGACTGGGCCGGGGTCTCGGCACCCAACAGTTCAGAGCCTACGTTCGTGGCCGGTCGATGATGTCGTCGATGATGCCGTACTCTTTCGACTGCGCCGCCGTCATGATGAAGTCGCGTTCCACGTCGCGCTCGATGCGCTCCAGCGACTGCCCCGTCGATTTGCTGATCAGCTTGTTGGTTATCTCGCGGATGCGCAGAATCTCCCGCGCGTGGATGTCGATGTCGGTGGCCTGCCCGCTCAGGTTGCCCATGGACGGCTGGTGAATCAGAATGCGTGCATTGGGCAGCGCGAACCGCTTGCCCTTCTTGCCCGCCATCAGCAGAAACGCCCCCATCGACGCCGCCTGTCCGATGCAGAACGTCTGCACATCGTTCTTGATGTACTGCATCGTGTCGTAGATCGCCAGGCCCGCCGTGATCGAACCGCCCGGCGAGTTGATGTAAAGCTGAATGTCCTTCTCCGGGTCCTCGCTCGTCAGGAACAGCAACTGCGCGATGATGACGTTGGCTATGTTGTCGTCGATCGGCGTGCCCAGAAAGATGATGTTGTCGCGCAGCAGACGGCTGTAAATGTCGTAGGCGCGTTCGCCCCGGCTCGTCTGCTCGATCACCATCGGTACTAATCCCATGTCGCTCCCCCTCTTGCTCTCTGTCTTGCTGACTCACTGAGTTGCTGATTCGCCGACTATAACATTTCTCGCAAAGGATGGCTCAGGGAGTTGCGACGACGCCGAGCTCGGTGAGCAGGAAGGCGTAGTCGAAGGCAATCTCCTTGAGGTAGTCGTAGCGGCCGGAGGCCCCGCCATGGCCGGCATCCATGTTGATGTGAAGGAGCAGCGGCGTGGCGTTGGTCTTAAGGGTGCGCAGCTTGGCGACGTACTTGGCCGGCTCCCAGAACATCACCTGCGAGTCGTTGAGGCTGGTCTTGACCAGCATGGCCGGGATGGGCGTGGGTTGGCCTTCGGAGGACTTGAAAACGTCGAGGTTTTCATACGGCGAGTAGGAGAGCATCCTGGCGAATGCATCAGGCTCGTTGGGGTTGCCCCACTCCTCGTACTCGGCGACGGTGAGCGGCAGGGTGGCGTCGAGCATGGTGTTCATCACATCGACGAAGGGGACGTGAGACAGCACGACGCGGAAGAGGTTGGGCTTGCCGGAGGCGGCGGCGAGATTGACGACCGCGCCCATCAGGAGTCCGCCGGCGCTGCCGCCCTCGATGGCGACTTTGTTGGCGTTGCCGTATCCGCGCATGACGAGTTGCTCGGCGGCGGCGATGAAGTCGGTGAAGGTGTTGCTCTTGAGGGACATCTTGCCTGCGTCGTGCCATGCATCGCCCAGTTCGCCGCCGCCGCGGATGTGGGCGTAGGCCATGACGACGCCGCGGTCGAGCAGCGCGAGGCGCGCAGGGCTGAAGCCGACTGGCAGGGGGTAGCCATACGCTCCGTAGCCGTAGACGTAGAGGGGGTTGATGGCGATGCGGCGGAAGCGGTCGCGGCGGTAGACGATGGAGATGGGGACCAGAGTGCCGTCGGAGGCAGTGATCCAGAGGCGCTCGGAGGCGTAGTGGGCGGGATTGAAGCCGCCGGGGACCTGCTGCTGCTTGAGCAGCTTCGACTGGCCGATGGGGAGAGCGGAGTCGGCGCGGGCGACGTTGTACTCGTAGACCGAGGGCGGCGAGACGAGCGACTGATAACTGTAGCGGAAGACGTCAGTGGAGAAGATGCGGTTGACGTGCGCGGCGGCGGAGTAGGTGGGCTCGGGAAAGGCGATCTCTACCGGGGCTTCGAGCCGATTGTCCGGGGTGAAACGCAGGACCTCCAGCGTGGGCAGGCCGAGCTTGCGGCGCGTGGCGACGGCGAAGCACTGGAAGAGGTCGAAGTCTTCCAACGGGCAGTCTGCATCGAGCGGAACCAGCTCCTGCCAGTGGTCGCGGCCAGGCGTGGCGGCGGGTGCGGTGACGACACGGAAGTTCTTGCCCGCGTCGTTGGTGCGGATGGTGAAGAGGCCGTCCCGATGGTCCGGGTAATACTCCTGTTCGTCCATGCGTGGAGCGATGAGGCGAAGGTCTGCTTGTGGCTCGTCGGCTGGCAGGAAGCGGACCTCGTTGGTGGTGTGGCTGCCGGACTCGATCATGAGGTAGAGGCCGTCTCGGGTGCGGGAAACACCGAGGTTGAAACGCTCGTCCTCTTCGTGGAAGACGAGGTTGTCTTCGGCGGCGGTTGCGCCGAGGGTATGGCGCAGGATGCGGTCCTGGCGCTTGGTGGTCTCGTCCTCGGTGGAGTAGAAGAGGGTGCGCGAGTCGGCGGCCCAGGCCAGCGAGCCGACGCGCTCCGCTGTGTCTGGGAGGTCGGCGAGCGTGCGCAGGTCGCGCAGGTGCAGCGTGTACTGGCGGAAGCCGGTGGAATCGGTGGTGTATGCGAGAAGGTTGCCATCGGGGCTGACGGCCATGGCCCCGACGTCCATGAAGGGCTTGCCCTCGGCCAGCGCGTTTACGTCAAGGATGACCTGCTCGGGCTGGGATGGATCGAAGGCGGAGTTGAGGTCGGGACTGGCTGCGGCGCGTCGGCAATGGATGGGATATTGGCTGCCCTCGACGGTGCGCGTGGAGTAGAACCAGTCGCCAAGGCGGTAGGGAACGCTCTCGTCGGTCTCCTGGATGTGGGAGAGCATCTCGTCGTACAGTTTGGTCTGCAACTCGGCGGTGGGCGCCATGACGGCCGCGGTGTAGGCGTTCTCGGCTTCCAGGTAGGCGAGCAGCTCGGGCGAGCTCTTGTCGCGCATCCAGCGGAAGTCGTCGTGCAGAGTCACACCATGCAGCGTGGTCGTGGTGGGATCGCGGCGGGCGATCGGCGGCTGAACGGGCGGATTCGATGCGGTGCTGGCGCTGGCGTGCGACATTGCTGAGTGCGACTCCCGAGTACATGGGTGGAGTTGATTGTTTGGATGGACGCTAGGAAAGAGGAATGTTGCCACTTCAGAGCATATGGAGATAGGATAACGCTCCAAGCACGGGAGTGATGTAGACAGTTGCGAACCGGGAACCAGAGCTAGGGAGTGTCGTCCAACTCGAGGAGTATTGTCATGAAGAAAATTCGTTGGATTGCGGTGGTTGGAGCGGCGGCGGCGGTGGTGCTGTCACCGGCGCTGGTTGCACAGATGGATCCGAGTCTTTCGCAGCCGAATGGTCAGCAGGGCACGGCGCCGTCGAACGGGCCGCCACAACCGGCGGACACCTCGATGCGCGAGACGCTGGGCGCTCCCGGCGTACGGGGGCAGCAGATGGTGGACCAGCAGTTTCTGCGCACGGCGACCGAGGATGGCATCGCGGACGTGAAGCTGGGACAGCTCGCCATCCAGAAGGGCGGGCCGGATGTGAAGACGCTCGCGCAGAAGATGGTGGACGACCACGAGGCGATCAACAAGGAGCTTGCGACAGTTGCCGACTCGCTGGGTGTGCTGTTGCCGAAGAAGATGAACAAGGACGACCAGGCGGAGTACGACAAGCTGAATGGCCTTTCGGGCAAGGACTTCGACACGGAGTACATCCCGTTTATCCTCAAGGCGCACTGGAAGAAGCTGCACGACTTCTACATGGAGGCGTCAGTGGCGGCTGACTCCACGCTGGCGTCGACTGTGGTCGATGCCATGAGGACGATGCACGGTCATCTTGGGCTGATCGCGGAGGTCGCGAAGAAGGATGGAATACCGTTGCCTCCTCGCCCGCCGCGTCCAGGTCCGCCGCCTCCGAATTCACCGCCTCCGCCGCCTCCTCCCGTGGCGAAGCAGTAAGGGAGCGAGTCAGGAATGCAGAAGGAGGGCCTGCGGGCCCTCTTTTTTGTGCGGGGTGAGGCACATAGGGGGCAGACCATCGGCGCTGGAAGAGAAGCAGTCAGGAGCGATCGCAGGAGTTGCTTGCCGTTTGTTCGCCATTTATTCGTTATTTGTTCGTTCTACCCCCCCCTCCCCCCCTTCCCGGGGGGATTCTGGGGGGAAGCGGTTTTGAATCATGAGGTTACCGGGCGAGTGCGGCGGTAAAGTCGTCATTCTATTGAAGTTACATCTAAGATCGTCAAAACAAATTGGTTATGGGTTGAAATAGCGGTTTTGGCGGCGGTGCGCGGCAAAGTCGTCATAGCAAAGAGCTTATTGATAACGTCTTCATTATGAATTACTTATTCGATTGAGAAAGAGCAGTTCGAGCGGGCGGCGGAGGTCTGTTCCGCGCGATCAAAGCTGCCCCTCGATGGATTTGAGCCATATATTAATTGTAGCAAGCGGAGCATAACTAGTATGCCAACTATTTTTCGGAGGGAAGTGGTTGATGGAGTGGGAGTTATGGGGATTTTTGGGGGCCGGGGGGCTTGACACGCGGATTTGCCGGGGATTTCGGGGAAAGAAAATGCGGGGGTCCCTCCACTGCGGCGGCAAAGTACGCCGCCTCCGGTCGGGATGACGGTAGTTGTGCTCCGGTCGGGATGACGGCGTAGAGCTGATCCCACCCATGCGCAAAGTGCGCGCATGAATGGGGCACCCGGGCACCCATCTTCGGTGGTTGTGCTCTCCCAGGCGCCCAAATGCGAGGCACCTGGGGCACCCGGCAAATTCAAGGGTGAGCCACTCGCCCAGCCGAAGTCGAGAAGTCACACATCCTTGCCTTTTTGTATCCCAATGCGATCATCTCGGCTGCCCGGTCGAATTCCATCGTTTTACACACGTTTCTGGGGATATCGATGACGATGTCCGGCGGATAGGCGGCCAGCTTCTGGCGGGCTATGGTGCTCTGCATGGCTTCGAAGCCCTGCATGGCGATTTCGTACGGTCCCCAATCCCGGTTGCCGCCGCCTGGAATGGATGGCTGGAGGCGGCCGATGAAACGATTGATCTTCTCACGGAAGGGGGACGAAGTGGACTGCGGTGCGGCTGATACGGCAGCAGGCCCAATCGGACTTTCAGCGGGCCCGTTCAGATTCACGGCGATGGTGCTGTCGGTTTCATCGCCAGCGGTGGGCGCGACGGGCACGGGATTCAAAATCCCTCCATCGACAAGATCGACCCCCTTGTACCTGAACGGCGTGAAGAAGAGTGGGATGGCGAAAGAGGCGCGCATGGCATCGAAGAGACTGCCCGAGCGCATCCAAACCTCCTTCTGGCCTTTCAGGTCAGAGGCGACGGCGGTAAATGAAATTGGCAGGTCTTCAATCAATTTCTCCCCCACCAGGCCGATCAGGGTGTCGACGAGTTTATCGCCTCTCACCAGTCCACTTTTATCCCACGAAAGATCGAGCAGCGCGACGATGTCGACTTTTGTCAGGGCCCGCACCCATTGCTCATACTCATCCAGTTTGCCGGCAGCGTATATGCCCCCGATGACTGCGCCGATGGAGCAGCCGACGATCGACTTGATCTTGAAGTCGTTTTCTTCGAGCCAATGAATGACGCCGATGTGCGCCAAACCACGAGCGCCGCCGCTGCCGAGAACCAGGGACACGGTCTTGCTGTTCGTCGTGGACATTTACTCATCTTATGCTTCTCACTGAGAGCCAGCGGAGACAAGTGCTGGTTGGGATCAGGCGAGGGTGAGGCCGATGCGGCGGGCGCGGGCGAGGGCGCGCGGGGAGAGCGGCTGGTTTGGCTCGTTTCCGGTGAGGCCGATCCAGAGGCGGGCGACGGGCCTGACTCCGAGATACTTCGCGGTGACGCTCAGGGCGCGCGCGGCCCCGGTGAGCAGGGGGATGCAGAAGCCGGGCATGGCAGCCGAACTGACCAGCACGGCCTTGCGGGTGATGCGCCGGTTGCGCAGCGCGGGCAATGCCTGACCCCACGGCCAGTAGGCGTAGCCAATCAGCCGCTCGGTGAACTGGCGGAAGATTGCAGTGACGTTCCAGTAGTTGACGGGCGCGCCGAGGACGAGGGCGTCGGCGGCGTCGATCTCGGTGAGTATGGATTGCAGATCGTCCTGCTGCACGCAGCAGCCGCGTTGCAGTCCGGGGGCCTGGGTGCAGCGGCGGCAGTTGGTGCAGAACTGTAGATTCCGGTCCGTGAGATAGATGGCGTGCGTTTGGGCGCCATGTTCCCGCGCGCCGGCGAGAATGGCCTGCACCGCGGAGTCGGTGGCGCCTCCCTTGCGATAGCTGCCGACGATTGCGACGACGTTTTGGGCCATGGGGAACCTCCCGTTACGCGCGAGAACAGTGTAGTCCTCGATGGTGCGGTTTGGGATGAAGGCGCGGACGGCGGCACGAAAAAAACGCTGGAGGACTGCCTTGAAGCTCCTCCAGCGTGCGCTAAGTTGGTTGGTGCGTTGGTGCAAGAACGAGCAAAAGCGAAATGCGGGGATTCTTCGCTCCGCTCAGAATGACAACTCCATTGTTGCTTCGCCAGGATGACGGCTTTCGTAACGGCTACGCTCAGGATGACGGCGACATTTCTCTAGGCGACCTCGCGGCGGTCGCGGGCGGCCTGGCGGCGGGTTAGATTTACGCTGACGATCTTGGAGACACCGGGCTCCTGCATGGTGACGCCGTAGATGATGCCGGCCATCTGCATGGTGCGCTTGGAGTGGGTCATGACGAGGAACTGAGTGGTGGCAGCCAGTTGGGTGATGAGATCGGCGAAGCGGCCGATGTTGGCCTCGTCGAGCGGGGCGTCCACCTCGTCGAGCACGCAGAAGGGCGCGGGCTGGAACTGGAAGATGCCGACCAGCAGGCCGAGCGCGGTGAGGGCCTTTTCGCCGCCGGAGAGGAGCATGATGTTCTGCAGCTTCTTGCCCGGGGGCGAGGCGACGATGTCGATGCCGGAGTCGGCGGAGTTCTCCTCGTCGGTGAGGCGCATGAAGGCCTGGCCGCCGCCGAAGAGCTTGGCGAAGGTGGCGCCGAAGTTGCGGTTGATGACCTCGAAGGCGGCGTCGAACTTGACGCGGGATACCTCGTCGATCTCGCGGATGGAGGCCTGGGTGTTCTGGATGGACTCGAGCAGATCGCGGCGCTGGGTTTCGAGGAAGGCGTGGCGCGCGGCGGTCTCGTGGTACTCCTCGAGCGCCATCATGTTGACCGGGCCCATGGCCTCGAGGCGCTGCCTGAGCGCGCGGGATTCGTCCTCGGCGGCGGCGAGGGCTTCGCCCTCGATGCGGAGGATGGCGTCGTCGGCGCGCAGGACGGCGGCCTCGACGGCGAGGTCGTTGAGGCAGGTGGCGTCGATGTGCTCGATGTCTGAGGCGAGCTTGGCGGCGCGCGCGGTGAGGTTGGCGCGCTCTTCGCGGAGGGCTTCGGTGTGGTGGCGGAGGGTGCGGAGTTTGGTGTCGAGCTCGGCCATGCGCGCGCGGAGCTCGGCGGCCTCGGCGGTGAGGCGGGAGCCCTCGGCCAGCGCGGAGGCGCGCGTCTCGGCGAGGGAGGCGTGCTGCGCGGCGAGTTCGGTGGTCTCCTGCTCGCGGCGGACTTTTTCCGCGCCGGCGAACTGGAGTTGCTGCTCGATCTGACTGATGCGCGCGGAGTGCGCGTCGGCCATGCGGCGCGTCTGCTCGAAGGTGGCGGCGGCGTTGCGGCGGCGTTCCTCCAGGCCGGCGAGCGCGGCTGCGGCTTCGGCGGCGGACTGTTGCAGCGATTCGCGCTGGCTGCGGAGTGCATCGAGCTGCTGCTGCAACTCGGCCAACTGCGAGTCCAGCGCGGCGCGCTCGGCTTCGAACGCCAGCGCCTCCTGCTCGAGGCGACTGATGGCTTCCTGGCGCTGCGCGCGGGCCTCGCGGTTGCGCTCGGCGGCCTGCGCCCACTCGTCAAGGCGGCGCTCGATGCGCGCGGTCTCCTGCTCCATCTGGCGGAGGGCCGCGCCGGAGTTGGCGGATTCGCGTTCGGCGTCGCGGCACTGCTGGGTCTTGGCGTCGAGCGAGGCGGTGAGTTCGCGCAGCTCGCGCTCGAGGTTAGTTGCTTCATTCTCTGCCTGCGTGAGTTCGGCTTCGGCTGCGTGGAGCCTGCGCTCGACCTCGGCGAGTTCGCGCTTGAGGGCGAGCGGCCCCTGCGCGCGCACCTGGCCGCCGGTGACGGTGGCGTTGTGGAAGGCCTCTCCGGTGGGGCTGAGGAAGAAGCCGCGCGGATGCTCCGCTGCAAGCCTGCGCGCGGAGGCCGCATCGGGGGCGATGAATCCGTCGGCCAGCTTGGGCAAAAGGGACTCCAGCGAATTGCCGAATCCGTTGAGAACGCGCACGCAGTCCCTGAGTGCGACGACGCCCTCGGGCGCTTGCAGGCAGTTCGCGATTCCCAACTGCCGGTTCGCATCCTCCTCGCCGTGGACGAGAAATGTGGCTCGGCCGGCGACGTCGGAGGCGAGCAGACGGACGCCCGCGTCGGCCGCGTCCCAGCTCTTGACGACGATGTAGTTCAGCTCGTCGCGCAGGAACTCATCGACGATGCCTTCGTACTGGCCGTCGACTTCGAGGAAGTCGGCGAGGGTGCCGAGGGGCGCGAGGCCAGTGGTTGCGGGGCCGGCGGAGTTGGCCTTGAAGATGTTCTTCACTGTGTCTGTGGAGTAGCTGTGTTCGCGGATGAGGCCCTCGATGGAGGTGCGACGGCCTTCGAGGGCGGCACGCTCCGAGCGCAACTGGTCTCCACGGCGGCGGGCGGTGGATTCGGCGGCGCGGGCTTCGTCGATGCGGCGTTGCAGGCCGGCGATCTCGGCTTCGAGGGACTTGAGGCGATCGGTGACATTGCCGTAGGTCAAGGCCAACTGGCCGCGCTCGAACCCCAACTCGGCCAGCTCGCGGCGCGCTCCGTCGGACTCGGCGACGAGGCGCTCGGATTCGCGGTCGAGGCCGGCGAGGGCGACTTCGGCCTGCGCCTGCTGGTTGCGGCCCAGGCTGGCGCGCTCCAGCAACTGGAAGCCGGTGCGGCGGTTCTGCTCGGCCTGCTGCTCGCCGGCGGCGACGGCGCGGACGGCATCCTGCGCGCGCTGCTGCTGGGCCTCGGCGGCCTGGCGCGAGACGGTCGCCTCGGCCGTGGCGTTTTCCAGGAAGCTGCGCTGCGATTCCAGCTCGCCGGAGAGGACGCGGAGCTGTTCGCGCGCCTGCTCCAGGTCGTCGCTGCCGGAGGTGATGCGCGCGGTGAGCTCGGCGACGCGGTCGGTGTTGGCGGCCATGCGGGCGGTGACGCGCTCCAGCTCGACGGCGGAGTGGTTGGCGCGCGCGCCGGCCTCGCGAATCTGCTGGTCGAACTGGTAGCCCCGCTCGACCCCGGCGGTGTGCTCGGCGTCCATCGCGTCGACCGAGGCGGACTGCTGGGCGATCTGCGCGGCGAGGACGGCGATCTGCGAGGCGACTTCGGACTGCTCGGCGTCGAGCTGGTTCATGCGGCTGGCCAGGACGACGCGCAGGCGGGTGCGCAGGTCGTCGCGCAGCAGGCTGTATCGCTCGGCCTTGGAGGCCTGGCGCTTGAGCGAGTTCATCTGGCGGGTGACCTCGTCGAAGATGTCGTTGACGCGGGCGAGGTTGACCTTGGCGGACTCGAGGCGCAGCTCGGCGAGGCGTTTTTTGGTCTTGAAGCGGGTGATTCCGGCGGCCTCTTCGAGGATGGCGCGGCGGTCCATGGGCTTGGCGCTGAGGATCTGGCCGATGCGCTCCTGGCTGATGATGGCGTAGCTCTCGCCGCCCAGGCCGGTGCCGAGGAAGATGTCCTGAATGTCGCGCAGGCGGCAGATCTTACCGTTGAGCAGATACTCGGAGTCGCCGGAGCGGAAGAGGCGGCGGGTGATGGTGACCTCGCCGGCGCGGACCGGGGAGCGGCCAAAGCGGCGGCGGCGGACCTTGAGGACTACTCCGGGGGCGGCGTCATTTGCGGCCTCGGAGGGCGCGGGCGCGTCCTCGTTCTCGCTCTCGTCGAGCTGGTCGCGGTCCAACTGCGCGGCGTCCACCACGCTTCCGTCGATGCCGATGACGACTCCGGGTTGCGCCGCGCGGACGGCCTCTTCGGTCTCCTCGGCCTTCTGGCGGCGGAGCCGGGTCTCGTCCCAGTCGCCGGCCAGGTCCACGGTGCGTTCGCTGGAGCCGTCGCTGGACCAGTCGCTGCCGTCCTCGCCGGGCAGGGAAGCGCCGTCGTAGACCTCGGGATCGACCAGGGTGAGGGAGACCTCGGCCATGCCGGTGGGCTTGCGGTCGCGCGTGCCGGCGAAGATAACGTCCTCCATGCGGACGCCGCGCAGGCTCTTGGCGGACTGCTCGCCCAGCACCCAGATGATGGCGTCGGAGATGTTCGATTTGCCGCAGCCGTTGGGGCCGACCACGGCGGCGATTCCGTCTCCCGCGAGATGGACCTCCGTGCGGTCGCAGAAGGACTTGAAGCCGAGCATCTGGACCTTTTTGAGCTTGAGCAAACCACACCTCCGGGGACCGCGACCCGACCCATCGAATGGCACGACACAGGCGTTCAGAGTCCACCGCGCGCCATGCGGATTGGATGAGCCGCACAGCTTCCAATTTAGCCGCTCGCGGGGGCGGCATCAACAATACAAACTCTACATCTTGTGGATAAGGCGGTTGGAACCCCACAAATGGGCTGGGTTGGCTGGAGGGGTCTGGTTACCCCGCCGAGGCGGCGAGATTTGTGGGAGAAAGGTTTGAGCGGTTGCGGCTAAGCTGTATCGACATAGAGTTCAACAAGACGTATCCATCGAATGAAGGTTATAGCGCGGGCCTTCAGCCCGCAGAGGCAGGCTGGGACGCGTACCTGGGGCTTCCTTCCCCAGCGAGCAAGCTCGCCGGGGACCCCGTCCGCCCCAGGCTAAATATAGGGCGGGCCGTTGGCCCTTGCCAGACAACGGCAAGAACAACAACAAAACAACAACGGCAGATACGTTCTATATGTCGATACGGCGTTGCTAGTCGATGCCTGCGCAGGGGCCGTTTCAGATCGTCGAGGGCGCGGGCGTGGGCCGGGTGGATCAGGCGCGGCCGGCGAAGTCGCGGGTCTCGGTGGAGACTTTGACCTTTTCGCCTTCCTTGATGAAGAGGGGGACGCGGATTTCGAGGCCGGTCTGGAGGCGGGCGGACTTGGTGACGCTGCCGCTGGAGGTGTCTCCGCGGACGGCGGGCTCGGTGTGGACGACGTCGAGCGTGACGTGGATGGGGAGTTGCAGGCCGATGGGGTTGCCGTTGTACTTGTGCAACTGGACCATGAGGCCGTCGGTGAGGAAGTCGAGGGCCGTGCCCAGCATCGCGCCGCTGAGGTTGAGGGTCTCGTAGCTCTCCTGATCGAGGAAGTAGGAGCCGTCGTTGTCGCTGTAAAGGTAGGTGGCGGGGACGAGGACGAGGTCCGGCTCGCGGAACTTGTCGCCGGCCTTGAAGGTCTTGTCGAAGACGGCGCCGGTGAGCAAATTGCGCATCTTGAGGCGGACGAGGGTCTGGCCGCCGCGCGCGGTGGGGGTGTTGACCTCGGCGTCCAGGCAGGCGTAGGGAGTGTTCTCAAACTCGAAGAGCGCCTTGCGCTTGACTTCGATTGCATCGATGAGTGCGGCCATGAAGCTGTGGTTCTCCCGGTTCTGGCGGTTTCAGCGAGGGCAGGCCGGCGGCGAAGCAGGATGCAGACGCGGACTTAAGTATATGGCGTGGTTCCGGCAGGAAGAAAGACGGCAGTATGCGGCGGGAGTGGTAACGTAGCAACCATGAAGACGACCTCCACGCCGAACGCCGACAACGCGGTTGCGGGAAAGGGTGCGGGGATGGGTCCGGGCGTGGAGGGACTGGCGCAGGCAAGCGGAGCGGATGGATCGACATGGCGGACGGCGCTGCGGCTGTTGCGCTTCTCGGTTGCAGTGGACCGGCGCGCGTTTGCGCTGACCGTGGGTGCGGCGCTGGCCGGATCGCTGACCGAGGGAGTGGGGCTGGCGCTGCTGCTGCCGCTGCTGTCTGCGGCGGGAATGAACTTCAGCGGCGTGTCCGTGGCCAGCCGGTTGAGCGGGGCATCGCAGCGGCTGCTGACGGGCGCGGGCGTGCCGCATGGGCTGTGGCTGCCGGCGGTGCTGGGGGTCTTTCTGGCGACGGGCGCGCTGCGCTCGATGCTGCGCCGCGCGCAGACGATGATGAACTTCACCACGACGACGCGGGCGCATCTGGCGCTGAGCCGGCGGGTGTACGAGTCGGTGGTGCGGGCGCGGTGGGGGTTTCTGGCGCGGCAGCGGGCGGGGCGGTTGACGCACCTGCTGACCGGGGAGCTGCGCAAGGTTGAAGACGCCATCAGCCTGTTGCTGTCGCTGATCAGCCTGGGATGCCTGACGCTGCTGTATCTGTGGATCGCGCTGAAGCTGTCGGCGGAGATGACGGGGCTGGTGCTGGCGATGGGCGGCGGGCTGATGCTGCTGGAGCGGCGATCGCTGGGGCGCATGAGGGCGAGCGGCGAGGACTTTGCCCAGAGCGTGGGCGAGGTCTACGCGGCGACCGGGGAGCACCTGGGCAACCTGAAGAGCGTGAAGACCTACGACGCCGAGGAGCGCGATGTGCGGCAGTTCGCCCGGCTGTGCGGCGAGATGGCGCGCCACGCCGTGGGCGCCGCGAAGCAGCAGGCGGCGGCGAGCTTCCGCTTCGAGGTGGGGACGCTGGCGGCGCTGGGCGCGGTGATCTTTCTGGCGCTGGGCGTTCTGCACGTGCAGGCGGCAACCATGCTGATGCTGCTGGCGGTCTTCACCCGGCTGATGCCGCAACTGGCCAGTTTGCAGAGCGAGGCGCACCAGCTCGCCGGCGTTCTGCCATCGTTCGACCATGTGCTGGCGATCGAGGCGGAGTGCGCGGCCCACGGCGAGGCGCAGGCGATCGAAGATGGTTCGGAGGAGACCGCAGCGACGGGGCGGCTCAGCCTGGAACGCGAGTTCCGGCTGGAGAAGGTATGGTTTGCCTACCAGACATCCGACAGCCTTCGCGGGCCGGAGGTCCCGGCGAAGGGGCCGGAGTTTGTTCTTCGCGGGATCGACCTGGGGATCGAGGCGGGATTGCTGACGGCTGTGGTGGGGCCGTCGGGCGCGGGCAAGAGCACGATTGCCGACCTGGTCAATGGGCTTCTGTTGCCGGCGCGCGGACGGCTTCTGCTGGACGGGCGCGCGCTGACGCAGGCCGAGCTTCGGCAGTGGCGGCGCCAGGTGGGAACCGTGGGGCAGGAGACGGTGCTCTTCCACCAGAGCGTGAGGGAAAACCTGCTGTGGGCGAAGCCGGATGCGAGCGAGGATGAGCTGCGCGAGGCGCTCGTGCAGGCCTCGGCCGGGTTCGTCTACGAGCTGCCGGGCGGACTGGAGACGGTTGTGGGCGACCGCGGAGTGCTGCTCTCCAGCGGCGAGCGGCAGCGCATCTCGCTGGCGCGCGCGCTGCTGCGCAAGCCCACGCTGCTGATCCTGGACGAGGCGACCAATGCGCTGGATGTGGAGAATGAGGCGCGCATTCTGGATGCGATCCGCGAGGCGATGCGAAGCTCGAAGCAGGTCGCGGTTCGGGACGCGAACCAGGACGCGAAGCTGGACGAAAAACAAGAGGGCCGTGGCGCGCTGACGGTTTTGATGATTGCGCACCGGCCGAGCGCGGTCCGTCGCGCCGACCGCATCTTTGAGCTGGAAGACGGACGCATCGTTCGCTGGGGGACGTGGGAGGAGCTGAAGGGCGAGACGCGGCGATGAGATTGTCGGTCAGGACTGTTCGGCGCGGTCCGGCGGAGTTGCCGATTGCGCGCCGATCGTTCAGGCGGATTTGGCCTGCTGCAACTGTTCGCTGGCGTTGGCGGCGGCCTCGGCGAGGACGCGGTGGTGGATGGTGAAGAGGGCGAGTTCCAGGCGATCGCTGACGCCGGTCTTGTCGTAGATGCTGCGCAGGTAGTTCTTGATGACCTGCTCCTTGGTGTTGAGCTGGGTGGCGATGAGCTTGTTCTTGCATCCCTGGACGATGAGGGCGACGATCTGGATCTCCTTGGGGGTGAGGCGGTCGCGAACGCGCGCGCCGACCGCGTCCTGGGCCAGGATGGAGGTGACGTTGGAATGCTGGAAGGAGTGCTGTCCGGAGGCGACGCGGCGGATGCACTCCAGCAGGCCGGAGCCGGCAACACTGCGGAAGAGCACGCCATCGAGGGCGCGGGCGAGCTCTTCGGGGACCTCCGAGCCGTTTTCGGCGATGTAGATGGTGCGGATGCCGGCCGCGCGGGCGTGGGCGATGACGGCGTTGGGGTCCAGTTGCATGCTGGAGGAGAAGAGAAGAATGGCGCCGCGCCATGTGTCGATGGCGCTGGAGAGGCGGGCGAGGTCGTCGCATTGGGCCACGATGCGCATGTCGTCTTCCACAGCGATGACGCGTGCCGCGCCCGCGCGGAAGATCGCCTGGTTGTCGGCAAGGATGATTCGGTTCATCGGAATGGGCCTCCTTGGACGACGAAGCGCCGCCAGTCCTTTCATCGGCGAGGGCCGGACGCTGGGAGGAGATGTCTTCAATTCGTACAGGCCGGAATCCGGTTCGGGGCCCCATTCTGGTTCAGATTCAATGTTAGAGCATCTCTCGATTTCCTGGGGAGTGGTCAGAGATGTGCAGGGCGGCTTTTTTCTGGACCCGCCACGGGCAGCCCATTGATTTCGGGCGAAACTAATTTTTCCGTTGCATCGTCTTCAACTCTATACCTCTCTGACGCACGAACCCGGCCGGCACTTCGACACGCCTCGACGCAGGTCTGCTCAGTGAACTTGCTTTCCCCTCGCAGGGAGGGTTATTCCTCTCTCACCATGAGGGTTTGATCATAGGAGCAGCGAATGGTCCCCCAGTCCGGCTTCAAGTTCAGATTCTCCGCCAAGTTCAGACTCGCCAACGAACTGCGACTCTCCGCCAAGTTCCGACTCGCCGCACTCGTTCCCGTCCTTGCATTTGCACCGCTCGCCGGGCTGGCGCTGCACACGCCGGGGCTTGCCGCGCAGATGCAGCGCGACAACAAGCCGTCGGAGACGGGGGCGATGCCGCCCAAGACGTGGATCGACAAGGACACGGGGCACCGCGTGTGGCGCGTGTCGGATGAGCCGAACTCGGGCGCGTTCTACTTCAACGTGAATGAGTTCACGCCGGACCACAAACAGATGGTGTACAACTCGCCGGACGGCATTCGTGTGCTCGACCTGGCGACGATGACGACGCGGATGCTGGTGCCGAACCAGGCTGCGCCGCCCGCGCCTCCCGCGCCTGCCACGGATGCTACGGCGGCCGGGCAAGCAGGACAAGGCGCGCGAGGCGGCGGACGCGGATTCGGCGGCGGGGCGCGCGCCATTGTTGTGGGACACAAGACCAACAGCGTCTTCTTCACGCGCATGGACCCGGCGACGCGCAGCAATGCGGTTTACAAGGCGGACACCAACACCGGCGCGGTGACCAAGCTGATCGACCTGCCACCGCGGGTGAGCATCTCCAGCGTGAATGCGAACGAGACGCTGAGCGCGGGAACGTATAACGCGGCGGACTGTCCGGGCGGCAATCCGAATGCTCCGCACGCATTTCTTGCCGTGCCGGCAGGAGGGTTCGGCATGGGTTTTGGAGCGGGTGGAACGCGCGCGCAGGCTGCACCGGGGGCTTCGGCCGCCGGTGCGCCCGCTGCCGTGAGTCCCGCCGCCGCGAACCCCACGCTGGGCGGGGCCAATGTGCAGTCGGAAGACAAGGGCACGATGATGGAGCGGCGGCTGGCGGCGCGCATTCCCGTGGTGCTGTTCACCATCCGGCTGGCGCCGGGGCCGAATGGCGAGAAGGCAGGCAGGATCAGGATTCTGCTGCACTCGACCGACTGGGTGAACCACCTGCTGTTTTCGCCGACCGACCCGCAACTGCTGATGTACTGCCACGAGGGGATGTGGCAGAAGGTGGACCGCATCTGGCTGATCCACACCGACGGCACGGGCAACCAGCTCATCCACAAGCGGACGATGTATATGGAGATCGCGGGGCACGAGTTCTGGGGGCTGGACGGCAAGACCATCTGGTACGACTGGCAGTATCCCAAGGGCGAGGACTTCTTTGTCGCCGGATACAACCTGGAGACGCACAAGCGCGTGGCGTATCACCTGCAGCGCAACGAGTGGTCGATCCACTTCAACCTGACCCAGGACCTGGACCTGTTCTGCGGCGACGGCGGCGACTCCGGGCAGGTGGCGCGGGCGCCGGACGGCGAGTGGATCGAGCTCTTCCGGCCGCAGATGATCGGGGGCACCGAGGGCGCGCTGAACTCGCCGTCCTACTGGCAGCCGGGCGTCTTCCACTCCGAGCACCTGGTCAACATGGCGCACCAGAACTACCGCGCCGAGCCCAACCCGCGCTTCTCGCCGGACAAGAAGTTCGTCTTCTTCACCAGCAATATGTTCGGGCGCAGCTACGTCTTCGCGGCGGAGGTGGCCAGGGCCACCGACCAGACGGGCGCTGTTTCCACGCCGGAGCTGGCCACCCAGTTCAATCCCACGATGCCTACGCCAACCACAACGCAGAAGTGACCCCCTCCCAGGCCGCATTGCGCATAGTATGAATACGGATTCCCCGGCCCTCGATCTTCGAGGGCCGGGGAAATTGCATTGACACGAACCGCTCGACCCAGATCCAACCCGTGAGGTTTTCATGCGCCGCATTAATCTTCTTCTCGCCGCTCTCGCCGCCCTTCCGCTCTGCCTTCACGCCGCGCCCGCTGCCGCGCAAGCCACATTACCCGCCGCGGCATCCGCCGCAGCCATCGGCGCAATCACCACCACCACACCCGCATTGCAGAAGCCGCGCGCGATCCAGCAGTTCACCACGGGCTGGCGATTCCTGCAGGCCGATGCCGCGGGCGCGGAGAAGCCCGCCTTCGACGACTCGGCGTGGAAGAGCGTGACCCTGCCACACGACTGGGCCATCGCGGGGCCGGTGAAGGAAGACGCGCCATCGAAGGGCGCGGGCGCATTTATGCCGACCGGCATCGGCTGGTACCGCAAGAGCTTCACCGTCCCCGCAGCGGATGCCAAGCCGGCGGCGGCGCGGCGGACATTTGTCGTCTTCGACGGCGTGATGGCCAACAGCGATGTCTACCTGAACGGCGAGCTGCTGGGGCACAGGCCATACGGCTATGTGAGCTTCATCTACGAGCTGACGCCGCACCTGCGCGCGGGCAAGAACGTGATCGCGGTGCGCGTGGACGACTCGCAACAGCCTGCATCGCGCTGGTATCCCGGCGCGGGGATCAACCGCCAGGTGCGGCTGGTGACCACGGGCGACGCGCACATTGTTCCCTGGGGGACGTTCGTCACCACGCCCGTGGTCACGGCTGACTCGGCGACCATCCACATCCGCAGCACGGTGACGAATGAGTCCTCCGCGGCTGCGAAGCTCTCGCTGAGGGTGCAGCTCACCGCGCCGAACGGAAGCGCCGTTCTCGCTGGCAAAACGGCGCAGCTCGAGCAGCCGCTGGTTCTCGCGCCCGGCGCAACCGCGGACCTGAACGCGGAGACCACCATCTCCAATCCCGACCGCTGGGACATTGGCCACGGCGCGATGTATACCGTTCACGCAACGCTGCTGCGCGACGGCAAGCCGGTGGACGAGGAGGTTGTGCCCTTCGGCATTCGCGAGTTCCACTTCGACGCCGACCAGGGCTTCTTCCTCAATGGGGTACACCACAAGGTGCTGGGCGTGGCCCTGCACACCGACGGCGGCGCGGAGGGCACGGCTGTTCCGCTGGCGGTGTGGGAGCGGCGTCTGACCGAGCTGCGCAAGCTGGGCGTGAATGCGATCCGCACGGCGCACAACCCGCCCGCGCCGGAGTTCCTCGACCTGGCCGACCGCATGGGATTCCTCATCATGGACGAGATGTTCGATTGCTGGACGGTGGCCAAGAACCCATACGACTACCACCTCTACTTCAAGGACTGGAACATTCGCGACACCACCGACACGGTGATGCGCGACCGCAATCATCCCAGCATTATTCTGTGGTCGGCGGGCAACGAGATCCACGACACGCCGCGGCCTGAGGTTGCGATCCCGATCCTGAAGGCGCTGGTCGCAACCTTCCACCAGAACGATCCGACGCGGCCTGTGACGCAGGCGCTCTTCCGTCCCAACGCGAGCCACGACTACGAGGACGGGCTGGCCGACCTGCTGGATGTGGTGGGGCAGAACTATCGTCCGCTGGAGATTTTGAAGGCCCACGCGGACAAGCCGACACGCAGCATCATCGGCACGGAGAACGCGCACGACCGCGACCAGTGGACCGCCGTGCGCGACCACGCGGAGTACTCCGGCCAGTTCCTGTGGAGCGGCATCGACTATCTGGGCGAGTCGCGCACGTGGCCGACCTTCGGCTCCGGCTCCGGCCTGCTGAACTCTGTCGCGCTGCCGCATGGGCGCGCCTTCGAGCGGCAGAGCTGGTGGGCCACCACGCCGATGGTCGCAATGGTGCGGCGCACGGCCGTTGTGCGTCCGGCTTCCATCGATCCTGGCTACGCCAACGCCACCAGCACCGACCAGTCCGCGGCACCGGCAGCTCCGCGCGCAGCTGCTCCGCGTGCAACTGGCGCTCGCCCAGCCGGTGCGGGCGCGGCTCCGGCGGCCGATCCCTCGGTGCGCTTCTCCGAGCCGCTGCTCGCCGACTGGACCCCGAAGGACCTGACGCCGCACACCGAGAACGTCGAGGTCTACACCAACGCCGAAGAGGTCGAGCTCTTCCTGAACGGCAAGTCGCTGGGCACGCAGAAGCAGCACCCCGACGCCAGCGCGATCGTCTACCAGGTTTCGTTTGAGCCGGGAACGCTGAAGGCGGTGGCGCGCAGCGGAGGAACGATCATTGCTACCGACGAGCTGAAGACGGCGGGCAAACCGGCGCGGCTCGCCTTCACCGCGGATAAGCCCACCACGCCGCTGACGCCGGACTGGAACGACGTCCGTTATGTGACTGCGACGCTGGTTGATGAGGCGGGAACGCGGATTCCCGACTCGACGACGGTGGTGAAGTTCGCGGCCACGGGGCCGGCGTCGATCATCGCCGTGGATAACGGCAATCTGACGGACCACGACCCGTACCAGGCGAGCCAGCGCAAGCTCTACTTCGGCAACGCACTTGCTCTGCTGCGCGCCACCGGAAGCTCGGGCAAGGTGACAGTGACGGCCAGCGCGGACGGCGTTCCGACTGCGAGCCTCACGCTGACGACTGCGCCCGTCGATAAGGAAGACCCCGCCATTGCGAAGACAGCCGCGACCAAACGCGGCTTCTGATCGGGCGAAGTACCAAAAATGGCCCCGCGTCTCCCATCGAGATGTGGGGCCATTTTTTGTTGCGGCTAATTATTCGCAGGGAACCTGGCCTCCTGACGGGCATCCCCGTTGGGTTGTTACAGTTTGCCTGCTTCCAGCCGATAAAACCCTCTGTGACGAATTGCGAACCCGGGGCTTGATGCGATGAGGGAAATTAGCGACTCTTTGAGAGGCCTTTTCCGCGAAGATTCAGGGCAGGACCTTATTGAATACGCCCTGGTCGCGGGGCTGATCGGCCTTGGAGCCGTTCTGGCGATGTCCGGGCTGGCCGGGAAGATCGGAAACAGCTTCAACTCGGTTGGAAACCATCTTGCCAACTCAATCTAGCGACTGCGGCCCTACTGGGTGGCGTCGGGCTTTGGCGCGGCGGCGGGGGTGGACTGTGCGGCGGCGGGGGTGACGCGGGGGTAGTAGCCGCTGCGTGTGCGCACGGAGAGTTTGCCGTAGCCCTTGTCCCTGGCCTCGACGCGGACCACGCGGTAGCCGCCGAGTTCGGGCGGTTTGGTGGAGTGGTAGGAGATGGTGTACTGGGTGCGGATGTCGTTGGCCACCTCTTTGGTGATGGCGTCCACATCTTTTACCGATTTGGGAAAGTAGGCCGCGCCGCCGGTCTGTTCGGAGAGGGTTTCAAGGACGCGGCGGGCATGGCGCGCCTCGGTCTTGGTGGTGTCGTCGCCGAAGAGCAGGCCGATGCAGTAGACGACGGGGCCGTCGAAGTCCTGGATGCGGCGGATGGCCTGCTCGAGCGTGGCGCTGGATGCGTTGTCTTCGCCGTCGGTGACGATCAGCAGGACCTGCTTAGGGTGCTTGGCGTTCTTGGAGAGGTAGTCGGCGGAGGCGACCAGAGCGTCGTAGATGGCGGTGCCGCCGGAGGACTTGATGTAGCTGAGCCCCTGCTGGAGCTTATCGATGCTGTTGGTAAAGTCCTGGTCGATGAAGGCCTCCCAGGAGAAGTCGACGAGGAAGGCCTCGTCCTGGGGGTTGGAGAGCTTGACCAGGTCGAGCGAGGCGGCGTCGACAGCGGCGCGCTTATCGTACATGGAGCCGGAGCTGTCGATGAGGATGCCCAGCGAGACGGGGAGGTCCTCGTGGCGGAAGCTGGCGATGGTCTGCGGGACGTTGTCCTCGAAGACGCGGAAGGCGTCCTTGCCGAGGGTCTGGATGGTGCGGCCGGAGCTGTCGAGGACGGTGGCGTTGAGGCGGACCTCGTAGGCGTTTTCGCGCAGGGTGAATGTTCCGCCTGAGCCGCGTTCGATGGGATTGACGGGAGTGCCTTGCTGGCTGTCGGCGGGCTGTGGCGGCTGTGCGGGCGCGGCGGACTGCTGGGCGCGGGCGATTGCAGCGCATAGGGTCAGCGACAGGAGCGCAGCGGCGGCGAATCCCTTGGATGCACCCGAAAGCATCTTTCTCCTACTGCGAAGGCGCATAGTATCCCTCGCGGAAGTGTACGGTCAGTGGCGGAAGACCGGGCGGGGGCGCGAGCTTCACCTTGAGTTTACGCCAGCTTCCGTCGTGCTTCGGCTCGGTGGGGTTGTAGCCGAGGACGTACTCGTTGCGCAGTTCGGCGGAGATGCGCGAGGCAATGTCCGAGAGGTCGGCGACGTCGCTGACCGTGAACAGACGCCCACCGGTGCTCTCGCAGATCTCCTTGAGCAGTTGCGGGCCGAGCTGCTCCTCCGTGCTGGGGGCGTAGTTGTCGAAGATGCCGATGGAGAAGATCTGGACGCCGGCCTCGCGCACCACGCGCTCCAGTTCGTTCTGGGTGTAGCGGCTGCGGTTGTCGCCGCCGTCGGAGATGATGAGCAGTGCCTTGCGGTCGTAGCGGGCCTGGCGCAGGTGGTCGACGCCGAGGTAGACGGCGTCGATCAGCGCGGTGCGGTTTTCGGGCTTCAGCATGACCATGCGCGCCTCCACGTCGTCCACATCAGAGGTGTAGTCGACGATGACCGAGGGGCGGTCGTTGAAGCCGACGACGAAGAACTCGTCCTGCGGGTTGGAGGTGCGCAGGAATTCGGTGAGCGCCTTGCGCGCGCGCGCGAACTTGGTGGTCATGCTGCCGCTCAGGTCGAAGACGACGCCGATGGTGATGGGCGCGTCCTCGGTGGAGAAGTAGCGGATGGTCTGGGGGACGTTGTTGTCGGAGATGGCGAAGTTCTCTTTCTCCAGGCCGGTGACGAGCCGGTTCATGGGGTCGGTGACGGTGGCGGGGACCTGGACCAGGTTGACATCGACGCGCAGGCGGGCGTCGCGGTGAGAGGCGCCCGCGGCGGCCACGCTGGATCCGCCGTCGACGACCGGCTTCTGGGCTTTGGAATCGGAATCCGGCGGCTTCGGAGGCGGCGCGGGCGCGGGCGTCTGGACGTTGCTTAGCGGGTTCTCCTGCGCGAGGCAGAGGGGGGACAAAGCCAGGGCGAAGGCAGCCAGAGCCAGGGCCAGGGCCTCGCGCGTCAGCCGCGATTGACCCACTCTGCCCGTCCTGCCCACCGTAAACCGCATGATCGGCCTCAAACCACTTGCGCGACTTATATCATCTCGCAGTTCATCTCGTCTTGTTAGACTCCGCATCGCCGGACGGGGATGCAGCGACGCTGGCGGTACCGGAGAAGAAGACGAAGGCGGCGGCGGAGATGGGTTCCCCGTACAATCGATGGCAGAACATTTTTGTTAGGAGCGCCGAGACCCCGCATGGCCCGCATCTATCCGTTCCGCGCACTTCGCTACGACACCAGCCGCGTCCGGATGGAGGACGTGGTCACCCAGCCCTACGACAAGATCACCCCGGAGATGCAGCAGCGATACTACGAGGCGAGCCCGTACAACCTGGTGCGCATCATTCTGGGCAAGCACGAGCCGGACGACACCGAGGCCGAGGAGTTTCTGGCCACCGGCGAAGAGGCGCACAACGTGTATACGCGGGCAGCGGAGTGGCTGCGCGAGTGGCGCTGGGAGGGGGTCCTGGCCGAGGAGGCGGAGCCCGCGCTCTATGGCTACTCGCAGACCTACACCGTGCCGCATAGCGCCGCGACCGGGAAACCAGCCGAGGTGCGCGAGCGGCGCGGGTTTATCGCGCTGGGGCATCTCTACGAGTACGCGGACAAGGTGGTCTACCGGCACGAGCAGACCTTTCCCAAGTACAAGAGCGACCGGCTGGCGCTGTTCAAGGCGACGCGGGCCTACTGCGAGCAGGTGTATATGCTCTACTCCGACCCAGCGTTTACGGCGGAGAAGCTGATCTTTGGGACAGGGAAGGACGGGAAAGAGGCCCGTCCCGCCGACCTTGCCATCACGGATGAGTACGGCGTGGTGCATCGGGTGTGGAAGCTGACCGACCCGGCGCTGATCAATCCGATTCTGACCGCGATGGCGGACAAGAAGCTGATTATCGCGGACGGCCACCATCGCTACGAGACCTCGGTGGCGTATGCCAAGGAGCGGTCGGCGCAGTTGAAGCTGCCGCTGGGCGAGCCGCGCAACCCGGACGAGAAGCTGGGCACGGGCCGCCTTCCCGCTCCGCCATTTCCCGAGGCGGCGATGATGATGACGTTCGTGAATATGGACGCGCCGGGGATCACGATTCTGCCGACGCACCGCGTGGTCTTCGGGCTGGAGAATTTTTCGACACAGGAGTTCCTGGCCGGCGCGCAGGAGTTCTTCACGGTGACGCCGCTGGATTCGGCCGACCTTGGGCCGCTGGCCGAGGCGGAGGGCACGGCGTTTCTGGCGGTGACGCGCGACGGAAACCATCTGCTGCGGGCCAGGCCGGAGGCGGTGCGGGCCGCGCTGGCCGGCGTTCCCGCACGCCAGGCGCAGCTCGACGTGGTGCAGTTGCACAGCCTTCTGCTGGACCGGATTCTGGGGCTCTCGCAGGAGAGGATCACGCAGGCCGGCAGCCTGCGATTTCTGCGCGAGGCGGCGGAGGCGGTGGAGCAGGTGAGGGCGGGCGAGGCCGACATTGCCTTCCTCATCAAGCCGGTCACGCTCGACCAGTTGCGCGAGGTCTCGCTCTCCGGCGACGTGATGCCGCAGAAGTCGACGGACTTTTATCCCAAGCTGCTGAGCGGGCTGGCAATCTATGCGCTGGATTGAGGCGTTTTTATTCCATTGGTCTGAGAACCTGTCTAATAACTCCCGTTCGAGGACTGATCCTTGACCTCAGCGGCTAAAGCCGCGGTTCAAATGCTACATCTACGGCACGGCTAAAGCCGTGCCCTTAAGCAAAACAAGTGAGAGTATGTCAGTTGCATCGAGTTATTAAATAGGTTCTAAGATTTGATTTGAAGAAAAACCTTTGAACCCTACTCGCAAGTTCGCCGCCGTTCTCGTCGCCATTGTGGCGGGCGCGGCTGTTGCTGCGTTCTGCCTCCGGGCACAGACGCAGGGGCAGAACGCGAACCCCAGGCAGGCGCAGAGTTCTGCCGCATTGCAGATGGACCGCGATCTGGTGGTGCTGGACCCGGCGCACGGCGGGCAGGATGCGGGCGCCACGCTGGGCGACAAGATCTACGAGAAGGACGTGACCCTGGCGATTGCGGCGCGGCTGCGCGCCACACTGACGGCCGCGGGCTTTACCGTGGTTGCGACGCGGGACTCCGACTCCGTCGATCCCGATCCGATGACCAACGACCAGCGCGCGGAGATCGCCAACCGCGCGCACGCGCTGGCCTGCCTTGTGATTCATGCCACGGCGAGCGGACCGGGCGTGCATCTGTACACCTCGGCGTTGCAGCCGCCGGAGGAGGAATCGAGCTCGAACGTTCCGCTGACCCCGCGCGCTGCATTCGTCCCCGTGCCGTGGGAGCAGGCGCAGGCCGCATCTGTCAGCCAGAGCCTGCGTCTTGCCGGCGACCTGAGCGCGGCGCTGGGGAAGGCGAACCTTCCGGTGGTCTCCGGACGGGAGCCGTTGCGGCCACTGGACAATTTGGAGTGCCCGGCTGTGGCGATCGAGCTGGCCCCGCTGCCGGTTGCAGGCAGCGACGCGACGCCGGTGACGGATGCGGAGTACCAGCAGCGGGTCGCCGCCACGCTGACTACGGCGCTACAGGCGTGGCGCAATCAAGTGGACCCGACGGCCCCAAATTCAACTGCGGCGGGCGCGGGCGGGGCGACCATCGATCCTGCGGCACAGGCCGCGGCCGAGGCGCGGGCTGCGGCGGAGGCTGCCGGGCGGGCTGCGGTCAGGCGGGCGGCAGCCAAGGCCCATGCTCCGTCCGGCGTTCCGTCCGGTGGGCAGGGTGCGGCGAACAAGGACAAGGAGAACAGCGCTGGCCAGGCCGCGCCGGCGAGTTCCTCCACCGGGTCAGAGGACAACCCAGCGCCAGCAGAGGGGACACAATGATTCCCCGCTACCAGCGCGTTCTCTTCTGGAGCCTGAGCGGCGCGATCCTTGTGATGGCGTTGGTTCTGCTGCGCGGCTGCGAACAGACGCGCGAAAAGCTGACCCGGCACCGCGATGAGACGCCGCTGGCCGCGCCCGTGGCCACGCCCAGCGAGACGGTCCACCTGGCGCTGGCCGACGACGCCACCGGCTCCATCACTCTGGTGGGGCGCGAGGTCGCGCTGCCGACGGAGACGACGGCCCGCGCGCGCGCCCTGCTGACGCGGCTGATCGCGGAGTATTCCTACAAAGGCTCCGCTCATCCGCTGGAGAGCGGCCCGGCGGTGGACGATGTGTTTCTGCTCGACCTGCCGCTGCGCCCGCCGGTCGCGCCCGGCGGCAGGGCGGCGGAGGAAGAGAAGCCGGCGGTAGGAAAGAACGCTGCGCCGCGCAAGGACCGCTCCGTGGTTCTGGGCTGGAGCGCGCCAGACGGCCCTCCCTCCAACGCCGACCAGAACCCCGGGCCGCGCATTCCCGGCGGCAAGCTGGCGGTGGTGAATCTGCACGGCAGCTTTGCCGACCACCACCCCTCGGGCATCGAGCCGGAGACGCTGACCATCGACTCGATCCTGGGAACCCTCTACGCAAACTTTCCGCTGATCGAGCAGGTGCGCTTTCTGGTGGACGGCCAGCCGCGCGAGACGCTGAACGGCCACGCCGACCTGCTGCGCACCTACGATGTGGTCGATACCAGCAAGCCCGCGCAGCCAACCAAAGAGGAGGGCCACTGATGGGCGCGAAGGGTTTAACGATTGGCGTCTTCGATTCGGGCTTCGGCGGGCTGACCGTGCTGCGCGAGCTGCTGCCGCTGGTCGGCGATGCGCACTGCGTCTACCTGGGCGATACGGCGCGGCTGCCATATGGATCGAAGTCGCGGGAGACGATCGCTCGCTATGCGCTCTCCAGCGCACGATTCCTCCAGCAGCGTGGCGCGGAGCTGCTGGTGGTGGCCTGCAATACGGCAACCGCGCTGGCGATCGAGGACCTGCGCGCGGCGCTGACGATTCCAGTGGTGGGCGTAATCGAGCCAGGGGCCGAGGCCGCGGCCGCCGCATGTAGGGAAGATGGGAGATCGGGCGAAGTTCTGGTGCTGGCCACGCAGGCGACGGTCGACTCCCACGCGTACACGCGGGCCTTCGCGAAGCTATGTCTGCGCGCCACAGAAAAGGCATGTCCGCTGCTGGTGCCGCTGGTGGAGGAGGGATGGATCGGCGAAGAAACGCCCGGAGAACTCGCCAGCGCAAGCGATGCCGCACGAGCTGCCGTAACCTCCCAGGTGCTGCGCATCTATCTCGGCGAAGCGCTTGACGAGGCTCCCGCGAGCCGCGCACTGCTGCTTGGTTGCACCCACTACCCGCTGCTGCGCCCGGCCATCGAACGCACGCTGGCGGAGCTGGGCCGTCCGCTGCGCGTCATCGACTCGGCGCAGGCGACGGCGCGTGCTGTGGAGCGCGTCTTGTCGGAGCAGGGAATGGGGCGTGCAGGCCGGTCGGATGCTGGCGAGGCCACCTGCGAGTTCTTCGCCACCGACTCCGTGCAGAAGTTCGAGCGGCTCGGCCCGCGCTTTCTCGGTCGTCCCGTCGGGAAGGTTCAACTGGTCGATCTGGGCGGGTAAGCAATTAATATGCGGCGAGTTTTGCTTGCACCATTCCGGGCACTTCGAGCCTCTAATCACCTATGCCGTATCTGTTAAAGACCGAGCCGGGAAAATACTCCTTCGACGATCTGGCGCGCGATGGAGAGACCGTGTGGGATGGCATCTCGAACAATCAGGCCCTGCTCACCCTGCGCAATATGAAGCAGGGCGAACGCTGCGTGATCTACCACTCGAATGTGGGTAAGGCTGCGGTGGGAACGGCGAAGGTCGTCTCGGTGGACGCGAGCGACCCGCGCAATCCCATGGTGCGCATCCGGGCAGGGAAGCGGTTGCCGCGCGAGAGGCCGCTGGCCGAGATTCGCGCGGCGAAGGTCTTTCGGGGGTCGGTGATGTTCCGCCAGTTCCGGCTCTCGGTGGTTCCGCTGACCGACGAGCAGTACGACTGGCTGACGCGCGGCTAAACGTCGCAGGGCGCGGGACCCGTTCGCCGCTGCTATCCTATGGATTGGAATCTCTTGGAAGATTTCTAGGAGTTGCATGATCGATCTGAAGGGCAAAGTGGCCGTTGTCTTCGGCCTGGCCAATAAACGCAGCATCGCCTACAGCGTGGCGCAGAAGCTGGCCGAGGCGGGCGCGACCCTGGTGCTCTCCTACCAGTCGGACCGGTTGCAGCGCGAGGCCGAAGATCTGCTGGAAGAGCTGGGACAGACCGGCACGGGGCGCGCGTTTCGTTGTGACGTTTCGCGCGACGAGGAGATTGACGCGGTCTTCGCGCAGATCGCCGAGGCGTTTCCCCGGATCGACATTCTCATTCATTCAGTGGCGTTTGCGCCGGCCGATGCGCTCAAAAACGATTTTCTGCTCACCAGCCGCGAGGACTTCCGCATCGCGCAGGACATCAGCGTCTACTCGCTGATTGCGCTGGCGCGCGGCGCAGCGCCCCTGATGACCGACGGCGGAGCCATTCTGACGCTGACCTACTACGGCGGCGAAAAAGTCTTCCCCAACTACAACGTGATGGGCGTGGCCAAGGCCGCGCTGGAGTCCGCGGTGCGCTATCTGGCGGCCTCGCTGGGCGCGAAAAACATCCGTGTCAACGCCATCTCCGCCGGGCCCATCCGCACGCTGGCCGCGCGCGGCATCGGCGACTTCAACCAGATTCTGGACGCCGTTACGCTGCGCGCTCCGCTGCACCGAAACGTGGAGCAGATCGAGGTCGGCAACACCGCGCTCTTCCTCTGCTCGCCCCTGGCCAGCGGCATCACCGGCGAGGTCACCTTCGTCGATTGCGGCTTCAACATTACCGGAATCTAAATCAGAACTCATGGAATCTAAGACACTGCGCAGGAAGAATAAGGAGACCTCAATGACTACCGCGGAACTCTTGCTTCAGGACTATGACATGGAGATGGCCAACACGCGGCGCACGCTGGAGCGCGTGCCCGAAGACAAGCCTGACTACAAGCCCCACGAGAAGTCCATGGCCATGGGCAAGCTGGCCATGCATGTGGCGGGGCTGCCGAAGTTAGGCACTTTCGTTCTCACCACGCCCAGCCTGGACCTGACCACGGCAAAGTGGCCTAATATGACCTTCAGTTCGCGCGAGAAGCTGCTGGCCGACTTCGACTCACTGGCAGCCGAAGCGCGCGCCGCGTTGGTTGCCGCCTCCGACGCCGATCTGGCCACGCCGTGGAAGTTCTCCTTTGGCGAGAAGGTGATCTCCAACGGGCCACGCTCACTCGCCTTTCGCCACGCGTTCTTCAACCACCTCATCCACCACCGCGCGCAGCTTGGTGTCTACCTGCGCCTGAACGATGTTCCTGTGCCGGGAGTCTACGGCCCATCGGCTGACGAGCCATTCAAGCCCTAGGCGTTTGGCCTTCAATCGAGGTCGAAGTCGCGCAGGGGCTTGCCCGTGTCCGGCTTCTCCTTGGCCTTCTTCACGGCTTCGGCGAACTTCTTGGCCATCAGGTCGTCCTTGTGCTTCTGCGCGTCGACGGACTGCGCGAAGATGGAGTCGCGGCGGGCTTCGGCCTCGCGCGCAGCCTTGGCGGCGTCGGTGAAGTCCTCGAACATGCGCTTGCGCGGCGCGGGCGTGTGGCCGATGATGGCGCGCGTCACCGGATCGACCTTCAACATCGCTCCGCACTCGGGACAGCTTACCTCAAACGCTTCGTCGCTCAGGCCCATGGTTCACCTCGTCGGGAACCATTCTAAGACAGTTGTGAGTTGTGAGAATAGATGCTCAGAGAGTGATGACGAGGTGGTTCGCGGATTGGACGGCGGCCTCTTCCACCAGGCGCGCGATGAGGCCTGCGCTCTCGCCGTGGGCGGACTCCCATGCGGCCAGGAACCATACCCCGGCCAGCACGCGCTCCTGCAAGTGGGCGTTGGGGAAGAGATGCAGAGCGATGGCTTCGGCGTGTTTGCGCAGGCTGGCCTCGCGCTGCATCTCGGTGGTGGAGGCCAGGCGGCGCAGGCGGTCCATCTGGTAGCGCATCTTGGAGGCGGAGACCTCGGCGGAACGGGCGAGGCTGGGGTCGAGCGAAGCGAGAACCTCCTGCGCGGCGGTGAGCGCCTCATCCAGCGCGCTGCCCGCGTCGGCCAGGCGGCGCTTGGCCTCGATGGGCAGGGAGCGAGCAGCCAGGCGCTGGGCCAACTCGTCGACCGGCAACATCGCGTCGCTCAGGCTGACCTCGTGCTGCGCCATGAGCGCGCCGATGGCCGGCTCGATCAGGGTGGCCGACAGGCGCGGCAGGACCGGCGTGATGCGTCCCAGAATGCGCTGGTAGATCACGGCACTCTGCGCAAAGTAGGCGGCCTCGGCCGGCCCGCCGACATATGCCGTGGTGGGCAGCACCGTGTCCTGAAAGACCGGGCGGAGAAGGACGTTGGGGCTGAGCCGCTCGGGTGCGGAGTCGAGAATCGCCAGCAGCTCGGCGGTTGTGTAGGGCGCGGCCGAGTTGCCTGCGCCTGCCTGCCAGCTTCCGTCGGGCAGGCGATGCAGGGCCTGGCGGTTCTGCGCGCCATTGACTTCGCTGATGAGAAAGAGCAGCGAGGCTCCCCGCTTGACCAGCACCTGTGCGTGGTAGCCCGTGGCTTCGAGTTCTACAGAACGCGCCAGCAGTGCTGCCTCCAGTTCCTCGGCGTGCTCGATGGCGAAGCGCAGCGTGGAAGCTCCGAGCGCGTGGAACTCGCGGCCCGCAGCGTCCATCACGATGAGGCCGTGGCTGGCGAAGAGGCGCGTCAGCAGGCGGGCGAAGGCGCCGGCGAAAGTTGGGGCGGCGTTGTTCGCGGAGTGAGATGCGTAGCACTCGCGCAGCAGATCGCAGAGGTGCGCGTGGTGGAGCAGATCGCTGGCGCGATCCAGCAGAGCGTTGATGCTGGCGTCGAAAGGGATGTTGCCGACGGGCGCGGCATGGGACTTAGCGTTGAGGCGCAGCGTTTCGACCGACGACTTGCCGAGCAGCGAGACCTGATCGACCTCTTCGAGGTCGTGATCTTCCGTTGCGAGCCAGAAGATGGGGACGTGTTCGATGCCCGTCTCCGCGGTGGCCTGTCTGGCGCGCGCAACGGCTGTGGCGGCCTTCAGCAGCGTGAGCAGCGGCCCTCCCAGCAGCACCACCTGTTGCCCGGTGACGACGGCGCGAGCGCCAGCGCGGAGCTTTGCGATGTTGGCCAGCGTGGCCGGTCCCGCTCCGAATGCGATGCTCTGGCGCTCCAGCGCATCGGCCAGAGCGGCGGTGTGTGTGCTCGCAGCGGCTGGCTTCATCCACGCGCTGCCCAGCGGCTCCGCTCCGTACCACGCACGCACCGGCGAGTTCGCGCCCTCGCCCATCGCGAGGAAGTCGCGGAAGAGCTTGGTCGTATGCGGCAGCGTCGCGATGGGGATACACTCGGTGCTCATCCATTCCTCAAGCCGGGGAGAGGTCCCTTGGGCCAGCTTCCATGTTAGCTTGACTGCACTCGGTGCGGCGCGCGGCGCACGCGGATAGTATGCGCGGCCCTCCCATGACGCGAGAGATGCCTTCGATTGGATGCGGCTTCTGCACGCTCGATGCTGGATGATACCGTAGACCTATGTGCGCCACTCCAATCAAAACCAAGTCCGCAAAAGCCGCCACCGTCCAGCCTGTCGCGAAGAAAGCCGCAGCGAAGAAAGCTCCCGCGAAGAAGCCGCGCGCTGCCAAGCCGAAGCTCGTCTCGTCGAAGCTGGCGTTCCAGGGCAGGGTCTTCAACGTCTTCACCGACACGCTGCAAGAGCCAGGTGGACACCGGCACATCAAGGACGTGATCCGGCACAACGGCTCGGTGGTGATGCTGGCGGTGGATGAGCGGAAGAACCCCGCCGACCCCGACGTGATTCTGGAGCGGCAGTATCGCCACGCCGCAGGGCAGTTTCTGTTGGAACTTCCTGCGGGCAGCCGCGAGCCCAACGAGGCGCCGCTGGCCGCGGCCAAACGCGAGTTGATCGAGGAGACGGGATACCGCGCGCGGCGCTGGACGATGCTGCTGCGCTACTTCGCCAGCCCCGGCTTCCTGGGTGAGTGGATGCAGATCTACCTCGCGCGCGACATCCGCGAGGGCACCGCTACGCCCGAGCTGGACGAGCAGATCGAGGTGCTGCGCATGCCTCTGTCGCAGGCGATGAAGCTGATCGCCGAGGGCAAGATCCACGATGGCAAGACGCTGATCGGGCTATCGCTCTACGACGCGGCACGGCGCGACGGGCGGTTGTAGCTTCAGCGCGGGGCAAGCTGTTTGGGGGTGAGCTTGGTGACAATCTCTTCGGCGACATCGGCGGCGGGTTCCAGCGCGTCCAGGTCCTCGTCGGTGTAGCTCTTGCCCAAGCCCCCGAATCGGCGCTCGCGATGCTGGTAGTCCAGGATCGCTTCCAGCAGATGGATACCGCGGAAGTCCGGCCACAGCCGGCCGGTGATGAAGAGTTCGGAGTAGGCCATCTGCCAGAGCAGGAAGTTCGAGATGCGCTGCTCGCCGGATGTGCGGATTACCAGGTCGGGATCCGGCATGTGCGCCGTGTAGAGCGCGCCGGTGATGTGGTGTTCATCCAGCCGCACCTCGATGCCGTCCACCTGCAACAGGTCTTCCAGCGAGCAGCCGCGTTGGTGGGCCTCGGCGATCAGATCGGCCAGCACTGACCGCACCGCATCTACAATCTCCGAGCGCGAGCCGTAGTTCAGCGCGATGGTGAGTGTAGTGCCGGTGTTCTTCGCCGTGGACTCGGTGGCCCACTGCATCGTCTCCTG
>Ga0326727_10006046_pt1 | contig 33690 bp, 35 predicted proteins | sample MB2enrmetagenome_FD_207643 | JGI IMG/M metagenome (GOLD analysis project Ga0326727, IMG submission 207643) | Lab enriched peat soil microbial communities from McLean, Ithaca, NY, United States - MB29MY | ecosystem: Environmental > Terrestrial > Soil > Wetlands > Peat | place: USA: New York...
TCTATCAGCTCGCCGCCGTCGACTCCTTCAGGCAAACCGTCGCCACCAATCCCGAGTTGGACCTCTTCTACAAGCCTTCTCCCACGCCGGCAACGCTGGCAGCCGAGCGCAGTTGGCTCGGCCAGGTATACCTCGACTGGTCGAGTTGGCCGCTGGTCGCCGAGGTTGGCCCGACCGTCCCCAACGACGCCCCGTCCGGCGCGCCCACGTTGACCGCGGTCAGCTTTGTCGACCTGCGCTTCCTCTACGACACATCCTTGCTGCAGGGCCGCCACAATCCGCCGCTCACCGGGATGGTCTACGTCGATGCCGACCGCCGCATCGCCCAGATGGACCTCGGCGGCAAAGTGCAGCACTAAACTCCCTGCCTTGCGACTGCCCGCGGCGAACCCAGAGGTCAAGGCCCCGGTGGGGCTGCCGGCGGATCGGTCGGCGGCGGCGGGTAGTAGGGCGGAGGCGCCGGATAGCCCATCCCGTAGGCATAGGCCGGCGGCGGCGTGGAGCGGTCCAGCAGATCGCCCAGCATCGGATAGCGCCCGCCCAGGAAGTAGAGCGCGTAGGCGTCCATGAAGGTGTACGCCGGGCCAATCGCCAAAAACATGGCGTAGAAGACGCCGAAGATATACCAGGCAACTGCCAGAAGAACGCCGATCACCCCCAGCACGACGCTGGGAATCCCGACCAGGTGCAACAGAAATCCGATCAACAGGACGATGCCTCCAAGGATCAGACTGCAGAGAATAAATGCGATCTCCCATGCCATGGTCACCCCCATCACGGCGGCCACGGCCAGTCCGACCTTCAGCAGCGTGAACAGAGCAAACTCGCCCGGCTCCTGCCCGATCAGCGCGAACATGCGCCGAAAGGCCTCTGCGAGTCCAGTGTCCTCCAGCGCAAGCGAAGGCACGATGAAGTCTGCCAGCAGCGAGCTGACCAGGAAGAACGGCCCAAAGACCAGCAGGATGATGCCGTAGCCGGCAAACATAGCGCCGATGAACTGCGGTGGCGGCTGTTGCCCCGGCGTCATCGACTTCAACGTCTCCATCAGAGGCAGAATGTGACGGATGTAAGCCGCGATCGGAAGAGCGCAGGCGAAGGAGACCACGGTGCCGAGCACCACCTTGACGCCGGTCCAACTGAGCGACTGCGGCCCATACTTGCGCCATGCCGGAGCGACGAACTCGCCGCGGTTGACGACCATGTCGAAGTAGGCAAATTGCAGCCGCGAACACAGGTGGAAGATCCAGCAGAAGATCGCGGTAGCGACCAGCAGGCCCGCAACCAGCGCGACAACAGCGGGCGTGCCGCCGGCTTTGCCGGCCTCGGGAATAAAAATCAGGTAGATCAGCGGGAAAGGAAAGAACATCGTTCCGATCCGGCAAAGATACGCAGTTGCACAGAGCTTCCAGGTGCGTCCCATTCGGAAGGGAGTGAACAGGACGAGCTTGGTCCGCGCAATGGCGGGCGAGATGGCTTCGGATGCGCTGAGCGGTCTCATGTCGGGGCAGGAGGAGGTTAGCACGGGATTTGCGGGGTTTTCCGGAAATATTTTCAGGCCACGCCAGGCGGCAGCCATCGTCGTCGGTCCGCGCGGATCGAAAAAGTGATCGGAAAGTTGATATTCAGGAGGTCAATTCGCACGCCGCAGGATATCCTGCAAATCACGGACGGCGTGGTGCTTGCAAATGCGTCGAATATTGCAGCGGCTCAGCCGCCAAAGGGAGATTGAAGGATGACGGATTACCGGGTTGTAAAGGGGCAGGCAACTGAAGATCAGCTCACGGCGGCGATTGAAAAATTCACCGCCCAAATTCCATCCAGCGTCTATCTCGCCGGAGCATTGGCCTCCATGGCGATCTCGCTGGGCCTGAAGGCAGCCAAAAAGGAACACAGCGCGCTCTTCGTCGGTCAGTGGGCCGCGCCCTTCCTGCTGCTGGGCGTTTACAACAAGCTGGTCAAGCTGCATGGGTCGGACGCGACCGCCGTGGTCGTGGACTCCGAAGAAGGCCTCGGCATCTAGGCGCTCGTCGGCGGCCAGGTCTGGCCGTTCGCGGCGAGCCATGCGTCCCAGGCCGCCAGTGCTCGCTCGCACTGCAGCCGGTGGCGTTCCTTCTTGTCGCGGATGCGCCGCCGCAGCTCTTCCTCCAGCGGCGGCAGCAGATCGAACGTGATATTCGCTGGCTGGAAGCGCTTGCTCTCCGCGTGAGTGATGTAGTGGGTCAGGCTGCCGTTGGCAGACGCGCGCGGCGCCACCCCCGGCTCGACCCCATTGGCCAGCGCAGCCGCATACCGGCCCGCCAGCATTCCCGAAGCAATCGACTCGGTATAACCCTCCACGCCGCTCAGCTGCCCTGCAATCAGAATCTGCGGATGCGCGCGCAGTTGCAGCGTCTCGCGCAGCAGCCTTGGCGCATTGATATACGTGTTGCGATGGATCTGGCCATAGCGCAGGAAGGTCGCATTCTCCAGCCCGGGAATCAGCCGCAGCACCCGCGCCTGCTCGCCGAACTTCAGGTGGTTCTGGAAGCCGACTAGGTTGTAGCTGTCCGCCCGCAGGTTCTCCTGGCGCAGCTGCACCACCGCGTAGGGCCATTTGCCCGTCTTCGGATCGGTCAGGCCGACCGGCTTCATCGGTCCAAAGCGCAGCGTGTCCCGTCCGCGCCGCGCCGTCTCTTCGATGGGCAGGCAACCCTCGAAGTAGTTCAGATTTTCTGCCGTGCCATTGCCGGGAAACTTCTCCCAGTCTTTGGCCTCCACCTTCTCCGCCGTCGTCAGCGCATCCAGAAAGCGCTCATACTCCTCCTTGGTAAACGGGCAGTTGATGTAGTCGGCGGTGCCCTTGTCGTAGCGTGCCGCGAAATAGACCTTCGCCATGTCGATGCTGCCGGCGTCCACAATCGGTGAGATCGAGTCGTAAAACGCAAGGTGCTCCGACCCGGTCAGCCGCTGCAGCTCGGTCGCCAGCGCGGGCGAGGTCAGCGGCCCGGTGGCCAGAATCGTCAACGTGTCCGCTTCATCCGGATCAAACGCGGTCACCTCCTCGCGATGCGCCGTGATGTGCGGCTCTGCTTCAATGCGCGCGGCCACTCGCCGCGAGAACTCAACCCGATCCACCGCCAGCGCGTGGCCCGCTGGCACAGCCGAGGCGTCCGCCTCCGCCAGCAGCACCGATCCTGCCCGGCGCATCTCCTGCTTCAGCAGCCACGGCGCGGTATTCTCTGACTCCGACTTCAGCGAATTGGAGCAGACCAGCTCAGCGAAGTCGGCCGTCTGGTGCGCCTCGGTGGAGCGCGTGGGCCGCATCTCGTAGAGGTCTACCTCGCAGCCCAACCGCGCAGCCTGCAGCGCCGCCTCCGGCCCGGCCAACCCCCCACCAATCACCTTGATTCTCTTCATGCTTCCAGCATAGGGGATTGCCCGCACATTGACCGGATCTCTGCGGCGCAACCGGAGTCGCATTTCCTCCAAGACCGGGATGCTCTTTTTTATTGAACTTCCGCGCGAACGCTGCGTAGATTAAGGTGTGCGGACGTAGGCTTCTGGAAACCCGCACTGAGGTTCTCATGATCTGCCTGATCCTGCTGGTCCTGCTGTTTACGCGGCGGCGGTATTGGTATGGCTATTATCCGTACGGCTATGGCTATCACCCCTACCCATACCCATACGGAGCCTACACGCCGTATGACCCCTACTGGCGGGCCCGGTATTACAGCTATGGATATGGCTGCGGCTGTCCCAGGTGGTATTGGTAGGCGGCAGCGACCCGAGCCGGCCAGGTTGGCTGACAGGTTCCGGGATGCCGGGAGCAGCGCTACTCCTGGGCTGATTGCGCGAGCTTCGCCAGCGCATCGCCGGAGACGCGCATGATGGTCCACTCCGGCAGCGGCTCTGCGCCCAGCGACTTGTAGAAGTCGATGGCCGGCGTATTCCAGTCCAGCACCGCCCACTCCAGCCGCGGGCAGCCTTCGGCCACGGCGATCTCGGCGACCCGCTTCAGCAGCGCCTTGCCGATGCCGCGCCCACGAAAAGCCGGTCGCACGAACAGGTCCTCCACGTAAATTCCCGCATGGCCGCGCCAGGTGGAGTAGTTGTAGAAATAGAGGGCGAAACCGGCAGGTTCCTGCGTTGTCCGTTGTTCGTTCTCCGTTGTTTGTTCGGACCATGTGGCGATCAGGCAGTGGAAGCGCGGCGTGGCTCCGAAGCCATCGCGCAGCAGATCAGCCTCAGTGGCGACCGCCGACGCAGGCTCGCGCTCGTACTCCGCCAGCTCGCGCACGAACGCAAGCATATCGGGAATGTCGGACGGGACAGTGGGTCGTATGGTCAGCACGCAGGGATGATTCTATTGCGTCGAACGCCGTGGCGGAATGCGGCGGCTAGATGTAGAAAGGATGTTTGTATGCTTCCCACCGCACGTACGCAAGGGCGGCCAGCGAAAGCACGGCCAGTGCGATCCACCACCTGTTCTTCGTGGTTGCTGCAATCAGCGCGAACAGTGTGGCTGGGAAGCAGCCAAATAGAACCCAGTAGATCGCGATTGGGACAAGCCATTCTGGGCAGAATAGGGGGAAGTTGCCTAGAGCATAGGGAGACCAGCAGAGCAACGACAACCAGCCGCAGATGTTTGCTATAGGACGCCACTTGCTCATAACTTCGCCGCTCACCTTCGCGGATGATTGCTCGGCGCACTCGGGTTGGCGGCCAGCCATTTATTGAACGACACGTTGAAGGCGAAGAGTTCCTTGGTCCCATCCAGCGTGTGGATCATCTTCACGTAGAGTTCGGCGTCCTTCAGCGCCGGGTCGTCGAGGCCTTTGATGTCGTAGAACAAGTAACCGGCCAGCGTGCTGTGCGGCTCGACCGTGGTCGACCTGAAGCCGAAATCGTCGTCGTCCTCGGAGACCTTTTTGTCGATGGGGGTGCGCTTGATCGGGAACGGGTCCAGTGGAATGTGGATGGGCTGCGTGCTGTGCAGAGTAAAGATACGGCGGTTGATGTCGTCCTCGGTGGCCGCGGGGATCCTGTCATTGTCGGCGGTGATGAACTGCATCCGCGCATCTTCGAGCGACAGCGGCTTGTCGCTGTCATTGGTGATCACCACGCGGATCGGCAGCAGCCCATGCTGGAGGTAGGGCAGGCGGAAGAAGCTGCACAGTTTTGGGTCGTCGCACGGGTCGGCGGCGATGGTCACGTGCTCGTCGGGGTGGGTATCGTTGGCGGCGTACTGGTCTGCGGGCTTGGCGGGCGGCGCAGTCTTATGTTCCGCGGCCAGCACCGCCGGGCAGGCCAGGCAAAGCAAAATCGCGAACGCTCTGCTCTTCGCCCTTCTGCATAGCGCGGCAAAGCAGCGAGCGTCCTGGTTACGTTGGTTGCGTGGGTTCCGGTCGGGGTTCATGCAGGCTTGATTATCGCCTTCGCTGATACCGTGGTAAAGCGAGGGAGTTCGCGGAACGTGGTCCAGCTTGTGGTGATGGCGCTGTACAGCTTGCTGCTGATGGCCGCGCTGGTGGCCGGCGCGCCGTACTGGCTCGCGCGGATGGCGAACAGCGGCCGGTATCGCGCCGGACTGTGGCAGCGGCTGGGGCGCATGCCTGCACAATTGCGCGCAGCTGCGGCCGGCCGCCAGGTGGTGTGGATCCACGCGGTCAGCGTCGGCGAGGTGCTGGCCGCCACCCGGCTGGTTGCGGAGCTCGAAGCGGCGCTGGGCGAGGGCTGGATCATCGTCGTATCTACGACGACCGCCACGGGCCAGGCGTTAGCAAAGCAGCGCTTCGGCGCGGAATGTGTCTTCTATTATCCGCTGGACTTCGCCTGGGCCGTCCGGGCCTACCTGCGCGCGCTGCGTCCCCGGCTGCTCGTCCTGATGGAGAGCGAGCTCTGGCCGCGCATGTTGGTGGAGTGCGGTCGGCGCGGCATCCCAGTCGCTGTAGTCAACGCCCGCGTCAGCGACCGCTCCTTCGCCCGCGGAATGCGCCTGCGCGCTGTCTGGGGCCACGTGCTGCGAATGGTCACTTTATTTCTTGCCCAGAGCGAGGAAGACGCTCGCCGCTTGGTAGCGCTCGGCGCTCGGCCCAACGCCGTTCGCGCCATCGGCAACCTGAAGTATGACGTGCGCGCCCCGCAGGCCAGCCGCGTGGCGGAATGGATTCGCGTGGAGGCTGGCCCACGTCCCGTGATTGTCGCTGGAAGCACGCTCGGGGGCGAGGACGGCCACGAAGAAGAGATCGCCCTTGCTGCCTGGAAGAGGACCCTTGGCACGAAGCTTGATCCGGCGCTCGTCCTCGCGCCGCGCCATCCAGAGAGGTTTAGTGGGGTGGAGGCGGTTCTGGCCGTACTTACGCACGAGAGGTATGCGAGGGCAAGCGACTTCGGCCCGCCAAGAAGCGGGAATGGCTTTCTGGACATTATCCTTCTCGATACAATCGGCGACCTTGCCGCAGTCTACGGAGTGGCAGACGTGGCCTTTGTCGGTGGCAGCCTGGTCCCGCGTGGAGGGCATAATCCGCTGGAGCCAGCCCGGTTCGGCGTACCTGTGCTGATGGGGCCATCGTATGAAAACTTCCGCGACATTGTGGCGAAGATGCAAGCGGCTGATGCGATTCGCATAGTGAAAGACAAGGATGACCTGGAAGCCGCGCTCATCGAACTGCTCACCAACCGCGAAGCCGCTCGCGCAATGGGCGAGCGTGGCCGCAAGGTCTTCGAAGCGCAGAGCGGCGCGACTGGCCGTGCGGTCGAGGCTCTGCTCAGGCTGGTGAAGCCGTGAGCGCGCGCCCGGATGGACAGAAGAGGCGTTGGGCGTGGCCGCTGGTGCCGCTCTACGCCGCGGGTCTAGCCGCGAAAAGCGCCCTGCGCGCAGCGGGTGTTCTTCCCACCCGCAAACTCCAGTGGCCAGTCATCAGCATAGGCAGCCTCTCCGCAGGCGGGGCAGGGAAGACCCCGGTCGTCATCGCCCTCGCCGAACTGCTCAAGGCGCGTGGATGGCACGTCGATGTGCTCTCGCGCGGCTACGGGCGAGATACCCGCGACCGCAGATTCAAAGATGCCGCGCAGGTCGTGCCCGATCTGGATGACGCAGCGTCGCGTTTCGGCGATGAGCCAACCCTAGTCGCGCGCAGGACCGCCGTCCCCGTCTGGGTCGGCGCCAACCGCTTCGCTGCGGGCGAAGTCGCGGAGCGAGAATCCAACTCGCATAACCAACAGAAGAGCCTTCATCTCCTCGACGATGGCTTCCAGCACCGCCAGCTCGCGCGCACCCTTGACATCGTGCTCGTCACCGAGCAGGACCTTCACGACGCCCTGCTGCCCGCCGGCAATCTGCGCGAGCCACTGTCGTCGCTGCGCCGCGCCGACATCGTCGTGCTGCGTGAGCCGGAGCGCGCCCGCATCGAAGCCCGAGTCCGCGCACTGATCCGCCCAGATGCGCCGCTGTGGACTGTCCGCCGGGAGCTGCGGCTCCCAAACGAAACCAACCCCGGCCCCAGGCCACTGGCCTTCTGTGCCATCGCGCGCCCCGACGGATTCTGGGCCATGCTCGCGCAGGCGGGTTGCCAGTTTGTCGATCAGGTTGCGCTCCGCGATCATCATAGCTACGGCATGGTCGACATGGATCGCATGGCCGCGATCGCAACCGAGCGCCACGCGACCGGGTTCCTCACCACGGAGAAGGATGCGGTGAAGCTTTCCTCCCCCATGCTCGAGCGGCTGCAATCCGTCGGCTCAGTCTGTGTGGTCTCGCTCGACGCGAAGTTTTCCGATGAGCCAGAAATCGTCCGCGAGCTGGAGGCGCGCTGCCGGTGAGGGTGCTGATTGTGCGCATTGGGGCCATGGGCGATGTGCTTCACGCCATGCCGGCGGTCGCAGCCCTGCGCGCTTTGCATCCCGACTGGTTCATCGGCTGGGCCATCGAGCCGCGCTGGAGCGATCTGCTGCAGATCGCCGGCGACCCCGAGGACCTATCCCAGGGACTGGGGCACTTCGCCGGCCACGCCTTGGTGGACCGCTGGTACCGCGTAGCCGCAAGCGAGTGGAAGCGCAGCCCCTTCTCGCGGCGCACCCGGCAGGACATCTTCGGTCTGCGCGACCTCCTGCGAGAACAACGCTTCGACCTGTGCGTTGACATGCAGGGATCTTTGAAGTCGGCTGTGGTCGGAAGCATGGCGGCGGCCAAGCTCTTCGCCGGGCCAGATACCCCCCGGGAGCGCTTAGCCCGCCGCCTCTACACCCAAAAGGTCCAGGTCAGCGCGGCCCATGTGGTGGAGCAGGGGTGCGAGTTGCTGGGCGCGGCCGTCGGCGAGACGTTGAGCCCGGCGCGGGTCACCCTGCCCATCGATGAAGCAAACGAGCGCTGGGCGGATAGCGTCGTCGGCCGCCAGCGCTTCTGCCTCATCTCGCCGGGCGGAGGTTGGGGCGCGAAGATCTGGCCGGCGGAGCGCTACGGGCGCGTCGCGGCGCACTTGGGAAACGCCGGCGTGCCCACCATGGTCAATTCCACAATCCCCGGCTCGCGCGAGGCGGACCGTGTCGTCGAGACCAGCGAGGGACATGCGCGGGCAGTCGCGTGCTCCGTCGGCCAGTTGATCGCCCTCACCCGCCGCGCCGCTGTGGTCATCGCGGGGGACACCGGCCCGCTGCATCTGGCCGCGGCGCTGGAGCGGCCCGTGGTGGGAATCTATGGGCCCACCGATCCTGCGCGTAACGGCCCCTACGGCACCCGCCAGCGGGTGTTGCGCGATGCCGCCAGCTTGACCAGCCACAAGCGCGTCGGCGAGCCTGAGCCGGCCATGTTGCGCATTCAGGTGGACGAAGTGGTGCAGGCCGCGCTCGAGATGCTTGCCTGAAGCTCCGCGGGTGAGAAGATCGTCTAGTGCAGGGAGAGGTTGGCGGGCGAGCGTGAGCGGGCGGACGGATTGGCAGAGGATTGCGCGGCGCATACGGGTGCCGACCGGCTTCGTGTTCGCCGCCGTTTTCCTGTGGCTCGCGCGGCCAACCTGGCACACCATGCTGGCCAGTCTGGCGCTGGTTGTACCCGGTCTCTGGTTGCGGGCGTATGCCTCTGGCTATGTCCGTAAGAACTCCGAACTCACCACCACCGGCCCCTACGCGTACACCCGCAATCCGCTCTATCTGGGATCGATGCTGATCGCCTTCGGCTTCGCCGCCGCGGCCTGGAATCTGGCGATTCTGCTGGCGCTGGCTGCGCTTTTCGCGGCAATCTACATCCCCACCATCCACAGCGAGGAGGCCTACCTCCGCAGTCACTTCGCCGGCTTCGATGCCTATGCCCGCCAGGTTCCCAGGCTGCTTCCCCGGTTGACGCCGGCCCGGCCCGCAACCCCAACCGATAACGGCGACCGCGGCGGCTTTTCGCCCGCGCTCTACCGCAAACACCGCGAGTACAATGCTCTGATGGGCGTTGGTGCGATCTACCTCGCACTGGTCCTGCGGTTCGTGTGGGAACAACGCACCTTCATCGCCGGTCTCGGCAAGCCATCCTGGTGGCCATGAGCCGCCTCAACTTCAACTGCCGGGGAAGCCATTTGCGCAAAGCTGTACACCTGTCCCGCCGTTCGCTTTCACTGCTTTGCATTCTCGCGTGGGCCGGAGGCGCGGTCCGAATGGGCCACGCTCAACTGCTGGGGATCGGCAGCAAGCCCGCGCTCCCGGTGGTCATTCCCACCCTGCAACCGCCCATTCCGGGCTACGTCTTTCCCACGCGGCAGACCCTGACGTTCACCGTCGACTGGCGCGTCTTCACCGGTGGCACGGCGGTCTTTCACCTGGAGCAGCAGGGCGACCAGCTCAAAATTAACGCCACCGCCGACACCGTTGGCGCGGTCAACATGCTGTTTCCCGTAGCCGACCGCTTCCAGTCGTCGATGGACGTCAAGACCGGCTGCTCGGGGGGCTTCTCCAAGCAGACCCAGGAGGGTCGGCGCAAGGTCTCCACCGACCTCACCCTCGATTACAACGCAGGCAAGCAGACCCAGATCGAGAAGAACCTGGTCAAGGGCACGCAGAAGGTGGTTAGCGCTTCTGTTCCGGCCTGTGTTACCGATTCGCTCTCGGGGATCTTCTACGCGGCGTCGCAGCGGTTGACCGTGGGCCAGGACTTTGGATTTCCTCTGGCCGACGCCATGCGCACCGTCACCGTGATCATGAAGGTGGAGGCGCACGAGGAGATCAAGACGCCGGCCGGGACCTTCCAGACCATCCGCGTTCAGCCCACCGCCGAGGAGGGTGTGGTCAAAAACCGCGGCAATATCTGGATCTGGTATACCGATGATGCGCGCCATCTGCCGGTGCAGATCCGGGCGCGGCTCTTCTGGGGAACGATCACCTTCCACCTGCAAAGCATCGAAGCCAAGTGAATTGGGGAGGAAGCAATCATGTTCCTGGATGGAGATACCGATCCCACCCCGCCCGAGGGTCTGGTGATTGTGGGGCGCTTTGAAAGCCCGGTCGAGGCGCAGATCGCCAAGGGGATGCTCGAATCCGCCGGCGTCGAGTGCTTTCTGGTAGGGGAGAATGCCAACAATCTGCTCGCGGCAGCGTTTCGCGTGCGCTTGCAGGTCCGGGTGGAGGATGAGGCAGCTGCGCGAGCATTGCTGATTCAGCCAAACGGCGGCGACCCAGCCGAGAACCCCGGCCAAGCCTGAACTCGCAACGCCGTCCGCGCCGATTCGGGGCCGGCACGACGTAAGATTTACGCGGGAGTTGAATTGCGCGCGCCCTTGCATGTAAGTTGGTGATGCCGCTCATGCAAGCCGGACCAGGCGCGGTGCGCGCACGCAGGGTTTTATGGAGGCCTCGGCCGCGCAGCATGTGATCGCCGATACTGCCGCCAAGGCAGCAGGTAGCGTGCAATGGCTTCTGGAATGGATTCAGTGACTTCCAGATTCGAACCGGCGAGCTCGCAGAGAAAGATCGGCGCAGCACGGGAGCGCGAAGAGAGGGTTGGAGTGAGAGCGATGAATAGGATCGGAATCAAGACCGCGGGTACACTGGCGGCATGTCTGTTAGGTTTGCTGGCGCTGGCGCAGCCGGGGCGGCTCGTGGCCCAGGCAACCGCCAGCATCCACGGTCACGTGCAGAACGCCATCGGCATGCCGGTCACCACCGGCGAAATCAGGCTGACCACGGATAAAAACCCGAGCCTGCCCGGCGCGAAGTTTCAATACACGTTCCCGCTGGATGCGACCGGCAACTACAAGGGCGACGGCATCAAACCCGGCACCTATACGGGCGCTTTGTTTGTGCAAGGCCACACGGTGGACTTCATGAACGCAACGCCACTTGCCGCCGGAGAAGATAAGGCCTTCGACTACGACATGACCCGCAAGGAGTACATCGACAAGATGGATCCGGCGGAGCGCGAGCAGATGGAACAGGTCAAGAAAGCCAACGCGGCGGCCATGGCTGCCAACGCCAAGATCGAGAACCTGAACGCGCTGCTGAAGACGGCGCGCGACGCCACCAAGGCCGGCAACTTTGACGCCGCGGTCAAGGCCATGACCGATGCCACCGCCGCCAAGCCCGACGAATCGGTTCTGTGGGACGTGCTGGGCGATGCGCAGTTTGGTCAGGCCAACGCCGCCGCCCAGGCTGCGCACGACAACAAGACCACCGATCCCACCTTGGCGGACAAATATTCGGCCGCCATCGCCTCCTACCAGAAGGCGCTCACCCTGAACGCAGCCTCCGCAAAACCCAGCGCCGAAACCGCCGGAGTGGTCAACAATCAGCTTGGACAGGCGCTGGGCAAACTGGCCCTGCTGGGGCAGCCGGACAAGTTGAAGGATTCGGTAGCGGCCTACGACGCGGCGGCCAAGGCAGACCCCACAAAAGCTGCGACCTACTACTTCAATGAAGCCGCGACCCTCTTCAACGCGGGTAATTCTACCGGCAAGATGGACGGGGTCGCTGAGGCCGCAGACAAGGTGATCGCGGCCGATCCAACCAGGGTGGAGGCTTATTATGTCAAGGCCGAAGGTCTGGCTCCGAGCATTACCGGGCCGGACGCCGCCGGAAAGTTCATCGCGCCCCCGGGACTGGTGGAAGCCTGCAACAAATACATTGAACTGGCCCCGACCGGACCGCACGCGCAAGATATGAAAGACCTCCTCGCAGGACTTGGGGAGAAAGTCCAGACAACCTATAAGGCGCCCAAGAAGTAGGCGCGCCGGCGGTACGGAACTGGCCCTGGGCGGCGTGAGCCTGGGGCCTTTTTCGTGGAATCACGCTGGCAGGCGATTCATCGCTGAGGAGCTTCGATGGGCAGTGCGCAGGTGCTCGGTTTTGCGGAGGCGCTGGATCTCGTGCTGCGCCATGCCGCCCAAGTGCGTCCGCCCGCCTCGGAGCAGGTCGCGCTGCTCGCCTCCGCCGGCCGCGTCCTGGCCGAGGAGGTCTTAGCTGACCGCGACCAACCGCCCTTCGACCGCGCCACCCGCGATGGCTTTGCCGTGCGCGCGGAGGATTTTACGGCGGGCCAACGGCTGGGTATCGCAGGCCAGGTGCGCGCCGGTGAGGCGTGGGTTGGAGAACTGGCTTCCGGCTGCGCCATCGAGATCATGACCGGTGCGCCGGTGCCCTACGGTGCCGACGCGGTGGCGATGCTCGAGTACGCAGATCAGGCCGGCAGCGAGGTCTGGGCTACGGCTGGGCGCAGCCTGCAGGCTGGCGAGAATATCGTCCGCCGAGCCAGCGAGGCCCGCCAGGGCGACATTCTGCTGGCCTCGGGCGCTGCCATCGGCGCGGCAGAAATCGCATTGGCCGCTTCCTGTGGGTGCGTGCAGCTCGCGGTTTACAGACAGCCGAAGGTGGCCATCGTCGCCACCGGTGACGAACTGGTCGAGTTGAACCAGACACCGCAGCCTCACCAGATCCGCAACTCCAACAGCTACGCGCTTGCCGCAATGGTGCAGGCGGCGGGCGGGCGCGCAGAGAAACTCCCGATTGCCCGCGATACGCGCGACGACCTGCGCGACCGGATCGCCGAAGGCTGCAAGAGCGACCTGCTGCTGCTCTCCGGCGGCGTCTCAGCGGGAAAGTATGATCTGGTTGAAGATGTTCTCGCCGAGTTCGGCGCGGAGTTCTTCTTCACCGGGGTGAAGATGCAGCCGGGCAAGCCTGTCGTCTTCGGCCGCCTGCCTAGGGCAGCGAGTCGGCGAGCCAGCCAGCCGGAGGATTTGGACGCAGGGGGAACGGGCTTTAGCCCATCCGCAACCAGTGCGTCTTTGACAGGGACGGGCTTTAGCCCTTCCGCAACCAGTGCGTCTTTGATAGGGACGGGCTTTAGCCCTTCCGCAAGCAGTGCGGTTTTGATAGGGACGGGCTTTAGCCCGTCCGAAAGCGGAGAAAAAGTTGGTGGGGCTTTAGCCCCGGAGGGGACCGCGAACGAATGGACCTACTTCTTCGGCCTTCCCGGCAATCCCGTCTCCACTCAGGTCACCTTCCACTGCTTCGTCCAGCCGCTGCTGCGCGCGCTCTGTGGCGCGGGCGTTGCCGGTCCTAACTTTGTGCAGGCCACGCTGACCGAAGACATCCGCGCCAGGCCCGGCCTCACCCGCTTCCTCCCCGCATCGTTGACCCATGACCTAACCAAGCCCCAGGTGCGGCTGGTCGGTTGGCAAGGCTCCGGCGACCTCGCCGCCAACGCCCGCGCCAACTGCTATGCCGTCCTCCCCGACGGCCTCGATCTCCGTGCCGGAGATGCGATCACCCTCCTCCTGCGGTAGGCTTCCAGAATGAGCGATAAGCTATCCCACTTCGACGAGTCCGGCCATGCCCACATGGTCGATGTCAGCGCAAAGCCGCCCACGCGCCGCGAGGCCGTCGCCGAGGCCTTCGTCGAACTCAGCGACGCGGTCCTCGCCGCGCTGCCCCAGAACCCCAAGGGCAATCCGCTGGAGGTCGCGCGCTTCGCCGGCATCCAGGCGGCCAAGCAGACCGCCGCGCTGATTCCCATGTGCCATCCGCTGCCGCTCAGCTTCATCGATGTAGAAGCCACCGTCGTTGCGGGCGGCATCCGCATCCAGGCCACCGCGGCCACCACCGCAGCCACGGGCGTGGAGATGGAAGCCATGGTCGCGGCCTCCATCGCCGCGCTCACTGTCTATGACATGACCAAAGCTCTCGATAAGTCTATTATTATCAGTAATATATCCATGATAAGCAAGAGCGGCGGCAAGAGCGGCGATTTCATGCGCAAGCAATCTTAGTGCCAAAATGTTCCACGTGGAACAATTTGAGTCAACTTTCCTGTGGAAAACCTAAGCCTCCACCAGCCCGTAGCGTTTCTGCCACTGCTGCCTGAGCCGCGCCCACACCGCATCGATCTCCGCCTTGGTCAGCTCCGGGTCCGGCTTGGCGGCAAAGCGTTCCGCCTCCACCTTGGCCAACTCCAGCACCGCGCGGTCGCGCAGCAGGTTGGCCACGCGGAACTCGGGCAGGCCGGTCTGCCGCGTGCCGAAGAACTCACCCGGCCCGCGCTGCTGCAGATCCAGCTCGGCCAACTCAAAGCCGTTCTGCGTTGCGACCATCGCGTTCAGCCGCGCGTCCGCCTGCTCGGTCACCCTGCCGCCGGTCATCAGGATGCAGTAGCTCTTCGCCGCGCCGCGCCCCACCCGCCCGCGCAGTTGGTGCATCTGCGCCAGCCCAAACCGCTCCGCATGGTCGATCACCATCACGCTCGCATTCGCCACATCCACCCCTACTTCGATCACCGTGGTCGCCACCAGCACGTCGATCTCGCCGCGCTTGAACCGTGCCATGGTCACTTCTTTCTCGTCCGCGCTCAGCCGCCCGTGCAGCAGCCCCAGCCGCAGACCTGCCAGCGCGCCCCCGCGCAGCTCGTCGTACATCGCCGTCGCCGACCGCAGCTTCCCCTTCTCCGCCAACAGCTTCTTCTTTGCCCCTTTCTTCGCCTCCCCCGCTGACTGGCTGACTGGCTGACCTTCTGACTCGCTCTCTTCGTCTCTCGCAAAGTCCAGCTCCGGCTGATCGTCCTTGCTGCCCTCAATCATCGGGTACACCAGATAGGCCTGCCGCCCTTTTGTAACCTGTTTGCGCACAAAATCCCAGACCTCCGCCGCGCGTTCCTCGGTCGTCCGCTTGGTCAGAATCGGCGTGCGTCCCGGCGGCATCTCGTCGATCACGCTCACATCCAGATCGCCATACAGCGTCAACGCCAGCGTCCGCGGAATCGGCGTCGCCGTCATCGCCAGCACATCCGGATCGGTGACCTTCCCGTCCGCGCCCGGCTTGCGCATCAGCTTGAATCGCTGTTGCACGCCGAAGCGGTGCTGCTCATCCACGATCACCAAGCCCAGGTTGGCGAAGTCCGCCTTATCCTCCTGCAGCGCGTGCGTGCCGATCACCAGTTGCGCCTCGCCGCGCATCACCCGCCCCTGCGTCTGGCGCTTGGTCGCGGGGTCCAGCGACCCGGTCAACAGCACCACCTTGTACGGCCTGCCCGTGCCCGGCGAGATCGCCTCGGCCAGCAGCTTGCGGGCGGAGAGATAATGCTGCGTCGCCAGGATTTCCGTTGGCGCCATCAGCGCCGCCTGCGCGCCGTTTTCGATGGCCACCAGTGCCGCCTGCATCGCCACAATGGTCTTGCCCGAGCCCACATCCCCTTGCAGCAGCCTCCGCATCGGCTGCGGCCTGCGCATGTCCGCCACAATCTCGCCCAGCACCCGCTTCTGCGCCGCCGTGGGATGGAACGGCAACACCTGCTTGATGGCCTCGCGCACCGCCGGGCCGGTGGTGAACGCCGTGCCCACGCGCTCGCGCATCCGCCGCCGCTTCAGCTCTAGCCCAAGCTCCAGGTAGAACAGCTCCTCGAAGATGAGGCGCTTGTGCGCAGGCGTGCTGGCGGACATCAGCTCCGCCATCGGCGTGCCTGCTTCGGGGAAGTGCACCGCCCGCAGCGCTGCGATGCGCGTGGGCAGCCCCAGCCGAATCAGCATCGCGGGCGGCAGCGTCTCCGCAGGCTCGGCAAGCTCCTCCAGCAGATTCCACACCAGGCGCCGCATCCACTTCGAGGTCAGCTTCGCGCCCCACGGGGTGGTCCCGCCCAGGCTCTCGTATACCGGCACGATCCGGCCGATCTCCAGAGAGTCCTCTGGATCGGCGCCGTCAGGGATGATTTCAAACTGCGGCTGGATCATCTTGAAGCGGCCCGACGTCGGCACTCCCACTGCCCCCGCCGCCATCGCCGACCGCGACGGTTCCAGCTTGCCATACACCGCCACCGTCTGCCCCAGCTTGAAGCGGTCCTTCAGGTACGCGCCGTGGAACCACATGCACTTCACCGTGCCCAGGCCCTGGCCCAGCGTCATCTCAAAGATCGGCCCCGCCCGGGTGCGCAGCAGCACCGATCCCCGCACCTCGCCGATCACCGACGCCATCGTTCCCGCCACCAGCTCGGCCATCGGCTGCGGGTTCAGCCGGTCCTCATAGCGAAAGGGCAGGTGGTACAGCAGGTCCTCCACCGTCTCCACGCCGCGCTCCGCCAGCGCCGCGCCCACGCGCTCCCCCACCCCCTTCACAAACTTCACCGGCGTCGTCAGTTCCAGCACAGGGATGATGCTACCAACAACGCGCTGATCATTACCGCTCGGCCAGCAAAGTGGCCACGTCGCCGGCAACCTCATCGCCCTCGATCGCTCCAACGTAGGTCTTCGCAACCCGCCCCTGCCGGTCCAGCAGCAATGTCACCGGCAGTCCCATCAAGTCAACCGCGCCATCCTCCTTCGCGTCGGAGAGCGCGACCGGGTACGGCACGCGAAACAGCGTCACATACTTCTGAACCTTCGCCTGCGCATCCGGCCCCGCGTCCATAGACACGCCCACCATGTCCAGCCCCTTCGGCCCAGCCTCACGGTCGATCCGTTTCAGCGCCGGCAGCTCCTCCAGGCACGGCTCGCACCACGTCGCCCAATAGTTGATCAGCACCGCCTTGCCGCGATGGTCCTCCAGATTCCACGTGCCCCCGCCTGGCTCGGGCAGCACCATCGCGCCCATCGCTCTGCGCTGCGCCGCCGGCGTCACTCCGCCGGGCTTGCGGAACGAGGGCATGCGCATCGCCGCCAGCGCCCCCAGACCCACCAGGAACGCAACCATCCAAATCCGGTTTCCGCGTCGATCCGAAGCGGGTCCAAGCACAGGGTTGATGCTACCAAGCCGGGCAGTAGTCGCGATGTGTGGGCCAGCGGTCAAGATTGCGTCAAAGGCTCACGTGGGAATTCTGGCGGCAAATCGTCCCCGCAATGTTGCTTGAGTTCGAGCAGCAGGCGCGCGCGGTCAGCCAATTCGGCGGAGTGGACGATCTTCGTCCCGTCTGCGCTGGTGACCGTAACAATATGACCCTTTTCGCCGGTGTTGATCTCCACAATATCTTTCCACAGGATGCGCTTATTTCTGCGCAACCAATAGGACTGTTCGAGCCCCTCACTGGTAATGAAGATCGTTCCGGGAAGCTCAATGAGAATCATTGCTGCCAACAGTCCAAGGCCGACTCCATTCACGAGCGCAAGAGGTCTTCCCTTGCCGAACAGAAGATCTCTTATTGCCCACCATCCAAACTCGACAGCGATCAATATCCATAGGAGGTAAGCGAATCCGTTGCGAGCAAACTCGACCCTCCCGTCGCCGCAAATCCTCGCCGGCCGCCGCGCCTTCGCCTTTCGGAACAGCATCCAAAATGCGGTTGCCCAGATAAGACAATTGAAAGTCCCGAAAATGATCTTCCAACTCACATGTCAATCCTAATACTCCCAATTGCCATCCCCAGCTAGCTTTATTTCTCCTGCCCCGCTATCTTTGTCTCCGTGTGATTTGAACGGAAGTGGGGCTCGGTAAAGCGATTTGCCAGCGAACCACCAAGACAGCCTCTCGTCCATCGCGAGCGGCCCAGCACGAAGGAGAGCGCATGGCAATTCGTCTGCACTTCTGGGGGGCGGACCAGACCGTCACCGGGTCGTCTCACCACATCGAGTGCGCCGGCCAGAACGTCCTGCTGGACTGCGGCCTGTTTCAGGGCCATCGCCAGGACACCGCCGACATCAACTCGCACCTCGCGCTCAGCCCGGACCAGCTTTCCGGCAAGGCCGCGCCCAGCCTCAACGCCGTCGTGCTGTCTCATGCGCATATCGACCACTCCGGCGACCTGCCACTGCTGGCCAAGCAGGGCTATCGCGGACCCATCTACACCACCCCCGCCACCATCGACCTGTGCACGCCGATGCTCAAGGACGCCGCCCACATCCAGGAGAGCGACGCCGAGTTCATCGGCAAAATTCGCAACCGCCGCGCCGCCGCGGGCGCGCCCCCGGGCCCCGCGCCCATGCAGCCGCTCTACACTCAGGATGACGCCACGCAGGCGACCCAGCTCTTCCGGCCGTTCAACCTGCACCAGCCGCAACTGCTCGCCGGTTCTACTGCCGATGCCGGCTTTACCATCACCACCACCAACGCCGGCCACATGCTCGGCTCCACGAATGTGCTGGTCGAGGCCGTCGAAAAGGGCCAGAAGGTCCGCCTGCTCTTCTCCGGCGACGTGGGCCGCAAGAATCTGCCCATCATCAAGGACCCCGATCCCGCGCCGGCCGCCGACTACCTCATCATGGAGAGCACCTACGGCGATCGCCTGCACGCTCCCATGGGCGATGTGAAAACTAAGCTTGCGGGCCTGGTTAAAGCCGTGCTCGCCCGCGGCGGACACATCATCGCTCCCGTCTTCGCGGTGGAGCGAGCGCAGCAGGTGGTGCTTCTGCTGCACCAGATGGTCGATGCCGGCGAGATCCCCGACTTTCCCATCTACGTCGACAGCCCGCTCGCCAACGCCGTCACCGACGTCTTCAAGAAGCACTCCGAAGAGTGGGACGCCGAGGCCTGCGCCTTCTTCCACCAGGGGAAGGACCCCTTTGCCTGGAAGAACCTGCACTACACCCAGACCGTGCAGGAGAGCAAAGCGCTGAACGATCTGCATGTGCCTTTTATGGTGATGGCGGCATCGGGCATGTGCGAAGCGGGCCGCATCCTGCACCACCTCAAGAATGGCATCGAGGACCCGCGAAACCTCGTCCTGATCACCGGCTATCAGGCGCAGAACACCCTGGGCAGCAAGCTGGTCGCCGGGGCCAAGGACGTCAACATCTACGGCGAGCCCATGCGCGTGCGTGCCCAGGTCGAATCCATCGACTCGCTCAGCGGCCACGCCGACCAGCAGGAGCTGCTGGACTGGATGGCGCCGGTCGCGCCCACCCTGAAGAAGGTCTTCCTGGTCCACGGCGAATTGCCCGCGCAGCAGGTGCTGAAGGGCAAGATCGAAGAGCGCTACAAACTCGAAGTTGCGATTCCCAAGCGCGGCGACCGCTTCGAAATCGGCTAGACGCGAACGGGTTGAGATAGACATTGGCCCCGCTCGCTTTATAATTTCGTGGGGAGAAAAATGAACGATCCCAGGCAGCGCGGTACAGCCCGAACTTGCGGTTCGGTATCGGTCACGCCCAAGGTCATGCAGGTCGATAGGAGCACCCACGACCGCATCGCCGCATCCCCTTCCGCATTTTTCTGTTGACCCCTACTCGGATAGCCATCGCATTTGGGCGCTGCTTGAGCTGTGGCAGGGCACACCCCAACAGGGAACCGACTCCGGCGCTTGCCGGTGCAAGAGCGAAGGGGAACACATGAAGATCGCAAATAAAGTGACAGACCTTATCGGCGGCACTCCGCTGGTCCAACTCAACCGAGTCACCGAGGGCTGCGTCGCGCGCGTTGTCGCCAAACTGGAGAGCGCAAATCCCGCAGCCAGCGTGAAGGACCGCATCGGCTTCGCAATGATCGAGGACGCCGAGCGCCGAGGCATGATCAAGCCGGGCGAGACCGTGCTGATTGAGCCCACCAGCGGCAACACCGGCATCGCGCTGGCCTTCGTCGCCGCGGTCAAAGGCTACGACATCGTCCTCACCATGCCGGAGACGATGTCCGTCGAGCGGCGCATCCTGTTGCTCGCCTTCGGCGCCAAGATCGTGCTGACGCCCGGCCCCAATGGCATGAAGGGCGCCATCGCCAAGGCCGAAGAGATCCTCGCCAACACCCCGAACGGCTACATGCTGCAGCAGTTCAACAACCCCGCCAACCCGGCGATCCACTTCTACACCACCGGCCCCGAGATCTGGAACGATACCGACGGCACTGCCGACATCCTGGTCTCAGGGGTCGGCACCGGCGGCACCCTCACCGGAGTCAGCGAGTATATCAAGCCGAAGAAGCCCAGCTTCTGGACCGTGGCCGTCGAACCCACCGACTCGCCCGTGCTCTCCGGCGGCGCGCCCGGCCCGCACAAGATCCAGGGCATTGGCGCGGGCTTTGTGCCCAAGGTGCTAAAGACCGACCTAATCGACGAGATCATCCAGGTCTCGAACGAGGACGCCTTCATCGCGGCGCGTCGGCTGGCCCGCGAGGAGGGTCTGCTGGTGGGCATCTCCGCCGGGGCGGCCGTCCACGCGGCGCTGCAGGTGGCGCGCGAGCCCAGGCACGCCGGCAAGCTCATCGTCGTCGTCCTGCCCGACTTCGGCGAGCGCTATCTCTCCACCTTGCTCTTCGACGAGTACCGCCAGCAGGCGTTGAACACGCCCACCACTCCAATCGCTCCATGAACCTCTTCGCCTCGATTCGCGAAGACATCCGCTGCACGTTTGAGCGCGACCCCGCTGCGTCCTCGCTGGCGACGGTGCTGTTCTGCTATCCCGGCCTGTACGCGGTGTGGGCGCATCGCGTCCAGCATTGGCTCTGGTGCCGGGGGCTCAAGCTCCCCGCGCGCTTCCTCTCCCAGGTCACGCGCTTCTGGACCGGCATCGAGATCCATCCCGGCGCGCGCATTGGCCGTCGCGTCTTCATCGACCACGGCATGGGCGTGGTGATCGGCGAGACCGCCATCGTCGGCGACGATGTCACCCTGTATCAGGGCGTCACCCTCGGCGGCACCGGCAAGGACACGGGCAAACGCCATCCCACGCTGCGCAATGGCGTCTTCGTCGGCAACAATGCCAACATCCTGGGCAACATCACCATCGGCGAAAACTCCCGCGTCGGTGCAGGCTCGGTGGTGGTGCGCGACGTGCCCCCGGACTCCACCGTCGTCGGCGTCCCCGCGCACATCGTCTACCAGGGGGGCAAGCGAGTGCTTATCACCGATCCGCACGAGGTCAGCGACCCGCTCTCCGACGTCATCATTGCGCTGGCCGACGAGGTGAAGCGGCTCAAGTCCCGCCTGGAGAAGCTCGACGGCGAGTTTCAGACGTCGCGATTGGAGCCTGCAAGCACCTTCACGGTGGAAGAAGAAGAGCGCGCGCTCTACCGCACCGAGCAGGCTTCGCGCTCCGACACCGTCAGCATGGGCGAAGGCATTTAACTCAACTCAGCGCGTAACTCTTCCGACCACATCCGTGCCAGCAGCCAGCGGCTTCTCCACGACGTGCCACACATCTCCGTCGTCAACGATCACCGCGAGCACCGGCACCTCAATCCGAGTTCCTGTCCGCGACACTGCCTCCAGCACGCCTACGTCGCCGGTGCCAAATTTAGTTTTGTCGAGCGTCATCCGCCAACGCACCGCGGCACCCTCGCGCGACTCCAACCGGATGTCCGTCACCACCGCGGTGAACTCCAAATCTCCCAAGCCGGAATCCCCGCTCACTTCGCCCGCCCGTCCAATAGCGCTTCCATCTCGCGCTTGCTGCCCACAAAGAACGGCGTGCGCTGATGGATCCCCTCCGGTTTGATGTCGAGGATGCGGCCCTGTCCGTTCGTCGCCATTCCGCCTGCCTGCTCCGCGATAAACGCCAACGGGTTCGCCTCATACAGCAGCCGGAGTTTGCCGCCCGGCTGGTCCTTCGTCGGTGGGTACAGAAACACGCCGCCCTTCAGCAGCGTGCGATGGAAGTCCGCCACCAGGCTGCCGATGTATCGCGAGCTGTACGTCCGTCCCAGCCCGCCGCTGCGCAGCTTGCCCACATACTCGCGATACTCGTCCGGCCAGGTCTCCGCGTTGGCCTCGTTCACGCTGTAGTAGTTTCCCTGCTCGGGCATCTTCATGTGCTCGCTGGTCAGCACGAAGGCGCCGATGGTCGGGTCCAGGGTGAACCCATGCACCCCGTGCCCGCTGCTGTACACCAGCACCGTGGACGGTCCATACACCACGTAGCCCGCCGCCACCTGGGTGTGTCCCGGCTGCAGGATAGAGGCTTGCAGATCGCTGCTGTGGTCCGACGGCAGCCGCCGCAGCACGCTGAAGATCGTCCCCACATTCACGTTCACGTCGATGTTCGACGACCCGTCCAGCGGATCGAAGACGATGATGTACCTGCCCGTGTCCACCGAGCGGTTGAACGTCACCGGCTCTTCATCCTCTTCGCTCACCAGCGCGGCGACAGAATCGCGCAGCCCCAGGCAGTGCAGCAGGGCCTGGTTCGCATACACGTCCAGCTTCTGCTGCTGCTCGCCCTGCACGTTGGTCTGCCCCAGCGCGCCCAGCACGTCGCTTAACCCCGCTGTGCGTATCTTGGCCTCGACCATCTTGGTGGCCAGCGTAATCCCGCTCAGCAACCAGCTGAATCGCCCCGTCGCTTCGCTGATCTCCTGCTGCTGCTGCAGAATATGCTGCTGCACCGTCGTAATCATTGCGCCTAAATCTCCCCCACCTGCCGCTGCCCGCTCTTCGCCTTTACCGTCTTATGCCTTTACCGCTTTATGCCCTTAGATCGGCGCCCTTATCGGGGTCAATCGTTGTTAAGTCTCTTTCCGCCCTAAGTCAGGTCGTCCGTATCGAACGGAGTCACCTTGCGTCCCAGCGCGGACAAGTCCCGTCGTCCGCTTACCAGTCCCTCCACCACCGCATTCAGCTCCTCTTCCGATCCGGCATCCGCCGTGGCTACCATCTCGCTCAGCGCCGCCGGTGCGGGCAGGCTCTCCAGCAGCACCGTGCAGTGCGCCATGGCCACATGGTCCAACCCCAGGCCCTCGGGCGTCTTCGCCTTGATGCCCACCTCGCCGGGCTTCACTCCGAGCAATTCCGCAACCCGCTCGCGCAGTTCGCCGGCAATTGGCATAATCTTCGGTCGCGCCATCACCAGCACCGTGTCGATGTTGACGATCCGGTATCCCGCGGTCGCAACCTCCTCCAGCGCCGTCTGCAGAAACACGCTCGAGGCCGCACCCTTCCAGCGCGGATCGCTGGGCGGAAAGAACGTGCCAATGTCGCCCGCCGAGACCGCGCCCAGCAGCGCATCCGTGATCGCATGCAGCAGCACGTCGCCGTCGGAGTGGCCGGCCAGCCCCTCGGTGTGCTCGATCGCCAGCCCGCCGATCACCAGCGGCACGCCCGGCTGGAACGCGTGCGAGTCAAACCCATACCCAATCCGCATACTCACGGGCGCACCTCGGCTTCGCAAAGAGGCTTAACACCGATCGACACCGATTCCACCGATTTTTTCTTCGTGTTTTTCGAAGCGTTATCCATCACCAATCGTTTGAACCTCGCAGAGCTTCCAAAGTTCATCAGCAAAGCCACCTCGATTGCGGTGGCCCTCAAATAATTCAACGTCTGAGATTCGTGCTCGCGAGTTAGTGCGTCGCAGGCCTTCAATTCAATCAGAACGGCCTCATTCACAACGAGGTCAGCCCTGAATATCCCAATTACCACGCCACGAAATTCAACCGGTATCGAAACCTCGGATTCAACTTTGAACCTCGCCTGGGTCAAAGCGAGCCGCATCGCTTCCCGATAGACAGACTCAAGGAAGCCCTTCCCCAACTCGTTGTAGACATCGTAGAAAACGCCAATGATCCTTTGCGTAAGTTCGTCGTGTTTCCCCCGCATTTGCCCGTCACCAGTAATCATCTTTGCCTTCGATCATCTTCGCTTTTGATCGGTGCTCATCGGTGTGAATCGGTGTCAAGTCCTGGCCTGTCCCAGGTAAAACTCCGCCAACTCCAGATCGCCCGGCTGAGTAATCTTGAAGTTCCTCGCCGACCCCGGCACCACCGCTACCACGATGCCCGCGCGCTCCAGCAGGCTGGCTTCGTCGGTGCCTTCGAACTCGTCCGCGTCCGCCTCCGCAAACGCCTGCCGCAGCAGTCCGCAGCGCGCTCCCTGCGGCGTCTGCGCCTGCACAATCCTCTCCCGCGGAATGGTTGCGGTCACGATCGCTCCATGCGCGGTCCGCTCCACCTGCTTGATTGTGTCCACAGCCGGCAGGCCAACGATGGCCGCGCCGTGTTCGGCAACCGCATCGATCGTCCGCTCGATGGTGGCCGGGTCGATCAGCGGCCGTGCTGCGTCATGCACCAGCACCACGTCGCCGTCTCCGCAGCCGGTATCGGAGACCAGCCGCGTCAGCGCGTTGCTGACAGATTGCTGGCGATGATCGCCGCCCTGGACCACATGCACCTTGCCACCCAGCCCAAACTCCGCCACCCACGCGCGCACCCGCTCCATCTCCGGCTTGCGCACCGCAACGTAGATTGCCTCCACCCGCTCGACGGCGAGGAACGCGCGCAGGCAGTGCACCAGCACTGGAACGCCCGCGATCGATAAAAACTGCTTTGGGGTAGGCAGCCCGCCGCCCACGCCCGTGCCCACGGACATCCTCGTCCCTATTCCCGCCGCTGGAAGAATCACGAACACACGCATAGCCAACGAAGTATACAAGATAGCCAGGAAAAGAGCGCACGGGCGCTACCCCGTCGCCGCTCTCAGGACTGCGGGCGCAGCCTCATCTCATTCGTCAACTCGAATCCAAACTGCTCGTACAGTGGCTTGCCGAACTTCGATGCGTGCAGCGTGACTGCCTTGATTCCCCGCGCCCTTGCCTCATCCACCGCGATCTGGAGCAGCTCCCGCGCCAGCCCGCGCCGCCGCAGCTCCGGAGTGACGTAAAAGTTCAGCAGGTAAGCCCGCCGCGGCTCCTCATCCAGATAATGCGGCGGCCACTCCATGACCCACAGGCCCGCGCCGGCCACCGTTTGGCCGTCCTGCTCGGCCAGCCAGCCGACGTAGCTCCCGTCGCCAAGCTTGGCCCGCACCCACGGCACAAACTTTGCCAGCATCGGCCCCATCTGCTCCTCGGTCGACAAGCCCGCATCCGCGAACATGCGCAACCGCTGCAGCCCAATCGTCCCAGCATCCGCTGCCGTCGCCCGCCTGATCTCAGCCATCGTTCCAGCCTATCGCAAACGGAATCCGCGAAGGACGTACGATGGACTGCAATGGAATCCCCCGCCGCCCCCGCCCTGAACCGCACCCACATCCGTCCCGGCGACCGCATCTGCGCCGCCGTCTCCGGGGGTGCGGACTCGGTGGCCCTGCTGGTTCTGCTCCACGCCGCCAACGCCCTTCCCCGCAACGCGCTCGGCGTGGGGCTCTCCGCCGTCCACGTCCACCACGGCCTGCGTGGGGCAGAGGCTGACGCCGACCTCGCCTTCGTCGAATCGCTCTGCCTGCGCCTCGCGGTCCCGCTCCACGTCCACCATGCCAGCGTACCCGAGCGGGTCGCCCGCAGCCGCGCAGCCGGCCGGCCCGAGACCATCGAGGAGGCCGCGCGGGCCCTCCGCTACGAAGTCTTCGCCGCCCTCATCGCCCAGGGTCACGCCGACTCCGTCCTGACCGCGCACACCCTCGACGACCAGGCGGAGACCGTTCTCATGAAGCTGCTCCGCGGCGCCTGGACCGAGGGCCTCGGCGGCGTCCACCCAGTGGTGTCGGTGCCGAGCTCCACTCGCCCCGGCAAAATCCTCCGTCCGCTGCTCGCTGCCCGCCGCGCCGAACTGGAAGACTACCTGCGCGCCCGCAACCAGCCCTGGCGCATCGACTCCTCCAACGCCGACCTGGCCTTCACCCGCAACCGCATCCGCCACCATCTTCTGCCCATCCTGCGCGAGTACAACCCGGCCATCGACCAGGCCCTGGCCAACCTAGCCGAGCTCGCCCGCGAGGACGACGCGCGCTGGCAGTCCGAGCTGGACAGAATCCTGCCTCAGCTTCTGCTCCCCGGCAAGCCCGTCCGGGGCGGGGGCCGCGCCGTCGCCACCACCCCCGGCGACGCCTCCATCGCCGTCGAGATTGAGCGCCTGCGCGCCCTCGACCCCTCCCTGCGCCGCCGCGTCCTGCGTGCCGCTGCGCGTCAGCTTGGCGTGCGCCTCAGCTTCGACGACACCGCCCGCCTGCTCGTCCTCGCCGGCCTCTCCGCGGACTCCCAACCCGCAATCGCCGCGCCCTCCACCCGCGCCGGCTCCAGCCTCCATCTCCCCGCCGGCCTCCGCGCCGAGCGCTCCGCCCGCGAACTTCGGCTCTACCGCGCAGACGCTCCCGGGGCCACCTGACTCGCCCGCATCCCACAAAGGTGCAAGCCGGATCCGCACCCGCTCAGGAGATAATGCGCTATAGTTTCCTGAAGCGCCCTATTCCTGCATGTTTTGCGCCGTCAGAGTAGAATCGAAATCAGTTAGATGGCGTCCCCTCGGGGCTGGGACGGTGCGACCCGCCGAAACCCAGAACCCTTCCGTACCCGGTGGGCGTCTAATGTTTAAGCGGGGCATCATCCGGGCGTGGGTGTCCGGCTTCGGGTTCCCGATCTGCGTGCGGTCTGGTTGCGCCGTGTGCCTGCTTCAGGCCGGAAAAATGAGGAAACGATATTGAACTCGATCGTCAAACAGCTTCTCTGGGTTTTGTTGATCGCCGCCTGCTGCATCATGCTCTGGCAGGTCGTCGGTAAGAACGTCGCTGGGACCAAGGAGACAACCGTCAGCTACAGCGAGGTCATCAACAAAGCGCTGGCTGGCCAGGTCAAGGACGTCGTCATCGACGGCACGACGGCGACCGGGCATTACGCCAACAACGACCAGTTCAAAACCACCATTCCGGCCAGCGATCCGGACATGTACAAGACCTTTATCAGCCATGGCGTCTCGGTCACCAACAAGGACCAGAACTCCAACTACTGGGTCTCCATGCTGGTCTCCATCGCGCCCTTCCTGCTCCTGCTCGGGCTGTGGTTCTTCCTGCTCCGCCAGATGCAGTCCGGCGGCAACAAGGCCATGAGCTTCGGCAAGAGCCGCGCCCGCCTGCTCTCCATGCAGCAGAAGAAGATTACCTTCAAAGATGTCGCCGGCGTCGATGAGGCCAAGGAAGAGCTGAAGGAGATCATCGAATTCCTGCGCGAGGCGCAGAAGTTTCAGCGCCTGGGCGGCCGCATCCCCAAGGGCGTCCTGCTGGTCGGGCCTCCCGGCACCGGTAAGACCCTGCTGGCCCGCGCGGTTGCCGGTGAAGCCAACGTTCCGTTCTTCTCCATCTCCGGGTCCGACTTCGTCGAAATGTTCGTCGGCGTGGGCGCCAGCCGCGTACGCGACCTGTTCGAGCAGGGCAAGAAGAACGCCCCCTGCATCATCTTCATCGACGAGATCGACGCCGTTGGCCGTCACCGCGGCGCAGGTCTGGGCGGCGGGCACGATGAGCGTGAGCAGACCCTCAACCAGCTCCTGGTCGAGATGGACGGATTTGAATCCAATGACGGCGTTATCCTGATCGCCGCCACCAACCGGCCCGATGTGCTCGATCCGGCGCTGCTTCGCCCCGGCCGCTTCGACCGTCGCGTCATCGTGGACCGTCCCGACATCCGCGGTCGCGAAGAGGTGCTCCGCGTCCACTCCAAGAAGGTCCCCATGGCCGAAGATGTGGACCTCAACATCCTCGCCCGCGGCACCCCCGGTTTCTCCGGCGCCGACCTCGCCAACATGGTCAACGAGGCCGCCCTTACCGCCGCGCGCTACAACCGCAAGTCGGTCCACATGTTCGACTTCGAAGTGGCCAAGGACAAGGTCCTGATGGGCGCAGAGCGCAAGTCCATGCTGCTCTCCGACGACGACAAGCGCGACACCGCCTACCATGAGGCCGGCCACGTTCTGGTCGCCGCCAAGCGCAACCACGCCGACCCGCTGCACAAGGTCACCATCATTCCGCGCGGCATGGCCCTGGGCGTTACCATGCACCTGCCCGAGGAAGACAAGCACACTGTCACCAAGGACTATCTCGACACCCAGCTTGCCATTCTGATGGGTGGTCGCTGCGCCGAAGAGATCTTCATGCATCGCAAGACCACCGGGGCCGGCAACGACATCGTCCGTGCCACTGAGCTTGCCCGCAAGATGGTCTGCGAGTACGGCATGAGCGACCTTGGTCCGCTCACCTACGGCAAGAAGGAGCAGGAGGTCTTTCTGGGCCGCGACATTGCCCAGGCCCGCGACTACTCCGACGACACCGCCAAGCAGATCGACGTCGCCGTCCGCGCCTTCGTCGACGAAGGCTACAAATCGGCCTACCAGATCCTTGAAGAGAACGCCGACATCATGCACCGCATGGCCACCGCGCTGCTCGAACGCGAGACCCTGGACAAGGTGGAGATCGACCTCATCATTGAGGGTAAGGAGCTTCCGCCTTTCAAGTCGCCTCTCGCCTTTGCCGACCCCGGCCCCGGCGACGGACAGAAGGTGGTCAAGCCCGAAGCCGGTCCCGCAGGCCGCAAGCCCGGCTTCTCCGAAGGCCAGCCCTCGCCCGCTTAGTTTCCAACCAGCAGCAGACAGAGGCGGCCTTCGGGTCGCCTCCGCTGTTTTAACCTCAACTCGGCTGCGACCCGCAATTTTGAGTGCGACAATAGAGCCAGACGCATGCGCCTCCCGATGCCCCACGCTGCTCTCCGCCGCACCTCGCCGCGCACCCTCGTCTTTTGCTCTCTCGGCCTCGGCGCTCTGCTTCCACTCGCCGGTTGCGGATACCACACCGTCGGCTCGGCCACTCACATTCCAGGTAACGTCCGCACCATCGCCGTCCCCGTCTTCGCAACCCACGCGCAGGCCTTCCACACCGAGATGGCGCTGACCCAGGCGGTCGTCCGCGAGCTCAACACCCGCACCCGCTACCGCGTCATCAACGACGCCTCGGCTGGCGCCGACGCCGTTCTCAGCGGCACCATCCTCAACCAGACCTCGGTCCCCCTGACCTACGACTCCACCAGCGGCGAGACATCCAGCTACCTGGTCACCATCGGCATCAAGGTGGTGCTCACCGCGCGCGACGGCCGCGTCCTCTACCGCAACGATGCGCTCTCCTACCGCGAACAGTATCAATCCACCCAGGACCTCACCGGCTCCATCCGCGAGGACCCCGCCGCGGTCAACCGGCTCGCCCGCGACTTCGCCCAGGCCCTGGTTGGCGATATGCTGGAGTCGTTCTGATGATTAGGAAGATAACCCTCTTTGCCGTGCTCTCGCTCTTGGTGGCATGCTTGCTCACAGGCGTTGGCGTCCTCGGCTTATTTGGGCCGCTTCACTACATTCTGGGACCCGGTACGTTTCTGTGTCGCAAATTCATTGACAGCCAAAATCCAGACTATTTGGATGGCGGAATGATCACGCCTGTCATTTGGACCAACATAACCGTCTATGCTCTGCTCCTTTTTGCTGCTCTAATATTCGCTGCGAGAATTCGTAAGTCTGAGGGTGCGACGTCATGACACCGCTCAAGTCGTTCGCCTCTTCCGACCGCTTCCTGAGCGAGATTGCCTCGCCGGCGGCCCTGCGCCCCGGCTACGTCCTACTTGGCGACGAGGCATTCCTCTACCAGCGTTGCCGCCAGGGCGTGCTCGCCACGCTCGCGCCCGAGGGCAGCCGCGACTTCTCCCTCCATGATCTCGACCTCGCCGACACCTCCATCTTCGACGTCCTCGACCTCGCCCAGACGCCATCGCTGATGGCGCCCTTCCAGGTGCTCTTCGTCCGCAATCTCAAGCAGCTCTACGGCCGCGGCTCGAAGAAGGAAGAGTTCGCCGCCATCGACGCCTACTTCCGCTCGCCCAACCCCGCCGCCGTCCTGCTGTTCGTCGCCGACCACCTCCGCCTGCCCACTGATCTGCGCAAGATGGATTACCAGGATAAGGAGCGCTACGACCGCATCCGCGAGACCCTGGGCGATTGGTGCGGCTTCGTCGAACTTGCCCGCGTCGAGGAGGCCGACGCCGTCCGCTGGGTCATCGCCAGTGCCGAAGCTCGCGCAATCAAGTTCGATCCCGACGCCGCCCGCGAGCTGGTCGACTCCCTCGGCGCCGACATGATGCTGGTCTCGAGCGAACTCGACAAGCTCTGCCTTTATGTCTCCGGCCGCGACCCTCGCATCACCCTCGGCGACGTCGAAACCATGGTCCTCGCCGCCAAGCAGCGCTCTCTCTATGAATTGACCGACGCCATCTCGCAGCGCGACCGCACCCGCGCCCTGCTCCTGCTCCACGGCCTGCTTAACGCCTCCGGCGGCGGCGAGGACGCGGCCATCGGCCACCTCTACATGCTCGCCCGCACCTTCCGCCAGATGCTCATCATCCTCGAGAAAAACGTGCGCGATTCGCGCGCTATCTGGGCCGTCCTCTGGCAGGGCTTCCGCATGCCGCCCTTCGCCGCCGAAGACCTCATCCGCCAGGCGCGGCGCTACAAATCGCGCTCCGCCCTCACCAGAGCCCTGCGCCAGATCGCGCGCGCCGACCTTGAACTGCGCAGCTCGCCCGTCAACAAACTGCTCGTCCTCGAACGGCTCATCCTCGCCCTTGCCACCGAGCCCGCCGCACCGACCCCGTTCACCCCCACCCACCAATTCGCGATGGAACTGTAGGCTGCTCGTACTCATACACGTCCGATACCCAGAGTTACAATTTGTTAATAAGAACAGGTAAGGTCATTTATGGCGATCTCGGACGAAAAGCTAAAGGCCATCCAGCAACAAATTAAGCAGGGTGTCGCACCCCAACAGGAAACGGTAAAGACTTTTCTACAATGGTTCAGCGCTGAGCGGCGCGGTTTCAATGTAGTCCGACATATTCGACGTGAATTACATAGATATGGACTAACGACACTGCCGGACTTTGAGTATCAGTACATCTATGGCGCGATCAGCTTCGGAACCGCGCCCGCGGGCAACTCCGACGTAGCCGCAGACGATCCCACACACCGATTGGGCCGGCTTGATTCCGCGAATAAGGTGCCCGTTTCGATTGCGCCAGATGCGACCCTCCAACAAGCAATCACGTTGATGATGACCAATGATTTCTCTCAGTTGCCCGTCATGACCAGCTCGAGGGAGGTTAAGGGCATGGTTAGTTGGAAGACGATGGGATACAGACTGGCGCTGAAGTTACCGTGTTCAAAGGTGCGCGACTGCATGGGCCATGCGGAGATAGTTTCAATCGATGCATCGCTGTTTGAAACAATAAATGCAGTTGCCCAGCACGACTGTGTTCTTGTGCAGGCGAATGATAAAACGATCTGTGGCATCGTTACTCCCACAGATTTCAACGACCAGTTTCGTCGCCTTGCAGAGCCATTTCTTCTGGTTGGAGAGATCGAAAACGGGGTCAGGCGCATTCTCTACGGGAAGTTTACGTCTAAGGAACTGGAAGAGGCCAAGTCCCCAGGCGACGATGGTCGAACTATAACAGCTGTCACCGACCTAACCTTCGGGGAGTACGTCCGTTTGATAGAGCCGGAGAAGCGTTGGAAGAAACTGGGCTTGGAGATTGACCGCAATGAATTCCTTGCGAAGCTAAATAGGATAAGAGATATAAGGAACGACGTAATGCATTTTGACCCAGACGGTCTTGACCCGTCTGATCTTATGGCCTTGCGGGAATTTGCGCGGTTTTTGAAGATGCTCCGAGACCTCGGGGCTGTCTAGGGCCCGCCAGCCCCAAACTCTACATTTCATCGCCCTCCCTGCTCCTCAGCCCCACCCCGCACCGCGGACTGCACCATGTACGCCGATCGCGTCATCCCTGCCTTCCGCGCCAGCCGGTCGATCGCCTCAATCTGGCTCTCCCGCGCCGTAATATTCACGCGCACCGTCTTCTCCGGAGCCTCCGCGCTTACGAGGAATGCCACGGCCCCCTGCATCGCCGGATCGTCCGCAAGCTGGTCCAGCGTCGACGGCTCGGGCAGCGCCTCGCCGTCCTCGATCATTCCCGCCATATGCAGCGTCAGCGCCTCCACCGCCATCTCCCGTGCCTCTTCCAGCGTCCTGCCCGCTGTCACGCAGCCGGGAAAGTCCGGAAAGCTCACGCCAAAGTCCGACCCCTTGTCCTTATGCAGATACGCAATGTACTCCATTCCCAAACCTCCTACCGCAGCTTGATTCCCGCCTGCTTCTCAATGCTCTTCAACGTGCCCATGGGGAGATCTCTCTTCGGATGCGGTACCGTCACCCTTCCCGGCTTGACCTCATGCTTGAACTGCACATGACTGCCAACCTGCGCCACCTCGAACCAGCCGTCGTCCAGCAAACGACGAATCACCTCACGGCTGCTCATTCAGGCTCCTGCATCTAATCATACACACTAAATACACACCAAGGATTCTCCGTCCGAAAATAGGCACTTCACCCCCGCCTGATACCATCGAACTCGGCACAATGATCCCCGAAATCGATTCCCACAAGCCCATCCGCGTCCGCATCGCTCCGTCGCCCACTGGCGACCCCCACGTCGGCACCGCCTACATCGGCCTGCTCAACTTCCTCTACGCCCGCCAGCGCGGCGGCCAGTTCGTCCTGCGCATCGAGGACACCGACCGCTCCCGCTTCGTCTCTACCTCCGAGCAGATGATCTTCGATGCCCTCCGCTGGCTCGGCCTCGCCTGGGACGAAGGCCCTGACGTCGGCGGTCCATACGGCCCATACCGCCAGTCCGAACGCACCGAAATCTACCGCGAACACGTCCAGCTGCTGCTCGCCAACGGCCACGCCTACCGCAGTTTTGAGACCGCCGAAGAGCTAGAGGAGATGCGCAAGTCGCAGATCGCCGCCAAGCTGCCGCCGCGCTACAACGGCGCTCACCGCGAGCTCTCCCCCGCGCAGATCGCCGCGTTCGAAGCCGAAGGCCGGCCCAGCGTCGTCCGCCTCAAAGTTCCCGCCGAGGGCGAAACCAGCTTCCGCGACGAGCTGCGCGGCAACGTCACCTTCTCCCACAACAACGTCGACGACCAGGTGCTGCTCAAGTCCGACGGCTTCCCCACCTACCACCTCGCCAACGTGGTCGACGACCACCTCATGCGCATCACCGACGTCATCCGCGCCGAGGAGTGGATCTCCTCCACGCCCAAGCATGTCCTCCTCTACCAGGCCTTCGGCTGGGAGCTGCCGCGCTTCTGGCACATGCCGCTGTTGCGTAACCTCGACAAGAGCAAAATCTCCAAGCGCAAGAATCCCGTCTCCCTCATCTACTACCGCGAGAGCGGATTCCTGCCGCAGGCGCTGCTCAACTTCCTCGGCCTGATGGGCGGCGGCATGGCGCAGCCCACTGAGCAGGAGATCGTCTCCAAGGGCCTCAACGTCAAGCAGGGCGACATCTTCTCGCTTGCCCAGATGCTGGAGAGCTTCGACTTCCAGCGCATCTCGCTCGGCGGCCCGGTCTTCGATCTCACCAAGCTCAAGTGGCTCAACGGCGAATACCTGCGCGCGCTCCCGCCCGGCGACTTCTTCGCCGCCCTGCGCTCCACCCTCTTCTCCGACGACTACCTCGGCCGCATCGCCCCGCTCGTGCAGACCCGCATCGAGACGCTCGCCCAGTTCGGCGACATGACCGACTTCTTCTTCAAGGA
>Ga0326727_10006049_pt1 | contig 33674 bp, 22 predicted proteins | sample MB2enrmetagenome_FD_207643 | JGI IMG/M metagenome (GOLD analysis project Ga0326727, IMG submission 207643) | Lab enriched peat soil microbial communities from McLean, Ithaca, NY, United States - MB29MY | ecosystem: Environmental > Terrestrial > Soil > Wetlands > Peat | place: USA: New York...
AGCCGAGGACGACGAAGAAAACCAGGGTCAGTATGAGTTCCCGGAGGTAGAGAAGGCTCTGCCCGAGTGCATCCGGAAGACGCTGAAGCGCGATTTCCGCGAAGGCAACGCGTGCGACCGGGAACTGCTGCGACTGCATCGCAAAGGACAATTCAAAGACTGGATCGGTCGGTTGCGCCGCATCGAGCAACTGGCGCGGCTTTCCTTGAAGCAATCGAGGGAATACTTCGAAGAGGGCTATTACGACCAGCCGCCATTGCCGTGCCTGCTTGTCTGTTTCAAAGAGCACGACGCCATCGTGGCCTGTTTCGATGAAGAGAGTCAGTCGATGCTCGAATGCTCGTCAGAGCCTGAACTCTGCGCCATCTTCTCGCCGGCCAATCCCGCCGAAGTGCGCAATGCGCTGCGGATCGTAGCGCGCTTCATTCAGATCAACGCGGAACTATTTTCGCTTGTCGAATCGATTCATGAGTCGGAGGCCCGTCGTGGAGATCCATCTTTCGATCGGTCAGAATCACTGCTTCGAGCTGCGTGAGGCTCTGCTCGTCTACCGCGACCGTCAATCGAGTTTCATCACCAGGCATGACGTTCTGGTCCAAAAGAGCGGGCCATCCACGCTGGGACCGGCGCAGCCGCTCACCCTCGCCTTCGTCGAGTCGATGATACGGTCGCTTGGCGGCGCCGTTCACGCCGAAGTGCTGTCCGAGAACATTCTCGCCAAAGGCGACCGCCTTATCGTCTGGTGGACTCCCGAGCAGCGGCGGCAGATGTTCTATGCAAACGCTGAAGACAAGATGGCCGATCTCAACGGTGGCATCTTCCCTCAGCCGCCTTTGGTCTGGACGGTTGTGAACGGCGAGTTGAGCATCCGAGCGCTTTCCGTAAACAAACGGCCCCAAGCCACGACGACTCTTGCCGTAGCTCCATTCTGGAATCTCTCGGACGATGGCCGCGTCTGCACAGGCACGATGCGACGGCCTGAGAGCGTAGCGGTCGCGGCGATCCCGGCTTGGGAACGCGGCTTTTACGAGAGCGCCTTTACGCACGCGAATGTCGGCCGCATCACACGGCATGAGGGCGGATTTGAGGGCCTGTGGAGCGGGCTCAAGGGCAAACGCAGGCGTTTCCCAACCGAGTCATTGATTCAGTTGCCGCAGACGCTAGAGCAATTCGTGCGCGGAGAGCAGGGCAATCATGCGCATTGAACATACACTCTCCCTTCGCGCCGATGCGCGCAGACCGATTCGTGTTCTCGTCGTTGGAGCCGGAGGCACGGGAAGCGCCATCACGATGGGCCTGCCTTATCTTGACCAGGCACTGCGCGTCTGGGGTCGGTTTGCCGGACTTGAAGTTCTTCTGATGGACGCCGACACAGTTTCCGAAACCAACTGCATCCGCCAGCCGTTTTCGGTCTCCGACATCGGGCAGAACAAGGCGACTGTGCTTGTTAATCGCATCAACCTCTTCTGGGGAACGCACTGGCGGGCCGAGCCCAGGGACTTCGACGAGCGGACCTTCGAGAGGATTCAGGACACCTCGATCGATTTCCTCATCGGCTGCGTGGACAGCCGCGCGGCGCGTAGCACAATCGCGCGGTCGCTCGTCAAATCAAACAACCGCACCGCCTATTGGCTCGATCTTGGCAACAATGCGGCGAGCGGACAGTTCATTCTTGGTCAGCCGTGGAACGCGCGCAACCGGCGTTCGGCGGAAAGGCTGCGCACCGTGAACGAGTTGTATCCGGAGATCGCCGACGTCAAGGCCGGCGAAGACCCGCTTCCGAGTTGCTCGGCTGTCGAGGCTCTCGAACGCCAGGAGCCGTTTATCAATCAGACGCTCGCGGCAAGTGCTCTGACGATGCTTGCACGCCTCTTGCGTTACGGAAAGATCGAGCACCACGGCGGCTTCTTCAATGCCGCAACGGGCAAAATGACTGCGCTCCCCGTCGATCCCGAACTCTGGCGGAAGACCCGCCTTCGCAACCGGAAGATGCAAGCAAAACTGCCGACTCGATGAATCCCACCGGGAAATCGAAACTTTTACTCAATACACGAGGAGGAACTCTATGTTCAAAGAGCTTGTTCCCATCCTGCGCAATCGCGCCGTGCTCATGACGGCGACTGCGCTCGACGACGATCAGATTCGCGTCAATGTCGTTCCCAAGAAAATGAAGGACGGCGATCACGACGCCCTCACCACACCGCTGAGCGTCACAGGCACTGCCGAAGAGTTGGACGCGCAACTCGCGGCCACCCTTGTCGGCTATGTGGCGTCGCATCTTCAGATGAAGAATGCTCTCGAAAAGGCGAAGGCTGATATGGACACAGCTACCAAGGCTGCGCAGGCCGAGGCGCGCGCCAAAGCGAAGACGCCAGCCAGCAAGACGCCAGTGAAAGTCGAACCCGCACCGTCCGCTGTTGCCGCTCAGTCACCCGAACCAGCGAAACCAGCTCCCGCCAAGCCCGCTTCGCTTTTCGACGTTCCCGCGCCTGTCGAGGATGAAGACGATTCCACCAACGACGAAGGTTACACCAGCGAGCCCGAGGAAAGCGACGAACTGGACGAGGCCGCCTGATTGTCGTTGGCGGCCGCAGTCCTGGCGTTTTATCCACACCTTATCCACAACCGTGCACACAAGAGAGGACCTGTCGGGCGGGCTTGCTCCTACGCGCAGCTTGTGATGTGTAACCAATTAAGATTGTGTGGTTTATAGATATTCTGGCGCAGCTCCGCATTGGCTTAACGTGGAATGATCACCGCCAGGATTCCTCACCCGGAGCAGTGGCATGGACGTTCGTCATATATTCGCCTATCCTCTTTTTATGTTCCAGGGACCCTCAAAGCGGAAGACCTTTGTAGTGGCTTGCAAGAAATGCCGCCGGGATGTCCCGACCGGCGTGGCTGAGTTCCCGTTCCAATCCATCGTTGTGGAGTGCGCGCTGTGCGGCGAGAAGCGCCGCTATCTGCCCTCCGAGGTCTTCCTTGGACGAGTCGATCAACTGGTAGCGCGCCAGAAACGGGCCGAAGAAAGCTAATGTTCGATCCCGACGCCAACATGCCCCGCATCAACCGGGGAAAGGCGTACCTGACATCCGAAATTGGCGGCAGATCGATGAACAGTCGGCGACTTCTCCGGAGTAATATATGTTCGCTGAGGCTTTTTTGAGGTTCGCCTGACCCCCCAAAAGCGAGACCTGGGCCACCCTCATTATGGTGCAAAGGCGGTCGTCGAGACCCGGGCCACCCGCCGAATTGGAGCATGCCCTCGGTCCCGCTCAAATAGAATCAGCCCCCGACACTGCCCAAGAGCAGTCCCTTGGCTTGAGCGACTAGCATGGAAGCGGGGAAGGAGCAAGCTTTGATGGCGGAGGCTTCAGGTAGTTCCAAGGCCGGATCAGTCGTTACCATCAAGGAACTTAGCAATGAAAAGTTTGTCATTGGGAAGATTCTCCGCGGCGGGATGGGTGAGGTATATCAACTGGTATCGGTAAGGCCCGCCGGTCCGGTTCTCGCGTTGAAAACCTACCAGCCCACGGCCACACGAGAGCAATTCATTCGTGAGGCAGATCTTTGGATTTCGCTAGGGAATCACGCGCATATTGCGCGAGCCATGTTGTACCTTGAATGGGAGTCACGGCCCAGCATCATAGCAAACTGGTACAAGCAGTCCATAGACAGCCAGACCGCGCAGGCTTGGCCTACTCCGAAGCTCATTAATTTCGCAGCAGGACTGCTCGACGGGTTGGAGTACGCGTTTAGAGTCGGCGGCATAATCCACCAAGATGTGAAACCCGCGAATATTCTTCTGGGCGACGAAGATGAACCGAGACTGACCGATTTTGGAATGGCGCGATTCGCAAATTGTGGGCCGGTGATAAACGGCCTTGAAGGTGTTGACCCCTCAATGGTGCATTCAGTATCATTCGGCCCGATCGGCGGCACACCTTTCTATATGGCGCCAGAGTTGTTTGTCGGGTTGCCGCCCTCGGTGCAAACGGACATCTTCTCCGTTGGAGTCACCCTGTATCAGCTCGTCACGAGCGAACACCCATACTTCTGTGGACCTGAAACCGGCCATCGGGCACGTCCTGTCTTCAGAAGTGGGCCGTTGCGACTCTTTGAACAGAAGCGTGGAAGCGAAGCCTCTGCTCTCGTGTCTCTAATCGTTGCTGCCTTACAGCTGAACCCAAAGAGTCGCCCGCAATCTTACGATCAGCTGTTTCATCTCATTGGTCGCAAGTACGCAGGCAATCGAGCTAACGCCAGCGATCCAGTCCATGAGGTCATCACAAAAGCGGCATTCCTTCGTGATACCGGACGAACGCAGGAGGCCTTGAAACTGCTTCAAACCGCGATTGGAGAACGGCCCACGAATCCCGAACTGCTCAATTCTCTCGCCGTTCAATTGTTAAAACTAGGTCTGAAGCAGAGGGCGTATGCCACTTGGGATTCCGCCGTCGAGTGTTTGCAGTTCACAAAGGGCCGACACAACCGCGCACTCTACCTCGACCCCGTGATGAATCTTGCGTGGCGCATGGTCTCCGAACAACAGTTCGCCAAAGCAGACAGTCTCTTTACAAGTGCGGCTCAATGGTCCAGTGATACTCCTTTGGTCCGACTTTCTTACATGGAGTTTGGATGGTGGCATCTTTACCATGGACGGTTCGAGGAAGCACGGCAGCACATTTTGGCCTGCAGTAAGTCAAAGACACCCGATGAGATGTCAGTGTGGTGTTTTACGCTTGCCGCGTGGTTATCGGGAGAGTTCGTGGCATGCGCCGACACGCTCGCGCAAGCTTATCTAAAATTACGAACCAAGGGCGCGACAACAGCGCTTGTTGCTTGCGTGCTGACAACATTTGTGCCAGCGCGTAGGCAAGAAGCACTTCACGCGCTCGCATATCCAGCGTTCGACAGCGAGCTCGCTGGAATGGTAACGGAGATGGGCCTCCCATCGGCTAGTTCACTGCAATCACTGTCCGAAGCGAATGTTCGCTTGGTTATTCGCTCGCTTGACTCATTGGTGACAGGAGGAAGGAATAGTGAGCTTATTTGATCGCTTCACAAATCCTGTTTGGCATCTTGCCTCTACTCTGGATGTAGAGCGCCAACGGGTCGCTGCACTGATGATCGTGGGCTATGCGTATTGCCGGGAAATGATCCGGGAAAACCTGGTAGCACCCATCAATCAGATCAACATCGACCATCCAGTTCACGTGGATTCTGAAAGCATCCGAGAAAAGTTGATCGACGAAGCCCTTGTTGGATTGCTGCGATCATGTGACGCCCCGCAGAACGATTTGGATGGCAATATTCCGGACTGGATTGTCCAAAATCTGGCGGGAGCCTGGGGAGTGTTCGCTATGGTAGACCGTAACCATCACCTGAAGCTTGCGGGGCCAGAGACATTAGAGAAATCAGGGTATTCTTCTGACTCTGACGAAGCGCGAACTCAAGTGCTTGTGAAGTGGTCCGAGATTCTTAGCGTTTCTCAACCAAACTTTGTAGCGGAAGCGAACAGGCGCTGGTTCTATAAAGAGTGGGACGGTCTGTCAGCCGTAATGATCTCAAGCGTTCTGAAGGGGTTTTCGAGAGTGCCGGATGACGTGACGTTCAAGAAGGCACGGTCAATCGCAGCAGGTATACCGGACTATCGGCTTCCCGCAGCTCGCTACGCGGTTGAGAAGCTTGCTAGCGCGTCACTCTCACCGGCTGGGTTGGTGTCTTCGGGCGGGAAGAGCACTGCGGGTGCCCAGCATCAGCCGATGCCGCCGAAACAGCGCGACGAGCAAGGAGTAGTGCCGCGACAGAGGAAATATGGGGTCGAAGAGCAGCCCGACGGGAAGGCAGCTATCAAATTGGCTCCCGACGCTGGGCCGCTCGATTTCATCAGGGCGATGGTGGTGATGATGCAACCTCGTTTGGTTGCCGGGGACGCAGAAGTCTGCAAACGCTGGGTCTCTGTTGTCACAGGTACCACCGCCCCAGGAAGCCAATGGAACGCCGTCCAAGTTGATGCCCTGGTGCACGGATTCGAGAGGTTTTATTGGGACGGAGAAGGTAACAACGCGTGGCTCACTGAGCTAATCCGAAAAGAGTACCTCGACGTAAAAGGAAGTCCAATTGACGTGAATCTCACTGACGAGGTCAGAACAGTATTTCGCATGTGGACAACGAAACGGTGAAGCCTGTTGCCAGTACCATTAGAAAGCGGTCAAATCGTAGACTTCACTTTTCGGTTAGCTCCTCTTGAGTCAATACGACAGGCCATTGGTCCGTGTGTGCCGGCGACGGATCGCCGACAATCCAATCCATTTCAACCGAATTGGTTATTGGCCACAATAGCCGAAGGAATGGAACTTTCGGGAAGATTCGGTGATTGAGTGCGGTGACAGGATTTGGGTGCAGAAGACCAACTATCTCGTTGTGGCGATCGAATACAGAAATGAAAAGAATCGCAGATATGCTCTGACGCACAGGGACAATTGTGCTGTCGCGAGATTCAAGAAATACAGAGTATTTGAAATCATAAACAACTCCGGCCGTTTCGCCGGGCTCGCCTGTCGCGGTAATAGGCACCTCTATACGTGGATCAGATAACAGGAGCCATTTTGCCGCGAGCGTGCTTAAGAGGATCGGCGCACCCCGATGCAAAAGGCAGATGGCCAGAACGCCAGCACTGCCAGTTGCGGCGGTGGCAAGTTGTCGCGTTTTGCTGTCAGCTTTCGCTACAAGCTGCGGAGTAATCATGCTAAAGTGCCCCGCAACTCCGTCAAGCATGCCCTTGTCAAACAAATGAGAGTGAGTGGTGGTCGAAACAGAATTGAGGCTCGTCACCTCAACTATGAAAGGTTGACCACCAAAAGGGGTGCACAAGAAATCCGCCCCGGTCTGCCCCGGCTTTTCGTTGATACTGGGCGTCAGCTTTTCAAAACGCAGCCATGAGAAAACCGCCGCCTCTGCTTTAGCGCCGTCTGGATTAGACCGGAGTCTGTCCTGAAATAGACGATACTGATCTGGCGCGCGAACCTGTAGATATGCCTGATAAGCCTGTACGAGCTGATCAAGCGTAGAGCCTTGAAAGCCCGGTTGAGCCGGCGGCGTCCACAAGCCAGAGTCCGACTCACGATTCAGGATTTGCATGAATTTCTTCCAACAGCGAATCATATTCATCTGCAATCGCTCTTTTCACACCCGCGGAAGTGTATTCAAGTGGGTCGTCAGCCGTTCCGGCAATTTGGGCATCAAAATAGTCGTCCCTGCGCTTCTTAATGATCGCGACGATTCTGTTTGCGTCCATTGTTTAGCCTCTTTCCTGTCATTCTTTGAAAAGTCAGCAGTTTTCGGCATTCCCGCTCAGCTCTCTTACATAGCAGTGTACTCAGGCCCACATCTCAATCAACCATCAAAGAAGGGGTGCCCCAGGGTCTCGCCTTTGAGACCTGGGATCTCCGAACCCCTCCCAGCCCCGGATTACTCCCCTGAAACGCCGTTCACTTAAATTATCCGATCAACAGGTGTTGGTGAGCGCAATATCGTCAATATATTCAGCAATATGCGCGTTCCAGACCGCCTTTGAATGCGGTCGCTGACTACCCGAAGTCTCTACTTTCACATCCGAAAGGCTCCAAATCCATGAAACCTTCCAAGCTTTACGAGGCGCTTCATGCGCTGATCAGTGAACGTGTGCCCTTGCATATCTGGGGCGCGTGCGGCGTCGGCAAATCGCAGATCGTCGCCCAGGTGGCGCGCGATCTCGGGATCGCTTTTCTTGACGTGCGTGCCGTGCAGCTCGATCCTGTCGATCTACGCGGACTGCCGCGCATCGCGTCGGATCAGACCGAGTGGGTTCCGCCCAAGTTCCTGCCCAACGACGGCAAGGGCATTCTCTTTCTCGACGAGTTGACCTCGGCGCCGCAGATGACGCAGGCCGGCTGCTACCAGCTCGTTCTCGACCGCAAACTGGGCGAATACGTGCTCCCCGATGGGTGGGTCGTCATCGCCGCCGGCAATCCTGCATCGGAACGTGGCGTGCATTTCGCGATGCCGCGGCCTCTGCGTAACAGATTTGTCCATCTCGAACTCGAAGCTGACCTGAGCGACTGGTGCAGGTGGGCCGTGGGCGCGGGCGTGCGGCCGGAGATCATCGCCTTTCTGCGCTTCAAGCCGGACCTGTTGCACGCAGCCGACACAACCTCGGACGCCAATGCCTGGCCCACTCCGCGCTCCTGGGAGATGGCCTCGCACGTCCTCACGGGCGTGGCGCGCAGGCAGAACACAGCTTTTCTAACCGGCGCTGGAGAGTTCGAGGCGCAATTGCTCGACGGGACCGTGGGGCAGGCCGCATCTGCGGAACTGCTGGCCTTTCTGCGCCTCTTCCGCCAGTTGCCGTCGATCGACGAGATTCTGCTCAATCCCGAGTCGGCTCTGCTGCCGATGGAGCCATCGGCACAGATCGCAATTTCGACGGCACTGGGCCGGGTGATGAGCGATAGCTCCATCGCGCGCGGCCTCAAATATCTCGACCGGATGCCCGTCGAGATGCGCGTGATGGCCATGCGCGACGCGGCGGTCCGAGATCGCGCCATCACGCACACGCCGGATTTCATACGCTTCGGCATCGAGCACCAGGAGGTGGTCCAATGATTCAAGAACGCGCCATGCTCGCCGCCGTCCACATCAGCATCTGGACGGCCGTCAAACACGATCGCGGTGTCAGCCGCGACGTGGCTGAAAGGAACGGCGCTCCAATGAGCGCCGGCCGCTACAACAAGCAACTGCTGCGCGGGGCCGACAAGCTTGACGAATTGCGCACGCTCGCCGGTCAGGTCCGCCAGTACTTCTACAAGATCACGCTGCCCTGGACTGACGAGGGCTACCGGCTGCTACCGGCAAATCTCTACTTCGATCTGACCGCTCGGATGCGGGAGTTCGAGGCCAAGTTCGAGCAGGGCGTCGAGACGTTCCTGGCGATCTATCCGCAGTACATCGAGCAGGTGCGACCCGAACTGAACGGGCTCTTCCGCGAGGAGGACTACCCGAAGGCCGAGAAGCTGCGCCGCAAGTTCGGCGTCAAGCTCGAAGTCCTGCCCATTCCCACTGGCAACGACTTCCGCGTGCAGATGTCGGCCGAGGAGCAGGCGCGCGTCGCCCGCGAGATCGACTCGAATGTTCGGCAGTCGCTGGTGCGCGGGACGGAGGATCTTTGGAGCCGGCTGCGCGATGTGGTCTCGCACATGGTGGACCGGCTGAACGAGCCGGAATCGCGCTTTCACGCGACGCTGGTGACGAACATCTTCGATCTGGTGGAACTGCTGCCGCGACTCAACGTCACGGGTGATCCAGAGTTGAACCGGTTCGCAGAGGAAGCCCGCCAGAAGCTCTGCACCTACACGGCGCACGATCTCAAGAAGCATGAGTTGCTGCGTGTGGTCACGGCGACCGAGGCAGCGGGGATCGTCTCCCGCATGGATGAGGCGATTCGCAATCGTGAGGCCGAGCAGGCTGAGCAAAGTATGGCTTCGGTCCAGGGTATTTTCGACCATATGTCGGCGTACATGGAGGCGCCCGCGGCGGCATGAGACACGAAACTCCGACAGCCGAGCGCATTCGGAAGGCGCGTACGGCGCTTCTGCTCGATCATCCATTCTTCGGGTCGCTTCTGTTCCGGCTGAAGAGCGAAGAAGATCGCGTGATTCCTACCATGGCGACCAACGGCATTGTGCTCCGCTACAACTCCGCATTCGTCGATACGTTGAACGCGGCGACGCTGGCCGGGGTGCTGGCCCATGAGGTCATGCACCCCGCGCTCCAGCATCACACCCGGCGAGCCAAACGCGACCCCAGGCGCTGGAACGAGGCCTGCGATTATGCGATCAACCCGCTGCTGCTCGATGCCGGTCTGAGCCTGCCAGACGATGTGCTCGTCGATCCACGTTTTCGCGGCATGAGCGCCGAGCAGATCTACAACCTGCGCGAAGCTGAGGCGCAACCACAGTCCGATGATCAGAGCAAATCGGAGCAGAATTCAGGCACCGATTCGAACGATTCGGCAGGTGACGGGAATGAAAGCGGGACACCGTCTGTTCCAGAGAGCCAGGGCGGCATCGGCCAGGTGATCGACGCACCGGAAACCGACGACGATATGGCAAGCATCGAGGAACAGGAGCGCGATTGGGAGATCGCCGTCAACCAGGCGGCGACCGTCGCCCAGCAGGCTGGCAAAGTCCCCGCCGGCCTCAAGCGCACCCTGGAAGGCGCGGCGGAAGCCCAAGTCGATTGGCGGGAACTGTTGCGCCGTCTCTGGTCCGACACCATCCCGGCCGATTCGAGTTGGATGCGGCCCAACCGCCGCCACATCTGGTCCGGTCTCTATCTCCCCGGCGTTGTGCACGAGGGCACGGGCGAAATCGCAATCGCCGTTGATTGCTCCGGTTCTGTCAATGCACGACAGTTGCGTCTCTTTGAGGCGGAGATCCGTTCAATCCTCGAAGGCCAGCGGCCGGAGCGGGTGCATGTTCTCTACTTCGACGCCGAGGTTCACAAGGTCGATACCTACGCGGCCGGTGAGATGCTCCATCTCGAACCAGTAGGTGGAGGCGGCACCGATTTCTGTCCCTGCTTCGACTGGCTCAATGAGCACGGAGTCCGCCCACAGACAATGGTCTTTCTGACCGATCTCTATGGGAGTTTCCCTGAGTCCGCCCCAGATTACCCCGTGATCTGGGCCTCGACCGGCAGTCGCCAGGCGCCCTTTGGCAGCGTTATTCCCATGCACGCGGCGTAGCCAATGCTGGCTCATTGGTAGTAACGCGCTACGGAGCATCCCATGAACAAGCAATTCTTCATCTTTACCGATGGCTCGGCCATCGGTAACCCAGGTCCTGCCGGTTGGGCAGCTATCGTGATCCACGGGACAAGACGGCAGGAGATCGCCGGATCGGTTCCGTGGTCGACCGTCTCTGAAATGGAACTGCGCGCCGCGGTCGAAGCGCTACGCCTGACGCCATCCGGTGCCCGAATCGAGTTGCGCTCGGACTCGGAACTGTTGATCCACGGAATGCGCTTCCGCGTCTTCCGCTGGAGACGTTACGGATGGCGCAACAGCCGTGGCTTTGACCTGCAACACCAGGAACTGTGGCGCGAGTTGCTCCTGCTGAATGCGGATCGAACTATTCGTTGGCTATGGGTCAAAGGGCACAGCGGCCATCCAATCCAAACCCGTGCCGATGCGATTGCCTACCAAGCCGCCAGAGCAGTTGCCGCTCAGGAACGAATTGCCGCCTGATGCTGCTGGCAGACCACAACTCCAATGAGGAAAAGAACGATGTCAACGATTGCAGCAACAAATTCGCTTTTTGAGATCGACGTGGAATTGGATAGCCTTCTTGATGAGATCGAGGAGCAGACCGCACAGGGCGGCGAACCATCCGGGGAACTCGTTGCCCGCTTCCAGCAATTCTGCTCGGCACACGACGAAAAGGTGGACAGGATCGGGCGCTTTCTACGCATGATGGAGGCACGCGAACAATTTTGCAGAAGCGAGGGCGCCAGGTTGAACGATCGAGCTCGCGCGGCAGCCGGCAAGGTTGAGCGGACGAAGAACATGGTTCTCTACTATCTGATGTGCCGTGACCTCAAAGCGATCGAGGGACGCGAGTTCACCCTGCGCGCCCAGAAGAACAGCCAGGACTCGGTGCGGATCACCGATGAGACTGCGCTACCAGTTGCCTTTCGCAAGATCAATGCCCGTATCGGCGGTGTCCTCTGGGAAACGGTTCTTGCGAATATTCCCGACGAGCTTGGCAAAATGCTCGAGAGCACATTGGAAGAGTCAAGGCCGGACACCGATTCAATCAAGGCGGCCATCCTGCACGAGGAACAGGTTCCGGGGGCAGAGCTGCGGCGGGGATGGCACCTGAGAATCAGGTAGCCGTTACCCAGCCTCTGAGAAGATTCAATTCTCAGTGGCTAGCAAAGCCAGAATCCCCAGGGGGTTCGGGAATACATTCCGAAATCAACCGACCAATCTTCCGGGTCCGAGCATCATTAATTTGCTAGTGCTCGCTAAACCAACTGTCGTCCGTCCTAAGGCGCTGAGCTTCATGTCTGCCAAGCAGAAAGCGTCCAATCTTGAAGAAATGTTGTCCCATTGCAGCAGGGTCAGTAAGCTGACCAAAAGGAATCTCAATAGCTTCGTAGCCCTGGTTACGTAGTTCTTCGCGAATTTCTCTGTCCCGTTGTTTCGTCTCTGGTCGTCCGTGAAGGTGCCCTGCCATGCCGTCAAGATAAATGCAAAGCCCAGCGTATACATCCAGGTTGCGAGATTCGAAGAAAAAGTCTGGGACTGTGGTTCCGAGAGGCCTCCCCAGGTCAATCGGATATTGCGGTTTATAACCCTGCAAACCAGCTCTCTCCAACATTGCGCGTAATGTCAACTCCGCATCATTTACCGGAACCTCTTTAGCAGCCGGGGTTGGGAGTCGGGAAGGAATTTCGTGGGTAAAAATCAGATTGCCCTGCCATGAGTTGAGCCGATCTAGGGCTGTTATTCGGTTAAGATACCTGTGGTAATACGCATTGCGGAAACGTAATAGGCAGTCAACGCAGGCAGACTGGCACTGTGAAGGACATTCTTCAACCAGCCGCTGTGCCGCCGCGACAACTTCCGGCCATCGTGCGATCATTTGATCCAATATTCCGGACCCACCAGGCATTGGATCGTAGAGCAAAAGGCTCAATCCTTGCCCTCCGGCCTGAGCCACTGCTAGGAGTTGAAGATCTTCGATTTCCATGTCAAGCACATCTGATGCTCCCATCCGGAGAGCTTCCAGAACGCTGTAAGCCTCCTCACGATCTACCGAGCCTTCCAGCGAGATTGAATCCGCGGTGATGTCCGCATAGAAGCCGACCGGCTCCACCGCTCGACCGCATCGTTCCCTATGGCCGTCTCGGAAATCGTCGAGATCTGCCTGTGAGGCGAGTGGCGAACGGCTCTGCCCACATACCAGGCAGACCGGATATCCTAAGCTGCCTCCAGCCCGAGCCTGCGAAGCAGCGCCAACATTCACCAGGCGAAGCCGTACACCTGTCCGGTGGCTCACTATTCGGTCACCCCACCTATACTGCTTTCCTCCTCCGTGCTGAGATTGCTCGTAGCCATAGACCGCAACCGAAAGCTGGAAGCGGTAATCTTCGTCGTCGGAAATCATGGAATTGTGAGGCAGGCTGACATCACAGATGGGGACTGCCGGTATCGTTTGTGCGCCCAGGCCAGCGGTACTGCTCGTGGCAACTTCAGCGACGGCCTCATTCGAGACGTCCACGAGAAATCGAACGGGCTCTCCCGGTTCGAGCCTGAAATAACGAGGGATGAATCGCTGACCATTGGCGTATATGAGGTTGCCGGGAACGTACTCCCGCAGGGCCAGCGCGGGATTCCGCCGCAACTCCCAATCGCGGAAGCTCATGTTGTGCTTAGGTGCCTCATATGTCCCGATCACCCAACCGGAGTCAAGCCCGTATCCAGGCAAGAAGCTTTCGGCAGCGAGAACACCATAGGTATTGGTGTCGTCGAACCCTTCGGCTTCACGCCGCCGGCGTTGATCCGTTCCCTTGAGCCTCTTCACGTAACGATCACAACGATTCCGCAGCGCATCCTGCTCAGGGTCCAGAGTGCCGTGTGTTCGCCGGATGGCGTCCAGTCGATTCATTTGGTCGATTGCCCAATCCAACCGACGTTTCAACCGCTCGATCACTTGCTGGAGCTGATCTGGCATCTCCGCGATATAGCGACGGAGAGAGTCGGGTTCAATGACTCGACGGTCCTCCTCTGGCCAACCTTGAGCAAATGCTGCAACTACAGCCTGGGCTATAGGAGCAAAATGCTTATCCAGCAGGGTTCCGAGGGGAAGAACATCAAAAAGCTGAGAACGAACTTGGCCTGCATTGTCGAAAAGGTACTCGCGGACACGCGCAGGAAATATTGCATTCAAAACGTCAGCAAGTTCAGCCTGGTCATTCGCGCTGAGTGAGGAATCCGGGCGGGACAGGCGATGCATCGCTGTCAGGACTACGGCATGAACGTGCTTCCTGACCATCACTTCGTTTCGCAGATTAAAGCTAGGAGGAGCAATCTCACCCTCCAGCAGCTTTAGAGGATCGTTGAAGTAAGGTCGATCATGGGAATGCGTTCGTGCATAGGTGAGGTTCACTGCCATCCGATGACGGCGGCCTGCACGGCCAGCGCGTTGCCAGTAGTTCGAAGGTAACGGCGGAACATTGCGCATCAATACGGAATCGAGGCCGCCAATGTCCACGCCGAGTTCGAGAGTTGGCGTGCAGACCAGTGTGTTGACTCGGTTTCCTTCGCCCTTGAAAAGCCGTTCCAACTCTTCCCGATCATTTGATGGAATCTGCGCAGAATGCTCCTTGGGACGCATCATGTCAAAGCGGCCGTCGAGCACCATCAGGTCATAATTGTCTGGATTCTCTGTTTCCTCCACGAGCGTTCCGGTACAGCGCCAAGCAAGACACGCCAAACGCGGAGTCGGACGAAGATGTGCCCGATGACATGCCTGGCAACGCCACAGACCGCGGCTTGCCCGCAACAGCAAACGATCCGCATCGATTTGCTGCGCGCCCAGAGAACCCGGCAACGGTCTTCCCCGAAAGCCGGTCAATGTCACTGGGGTAATAAGCTTGAGCTGGTCCGCGAGCAGTTCCCACAGTTCGCGAAGGAACACTGCAACGTCGTTTGGATGGACTCCCCATTTCAAAGCTATTTGGGCCATCGACGTTGGGCGCGTGCCAATCCACTGTGTAATACGTCCCGCTTCATCGCCCGGTTGGCGCTGCAGCTTCAGCCCCTTCGGTCCGCCCCGGAACAGGGGCAGGTAGCCATTTGCGATCTCTCGATCTCCCTCCTGCCAAATTCGGGAGAATATCTGACCGTCACGGTCCAGAAGGATTCGGTTTCTTCGCGTGAAATCGAGTACGGCCGCCACGCCTTGCAGCAGTTCTTCAGTGCTCAACCCAAGGCGGGTTCCCCATTGCTTGAAAAAAGGCTCATCCGAAGTGAGCCCTTCATAGTCCACAACCAAGCGTCCCCAAGGCTCTAGGCCGATGCGCTGACGAGCACCCGTTACAACTTCACGCAAAACCAGGATCCGGAGGAACTTCCGACGTTCTGCGGCATGACCCTGTAAATCGGCAGCCTTGCGGGCAACGTTCCAGACTTCCGGTAGCAAAGACTGCGAAAGGTCGTTGTCCTGGTCCAGTTCATCGTCGAGTTGCGAGACCAACGTCTGGACCTGTATCGGCTCGTTGCTCAGGTGCGCATACATCAGCGCCCTGAGCCGGTAGCGCCTAGCATGATCCTGCATCCAGCCAGCCTGAAAGGCGGCATCCTGTCGATTGTCGGTAAATACAAGCAGGCGCTTTCGCTCCGCACGATGGATCATGCTCTGCGCTAAAACATGAACATCGGAAACCACGCTTGCTTTAACGTGCCGCGCGGGCTCGCGATACCTGCCAAGCTGCATGCGTCCAATCGCGCTGCATCCCACACAAGAAACCAGAGAACCGCGATGATCGGGCGATTGCCGGACCGCAAAGAGTTCTACCAGTGGTCCGGCACTCCCACACCCGTCGCATTGCTCCGTGCGCGTAGCGTGCAACGTCCCGCAAAGCCGGCAAAGGTACAGCGGCACCGAGTTCCTCGGCAGCATCCTCGGCTGGGGCGCGCGTGGCTGCGGCGGATTGTCCTCATCCTCTTCGGCATCGTCGTTATCCAGGGCATCAACCACCAAACGGTCGAGGAGCACAACTCGATTGCCGCCAAGCTGCTGTTCGAGCGGGCGCCAAATGATGCGATCATCTACGGCTTCGCCGCCGCCGGGCGCGCGATCAGTAAACGAGAAGTCGCGCACATGATGGGTAAAGTAATGCTGGCCGCACGTCGTACACGTCATTAGCGGCAGTCGGAATAGACCCTCTTCGTTCGGCCCCACTTCATCCGCCGACAAGGCAAGGCACGGATTGGCCTCTGTCGCAGGAAAAGTCACGACGCCCCCGGAAACACCGCGCACAAATGCGTGGACAACCGGCCGCAAGAGGGATCGCCCGTCCTTCTGCGCTGCCGCCCCCAGCGCCAACCATATGAGGGCTTCCTCCTCGGGAACCGGGCGTCCCAGTCGCTTTTCCAAATCTTCCATGAGGTCGGCCATTGACCGCGGCTTGGTCAGCGCATCCGCAATCTGATAGACCACTTCGTTCGCGGCTAGCCGGTCATAGAGGTTTGCTTGCCAGTTGCTAATGTCCAGCGCCTGGCCCGTGAGCGATTGGAACGTCGCTTTCAGTAGCCGCAGCGACGCGGGAGGATCGCTGTCTACGTTCCCAATTGCTTCCAGCACATTCCTTAACTGGAGTACCTGATTGCCAGGCAGAGCCGGGCTCACCTTCCGCTTGGTTGCCCAAAGGTCTGGCTCGTAGTCTTCGTTGACCACTTCGACCCTTGCTTCCGGTACTCCGAAGAAACGCGAAGCAAAGTGCAGTGCCGGAGCCGGATCTGTCGGATCGGCAATCGTCGCCGAAGTCGCAATGCAAACCGTATCTTCCGGAGTCTTCCCGCAGAAGCTGCGCAAGCGGCGGAGAAGGCACGCAGTCTCCGCGCCGTTCGCCCCGGAAAACGTGTGGGCCTCATCCACCACCAGGAAGTCCAGCCGGGCATCCTTGAACATCTCGATATCTTGCTGGCGCGTCAGCAGCAGTTCCAACTGCTTTGCGTTCGTAAGCAGGATGCGCGGAGCTTTTCCCGGAGTCCTCATCTCTTCGCGGGAAACTCTCTCTTCCGGAGGATGGACAGCACCACTCTGTCCTTGAGTTCTCAACTCTTCGACCTTGGCTTTGTAGTCTTCACGCGATGAACCTGCGGGAAGCCGCGGCCCGGTCACGTCGGATGTGTGCTCCGGGGTTTTGCCCACATACAACCCGAAGCTCACGCCCACGCCGCACAGCAGCTCGCGGAGCCGGCCCAACTGATCCTCTGCCAGCGCATTCATCGGGTAGAGAATGACGGCGCAAATCGATTCCGGCTCGCCGGCGTCGCGGAGCGCGAGAGCCTTGCTGATGATCGGGTACAAAAAGCATTCTGTCTTTCCGGACCCTGTGCCGGTTGAAATGATCGTGGTTTGCCCAGCCGCTATCGCACGGATCGCCTTCTCTTGATGGCCATAGACGTTTTCGTATCCGGCGATGGACGCGATCAGTGGATGCAGCAGGCCCTCTTCGCCAAGACTCCGCAGTGTAGGACCTTTGCGAAAGCTGCGGGACAGGCTGATGAACGGTCCGGCAAGCAGCGGGGTCCGGCGGGTCTGGTCCAGGTTCAGGAGCTGGCGCATCTGCCGGTGAAGACTCGGATCGGCGAAGGAATACGTCGTCAGTTGATAGCGGAGGAAATCCTCGACAACATTCTCGGTATACGTGATCGGATTCAGTGACTTCGTCGGATTCATAGTCTTCCCGTACAGCGTTCAGCGTCTGGATGATTTGGTGACGAGATTACCAAAGAGGTCGGTAGGGAGCGGATCGCCGAAAAGATCGACCGGAGGAGCCGCCCCATCCTCTGCCTGAAATTCCGGTTCTTCGACGGCACGAGGAAGCAGCTTGTCGAGGATCTCCGCATGACGATCGCACTCTTCCCATGACTCTGCCACCGATTGCTCCAACTGCCAGGGATAAAATCGTGGGCCAAGTGCGGCCGCAACCGGTTGATGCTCTTTGGCTCGGTCGTCATGGCCAAGACCGTAGTCGGCGAGGCGCAGGGTTTCTGGAAGTTGCCAGCCTTGGCAGCCATCAAGGCCAAAGAACTGCGCTTCACCAAGATCGCAAAGCTCCTGGAAAGCTATTTGGCTGAGCACAGAAAGGCGGAACTGTGGTTCGATTCCTCGCTCCTGCCGCCAAAATCCTTTAGGATTGAGACCCCTCGTGAAACCCTTCGAGTCCAGTTGGTCAACGGAGTAGTCACATCCACCTAATATCTCGATAACGTCTTCAAGTGCAAGGCCAAACATCTTCAAGATTGCAACTTCAGCTAGGACCCTCGCTCTTAAACGCTCATGCCGAGTCACTGCCCACATCGTCTTCCAGGGTGCACTTTCTTTGAACTGCCTCCAGAGCTGCGCAAATATCACGTTTGGCAATTGCAGCGCCGCCGCTGCCCGACGTAACTCAGGCGAAGCAGCGGCAGCAAGTGGACGTAGCGTGGGAGTATCTTCCAGCACAAATAGAGTCATGTGGGAACCCACCATCCGCTGTCGAGTTGCAAAGTCGACCGCCCAACTATTGAGGATCGGTGGAAGAAGAATGCCATTGCCGCTGGCGGAGACAAGCGCCGCAAGAGTATGCCCGCAAGGCCGCTGAGGCGCGCATGCGGCGATCAAAGTCCTCTCGTTAGTGCTCGCCGAAATATCACGTACCACAACCTTGGCTCCGTCGAACACGCCTTCAGCTCGAAGATAATCGGAACGGCCCATCAGATACTGTGGCTCAAAAACCTTTGAACCCCAGTCAATCGGCTCCCATTTGAACCCTCGCTTGCCTTCTATCTTTCGATAAGCTGCTGCGCAGAAGTCGTATTGGTGGATCATCGCCCCCTGATACAGCGGCAGCGCCACGTCGTCAATGTCCTCCAGGCGAATCCCGGCCGCACCATCGGCCGAGAGGATCAGTCCATTCACGCGCCCGAGAATATTTCGCTCCCCGGAATACATCTGCCAATTTCCTTTGAGCCAAAGTCCATATTCATCAGAACGGTAGCCTTGTTGTTCCCAATCGGCGCGTCTTGGGAACAGCTTCGAGTCGTTCGCCATGTGAAACTCAGTGGTGTACCGGATATTCCAACCATCTAGCGATTTGTCACCAAGCAGGATGCCGTTCGCGTAGAGCTTTCTGACAATCTCAAGGTCTCCGGGAGTGCGAATCTCCAGAATTGCGCCTGAATGCGGACTGAACTCCTCGATCTCTCCAACGGAAACCTGCAAATATCCGCTCTCGATCGGGATGTCGGTCTCCAGTTCATACGATTCGGGTGAATCGCCAGGGCCAAGACGGAACCGTGTCAACAGCTTTCCCGGTTGCGCGCCCTTTTCCACCTGCACTGCCGCTACTTTGAATGCGTGGTGGACCGCGACAAAAACGAAGCGCTCATTTTGGAAGGCGTAGAGGTGGCTCCAGCGCGAGTGTTCCAGGAAGAGCTTCCGCAGCGCCCCAGAGCCTTTGTCGGAGTAGATACCGGAGGGAACCAGCAGTCCCAATCGCCCGCCTTCGCGCAGCAGCGCGTACCCTGCCTCCAGAAACATCTTGTACGTGTTTAGATCGGCGGAGCCTTGATATTGGAACGGGTGACGCGGGTCCGCGTATCCTTGGCGCCCCTCTCGCATGGCCTTCCACGTTGCATGATCTGCCGCCGAGTCCGGGAACCGCCTGGCCAGCGGAAAGTCATGGTGCGGGTCGCCGTCCTTGTCTTTCCACACCTGGTCGCCGAAGGGATGAGCAACGTACTTGACCCAGTTCGACAGCGCCTTCAATCGAGCCGAATAAACGAGCCAATCGGTTTCGACGGCAGCGTCATGCTGGAAGTACTCCATCTGATGGTCGAGCGCTTCCTGCTTTCCGTAACCGCGATAGAGCGGATCGACATTGGAAAAGAATTCCTTCGAGTTCGGCTTCTGCACTTCCCAGGGCGGATTGCCGATGATCGCATCGAATCCCCGATGCGCAGGCGTGAAAACGTCTGGGAACTCCAGCTCCCAATGAAAGAAATTGTATTTCTTGCGCAGCTCCTCTACGATGCCTTGCTCATCCGCCGAGGGTCTGAGAAAGTCCACGGGCATTGGCGCGTGATCAAGCTGACCGCCGGGCCAGAACCAGATGGCACACCAAGTATCGAAAGCATCCCGGAGATGGCGATAGGCCGTTCCCGGTCCGAAGTATTTCTGGTATTCGTGCCGCCGCTCCTCGTAGTCGTAGATCGGCATCGAATGGAGCTTCTCAAACACGCTGACCAATTGATCCTGCGTCCCCGCCGGAGTGAGCTTCTCTTCAAAGAACGGAAAGGCAATCACGCGCCGAGCGCGAATCAATTGCACCAGTTCAGCCTGAACCTTGTCTTTGTGCTCCTTGATGGCGTAGGTCCATTTGTCGCCTTTTAGCCCTTTTGCCGTATCTCTGAAATGGTGAACAAATTTCTTCCTATCCTTGTCGCCGCCATCGCGTTCCCAGGCCATTGCCGGGTAATCCTGAAAGCAATCGAACCAGCAGCCGACCAGGGCGTTGCCGCATTTCAGCTTGTGGTCGAGAAAGCCGAAGGGTAGGCGCGGGTCCATGGTTTCAATCCAAAGCGCCAGGCGACCGAGTTCGATGGCCAGCGCGTCCATATCGACGCCGTATAGGCAGCGCTCAACAATGTGGCGGCGGAGATAGGCTCGCAGGTAGTCATTAAAGTCGGGGTCGCCAATAGGCTTGGGGATAGTCTCGTCGGAGGGTTGGGTGGCTGCGTGGCCGTCCGCGAGCCGAACGATAACCCCGGATGAATTGGGCTCAAGCCGCTGGTAATGGTGCAGGCTCTCGACAAGCGCCTCGGTCAGGAAGCGCAACGCGGAGAGCAGGAACGATGCAGACCCGCACGCCGGATCGCAAACCTTGAGGGCGAGAATCTCTTCGGGCGTTCGAGGCACGTCACCGGTGTAAGCGAGTTCCCGCAGCGCCCGGCGCGCAATCGGTCCCGCCAGTTGTGGACGTGTATAGAACGTGCCGGTACCCTTGCGCGTGTTTCCTTCGCGGATCAGGTACCATTCGCCAGGGAAAATGGCGCGGGATACAAGCCTCTTCGCCGCCTGATCGAGTTCAGTCTCATATTTGGATAGTGCGTCGGGCTTGATGTTCTTGCCCTTCGGCTTCTTTACAAGCTTGCCGGCTTCAACTGCGCGCCGTGCCCAGGCGCGGATTTGCTCCAGTTGCCTTTCCCGGCCGCTGGCAACATCATCTTCGACTAGGGCGATCTCTTCCGGCTCTATCGGCTCGGCATCCGGCTCGGCCTCTGTCTCCGCTTCTTCGGCTTCGACAGCCTCGTCTTCATCGGCATCATCCGAATCGTCCTCTTCGCCGTCGCCGGACTTCTTATCCACGACCTTGAATTTCTCAAAGAGCTTGGCGAGAGCTTCCGGTTCCATCCGATCAAGTTCGCTGAATGGAAGAGCAGGTTGATCGCCGATGTTAAGAAATAGTATCGGAGCTTCCGCGCGGCGTAGCTGAAAGTCCAGCAAGCCTTCATACAGAATGCCGATGTACTCGGTGGAGATGTCAGAGAAATCGATAGGCGAGAGCACAACTCGCGTCGTACGGCCCTGCGGAACCCGTTCCCAGGCCCGTGTGAGCAACTCCAGAATATGGTGGACTGCGTGATCGCTTGGAGCATTCTTTGGATGCTCGAACAGCGCCATCGCCCGAAGAATTGGGTCAGTTGAATCAGCATAGCCCGGCTCGAACAGGCCGCTTCCATACCGGCGAACGCTCAGGTGCGGATGCGCAGAACCCTCGTAGATCAACCGAAAGAGAGAAATCAATCGCGGCCATGCGCTTACCTGCTGCCGCAGGCTATCTTTCGCGCGCCCGCCAGCCATGCGGTCCAATTGCGTACGCAGTCCCTGGAGCGAATAGCTGTCGTTGTAGATCGGGTCTGCGATGGGCAACAATCCCCGCGCTTCCGCGAACAGGACAACGACACACCGCATCACGAGGCGCGTGGCGGCGATGTAAATGTCACGCGGGGTGATGGCCGCGACCTCAGGACTAACCTGATCTATGACCTCTGCCGAACTGTGAATCATGTGCTCGACGGCGAGACGGACACGCTCGCCGAGGTTGGCTGAGAGTTCCGCCTGGCCCTTGCGAGTGTCCTGAATGGCGGCGATGAGTTTGGACGGTTTTCCTGCTTCGGGCGGTCTAAGTGAGTCGGGATTCAGCAGGTGGATCAGGGCATCTACTTGGCCGCTGGGTGCGCCTTCCTCAAACCAGAGGCCGATCTCCCATTCACACCACGCTTCGTAGTCAGGGCCAGCATGAATGAGGCGCCACTGCGAACCATTGGTGAGCAGCCCAATCTTTTGCTGGCTCTTGCGCAGCCACTCGACGACCTTCGCAACACTTCGCCGCCCGGTGCCGACTCCAAGCTGTTTCACTTCGTCGGTGAACAGCGGTAGTACGGCGCTGTGCGGCCCTTGCCAAAGCCTCCGAGGACGAAGGTTCTCGCCGGTAATCAGCCGCTGGCTCCAGTTTGAACTTACGCCGGCGGCCTTTGCCCACTGATCGGCCTTGAGTCCGAGAACATCTTCGAGGACCGTGTCTAAGAGAGTGGGTTGTACTTTTTCCGAGTCAGAATCCTGCTGTGCCTGAACTGCGGTACGCAGTCGATCCGCCAAGTAGCGAGGGATGTTCGGACGCTCTGGGGAAAAGTAGTTCGCCAAGCGAGCAGGAGAAATCAGCATTCCGCCATGCTTGAGGCTCGACCACCAACTGTACTGATTGAGCGGATCGTTGTTAGTGGTCATTTCGCGGCCTCGGGTAATCTGATCTCAATGGCGACAGGGAAAACCTGTGCGCTCTGCCGGAGCTGATAGCGCATCGGCAACACGTTGGCTACGACTCTTTCTTGGTCAGCCTTTAACTGATCGAGAAGATCCTTGAAATGGAACGAACGGCGCTGGAGTTCAGCCTCCAGATCACGCAGCCTATCTTCCTGGGCGCGGCGGTCGATATCGATGAGCGAGAGTTGCCGCATGTCAGCAACCAAATCATCCCGTTCGCGCTGGAGTTTGATGACCGTGTTCTCGCTCATCGCTCTTTCGACTTCCTTGAGCCGCTGACGAAACCTGTCCTTCTCCTCCTCAATTGCGGCCTTGCCCGTCTCTTTCATTCGATCGCGGAGTGCTTCAGTGAGTTCTGTAGCGCGGTCCTGAACGAATTGACGCAATTCGGGCTCGAGGTCCTCCCAAAGCTGACGAGCGGCAATGACTCCGCCCGCGTTCTGAGTACCATCATTTGCCGGCGGTTCATAGGGAAGCGGAGACCCGAGTTCGCCGCCGCTAATCGGAATTCGATAAGTTCTGGTCCAGTGATGGAAGGGTTCGCGCAGTTCGTTGATAGCGAGTTCTTCAACGGTAAGGAGTACGAGCGCATCGGCTCCGGCAGGAACCGCGCCGGTTCGAACGATCCAGCGGCTTGCCTTGTGTTCGCCAGCTCTTGACCCAGCGCCAGGAAAGCGCAGGCGTGCAAGAGTGGAGAGAGCGTAATGGAAAACCGGATGGCCCAAATGCAGAAGTGTTGTGTCGGGCTTCGGCCTGAACACCGCTCTTTCCTTTGATGTATCCACAAAGTACAGAGGATCGAACACAAGATTCGGTAACGGACCAAGGGAGCCCTTTCGTTCCAACCGAAGAGTGTCGTCAATCAATGACTGCCACTTCAAAGGTATGGGCTGGGACAAGCTCATGCGGCCTTTTGCGTCTGGACCGTCCAACCGCGGGTAACCAAAGCCGGCCCCCATGGCAACTTCGAGGGTATCGCGAAGTGTTGCCGGGCTTAGGTCGATGTGACGCGAAAACTCTTCTAAGTGCTTTGCGTAAGCTTCCCCGTTTACTTCCTGGCGTACATGAGGAATTGCGGCTCTGCCCTTCATCTTGTCGACATCGTGCTCCATGCCTTCGATGAGGGAATCTGTGTCTTCCTGGTCTTGGAACCGGCGCTCGAATGCGGCGTCGAAGACTTCGCCCATGGACCCGAGGTCGTCGCGAATCTCATGAACCTTCTGAACGACTTTGCCAATGAACTTAAGATCGGCATCGTCTTCACTTGTGAAGTGAAAGACTGTCACGTCCCGTGCCTGTCCGTGGCGATCAAGACGACCATTACGCTGTTCGAGCCGCGATGGATTCCATGGGATGTCAAAGTGGAAGACCAGCCTGGCAGTTTCCTGAAGATTTAGTCCCTCAGAAGCAACGTCTGTAGCAATCAATATGCGGATTGGGTCGTCAGGATTGTTGAATGCTTCAATTACCTCGCCCCGGTTTAGCTGACCTGCCAGGGTCCGGCCACCGTAAAGGACACGAATGCGCTCTTCATTGCATTCGGCAAACTCGTGCTTGAGGCGGCCGTGAAGGTAGTCGAGCGTGGTTTTGTACTCAGTGAAAATGATGAGGCGCTCATCGGGACGCCAGTTCTTGGCGTCCCTTCGCTCTTTCTTGATGAGCAAATGCTGGCCGATGACCTCCATGAGGCGTGCGAATCGCGAATCCTGGTTCGGAATGCTCAGAGACTCACCATGCCGCGTCAGACCAAGACGCTCCAGTGCGCGGTCAATGTCTTCAACCTCGACGTCTAGGTTCGGTAAAATCGGTTTTAGCCAAGCCCCCACTGTTCTTGCCGCATGATGGGCACGACTCTCAATCTCACCGTCATCGTCGAGGTCCTCCTCCAGAGATCGCTGGGCAGCTCGAACGGCAGCGGAGTCGGTTGGTTCCCCTTCCGCACCGTCTCGGAAGCGGTACCAAGACTCCGCAAAAGTGAAAGGCGAGGAAAGTAATCGCTTCGACAGAATCTCGATAGCAAAACTGCCGGCTAATTGCTCAATTTTTGAAGCCGCAATGATGGACTTAACCTTTTTGCGGAACTCCTCAACGGCATGTGAGAGAGCTCGCTCCTCCTTGGAAAGAAAGAGTGGTTTTGAATCAAGGAATCGCTGTGGGAAACGACTTGGCCTATCGTTCTCTGCATCAAGCTTATTGATCTCGCTTTTCAAACGGCGAACCAATACCTGCTGAACTCGTTCTCGTTCGGAGTCCTTGAATTCGCTGGTCTGCGTAAAGCGAACAGGATCGAGAATCTCCAGAAGCCCGGAGAAGCTTCGCGTATGGCCATTGTGCGGAGTCGCAGTCAAGAATAGCTTGTGCTCAAACAGAGGGCTAATTTCACGGAGTGCTTTTACGAGCTGATTGTCTTCGCCGAAGGGGGATGGCAAAAGATTATGTGCCTCATCGACGATCAGCAGATCCCACGGAAGTTGTGCCTTGGGTCCGCCACTTGCGGGGTCCGGTGTATGGCACGTCGCGAGGAACTGCTGGAGGATGTCCGGCTGCCGAAGATAATAGTAGGAAGCAATGACGCGCGGGTAAGTTCGCCATGGATTGGCATCAAGTCCGATTCGCCGTTGGAGCGCATGGGTTTCTGCCCGATCGATCAGATCGAAGTTGAGAGCAAACTTGGTCTTCATCTCCCGTTGCCATTGCTGACTGAGCGAGGCAGGGGTCAGAATCAATACGCGGCGCACTCGGCGACGGATGAGCAGTTCAGTCAGTATTAAACCAGCTTCGATCGTCTTTCCGAGGCCAACGTCATCGGCGATCAACAACGAGACCCGAGGCATCTGTAATGCCTTGAGAAGTGGGACCAGTTGGAAATCATCCACCTGGACCGCACCGAAAAATGGTGCGGAAACCGACATTTCGGGGGACCGACCGGAACCGTCTGGATGCAAGAACGGGCTAAGCGCCGACCAACGTGCGGCCCTGACGATTGCGTCAAACTCTCGCGGCTCCATGGCCGGGTCCGCATCTACCCTCGGCAATGCATTCGGTTCCAACAAGTCCCGCCCGTATTCGCGTTCCCAGAGAACCGTGTCCTCGGACACACCATCTGCATCCGTGTACTCAATTGTCACGAGGTGTAGCTGGCCACCTGTTGAATCGGAGGAAAAGGCGTCCACAGAGGAGATCATTCCCCGTCGATTGCGAATCGTGGCGAGCATGCCAACGCGCGGATATTGGAGCATTTGGCTTGGCATTTTTCCAGATGTACCTGATTCGGTGACCTCTCCATTTTCCTCTAGTCTAGCGACTTAGTGGATTGCTGGACTCATAATCCGGCCTTTTTGTCCCAAGACCAATTTGCTTGTTTGATGGCCTTCGGCGGCCAAAGCGGTCATTACGGACGCAGCAACAGACTACCTAGCAAGGGTCTCAATGGAGATAAACAACTACGCATCAATAATATACGCCGGATTTGCGAAGCCGCAGGCTTCCCCAGATTCCGATTACTTGAACCCGTCCCGCATCTCCTAGTCGATTGCCTGAAGGCGCGGATGCCCGATCCACCGCTCCCACTTCTGCTGCGGAAGAGAGGCAATCCCACGAGAAAAGCGTCGGCGCCAGATGGGCGTCCGGCGAGTCGAGGACCCTCACCATCCCCGGGGATACCGGGAACTTCGCTCGAACGGCGAGATGCGGAAGCTCCTCGACCGGAAGATCGTCGACCAGAAGGGCATCTGCGCCCTCTGCAAGGAAAAGTTCACCGACTATGGCGACGTGGTCCCCGACCACATCCATCCCAAAAATATGGGCGGAGCATGGAGGGACGACCACCCAGACAACATTCAGGCCGTCCACTTCTGGTGCAATAGCGAGAAGGGATCGGCCCGGCTGCGATCAGCGTGCCACCATGAGATCGTCTGAGGTGTCGCGGATCGACTCGGGCGCCAAATCCATGCCGGGCAATCCTGCCTGGTCCTTGAGAATTTGGTGTTCTCGTGGGCTGGAATGCGAAATGAGGGACTTGCTCAGTGCTTTCGGCACACTGGTTGCACACCAGCCCACGCGCAAGATGGCGAAACTCGCAATCGGACATTGTGGGGCGGCTGATGCCGGATCAGCACACCTGCGCATTTCTGACCATCCACCCCCTGTGCTCTGATGGGCGGAAACTTAAAGCCTAGTCGTTCCTATGCCGCTCATGTGGCTGCGGCAGGCGGCATCCTGATGTTCTGTCAGGGGCTTCTTGACCGATCGCCATTGAAAGATCTCCCGCCGAAAGACTGCTGAAACAGACATCGTCAGAATGCGAGCGGAATCTCCGAGCGATGAATCCGTGCCGCTTGGTAGTCGTAACGATCGAGCAGCATGCGGACGGCCATCCACGTCGAGACTCGATCGCCTACCGGACCGCAATGGACGCTCTCGATCGGTAGCTTCTTGCCATCGCCGGTTACCGGAAAGGCAGTCCCCGACGGAATCAGTCTCACGTAGGGTGTGAGTTGTCCTCTGGCGGCTCGAAAGCGGATCGGCAGTTTGGTGTGATCGCCATCATCGGTGCCTTGCTTCAGCAGTTCACGGCTACGGACCACCAGTCTCCACTCCTTCTCAACCGCGAAGGCCGGGTTCTTGAACGCTACGCTTTCATCCATCAGGATCTCCGAGATCGTTCCGGAGAGCCACCCAAAACCGAAGGAAGAGAGGTTGTCGAGACTTCGAATCGCCTCAGTCACCTGCGGGTCGTCCGTGATCGGCACCAGGAAATCAAGGATCTCGACTATGCGGCGGAGTTGCTCTCCGCGGTCGTACTCCACCTTGACGCAACGGGCGCTGTAAACGCTGGGTTCCGCCTTTAAGCCATAGACAATCCCTTCCGATAGAACGCGGAAGCCGACGCTATATCCGCCCGACTGGCCGTAGGCGCGCCATTGGCTGAGGAGATTGTCTTCTTCACAGAAACAGGTGAGATAGATCGGGGTGATGATGTTGCGTTTGAGGTAGTCGTGGCCAAATTGTCTTTGCAGCGTATACACCAGTCCGCCGGCCATAGAGTCTTCCCGTGGATTCGTTTTTTTTCGCCACACTTCCAGAGCCTCGTCGATGAGCTGATATCCATACATGATCTCAGTTGAATCATTCAGATAGTAGGCCGAAGTCGCCCAGAGTTCGTCGTTCTCGACGATGCCCTTTAACCCATCGGCCGTGGTGTAGTGATAGAGCACGAAGTCCTTCGGTCGACGAGCAGCGGCTGCCTGGTCCCGCTCGTTATGGAAGTGGACGATTCGGTTGTGGGCGTCCGTCATTACCTTTTTCGCGTCTGCGGCAGCCATTGTCATCTTTGTCTCTCCGTTCGCCATCTATGAATGTTGCCCCGGCTCTGCTCCATGCCCTGTGGTGTCATTCCTCTTCGGGCTCATCAGTTTCCTCTGAGGGATCGGGTAAATCCAACGTATGATAGACGGGCTGAGTGCCCGAAATTCTGCTGAAGAGTTCGAAGGCCAAGCTACCAGGCTCACAGTGCGAGAGCAACTCGGTCACTGTCTTCTGCCAGGGCTCAGCAAGTCCAGAGCGCACCATAATGGGTACTCCTGGCTGCACAGCACTGACACCACCGGATGCAAAGCAATTGCTGACGAGGCGATTCATCGCGGCGTTTTTCATCTCTTCGCCAAGATCAGCACAGGACCAAAGAACGTGGAGGGCAAACATCGGATGGTGAAGGGCCAGCCCCAGCGGTGCATCATTCAGCGATCGGACGACGACGAGGGCATCCTCGGACTCGGAAGTGTGAAGCAGAGGATCCAGTGCCGCAAAGATTGCCGTGCCCGTTTCCTCCTGAGACGGCCAAATGTCTGCCATGCGCCAGAAGATAACGGAGAGCTGATACTCGTAGCGCGGGTAGCGTTTCATCAGATCGACGAACGCCGTCAGAGCGTCGCTATAGTCTTTGCTGTGCTGGGCAGCTCTGAATACCGACCATGAGGTATTATTCGGGATCGTTTCGTAGTCGTTGTCTACGCCTTGTTGCTCCAAAGCGATTGCGTGAGCGATACGCGCCTCGAAAAACGACACAATCGCCTTGGGAGCGACGCCGCAGACGCTGGTCAAGAGGCCATCAATAGAGTGGTCCCTCAGTTCCTCCACCTCGACTAGGTTAGTGAAGATCTTCTCTACATGGGTGGGCGCCAGCATCGCGCCTGACAAACCATGGTGGCCAAAGATCTCCATGTATTCCTGCGCGAGGCCCTGATTCCCGTTGATCTTCAACCCTGCGATCAGGTCGAGTGCAGCCGGTCTAAACGTGGGTACCTTGGTCAGCCTCTTCAAGCCATAAATGGTCGAGTGGAGCACTGCGGGTTCACTACGACCTGCGAGAATCGTGAGAATCTCCAGATCATCATGAGTGAGCAACTGTTCCCAGGGGCCCTGAGATACGCCCGACGCGACGGATGCGGCGATACGGATGCTCTCCGACCGTGCGAAGAGGCCGCCATACCGGGCGAACTCGGCGCGGTCGAGGCGCCGCCACGCGTCGATCGTGATTCCCACGCTTGCGGCAGCGGTCGACTTCGGGTGCTTCAACGCGTACTCGGAGAACGCCTCGAGGAAAACTCTTGACCGGCACATCTGGGTCACGACCGAATCCCCGGACTTGAGGGAGATGCCTGAGGCGAATATCTCATTGAACACCTGTTCGAGCGCTTCGACCTGATCTTCTCCGGTGGGAAATCTCTCCTGCAGGGCGGCAATCGCTGCCCCCTGGCGATCGCGCCGCTGCTGCGAAGGCATATCGCCTTCGGCGTCCTCATATTCGTTGGTGCAGAGGATGTCAAACAAATCAAAGTGGTCGGGGAGAGGCAGAGCTGCGTGAAGTGCAGTCGCCTCAGCCCGTACTTTTGCCGACTGTTGCTGACTCTGTTCGATTGCTCGAAGAATTCTGTGAATCTTCCAGACCAGAGGCAGAGACAAATTACCGTCACTGAGCCTGTGCCGGATCATGGCCAGAGCAGCCAGCCGCTCCCCGTCCTGCCAATCTTGCTCCTCCGGAGTGATGCCTGTCGGGCGGAAGGTGGGCTCGAAGACACCGAGGACGGACATGAAGGAGCGCACGGCAGATACGGCAGTTCGCACATCAGTCGAGTAGGTGGCGCGGTCGATGACGCGGAGAGCCCGCTCGCGCAGGCGTTTCGTCATCTCGTAAGGCACAGGGGCTCTCGTGTACATGAAAGAGCCGTTCCTCCACTCCGAGATCTCGTACTCGCGTACCAGGAGCTGTGTCACCAGATCAAGTGGCGTGAAGTCACCATCATACGACCTGGCTGATTCCGATAGCTTTTCGACGAATCCAAGGAAGCGCTCGTTGTAGAACGTGTATTTGTTTTTCTCATACCCGATGGCGGCCTTGAGGGTCCGTTGGGCAGGCCCGTTCACATTGGTGGAATCGTGATGGGACAGCGCCCAGAGCCTGGCGAAAGCATCCGCCGAGACCTTGTCGGTGTAGACCGTGACCCCGAGCAAGGCGGGAAGCTGGGCGAGGATATGCTCCTGAGTCGTACGGAAGAGACCGAACTTTTTCATCGACACGGCGGGCTCGTCCATCGCGACCTTGATCAGCTTATGGACGTGAGCTGGTTGGAATACCGCTACTTGTTGCGCGGTTCGGAGTAAATGCCGGCGATCGGCGGCATCCTGCCCCTGGAACCGCTTCAAGATCAGAGACCAGATCCCATTCATGAGCCGGGAGTCTTTGCCATCCCGCGTGAATCGCCATTCCAGTTCCCCAAAGTTCCGCAACAGGTTGACGAGGTGGGTCGATTCAAAGAGCGCGAAGACTGAATCTGCGTAGCCTTTCGGTCTACCATCCGGATAAATGGAAGCCAGTTCCAGCAAGTAATCCGCGAAGAGGTCGGGAACGATGCGAAGCTTGCCTCCAACCCGAATGAGAACCTCCCGGCCTTCCAGGAAATCGAGGCCGTCGTGTACCTGGTCAGGCCGGAGAGAGAGAAAGACCGAAGCCTTTGCAATGAAGTCGTCCTTGTCGGGATCGACAGGTTGTAATGCCGCAATCAGGCCCAGCAAAACGCTATTCTGCTTTCCGCTGGATGGAAGTTCGCCGGTCCTCTCCTCAAGAAACTTGTCGAATACCTCCGACCGGAATTCTTCATGGTTGAGTAGCAGATCCGGAATGATCTCGCCGAGGGCGATCAGCTTGCCTCCGACGACAGTGATCAGCGGAGTATCTTTGGATACTTCGGCGAGCCTCTCCGCCTGGCTCTGGTGGTTCGGGCCGAGGACTTCCTTCGCAAGCTCGATGGTCGCGCGCATGCTGATCTTGGGAAGCTTCTTGAAGCGGACCACAGTGGCGCTGTTTGCCAGCCGCGCGAGGATACCGTCAATAGGGGCTACTCCGCTTGGCCGTGTGCCGATGAGCAGCTTGAGTTGTCCCGTGCCGGTCCAGGCGCTCACGGCGCTCACAATCTTACCGAGATCATCGTACAGATGAGCGTCATCCACGATGAGCAGCGTGTTGGTTGACGGAATCTCGTTGATGCTGCCCTCGTGCCACACTCCGTGCTGGCTCGCCCAGAGGATCTGCCAACCGGTCGCTTTCTCCGACCAGGCGCGCATCAGCTTGGTTTTGCCGATGCCGCCCCTTCCAGGCAGAATGGCAATCTTCTGCAGCGGGTCATTCAGAAATGCATCCAGCTCGGCGACCCTGGTGCGCCTGCCGCGAAGCATCTGGTCAAAGTCGAAGAGAGGGCTGTTCCTGCTCGTGTACTCGGCTGAGGTCTTTGGCTCGTAGAAAGTCTTGGCCCGTTCGACCGGTAAATGCTGCTGGAGCTCTTTGATCTCCCGATCATGACGGGCAAGCGTCGCATCGACTCTATCGATCCAGTCGCGGAATCGAGACGCGGCAAGCAACTCCTCTTCGGTCACCCGGATCTCGCTCTCACTGGATAAGAGCTCCTGTGTCAACGTCTTCGGACCCGGCTCTGAGAGCAGATGGAACACGAATGCGAACAAGTCCCGGTAGACCCTGCTCGACCCTCCCTGGCTTTGGGAGAGGTGGGACTTTTCGAGAGCCTGAAGGATCTCAGCCTGAATCTCCTTGTGGTCGCCCGACCCCATGGCCCATTCAAAGGTATCGACCACCTCGGCGAACTGATCGTCATCGCCCGAGACGACTTCGACGAACGGTTTGCGCACGGCCTTCGGCACTTTGGCGGCGCAGCTCTTGAGGAAGGCTTTGATCTCGCTGATCGCAGACTTCCGCTCGTCCGCCAGTATCTTTCCGTTGCGAACCTTCTCCCAGGTCACAATGCCGTTGTCACGACCGTTCCACTGGCGCTCTTTGCTGGGCGATGTGGTGGACAGAAACCGGAAGGACAGTTTTTCTCCGGGCCTAGAGCTGCGATGTTGGCAGAAGTTGGCAATCGCTTCGAGCGCATCGGTGCTCCGGAGAGTCAGACGCTTCCCGCGAAGCTGCTTTACCTGCTCTAAAAGGTGGGCGCCTTCGAGCCCCTTAGCGGCCGCAGCCTGGATCAGATCGATGTCTTCGCCTGCTTCGAGCTCAAGATGCTGCCCTGACTGGAGATGAAGCCAGCGAAGGATCGTTACGTTCACCTGAAAGACAAATCCGGCGAACGTTGCATGTGCATCGCGTTTTCGAGCCCTGCTGGCAACCATCAGATAGATCCATTCTAGCTATGTCATTCAATCGGCGGAGGATTTTATCCATTCGCTCTGAGAATCGGGCGTGTGATCAAAAACACGACGATCGACGCCAATATGCATGCGCACGGCTTCGACGCAGATCCCAACCACGAACACCCGTCCGAGTTCAAAGGCGAAGTGAAGCGCCTGATGGCTCTCGGCGGCTACGGCGATTTGCTGTGACCGTCGTCGTCCAGTCCCGGCGGCCGGACGCGTATCCATTTGCCCTTTTTCGGAACGACGAGCCGGCTGACGTGCGCAAACTGAATATCGTCGATGTCCGGGAGGTTACCCTAGTAAAGGTGCTTACGAAGAGAAAGGATAGGTATGCGCAAACACCCTAGCGTCTGCGAATCTGTCCATCCGTAATAATCTGGCCCGCTTTTCGGGTCACAGAACACTCCAGTCCAGAATTGGACACACAACTCGCACGCAAAGTGCAGCAGATGTCGGCTTTATCGGGATTTGCGGGCGGTGTTATTGATCAAGGAATTTCAGTGCCCCATGAGTGTTTTCCCCGCGGGAGAATAAATCGGCACGAACGAGTACTCTCTTGTCGTCCGACCAAGATGAGCAATTGAGATGCAAACCGGCCATGAACTGGATCCGTGGCGAAAGATCTGGCCGGTCTCGCGGGGCATAATCCACCTTCCACGAAGAATGTGGCACATGTATGGCACACGGAAACGTTGCTTAGTGTCGGTTTTTATGGGTGATTCAGGGAATAGGAGACTGACGGGGGTTCAGTGAACCCGGCAGCGCTTTCGGTCTCCCCCATCGCAGCGTGCTCCTTCTTTATGGGTTGATCAACCGCGTTGCCCGCTTGCTCTGTTTCCATTCCATCAATTCCTCAACCATTCTTCGGAGTTCCCTATGAGCCATTCAACGCTCTGCCTTATCTCAGGTTCGCCCGATCTCTGGGTGTACCACACCCAGTCCTAAAGCGTGGCGGACCGCTGTGGTGTCTTTGGCTGCGCGGTGGGCCATGGTGAGCAGTCACTTCCCAAGACTATGCACTCACAAGTTTACAGAACAGATTAACGAGCATCATCTCGGCAATTGAGCCAGCAGCGGCGCTCCCGATGCGCGGATCAGCAACAACGATTGCTAGGCATTTCGCGCGAGACAATGCTACATTGACCCGACTACGGTCCAGGATGAAGGCGAGTCCCCGCGATCCATATTCGCCGTAGCTTGAACAGAGCGACAGGATGCACACGGGAGCCTGTTGTCCTTGGAACTTGTCCACGCTGCCAACACGCGCGCCGACAGGAAGCGCGGTTTGGAGAGCGCGGACTTGTGCATTGTAAGGGGCGATGAAGA